>ERZ507065.120-NODE-120-length-71716-cov-6.113981_pt1 | contig 71716 bp, 63 predicted proteins | sample MGYA00513785_ERZ507065 | MGnify/ENA metagenome assembly ERZ507065
CCGGTCGGCTTTAAGGGTGTGGGAGGACTGCGGGCACTCAAGAAATTGGCGAATCGACCGCTGATCGTGAAAGGAATCTTATCGGTAAAAGGCGCTTTGAAAGCAAAAGAGGCCGGGGCCGATGCGATCATTGTATCTAATCATGGGGGGCGTGTATTAGATGAATGCTTGTCGGGCATTGAAGTGCTGCCGGAAATTGTCGATGCGCTGAAAGGCAGCGGTATGCGCATCTTGGTAGACGGAGGTTTTCGCAGCGGTTTAGATGTATTCAAAGCATTGGCGTTAGGAGCTGATGGCGTATTGATCGGCAGACCGCTTTCGCTGGCAGTGATCGGCGATGGTGCGGAGGGCGTCAAGATCTATTTAGAGAAGATCGCTTTAGAGTTAAGAGAAACGATGGCGATGTGCGGCGTCAAAAAGATCTCGGAAATCAGCAGAGAACATGTAAAGGTCCTGTTTTAGTAACATACCTATTAGGAGGAAGAACTATGAAGCAATTTGAAAATAACGCGTTTTTTTGGCAGAAGCTCGACACGATCGTACTTTCCAGCAAGCTGGTGATCGATCGACCGAAAAACACCTGTCATTATAAATATTCCAATCTGGTGTATCCGGTTGATTATGGCTATTTGGCTGATCCGACACCGCAGTCGAAAGAGCAGCAGCCGCCGGTAGATGTATTCCGCGGCAGCATGGGCGGTACACAGGTCAGCGCCGTTGCCATCAGCGCCGACATCTTAAAAAAGGACTGTGAAGTAAAGCTGCTGATCGGATGCAGTGAAGAAGAAGAATATGAGATCATGAGTTTCTTAAATCAGACACAGTTTCAAAAAGCGGTCTTGATTCATCGTGGCAATGATGTGCCGGAATGGGCGCAAAACGACTAAAATGACTCAACGATCTAATCATCTCGCAAGGAATTGATCATTTCAAGACGATATGGCGTGATTTGTCATTTACTTGTAAGAGATGATTTTTTTTGGCTGTTTGTATGATATTTTTCCATGGCATGATTCGACTTTTTTTCACATACAGTAGAAAAGAGAAGGGAATGAATGGGAGGACGCTATGAAAAAAAATTTTTTTCTGATTGCGGTGCTTTGCCTGTTTGGGTGTAGAAGAGCGCTTTGTGATGGTGAAACGATCGATGAAAAACAGCTCTTGGCGGCGATCAACGGCAGAGCGGCAAATGAGCAGCAGACCTTGTATTATGAAGTCTCATTAGATCGTAAAAGCGCACTTGCGAAACTGTCACTGGAAGCAGATGAGGTTGCGGCAATTGCCCTTTATGAATCCATGCTTGTGCAGGATCCCTCTTTTATCGCCGTCATTACTTGGAAAAAGGAAAGTGAAAGAGAAACGCTGGCAAAACACATCAATGTCTACTGTCAAAAGGTACAGGAAGAAAAAAAGATCACACTGAAAGGGAAAGTTTATGCCTGCGGCAGTCAAGATGTCGTGATTGTTGCGCCGGATTGTGGTAAAATAAAAAAAGCAATAGAGGCGTATGATTCTTAAATGAGGTGAGAGGATGAGCAAGATCAAAGCATTGTATCAAGAGTTTTCCTCATCGGAAGGCAGTTTATTTCGCTATGCGCTTTCTTTTTCCCTGCTGCTGGCGATCGCGCCTTCTTTGATTATTTTTGCTTTGCTGTTTCGCTTTGCCTATTTGGATTTAGATGATGCGATCCGCTTTTTCTTTGAATATTTGCCGGAAGGGACGACGATTCCGATGCTTGCCTCTTTTTTGGCCTCGGAAACCAACGTGATTCCGGCCATTACGACGATGATCCCTTCCTTCTGGATGGCAAGCCGCAGCATTTACTCTTTTTTAATGATTTCCGCCAATCATGAAGAAGTCGATGTTCCCAAGTTTGCGATTCGTTTACAGTCGATCATCTTGTTTGTCATAGCGGCATTAGGAGTCGTGGCCGCGATCATGATCGGCACATACTTAAAAGCGTATTTGCCGCTTGTATCTTCGATGGCGATGGTAATTTTGTTTACCATGCTTTACCGCGTGCTTTCTTATCGAAAGCGTGCGCCTTTATTCGGATTGATCGGGGCAGTGTTTGCGACTGCCGGCATCTTGGCCGTCGCTTATCTGTATTTATATATCATTGACACCTTTTTTCACTATGATACGATTTACGGTCCGCTTGGATCCTTGGTTACATTGCTCTTGGCAATCTATATCATCGCCGGTATTTTGTATTTCGGCTTTTGTTTGAATATCGTACTGTCGGATTATTATCAGAAAGAGCATTTACTGCCGATGAAGCACGAAGCTTATTTCACGTTCTGCGAAACACTGGTGGAACGGATCATAAAGAAGTGTAAAAGAAGGAAACGATCACAAAGAAAGTGATGTTTTAGGAAAGGAAAACAGATATGAGATTGAAGATCGAAAAGATGGGGATCAACGGGGAAGGCATTGCGTATTATCAGAAGAAGCCGGTGTTCATCGAAGGGGCGCTGCCGCAGGAATTAGTGGAGATCAAAGATCTGCAAGGATATGGTACTTATTATAAGGCACGGATCGAAAAGATCGTGAAGGAAAGCCGTGATCGGATAAGACCGGCCTGTGCTTTTGCGCATCGCTGCCGTGCCTGTTCGATGATGCATTTGGCATATGAAAAGCAGTTAAAGGCAAAAAGGGATATTTTGGCGCAGACGCTGATGAAATATGCCAAGATCGAGCCAAGCCGCATAGAGGAAATCATTGCCAATGAGCAGCCTTTGCATTATCGCAATCAATGTAAACTGCCGTTGCAGATGGAACAAGGCAAGCTGTGCAGCGGCATGTATTTGCCGGGAAGCAATTATTTTGCTTCGGTGAAAAACTGTGTGATCCATGATCCGCTGATCGAAACGGTACGCAAGGAAGTATTACATATTTTGAACAAGCATGGGATCAAAGCTTATGACTACCATAAGAAAAGCGGCATGCGTTCTTTGATCATCCGGACATTTCAGGGGAAATGTCAGGTAACGCTGGTAAGCGGCGAGGATGTGCTCACACAGGAGCTGATCGCCGATCTGCTTGATTGTGAAGCGATCGTTTCGCTTTGGCAAAGCATCAATACGGTGAAAAAAAGCGTCGATGTATTTGGGAAAAAGATGATCTTTCTTGGCGGGGCGAAGCAGTTGAGATTTTTATTCGGCGGTTATCGCATGCAGATAAATCCCCGTTCTTTTTTCCAGTTGAATACGAAACAGGCAGAGGTCTTGTATCAAAAGGCGGCTTCTTTGTTAACGGGAAAGCGCTATGGTACGATCGTGGAGGCTTACAGCGGCATCGGGGCGATCTCTTTGTTTCTGCATGGACATGCGGATCAGGTAATCGGTATTGAAAGCATAGCGGATGCGGTGCAGAATGCGCATGCGATCGCTTCGCTCAATCACATTGACAATGTTAAATTTGTATGCGGCGATGCGGCTGAAGAACTGACTTATCTTTCAAAGAAAGGCAAGATCGATCTATTGGTAGTCGATCCGCCGCGCAGCGGTCTTGATTATGCGATGATTGGAACACTGTTGCAAAGCAAGATCCAAGAGATCATTTATATCTCCTGTAATCCGGCGACACTGGGCAAAAATCTGGATCTGCTGCAGCAGCGCTATGAAGTGAAAACGATCATTCCGATCGATCTGTTTTCACAGACAGCCGCAATCGAAGCAATCGTACATTTGAAGCGAAAACGGTGAGATGCTGCTTTGCGGCTTATGGATAAAAGGGTGGAAAAAGAGGAAAAGAAATTGCCCTGCATGGTTTAAGCAAAGGAAAGCAGGGTAATCTAAATATGAGGTGATGGTATGATCATTACAGTTACGATGAATCCGGCGTTGGATAAGTTTGCGAAACTAAAGACATTTCATTACGGCGGGTTGAACCGTTTACAGGAGATTCGTTCCCATGCCGGCGGCAAAGGCATCAATGTTTCCCGCTCGATCGCACGTTTAGGCGGCCGTTCTTTGGCGATCGGCTTGATCGGCGGCAGCGTTGGTTTAGAAATCATACAGGAGCTGGATCAGCTGGGAATTTCCAATGATATGGTACGGGTGCAAGGCAATACGCGCACGAATCTAAAGCTGATCGATCAAGATCATAATTTGAGCGAATTAAATGAAGACGGTCCGAAAATCGACGAGGTCGCATTGCTCGAACTGGAGATGAAGCTGATGCGCCTTGCACAGGCACAAGATGTCGTGGTGCTGTCCGGCAGTGTGCCTTCCAATGTACCGGTTACGATCTATCAAAGCCTTTGTGAAAAGCTGAAGGAAAAACAAGTATCGGTGGTGCTGGATGCGGATGGCGATTTGTTTCGCTATGGCATAGAGGCAAAGCCGCATGTCATAAAACCAAATCGTGAGGAATTATGCCGTTATCTGGGGGCAGAGGAGCAGACGGTGAAAAAGGAAGAACTGATCGAGGCATGTCAGAGGCTGGTGGATGATGGCATTGCTTTGGTCATCTTGTCACTAGGTGCGCAGGGAGCGGTGTTTGTGAGCCGTGATGCACTCATGGAAGCCGATGCCCTGTCGGTGCCGATCGTTTCTGCGGTCGGTGCCGGAGATGCGATGTGCGCTGCCGCGGCTTTGGCATTACAGCGTCAATATCCGATGGAAGAGCTGGTCAAACTGAGCATGGCGGCCGCTGCTTCTGCACTGATGTGCGAAGAAAGCGCATGCGGCGATCGCGAAACGGTGGAAGCGTTGAAAAAACAGGTGCAGGTTCATAAAAAGAAACCATAAAAAAACGCAGATGAGGACTGCGTGATCAAAGGGAAGAAATGTAGGCAAAAGACAAGCGATCTGCTTGATCAAGGAAAAGCCGTTTCTTCTTTTTTATTTTGCAAAGCGTCTAGGATTGGCTGATCAGCCGGCTGAAAGCGATAGTTTGAAAGCTCTTCGGCTTTGACATAACGAAGCGCATCATGTACGTGCATGCGCGGTGTGCCGTTTAACAGCGTGCAGAGAAAAGCATGTACCTGCAGGACGACATCAGGACGCTGATCTACGATCTGACATAATTTTTTCTCCGCTTTTACCTGAACATGCAATTCTTCATACAGTTCCCTTGCGATCGCCTGTTCCAGCGTTTCACCTGCTTCGACCTTACCGCCGGGAAATTCCCAATACCCCGCATCAATGGCGCCGCTTCTTCTGGCGATCAGGTAAGTATCTTGTATTTTTATGATTCCGCAGACAACGATCAATTCTTTCATATACATCCTTCTTTCTTTTTTCAGTATAGCATAAACACACTGTTTTGTGGCAAAAGGCATGCTTTTGATATCAAAAAAGCGTCCGCATTGACAAATATAAAATAACACTCTATAATGTGCATAAACACCCATACGGGGTATAGGAGGTAATGAAAATGAATGATAACAGACGCTATGCGATCAAATATTTGAATATGGCAAAAGGGCAGATCGAAGGAATCTTGAAAATGATCGAAGAGGATCGCTATTGTATTGATATTTCCAATCAGATATTGGCAAGCGAAGCCTTGATGCGCAAAGCAAATGTGGAAATCTTGCACGGACATCTGAAAACCTGTGTAAAAGATGCGATGGTCAGCGGAGATGGAGTAGAAGAAAAACTGGAGGAGCTGCGTCATACTTTGACAAAGATGACGAAATAATCTGTCAATGTGCGCAAAAAGGAGGTTTTTATGATAAAAGAAACTTATCGAATCGAAGGCATGCACTGCGCTGCCTGTGCGGCGGCAGTTGAACGCATCTTAAAGAAGCAGCCGCAGGTGGAAAGCGTGGAAGTGAATTTGATCATGAATCAGGCAGTGATCGTTGCTAATGAAGAACTGGATCTGGAAGCGGCGAATCAGGCTTTACAAAAGGCTGAATTTGCGATCTTGCCGTTAGCGGAATATGTAACGGTGAATCTAACGATCAAGGGCATGCATTGTGCTTCATGCGCAAATGCCTGTGAGAAGATCTTAAAAGGGCAAAACGGGGTAAAGGAAGCAAGTGTGAATCTTTTGACGAATCAGGCAAGCGTTACTTATGATAAGCGTAAAGTAAAGCTGGGAGAACTGCTGCATGCGTTACAAAAGGGTGGATATGAGGGCAGTGTGATCTTAGATCAGCAGCAAAAGGTCGAAGAAAAGCCCTCTTTCTATGAGCGATGGCATATTCCGGTCGCTTTGGTATTGGCTTTTGTGCTTTTATATATCGGCATGAGCCACATGTTGCCGATTGCCCTGCCTTTGCCGCAGATCATTCATTATGAAACACATCCGCTCAATTTCGCCCTCATTCAGTTTGTTTTGGCAACACTGATCATTTTGATCGGAAATGTCTTTTTTATCCGCGGCAGCAAAGCACTGCTGCATGGTGCGCCGAATATGGATTCCTTGGTGTGCATCGGTACCGGCAGTGCGTATCTTTACAGTTTGTATGCACTGGTCCAGATCATGCAGGGAAATCTTATGTATGTGCATCATCTGTATTTTGAATCCGCCGGCGTGGTCGTGGCGCTGGTCATGCTGGGCAAGCATTTAGAAGCGCGCAGCAAGCGCAAGACGTTTGACGCGATCCGATCACTGATGAAGCTTCGTCCTTCTACGGCGACGCTGTATAAAGAAGGAGAAGAAATCACGGTCTCACTGGAAGAAGTAGCAATCGGCGATCAGATCGTTGTCAAAGCAGGTGATCAGATTGCAATGGACGGTACGATCATCGAAGGAAGCAGTTCGGTAGATGAATCAATGTTAAGCGGAGAAAGCATGCCGGTAGATAAGGAAATCGGTGATGCGGTAGTAGGAGGTACGCTGAATTTAAGTGGAAGGCTGCTGGTTTCGGTAAGTGCCAATATGGATAACAGTGTCTTGACCAAGATGATCCGCATGGTGGAAAATGCGCAGGGCAAAAAGGCGCCGATTGCGAAGGTGGCAGATCAGGTAGCGTCGGTTTTTGTACCGGCAGTGATGGTCATTGCCGTACTTGCGGGCATTTTCTGGTATGTGATGGAACAGGATTTTACGTTTTCTTTGACGGTATTTGTCAGTGTCATGGTCATTGCCTGTCCTTGTGCGCTGGGTTTGGCAACGCCTACCGCGATTATGGTCGGTACCGGCAAAGCGGCGCAGAACGGTATTTTCTTAAAAAGCGGGGAAGCGCTGGAACGATTTGCGCATATTGATACGATGATCTTTGATAAGACCGGCACCCTTACCATCGGCAAGCCTGTCGTAAGTGATTTTATCGGTGATGATGCAGCGCAGGCATTTGCCTATATGGCAGCGGCAGAGGCGGGTTCCAATCATCCTCTTTCGAAAGCGATCGTCGATCATGCGCAGAAGATCGATGCACCGAAATATACGGCAAGTGAAGTTGTGAGCATGCACGGCTTAGGGGTGCAGGCACGCATCGAAGGCAAAGAAATTGTCGTCGGCAATGCCAAATTTTTGAAAGAAAAAGGCTATGCGATCAAGGAAGAGCAGGAAGCATATCATAAACTGCTGAAAAAAGGCAACACGTTGGTATTTGCCGGATATGATGGACATTTGTTAGGCGTATGTGCGATTCGTGATGAATTAAAGGCAGATAGTGCTGTTACGATGAAGAAGCTGCGCAGCCTGGGCATTGATGTGGTAATGCTTACCGGTGATAATGAGATCGCCGCCAAAGCGATCGGGGAAGAAGCGGGCATCACGCATGTGATCGCACAGGTGCTGCCGGATCAAAAAGGCGATGTCATCGCCTCTTTCCAAAAGAACGGGAAAAAGGTGGCAATGGTCGGAGATGGAATCAATGACGCATATGCTTTGACCCTGGCAGATGTAGGTATCGCGATCGGCAGCGGCAGCGATGTTGCGGTGGAAAGCGCAGATGTGGTGCTGGTAAAAGATGAGATGAAAGATGTCGTAGTTGCTTATGAACTTGCCAATGCGGTCATTCGCAATATCAAACAGAATTTGTTTTGGGCATTTTTCTATAATAGTTTGGGCATTCCGATTGCGGCAGGCCTGCTTTATTTCTTCGGCGGACCGCTGCTGAGTCCGGTTTTCGCCGGAGCGGCAATGGCATTCAGTTCGATTTCCGTTGTTTCCAATGCGCTGCGCTTACGCCGTTTTCAGGCAAAATGGTAAAAATGAAGCGCTTATAACAATTAAAAAAGACCGAAATCTTAGATGGGTACATCCGTGTTTGACCCTTGCGGCTTGCGGTCTTTTTCTTATAAAAAGGCGTGTAGATAAAAAGCGATCTGTTCTGCCTGTTTTGCGGCGTTTTCACTCTTGCTGATAATTTCATAAAAGGAAGAATGCGGAATATGCGCATGCAGGCACTGCCCGAATGCGAACGGATGGATCGGATCGCGGTGATTTGCCAAGATCATGACCGGCTGTTTGATTTGATGCAGATCGAAAAGGTCTTGGAATGGTTTCTGTTTGGGGATTTCGATAAATTTTTCAGGGTATCGGCGTGCGGCCGGATCATCGAAGCACTGCAGCAAAGAGGCAGCGGCAGCCGGTGCAGCCATCTGCAATTCACAAAAGTATGCGTTTGCTTGGAAACGGGCTTTCTCCTTTTTTTTCAGGCAGTCCGCAAGCAAAGCGTAAAGTGAGCGAAATGAGGGCGACATCGCTTCATTGATCCAGGCGTTTCTGATCAGAAGCGTTTTTTTGATCCGTTTCGGCGCATGTAACAAAAGATATACGCTGACTGCTGCACCCATCGAGATACCGGCAATCGAAAACTGTGCAAGATGTAATTCATCAGCAATGGCAAGCACATCTTCTGCCAGATCGGCAAAAGTATATGAAGTGAAACTGCCTGTGCTTTTTCCATGACCTCTTTGGTCAATGAGGATCAGCTGAATATGATCAAGCTGGGGAAAGAGTGCCTGTACCTGCTCCATACTGCCGCCCAACCCATGTAAAAAGATCAGTGGTTCGCCTTGTCCCTGCACTTCATAATAAAGCGCACATCCATTTCTTTGCTTATAAGGCATACGACAACTTCCTTTCCAGAAAAGTTTTACTTTCCGCAACCTGTGATTCCGTTAGTCCATGTATGATCAGCGCCCCTTCATAATGATAATTCTTTAATAAATGCAGATAGGTGTCATAATCAAGGATCCCGGTCCCCGCCGCTACAAATTGAATATCCTGATCAGATGCCAGATCCTTGGCATGCGCAAGGCATATATCATTTCCCAACAGCGCAAACGCTTCGCTTAAAGTAGCCTGCATCGTCTCGATCTGCTTTGGATGAAACAGATTTGCCCCGTCCATAACGATCTTGAGATGGTCGTTTTGAAATAGATCCAAATACTTGCGCGCCAAAGCCGGAGAATGAATGACATTGCTTGCCTCCACCTCTATTCCCAATGTGAGATGATGCGCTTCCGCCATCGGCAATAGCTGTTTCGTAGTTTCAAGCAGATCCTCCCACGCGTCGTTTGAATCATTGTCATCGTGCCATTTCCATTTGCTTTCACGATTTTTTGAACCGGTGCATAAGGTAATGATCGGGGTTTCTAAATAAGCGGCAATTTCGCACAATACGGCGAAGCGTTGAATACCGTCTTGCCGCTTTTCTTCATCCGGATCGATCATATTAAAGGTGCCGGATAAAGCGACCAATTCAATGTGATGTCGTCTGGCAGCATCTTTGATCTTATCTAACACTGCGCGATCATAGGTAAGCGGCATACTTTCCATACCGGCAGAGGAAAGATTAAATTGTGTGCAGGTAAGTTGATCCTGTTCCATTTTCTGAAAGACGTGTTCTAATGTTCCTTCATAGGTTTTTGAGAAAATTCCAAGCTGCATAATATCCCTTCTTTCTTGACCATACTCTATCATAAAAAAAGAAGCAAAAGCAGATTGTCATGGATCCTTGACACTGCTTTGTTTTTTTTAACACATCTTAATAAAGATCGCTTCCTGTAAACTTTATAAAACAGCTCTTGTATATGCGCTGTTTCTCAAAGGATCATCACATTTCTTTCACACTGCCGTTTTTATCCGTTTGGATGCGCATTTTACGGCAATGCGGAAGGATAGTGTTGAAAAATGATCGTGCAGTGTGAAAAAGAAGGGTGCTTTTCCCTCTTTTTTCGGAAATTGATTAAGATGAGAGCAGAAAGGAGGGACAGCATGATTGAATTGCTTAGAGTCGATCATCGTCTGATCCATGGACAGACAGGCGTATTCTGGACGGCACACCTGCATGCTGACTGTATCCTCATTTGTTCCGATCGTTTATTGCAGGATCCGGTTCGATTATCCGCAGTAAAATTAAGCAAGCCGATGGGCGTAAAGCTAGTCATTAAAAATGTAGCGGATTCGATTCGGGTCATCAATTCCGGGGTTACGGATAAATACAAGCTGTTTATCATTACCGAGGACAACGAGTATGCCTTTGCCCTGATGCGCGGCTGTGGCATCAAGTCGTGCAATTTGGGCAGTATGATGCCGACAAAGGAACGTACGCATATGTTGAATGAAGCTTTTGCGGCATCTGATGACGAACTGGCAAGCATCCGTAAAATGGTCGATGAAGGGTATGAATTGTATTTGCAGAAGCTGCCGACGACCGCCAAAGTGGATGTGAGAGAAAAGCTGTAGCAGAAAGGACAAACGCATCTGATCTTTAGCGAAAAGGGGAGCGATATGGGTAAGATCGATCAAGGATCGGTAAGCACATACTGATTTCTTGCGATCTGAAAGGGAGAAAAAAAGAAAGAGAGGGATTTTTATGTTATTACAGGCGATTCTAGTTGGAATCATCGCCGGCTGGCAGATTATCGATGAAGCGTTTTTGTGGAGCAGTTATACCTATCGTCCGCTCTGCATCGGCTTTTTGATCGGTTTGGCACTTGGCGATATTCCTACCGGCGTCATGACCGGCGCCAGTTTGGAGCTGGTATTCATCGGCGCAATCAGCATGGGCTCTTATGTGCCTCCTGACGCATCACTGGGAACGGCGATTGCAACTGCATTCGTGATCCACAGCGGTATGGATCTGGGAGCGGCACTGGTGGTTGCGACACCGATCGCAGTCATTTCTTCCGGGTTCAAAAATATCATTTATGTAACGCTGAGTCCGATCATTAAAAACTATGGCATCCGCTCTGCTGCCAAAGGCAATGAGAAAGGAATCTACATCGCCCATTTCACAACGGCATTCTTACTGTTCATCTATCGTTTCTTTATTGCCTTTGCGATGTATTATTTCGGATCCGAAGCGGTTTCTTCCGTTTTATCGGAACTGCCGGATTGGGTAACGACGAGCTTCAGCATCGTTTCCGGCATCCTGCCGGCAGTCGGCTTTGCGATGCTGCTGAATATGGTGTTTAATACCAAGACACTGCCGTATCTGTTTTTAGGTTTCATTCTTTCCTCTTATTTAGGCATGTCGATGTTAGGGGTGCTGGCGCTTAGTATCATCATCGTGCTTTTGACAGTAAACTGGTCTGATCATGGAAAGGAGGCTATGGCAGATGACACAGATTTCTGACAAGGTTTTGAATAAAAAAGATCTACGTAAAGTATTTTTATTAAATTTCAGCAATGAAGGCGCATGGGATCATGCCCGCGGCAATAATCTGGGCTATGCGATTGCCTTGATCCCGGCATTAAAGAAAATCTATGCGCATGATGCACAGAAGTATCGCGATGCGCTGTATCGTCATACCAATGAGTTTTTTAATACCGCTATGCAGCCGATTCCTTTTATTCAGGGGATGATTCTTTCGATGGAAGAAGAAAATGCCAAATCAGATGATTATGATGTTTCGATGATTACCGGTGTCAAGACCGCATTGATCGGTCCGGCAGCGGGCATCTTTGATGCGATCTTCTTAAATACCATTCGTATCATTGCCACTGCGATCGGTACCAGTTTTGCCTTAGACGGTAATCCGCTTGGCATATTGGTATTCTTATTGATCTTCGATGTACCGAATTTCTATTGCAAGTACAAGGGGGCTTTCCTCGGCTATGATCTAGGTGCAAAATTCATTGATTCGGCGCTGGAAAGCGGATTGATGGATAAATTCCGTTATGCGACCAGTGTGATCGCCATGATGGTATTTGGAAGTATGACCTGTGAATGGGTGTATGTCAATGTAACCTTGTCGTTTGGAGTAGGAGAGGCGGAACAGACACTGCAGTCGATCTTAGATTCGGTTACACCGAATATCCTGAGCATGGGTATGCTGTGGCTTTGCTGGTGGCTCATATTTAAGAAGAAGCTAAACAATGTCGTGTTGATGCTGCTCATGTTCGCATTCTCGCTTGTTTGTGCTTATTTCGGTATTCTGGGTGCGTAAAAGAGGTGAAATTATGAAAATCATTCCGGCAAAATATCATTTAGATCTAAGCGGTTCCGCTTATATGGAAGGCGAAGATCTGATTCACAATACGACTTATTTTGATGAAGTGGCAGACTATTATGCAAATGCGAACGCCGCGCAGGCACGGGGACATCAGGAGAGTTATCGCGTCTGCTATGCGATCGGCAATCGTACGATGACCGATCTCTACTATGGTACTACCACGATTCAGCCGCTGCTGATCGACGGGGAGTGCAATATGACAAAGGGGCATTTCCATGATGAACCAAAATATATGGAATATTACTTATGTGTAAAAGGCAATGGCTATCTGTTGAAATGGGATGGCGATGAAACATGTTTTGCCGAAGAAATGAAACAGGGCAGCCTGCATTACATTGAAGGGAAATACGCCCATCGCGTCATCAATACCGGAGAAGAAGAACTGATCTTTTTGGCAGTGGACTCAGCGACTGGCGGTGCAAAGTACGATCGTATCAAGGAAGTGGGTTTCCCGGTACGCTGCTTTAAGCAAGACGGCAAGATCATTTGGAAAGACAATCGTTGATGATGAACAGATGACAGGCACATAATAAGGCAAACGGGTGATCGGCAGCGCTCACTCGTTTGTGCCGTTGTCTGTATAGGCAGAAAAGAGGTGATCAGATGGCACACGTATATGCGGAAAAGGAACAGAAAACGATCGAGGCGATCCATCAGATCGTCATCACATGCAGTAAACAGTATTGTGAACAGGGCGTATTGACCTGTACGGCACAGTCGGTCAAAGAGCAGCTTTATATCTCACGCTCACTTGCTTCCTTGTATTTGAACCATTTAACCAAAGAAGGAAAGATCATCAAGATCATCTCAAGACCGGTCTATTTTTTAGATCGTCAGACGATCGAGACCGGTTTATCAATGCGTTTTTCAAAGACCGTGTTTGAAGATGTCGATGAGTTTTCAGCGCTTTTGCGGGACCAAAATGGAAAGAAAAACGATTTTTTGAAACTGATCGGTCATAGCACCAGTTTGAAATATTGTGTACATCAGTGTGTGATGGCAATCAATTATCCGCCAAACGGCTTACCACTTCTTTTATGCGGACAAAAGGGCAGCGGACGGCAACTGATGGCGCGCTGCATGTATGAATATGCGCTCTCGAATCACATCATTGACGCCAATGCTTCCTTCTTCAGCGTTTCCTGCCAGAAGGGAGATCATAGCAAGAAGATGATCCAGGACAGCTTAAAAGAACAGGAGGGCTTTGTCTATATCAGTGAGATCGAATGCTTAAAAAAGGAAGATCAAAGCGCTTTGATTGCCATTCTGCATCATTGCCAGATCGAGGCGAGAAAAGACAAAGCATCGTGTCGATTTGTTTTATCGACCACGCAGCCTTTGGAAAGCATTGACAAAGAACTGCTTGACGTCATACCGGTGCAAGTACAGATCCCGGATCTGGAAAGCCGCTTTTTATCGGATAAAAGAGATCTCTTGCTGCATTTTCTGAAAAAAGAAGAACAGCAGCTGCAATGTCGCCTGTATCTCAATCCGTTATCTTTTGGGGCACTGCTCAAATATCACTACGAGGAAAATATCGATCAGTTAAAAAGCATCGTCCGCTGGACCTGCGCGAATGCCGCCGCTGATCGCAATGACAGCGGTATCGTTACGATCAAGCCGCTCGATCTGCCTGCTTCGATCGTCCGTACGTTGTCAGTGAAAAATATGATGGAAGAAAAAGAAGCCGGCGTTTATTTCCCACTTGCCCATTTTTATGAGGAACGCACAGAAGCAAAAGCAAATGCTTATGCACAGGCGCTGTTTGATGATTATGCGGCGTATGTTCGCGGTGCGATGCGCTTTGATGAATTTTTATATCGCGCTTCTAATGAAACAAACAGTTACTTTGATTATCATATTTATAAGATTCGCTGTCAGAGCGAAGAACTGAAAACTTTAGAAACGATGGTTTCTCATATCGTAAGACAGATCGCCGAAACGTATCAGATTTATTTATCGGCTAATTTTTCCATCGTTTTATCACGTATTCTCTATATGTTGATGATGAGTGATCAAAGTGCTGAAAGCAGGCAGGACAAAGAACGGGCAAAAGAAATCTATACACTGTTTGACCGTCGTCTTGAAAAAGAAATGATGATTGCTAAGGAACTGCGGCAGACGATCAAATCTTTGTTAGATCTTTCCATTGATGATGTCAATATGCTGTTTATCTGTATCTATATCAGCTTCTATAATAAAAAGATCGATACATCACGTATCACCGGTGTTATTTTATCGCATGGCTATTCCACTGCCAGTTCCATTACCGATGCGGTCAATCGTATGCTCGGCAAGCATGTCTTTGAGGCAATCGATATGCCATTAGATACATCGGTGGAAAGCATCGTTTCCCCGTTACGTAAATTTGTGCAGCAGAAATCAGCGCAACAGGTGCTGCTCTTAGTAGATATGGGATCTTTAGAAGATATCGGCAGCTCACTTTCGGAAATCGCCAATCTTAATATCGGCGTCCTAAATAATATTTCCACGAAGGTAGCGCTGTCAGCCGGTATGAAGATCTTACAAAATCAAGACCTCAGGACGATCTTAAAGGAAGTATGCGAGGAATCGCAGATTTCTTATCAGCTGATCAAAAGCAATCGCAAGCGCAAGGCCATTGTCTTTTCTGCGGAAAACGGCATAGAAGCGACAAAACGGGTCATTGATCTGTTTGTGAAAAGTCTGCCGAATAAAATGGATCTTGATTTTCTATATTTTGCCTATGAAGATCTTGATCACAGTGCGCAATGCGAGGTGCTGTTACAGGAACATGAGGTATTACTGCTGATCGGATCGCTCAATCCGATGCTGGAAGGAATCCCCTTTATTGCGCTGGAGGATATCATTGCCAATGAAAACATCTCTTTGGTTAATTCCATCTTGTCAGAATATCTTGACAGTGCGGGAATCAAGCAGTTTAACAAGAATCTTGTAAAGAATTTTGCTTTGCTGAACATCATCGGCTATTTGACGATCCTCAATCCGGAGAAGCTGTTAAATGCCGTGGAGAGCAGTATTTATAAGCTGCAGCAGCATTTACAGCTCACTTTCAGCAATCGTCTGATCATCGGCTTAAACATGCATATCAGTTGTTTGATCGAACGATTGGTAACCAATACGGAAAAGGAAAAAGAAAAAGTGGAACAAACTACGAAGTTTATGGCATTCGTGCAAGTGTTCCAAGAGAGCTTTGATGAATTGCAGCAGTTATATAAAGTGGTGATACCCGATCATGAGATCGGATATGTGTATCGCTACATACAGGAAGAATTGACTATTTGATGGGAAGGTGGATAAGATGAGAAAGATTATTATTGCCGGACATGGAAATTTTGCGGAAGGCATGCGCAGTTCACTGGAACTGATCATGGGCAGACAAGAGCAGGTCTTAACACTGTGCACTTATCTAAAGCCGGAAAATGTAGAAGAAAAGGTAGATGCGCTGATGAAGCAGATGAGCAAGGAGGATGAAGTCGTCATCTTGACCGATCTGTTTGGCGGAAGTGTCAATAATTATTTTCTGCGCTATATGCAAAATCCGCATACTTATCTGATTGCCGGGGTTAATTTATTGTTGCTGATCGAATTGGTCTGCCGCAAGGATGATGATTTGGACCAAGTGATCGAAACAGCGCTGCAGCACGTACAGAGTTCGATCGTTTACTGTAATCGATATCAAAGTGAAGAGACGCTGTCAGAATTTTGATATTCATGAAAGGAAGGTGAAGCTATGTTATTTCAATCAATCATGCATGTTACTTTTTTCGCAAAGGATCTGCATGCCACGATGGCATTTTATGAAAAACTAGGCTGTCAGATGAAAATGGCAGTAAAATACAAAGCGTATGCGAATCGCCCTGATTCTCCCTATTATGAGCAGGCGAAGCAAACACCGGAAGCGTATTGCATCGTTTACTTTGAGGTAGCGCCGGGACAGTTTATCGAATTATATCCCGCATCGCTAAACCAAAAACCGCATCCCGCATTTAATGAACAGATCGGGTATTCTCACTTTGGCGTCGTAGTGGCGGATATTCAAAAGACCAGGGCCTTTTTGATCGAAAAAGGGGTGGACATTGATGTAGAACCGAAGATCGGTAATTCTCATACTTGGCAAATGTGGATCCATGATCCGGATGGCAATCGCATTGAGATCATGCAGTACACGAAAGATTCCTATCAGGTCATCGGGCATATCGATGAGTAGATCGTCATAGATACGATGACGGAACGGGTGGAAAAACGAGACGACCTGTGCTATACTGATGCTAATGTTCAATGAGGAGGTATGTATGAGTACGATCATGAGCGCATTGTCAATCGATCGATTGATCTACACCGTTCCCGCTATCTTGATTGCCATGACGATGCACGAACTGGCGCATGGCTATGTTTCTTATAAATTAGGAGATCCGACACCGAAAAGCGATGGCCGGCTGTCGCTGAATCCGCTTCGTCATTTAGATCCGCTCGGTACGCTTTGTATGTTGTTGTTTGGCTTTGGCTGGGCAAAACCGGTACAGGTAAATCCCAGCTATTATGACGATCCCAAGGCCGGTATGATGTGGACTGCCGTGGCCGGGCCGCTGATGAACTTCCTGATGGCGCTTTTATCGCTTGTCATCATGGCGGCGCTGCTTTCTGTGTTTGGCGTATATGTCATATTACAAAACGGCATCGTCAGTTATCTGATCACGCTTTGCTTTTACACTGCGACCTTGAATGTCGGACTGGGCGTATTCAATCTGATCCCGATCCCACCGCTGGATGGTTCTAAGGTATTGGCCGGTGTGCTGCCGCAGGATCTGTACTTGAAGCTGATGCAGTGGGAACCTTATATCGGTATGATCTTGTTGCTGGTATTATATTCCGGTCTGCTGAACGCACCGTTAGTGGGAGCGACCAATTCGATCGTAGAAGCGATGAGCAATCTGGTCATCCACTTGTTTGGCTTATATTAGCAGTCATCAGACGCGTTTTCGATGAGGATGCGTCTTTTTTCATGGGAGTTTCTCACTGCCGCCGATTAGGGAAAGCGGAAAGTGATGTCATGGTAAAAAAGGTTGCATAATGGCAAATAATCTTTTAAGATAAAAACAGATCAGACAAAGACAGGCAATTGTCCATGTATGATCAGAAAAGAGGAAACACGATGCGATTGATTTTAAGTGATATTGATTTGAAACAAGATGCGATTCAGCAGAAAGATACAAATTTTATTGATTTATCTTCGCTGCAGATCAAAAACTGTATGGGCTGCTTTGGCTGCTGGACCAAGACGCCCGGAAAATGTGTGATCCGTGATGATGCCGTTAAGGTCTATCCGCTGATTGCCGCATGTGAACAACTCGTCTATATTACTCATGTTGTTTATGGAGGCTATGATGCGATCATGAAAAGAATGCTGGAGCGAACGATTCCCATTCAGCAGGCGTTTCTCAGAGTATTAGATGGAGAAACCCATCATGTGCAGCGCAAGGTCGCTTTGAAAGATGCGCTGATCATCGCCTATGGTGCCGATAGTTCACAAGAAAGAGCTGTATTTGAAAAACTGATCGCCCGCAATGCGAAAAACATGAATTTCAAACAGTACCGTATCCGCTTCTGTGAGGAAGCTGCATTAGAGGAAACACTGCGAAAGGAGCTTGACGCATGGAACAACAGATCCTGATCTTGAACGGCTCTCCCAGAGCACCGATTTCAAACTCAAAAGCCTATGCGGAACAGTTTATGGAAAACTGCGGCAGCACGACCATGTATGATACGATCACCGCGCAAAATCACGAAGCATTATATGCCAAGGTGGAGCAGTTTTCTGATGTACTGCTGGTATTTCCGCTCTATGTGGACAGTCTGCCGACACCGGTCCTATCATTTCTGAAAGAGTGGGAAACGCATTTGCCAAACAAACGACCGATCATTTCGGTCATGATCAACTGTGGCTTTTTAGAATATGCGCAAAATGATGTTGCGATCGAAATGGTAAAACTGTTCTGCAAGCGAAACGGCTTTCCCTTTGGCTCATCATTACAGATCGGCAGCGGGGAAGCGATCCTCAATACACCGTTTCGTTTTCTGGTAAACAAAGAGATCAAAAAACTGGCAAAGGCAATCATAAACAAACAGTATCGATCGCAGAAAGTAACGATGCCGCTACCTACTTCTTTATTCGTAAAGGCATCGACCAAATACTGGATCGCTTATGGTGAGAAAAACGGTGTCAGTGAAGCCGCGATGCGCACGATGGATATCGAAGAAACCTAGATGAAAATAGCAGCCGTATTGTGATCATACGACTGCTCCTTTATTTTTTGATCGGTATTGATTCAATCTGCCAGTCGATCGGCGTTTCTCCATTCTTTGCTAAGAATTGATTACATTTGGAGAAGTGGCGGCATCCGAAAAAGCCATAGTCGGCAGAATAAGGACTTGGATGCGCACATTCCAAGACCAGATGCTGTGGATTTGTGATCAGTGCTTTTTTATTGCGTGCGTTTCTTCCCCATAACAGAAAGACGACCGGGGTCTGCTTTTGATCGATCAAAGAAATGATGTGGTCGGTCAATTGTTCCCAGCCCTGATTGGCATGAGAGTTTGCCTGTGCGGCTCGTACGGTCAAGACGGCATTCAACATTAAAACACCCTGCTTTGCCCACTTTGTTAAATTGCCGTGTGATGGGATCGTGCAGCCGAGATCATCATGCAGTTCCTTGAAAATATTGATAAGAGAGGGCGGTGGGGCAATGCCTTTCTGTACAGAGAAACAAAGGCCATGTGCCTGTCCTTTGCCATGATAAGGATCTTGTCCGATCAATACGACCTTGACATCTTGATAAGCGGTATAGCGAAGCGCATTAAAGATGTCATACATATCCGGATATACGGTATGGTGACGATATTCGTAGATCAGGAAACGACGCAGTTTCTGATAGTATTCTTTTTGAAATTCATCCTTTAATAAATGATCCCAGTCATTGCCGATCGATACCATATCAATGCCTTCTTTCTGATTGTTTCTATTGCATTTTATCACGGTTTGAGAAAAACGTAAATCTTTGCAGACATTTGCATTTTATTTGCGTTATAATAATAAAAAAGCAAAGGAGGCAAAGAAATATGGAATATCGTACGATGAAACACGGGGAAACACCATCACTTTTAGGATTTGGCTGTATGCGTTTTCCTACTTTGGCAGATGGTTCGATCGATGAAGAAAAAGCGGAAGCGCTGTTAGATCATGCGATTGAAAACGGGGTAACTTATATTGATACCGCTTATCCGTATCATAATCGGATGAGCGAGCCTTTTGTGGGGAAAGTATTGAAAAAATATAACCGGGATGCTTACTATCTGGCGACCAAACTGCCGTTATGGGATGTGAAAACACTGGATGATGTGAAGGAAATGTTTCAAAAGCAGTTAGATCGTCTGGATCAAAGCTATGTCGATTTTTATTTGCTGCACGCAATGGATAAAGAAAAATGGGAACTGGTGAAGCGATTAGGGATCATTCCTTATCTGGAGCAGGAGCAGCAAGCAGGCAGGATCAGAAATTTGGGATTTTCATTTCATGACGAATATGAAGTATTTGAAGAAATCCTAACGGCGCGTGACTGGGATTTTTGTCAGATTCAGCTGAATTACATGGATGTGGAACATCAGCAGGGGATCCGCGGCTATTATCTGGCGCAGGAACGCGGTGTGCCGATCGTGATCATGGAACCGAATAAAGGCGGCGCCTTAGCCAATTTGCCGGCGGATATTGAAAGTATTTTCCGTGCCTATGATCCTGACGCTTCCATGGCTTCCTGGGCATTTCGCTGGATCGCTTCCTTAAGCAATGTCAAAGTGGTACTCTCAGGCATGACAACGATGGCGCAGGTGGTAGATAATTTATCGGTATTCCATGCGTTCAAGCCGTTGAATCATCGGGAAAGCATCTTAGTGGAAGAGGCAGCCAAAGCCATTCGCGCCAAGACGAAAAACGGCTGTACCGGCTGTAATTACTGCATGCCGTGTCCATTCGGTGTCGATATTCCAAAAAACTTCAAAATATGGAATACCTATGCAATGTATGAAAACAAGGAACAAGCCGCAAATGGTTTTCAATCGCTGGATCGAAGCAATGCTTTTGCTTCTGTCTGTAAAAAATGCGGTGCCTGTGAAAATAAGTGTCCGCAGCATTTGCCGATCAGAGCGCATTTAGAACAGGTGGCGATGGATCGCAAGACGTGGGGCATTGATGAACAGGAATAGGCTTCCCCTTTCTTACTATGAGAGGTTGAAAAGCGGAGAATACACCTGTATCGCACAGTGTGGCAAGCAGTTTTATGTGGCAAAGGAACATGGGATCTTGCCGCTGATCCAATGGATCCAAGGCGATGAGGTGGAGCTAAGCGGCGCAGTGATCTATGATCGTATCGTGGGCAAAGCCGCGGCGATGCTGTTTCGATATGCGAAGATCAAGGAACTGCATACGTTTACGATTTCTGCATTGGCAAAACAGGTGTTAGAGGAAGGCGGGGTGCCATGCTTCTATGAGCAGGAGGTGCCTTATGTCATCAACCGCAAAGGGGATGGTATGTGCCCAATGGAACAAAGTGTGCTGGAGATAGAGAATGTTGAGGAAGGCTATCGGATCCTTTGTGAAAAAGCAAAGCGATGATGATTTAGGTTAGCCGCATTCTAAATCACAATAAAGAGAAGGATCTTTCTGATCGAAGAGATCCTTTTTTTATGTGGCAGGGAAGCAGGATAAGGCAATGAGAATGGATCGGGGATAGGAGAATCAATAAGAAAAACGAAAAAATACTTGTCATTGAAACAATGTTATGTTATAGTAATTTCAGATAATAAAACATTGTTATGAAAGGAGGAGCAGTGCGTGTATATCTCTAAAAAAGAGTTATTGAAGCAAACCGGTATTTCCTATGGGCAGTTATATCGCTGGAAACGCGAAGGACTGATTCCGGAGGAATGGTTTATCAAACGCTCATCACCGACCGGACAGGAAACCTTTTTCCCACAGGAGCAGATCTTGCAAAGAGTACGGGATATTTTAAGGTTAAAGGATCAGTATTCCTTAGATGAATTGGCAAAGATCTTATCGCCGGAAATATCCAATCGTCTGTTTGAGGAAGAAGATCTGGAAGTGTTTGAGGAAATCGAGATAGATCTGATTGCCGGATTTATGGACGCCTATGAAAAAGACCGTTTTAATTTTTTGGAAATCGTGATCATGGCGACTTTATCTGAGATCAGACGTCGCTTTGCAATGAGTGAGACGGAAATTTTGGAGCTTGCGGAAGGGATCTTCCCTTATGTGAAGGAACTAGAACATGACGGCTATCTTTTGCATCTGTATCAAGTAAATGATGCGAAGTTCTTGATGATCGCCAAAAATGATATCAAGTTATATGTCGATACCCATATTGAAGAATTGTATAAAGTATCGCTCATGGAAATATCGAAAAAGATGAAATTAAAATATCAGGAGCAGTTTCATTTTATCGTAAAGGAGGAACAGTAAAATGGGAAAGACCGTATTTGAGTCGATCGGCACATTGCACGCCGGTACTTATGAAGATATTGAAGTGGAAGGCGTTGTCAAGATCGACGGTGATATTGTATTTCGCGATATGGAAATCGACGGTGTTTGTAATGGCAGTGGCGCGATGAGCGGCAAAAAACTGGAAGTGAATGGTGTTTGCAAGGTACAAGGCGATATTCGGGTAGATCATTTTATCGTTGATGGGTTGATGTCTACCTATGATGGGAAGATTTATGCCAATCAGATCGAGATCGCCGGTCAGTTAACGAATCATGGGGAAGTAAGTGCCGATCGAGTCGTTATTGACGGCATCATTCATTTGAATGAACTGGTTGGAGATGTGATCGAAGTCAATGCCGTGCGATCGATCAAAAGCTTTCATCTGGGGAACCTGTTTAAGAAGGAAAACAGCGGCTGTCAGATCCAAATGATCGAGTGCACCCGGCTTTATGCGTCGGATACAGCCTGCAAAAAGATCAGTGCGCGGGAAATCGTATTGGAAAATGGTTGTGTCGTGGAGGAAATCGACTGTGACGGCAGTTTGACTTATGATCATACCTGCAAGATCAAAAAGATCAACGGTGATTGTAAGATACACGTTGCGTAAAAGAAAAGCGACCAAACAGTTGCAAGGTACGCTTAGGATTTGTGAAAGCATCTGTTTATCAGGGGAAAGCGAGTAAGGAGCATGCTTTCCTTTTTTCGTTCTTGATGCGTTTTATGAAAGAATGTGCTACAATAAGTCGCATAGAAAAATGATGGAGAAAACAGAGGGAATCGAAGAAAGGAGTTTGATCAAATGCGCCAGCATGTGGATTTATTAAAGGGGAATATTACGACCGCGCTTGGGAAACTGTCGATACCGATCATGGCAACCTCATTTATTCAGATGGCATATAACATGATCGATATGATCTGGCTTGGCAAAGTGGGAAGCGGAGCGGTGGCTGCGGTCGGTGCTGCCGGCATGTATATGTGGCTGTCAAACGGTTTGGCGACCTTAGCGAAAATGGGGGGACAGGTAAAGGTCGGACAGAGCTTGGGGGCACAGAATTATGATGATGCGCGTATGTATAGCAAGGGGGCATTGCAGCTGGGCATCGTATTCGCTTTGGCGTGCGGGGTGCTTACATTGTTTGCGGCGGATCAGATGATCGGCTTTTTTCGGCTGAATCAGGCGTCAGTGATCCAAGATGCAATCATCTATTTACAGATCACCTGCGGTTTGGTCGTATTTAATTTTATGAATCAGATCTTGACCGGGATCTTGACGGCGATGGGGAACAGTCGTTCTTCCTTTGTGGCAACTTCGATCGGTTTGCTCATCAATCTGGTATTAGACCCGTTGTTTATTTTCGGTTTCGGTATGATCCCGGCGATGGGCGTTGCCGGTGCGGCGATCGCGACGGTTTTGGCGCAGTTTGTCGTATTTGTGATCTTTTTGGCGGTGATCAGAAAAGAAACGGCGATGTTTCATGATCTGCGCTTATGGAAAGCCGCATCTAAAAAGCATGTGCTTACGATGATTTCGATCGGTTTACCGAGCGCCTTACAAAGCATGCTGTTTTCCGGGATCTCCATGATCATTGCCCGTATGATCGCGGTTTGGGGCGATGGCGCAGTAGCGGTGCAAAAGGTAGGCAGTCAGATCGAATCCATTTCCTGGATGGCGGCAGAAGGCTTTGCGGCGGCTGTCAATTCCTTTGTGGCGCAGAATTATGGGGCGAAACAATATGAACGGGTGCGCAAAGGCTATCGCACTTCCATGCTGATCGTTTCCTTGTGGGGACTTTTCTGTTCCGTTGTACTGATCGTATTTCCAGAGTGGATCTTTCGGATCTTTTTATCGGAGACAGAGGTCATGCAGATGGGAATCGACTATCTGAGAATATTGGGTGTTTCTGAGCTGTTTATGTGCATTGAGATCACAACCGCCGGTGCTTTCAGCGGGATGGGGAAAACGATCCCGCCAAGTATCGTCAGCATCGTGCTTACGGCGGCGCGTATCCCGACTGCCTATCTGCTGGCGGAAACGACACTGGGACTCAATGGCGTCTGGTGGAGCATCTCTTTATCCAGCGTGCTGAAAGGCATCGTTTTAGTAGGCTGGTTTCTGTGGTTTATCCATCGGCACCTGCCACTACAAAAAAAGGCAGGGGAAGCTGTTGCTTTGCCGTAAAGAACAAGTATAGGAAATAACTATCAGGACGGGCGATCGTCCTTTTTATCTGATCAAGAGTGAAACGAATCATTTAGAAAGAGAAAGGAAAAAAAGCTTGTGTTCCTTGGCTTTGCCTTTGGGCAACATGGTTAAAGGGAAGAGAAAAGTGTGATAGAATAAGAATGAAAAAAGCGGTTTCTAAATACAATCAAGCAAGGAGGGATCATGATGGAACGCTTAGAGAATAAAGTTGCGATCATTACCGGAGGCAATTCCGGCGTCGGTGCTGCGACGGCGATACGATTCGCCAAAGAAGGCGCAAAGGTTGTGATTACGGCACGTCGGGAAGGGCCGTTAAAAGAGGTGGCCGATACGATTCAAGCAAACGGCGGTACGGTATTGCCGATCGTATCAGATATCGCAAAGCCGGAAGATGTGAAGCATTTGGTGGAAAAGACACTGGAAGTATTTGGCAAGATCGATATTTTGGTAAATAATGCCGGTGTTTTAGAAGCCGGTTTGAAACCGATCGATCGATGCACGGACGAGGATCTGGAAAAGATCATCAATACCAATCAGAAAGGTACGATCTATTGCATACGTGAAGTAAGCAAAGAGATGGCAAAGAGCGGTGTCGGATCGATCGTAAATGTTGCTTCGATTGCCGGTTTAATGGGATGCGGCGGCGCTGCCTATGTTTCCAGCAAGGCTGCGGTCATCGGCATTACCAGACATACCGCGCTGCGTTTTGCCGGTACCAACATTCGCTGCAATGCGATTTGCCCGGGTACGATCGTGACGCCGATGGTTGCCGATTCCCGTCCGGAAAATTTAGATCCGGATATGCTGGGACAGATGGCAAAGCACGGTGATTTGAAGATCCAGCCGTGTCTGCCGGATGATGTAGCTAATATTTTATTGTTTTTGGCAAGCGATGAATCCAGAGCGATTACCGGACAAAGCATTGCCTGTGATTTCGGCAGCACGCTGTAAGCAAAAGAGCGATTGCGTTGCAGAAACAAAGAAACGATCGATGATGTACGGTCGTTTCTTTGTTTCTGCGCAGATTCTTTTTTATGGACAATGAAATAGCAAAGACAAAGAAGGAATCAAACAAACAGGTGCAAGCAAAAGAAAGCAAGGAAAAACAGGGTATATCGAAGCACCCTGTTTTTATCATCTTTATGAATTATACAAGCGGCAGCGTAACTGTAAACATCGTTCCTTTTCCCTCTGCACTGGCTACTGTCAAGGTGCCGTTATGCAGATCGACAATTCGTTTGGCAAGCGCCAGACCAAGTCCATTGCCGATTCCGGTCCTGGACGTATCGGCTTGATAAAACTTTTCATAGATGCGCTTTTGCACCGCTTCGCTCATACCGATCCCATTATCGGCAACGGTTACGATCACATCATTTTTCTCGATACGCAGCGTGATGCGGATTTCTCCCTTTTGGGCGACGAATTTAACGGCGTTGCCGATGAGATTTTGCCATACCTGCATCAGCAGTTCTTTGTTTCCCTTATAACGGATCGCGGAAAGATCAACCTCTAGACACAGTTCTTTCTGTGTCCACTTCGTTTCAAACAATAAGATCGCTTCTCTGATCTGTTCATCCAGCGCATAAGTTTCTTTCTGAATTTCCAGTTCCTGATGTTCAAGACGGGAAAGCAATAGGATATTGCCGCTTAGATCAGATAGACGGCGGGCATTGACAAGGATGCGCGCCGCATATTCCTGCCTTTTCTGCGTAGTCAAAGATTGATTTTGAAGCAAAGCGGCATAGCCTTCGATCGCGGAGAGCGGGGTTTGAAATTCATGAGAAACATTTTCGATGAAATCCTTGCGCAAGATCTCCGTATTAGATAATTCCCGCACCATCGTATTGAAGTTGTGCGCCATAGAATGCAGTTCTTCTGCTACGATATCCTCATTGAGCCTTACCGTAAAATTGCCTTTAACGACTTCTTTGGTCGCATCGTCGATTTCCCGGATCACATTCAAAGGGCGCTTGCCTACGGTATGCGATAAGATCGTGCCGACGATAATGCTGATAACGGCAAATAAGAGCAGCGTTAATTCTTTCGGCGGCGCGTCGATGAAATTACTTTCCGATACCAGTACCGTGATCAGACCGGTTAGCCCCATCGTCAGCAGAAGAATCAAAAATACCAGAGCGGAAAAGAGCACGGCGATGCGAAATGAACGATTGCGTATCATTTTCTCGCCACCGCCTTATAGCCTAAACCGCGCATCGTTACAATATCAAAGTCGGGATTATCTTTGCATTTTTCTCGCAGTCGGCTGATGTGGACATCCAGCGTATGGGAATCGTGCTCCTGATCTACGCCCCAGATCTCATCCATGATCTGGGTACGGGTAAAAATGCGATCGGGCGCTGACAACAGCTTAAACAGCAGTAAAAACTCCTTTTGCGGTAAAACGACTTCCTGCTCTCCACAGCGCAGCGTATAAGTGTCGCTGTTTAATTCACTGCTGCCGATCTTTATCTTACGCTGACTGATGATCTGGGAACGCCGCAACAGCGCTTCCACCCGCCATATCATTTCATTGACATCGATCGGCTTTACCATATAATCATCGATCCCGGACTGAAAACCCTTTTGTTTATCGGCTGCCTGACCTTTTGCGGAAATGATCAGGATCGGCATCGTATAGCCGGCGCTTCGAATCGCCTGGGTCATTTCAAAGCCATTCAGTTTCGGCATCATGACATCGGAAATGATTAGATCGATGTAATGACTTTCCAGCAGATCAAACGCCTGTAATCCATCATTCGCCGCGATGGCGTGATAGCCGTTTTCCTCTAAGACCGTGCAAAACAGATCACGCAGTTCACGATCATCTTCTACTACCAGAACCTGAAACATAGCAGCACCTCCATTTTATCCCTGTTATTATAACACTTCTTATGCAAATCACCTTGCACAAAGCCTAAACTTTACGATAAAAAGAAAGAAATGATCATTTTATGACAGAAGGCAGCGCTTATTTTCATGGAAAAAAGCAATCGCATAAAGACGCTGCGGCTTCATGATACATAAAAGAAGCAAAACGATCTGAGAAAGAAAAAAGGTCAAAAAAAGCTTACAAATTGAGATTTACTTGAGAATGTATTGATAATATAATAATATGCGGTTTTATTACAAGAAAGAAAGGTGATTGCGATGAATACCTACCGTGTCGGCATCGATATTGGCAGTACGACTGTGAAACTGGTGGTATTAGATCAGGAAAGCAAGATGATTTACGGGGAATACCGCCGTCACCATGCACATACACAAGAAACATTGACTGCGCTGTTACAGGAAGTCAAAGCGCAGTTAGGAGATTGTATTTTACAGGTGAAGATTACCGGATCGGGTTCGATCAATCTGGGGAAGGCATTAGGGATTGCCGTTATCCAGGAAGTGGTAGCAGTGGCGAGTGCTTTGCAATTTTATGCGCCGCAGACGGATGTGGCGATCGAGCTGGGTGGAGAGGACGCGAAGATCATTTATTTTACCGGTGGCCTGGAGGAGCGTATGAACGGCGTTTGCGCAGGCGGCACCGGATCGTTTATCGATCAGATGGCAGCTTTGTTAGAATGCGATGCGCAGGGATTAAATGAAGCGGCAAAGCATTATCAGCAGATCTATCCGATCGCGGCAAGATGCGGCGTATTTGCGAAATCCGATATTCAGCCATTGATCAACGAAGGTGCAACAAAAGCAGATCTGGCGGCTTCGATCTTTCAGGCGGTCGTCAATCAGACCATTTCCGGATTGGCATGCGGCAAGGCGATCAAGGGCTGTGTTGCTTTTTTAGGCGGTCCGCTGCATTTTTTAACCGAACTGAAAAAAGCGTTTATCCGCACTTTGCATTTGACAGAAGAAACGATCGTCGATCCGAAGCATGCGCACTTATTTGCGGCGGGCGGTGCGGCGCTGGAGGCGAAGGAAGAAAAAGGAATCGAAATTGACGTGCTGCTTCGGAAATTACATGACGGGGTGGCGCTGCATTTTGAATTAAACCGACTGGCGCCGTTATTTCAGGATAAGGAAGACTATCAAAACTTTAAGGATCGCCATGCACAGGCAGTGGTAAGAAAAAGTCCGCTTTGCGATTATCACGGTGCGTGTTATTTGGGGATCGATGCCGGTTCGACGACGACCAAGGTGGCGCTCATCGGTACAGAGGGAGAATTGCTTTTTTCTTATTATGCGGGCAATCAGGGAAGTCCGATCCAAACCGCTCAAAAAGCAATCGGTATTTTGGCAGAACAGATGCCAAAGGACGCTTATATTGCCCGTGCCTGTTCCAGCGGCTATGGCGAAGAACTGCTGAAGGCGGCGTTTTGTTTAGATGAGGGAGAAGTGGAGACGATCGCACATTTTATGGCGGCTTCGTTTTTTGAACCGAAGGTAGACTGTATTCTCGATATCGGCGGTCAGGATATGAAGTGCATCAAGCTGAAAAACGGCTCAGTCGATACGATCTTATTAAATGAAGCCTGTTCTTCGGGATGCGGCTCATTCATTGAAAACTTTGCCGTTTCCCTTGGCTACAGTGCGCATGATTTTGCAAAAGAAGCCCTGTTCGCAAAGCATCCGATCGATCTGGGAACAAGATATACGGTGTTCATGAATTCCAATGTCAAGCAGGCACAGAAGGAAGGTGCTTCGGTTTCTGATATTTCCGCGGGTCTTGCTTATTCGGTTATCAAAAATGCGCTGTTTAAGGTCATAAAACTAACCAGTGCGGAAGAATTAGGCAAACATGTGGTCGTACAGGGCGGTACTTTTTACAATCAGGCGGTCTTAAGAGCCTTTGAAAAGATTGCGGGGATCGAAGCCATTTGTCCGGATATTGCCGGCATCATGGGAGCGTTTGGGGCAGCGCTTTTGGCAAAGAAGCATGATCATGGCGGAAGAAGCACGATGCTGTCTTTTGATGAGATCGCATCACTTACTTATACGACGTCTACAACGCGCTGTCAGGGCTGTTTTAATCACTGCATGCTTACGATCAACCGCTTTGACGGCAACCGTCGCTATATCAGTGGCAACCGCTGTGAAAAAGGGTTAGGGGCAAATGCAGAAAACAAGCAGGCGCCGAATGTGATCGCCTATAAGCAGCAGCGGATGTTTGCTTATCCTCCGCTGAAGGATGCGCCAAGAGGGGTGATCGGCATCCCACGGGTATTGAATCTATATGAAAATTATCCTTTCTGGGCGACCTTCTTCTATGAGCTGGGCTTTCAAGTCGTGTTATCACCGACTTCCAGCCGTGCGATCTATGAACGAGGGATGGCATCGATTCCATCAGAGTCGGAATGTTATCCGGCAAAGCTGTCACATGGACATGTGCAATGGCTCATCGATCAGGGAATCCAAACGATCTTTCATCCATGTGTGTTTTATGAGCGGCAGGAAACACCGAATGCCCAAAATCACTATAACTGTCCGATCGTCGTATCCTATGCGGAAAATTTGAAAAACAACGTAGAGGACATCGTCGAAGGAACAATTCGCTATCTTCGTCCGTTCATCGCCTTTACAAGTGAAAAGATCGCAGCAGATCGATTGGTGCGCTTTTGTTGGGAAGAATGGCAGATCGATGCCGGTAAAGTAAGAGCAGCGGTGCATCTTGTCTGGGAAGAACAGACAAAAGCCAAGGCGGATGTGCGGGAAGCCGGGCGAAAGGCTTTGGAATGGATGAAGGAACACGATCGTCCGGGCATCGTATTGGCGGGACGCCCTTATCACATCGATCCGGAGATCAACCATGGGATCCCCCAGATGATCGCCGGCTATGGCCTGGCAGTGCTCAGTGAGGATGCGCTGCCGATAGAAGCGTACAAGGACTTATCGCTGCGGGTCAATGATCAATGGGTATATCATTCCCGTCTGTATCAGGCTGCGGAATATGTGGCAAAACGCAATGATCTGGAGCTGATCCAGTTAAACTCTTTCGGGTGCGGCTTAGATGCGGTAACGACGGATCAGGTGAATGAAATACTGGAAAAGCATAATAAATTATATACGGTCTTAAAGATCGATGAAGTCAATAATCTAGGCGCCGCGCGGATCCGTCTGCGCAGTCTGCTGGCAGCCATGGAGATGCGAAAAGAGCAGGGCATCCAAGCGAAGACAGAACCTGTTTCTTATCAGCGTGCAGAATTTACCAAAGCGATGTTTCAGGAAGGCTATACGATTCTTGCGCCGCAGATGAGCCCGATCCACTTTTCGTTCTTAAAGCCGATCTTTCAGGCTTATCACTTCAATATCGAGGTATTGGACAACGACAATCGTTCGGCCATCGACACCGGATTGCGCTTTGTCAATAATGACGCCTGCTTCCCATCGATCACTACGATCGGGCAGATCATGGAAGCGGTGCTTTCAGGGCGCTATGATACCGATCGCTTAGCGATCATCATGTCGCAGACCGGAGGGTGCTGCCGTGCCAGCAACTATATCGCCTTTATTCGCCGCGCCTTAGAAAAAGTGGGACTGTCTCACATACCGGTCATTTCCTTCAATGCCAACGGCATGGAGAAAAACGAGGGCTTTCATTTACCGCCGCAGCTGCTCTTGAAAGCGGCACAGGGCGTTGTCATCGGTGATCTTCTGATGCGCTGCTTATATCGGGTGCGCCCTTATGAAAAAAACAGCGGTTCTGCCAACGCGCTGCACCGGAAATGGGAAGCGATCGTTACAGAGGCTTTTCGCGATCCAAAGAGCAAGTGGACGTATCGTAAGCTTTGTGCAGGCATTGTCGCTGATTTTGATAAACTGGAGATCTATGAGGATCTAAAAAAACCAAGAGTAGGCATCGTCGGTGAGATCTTAGTAAAATATATGCCTCTTGCCAATAATCACTTAGTGGACCTTTTGGAAAAAGAAGGCGCAGAGGCAGTCGTACCGGATCTTTTGGATTTTATGAATTACTCTTTATACAATGCGAATTATAAGCATCGTTATTTAGGAACAAAACGCCGTGGTGCGGCGCTTGCCAATCTGGGCATCAAAGCAATCGAACAGATCCGCAAGCCGGCAATCGAAGCGCTGAGAAACAGCAAACGCTTTGAAGCACCGATGCCGATTCGCGATGTGGCAACGCTCGCAAAGCCATTCCTCTCTTTGGGCAATCAGTATGGCGAAGGCTGGTTCTTGACCGGGGAAATGGCTGAACTGATCACGTCAGGCGTTACCGATATCGTATGTATTCAGCCTTTTGCCTGTCTGCCTAATCATGTAGTCGGCAAAGGCACGATCAAGCTGCTGCGCAAAACGTATCCGCAGGCCAACATCGCTGCTGTGGACTATGATCCGGGCGCTTCTGAGGTCAATCAGCTGAACCGTATCAAGCTCATGTTGTCTACTGCGAAAAAGCGTCTGTCATCAAAAGGGTAAAGCGATGAAACAGCCGGGAATGAAAGTTCTCGGCTTTTTGCTTGTATGCTTTTATTTTGCTTGGAAAAGTATTTCTTTTGTTTGGCGGCGGTTTTCGGTATAATAAGACTAATGATGAAATGAGGTGAGCACATGCGGTTATTTGATAAATTTTGTATCGAAGAGCTGATCGGCGATGTGCAGAATTATGATATTGCATGTAAATATGACACTTATGACAATGTAGAAACGATCTGTATCGAACGCTGTGATGAAAGTACATTTTTCGTGGAAGCGTGTGTCAATGTGCTGGGAAATGATTATTCCTGCACGTTTCAATATGATTCGCACTATCAGCTGAAAAACTATCGGTGCGCATGCGGCTATTGTACCTCAAAAAGCCCTTGTGCGCATATCGGGGCGGTTTTATGGAAACTGAATCAATTAACGATCGATCATTATCCTTTTCATTATGCCAAACCGGCTTTGAAAGAACAGCGGGAACAACGAGAAAAAAGCCGTCATCTGCGGGATGTGGCAAGGGAAATGCACTTACAGGCACAGCGCCGTCATCAGATCGCCGTTTCCCATGGTCTCATCTATCATCACAAACAGCTTTATCAAAAGCGGATCGATGCTTTTTTGGAAAATGAATGCTATGAGATCACCCCTTATTTTCATAAAGAGATCATGGCGTATTATTTAGATTTCAAGATCGGCAATGAAAAAAAGTACGTCATTAAAAATATCGGCGATTTTTTAAGAAACTGTGAACAGGAGCGTTCCGTACGCTATGGCAACGCCTTGACCTTTGTTCATCGCAAACAGGCATTTAACGCTTTTGCGCAGCAACAGATCCAATTCATGCACATTGCCAATAAACGCTGTCAAGAAAAAAAGCGAGAGCAGGATTACTTTTATCGCTATGATGAAAAAACGTATGTTCTGGGGCGTTATATTGATCTGGATGCTTATACGATCGACGATTTTTATGAAACGTATCATGACTATGCGTTTGACAATCTTTCTTTCCGTGAACAAAAGCAGCCGATTTCTTTACATCTGCGAAAGGAAGCCGATCACTATGTTTTGGAATTAGGTGAGGACGACTATTTTTTAGGAATGAAGCAAGTATATCGCCTGTGTGAAGAAAACTGTCATTTTACTTTGATCAAATATGAATTTGATGAACAGGGCGCGTGTTTCGATCTGTTAGCGCGCTTAAAGAAGGAAAATAATCGAATCGTGATCTTGGAGGAAGACTTTGCTGATTTTTATAAGTATGTGCTGACTTCGTTAAAAGAGCATCTGCTCATTCCTGATTTGGCCGAGCAAAGGGAAAATGATTATGACACGATCAAGATATACGGTGATGTGAACGAACAGGGACAGATCTATTTTCAAGTGATCTATGTGAATGAGTCGCATGCGCACATCCCCGCCTTTCAAAAACAATTTCCCACGACCTATGCACAGGAACTTGTGGAACAGTGCCTGTTAGCGGCCGGTACCTTAGATCGCAAGAACCATCTGGTTTATTTAGATGAAAATCGCCAACAGACTTATACTTTTTTACAAGAGGGTTTGACCTTCTTAAAAGAATATGCCCAGATCTATATTTCCGATGTGCTGAAACGGATCGGCAAACCGGTTTCCTACCATATGAATATCGGGGTCCGTATGGAAAATAATTTATTGGCGTTAGATGTGGAGAGCAGTGAAATTCCGAAGATGGAGGTTGCCGCGGTATTAGAGCAATATCGCCGCAAAAAGAAATTTTATCGCCTGCGAAACGGTGATCTGCTGTATTTGGAATCCACGCAGTTAGCGGAATTATCGAATCTGCTTGACCGTTATCATTTACATCCGAAAGATATGCGGGACGGTACGATCCATCTGGCACAAAATAGGGCGTTTTCTTTGATGAACGAAGAAGATCTGCATACGATCCAATTAAAACGCAAAGCCTCTTATGAGCAATGGCTGACGCACTTTGAGCAGAGGGCATCTGATTTTTCTCTGTCGCCGCATTATCAGAAGCTGCTGAGGGATTATCAAAAAGAAGGGTATCAATGGCTGCGTACGCTTTATGAATATGGCTTTAACGGCATCTTAGCCGATGATATGGGACTTGGCAAGACGCTGCAAGTCATTGCGCTGTTAGATGAACTGCAATTAGAGAAGCCAAGCATCGTCGTTTGTCCTTCTTCTTTGCTTTATAACTGGGAAGAGGAAGTGCATCGCTTTGCCAAACAGCTGCCGGTAACCTGTATAACGGGAAATCAGCAGCAGCGAATGGCATTGATCGAAACAGCCAAAACAGGGCTGCTTGTAACGTCCTATGATTATCTAAGACGGGATTTTACATATTATGGCGATCTTACTTTCGGCTATGTGATATTGGATGAATCACAATACATCAAAAACCCGAAAACCAAGAATGCCTTTGCGGTCAAGCAGTTAAAAGCCGAGCATAAACTGGCATTATCGGGAACACCGATTGAAAACGCACTGGCAGAATTGTGGTCGGTATTTGACTTTCTGATGCCGCAGTATTTGTTTTCCTATGCTTACTTTCAAAAGAACTTTGAAAGCAAGATCATAAAGGAACAGAAGAAAGAAACGATCAAACGCTTACAGAAGCTGGTTTCTCCTTTTATCCTGAGAAGAAATAAAAAAGCGGTTTTATCCGAACTGCCGGATAAAGTGGAAAAGACTTGGCTGATTCCTTTTTCGCAAGAAGAAAGCAAGCTGTACTATGCCAATTTGGCACAAGTGAATCAAGAATTACAAGTGCTCCTTCAAAGTGAAAAACAGGATTCTATTGCGATCTTGGCATTGCTGATGCGGTTAAGACAGATCTGTTGTGAACCGCGGATGATCTATGAGGGAATCGACGCTGTTTCCTCTAAGATGAAAGCCTGTCTGGAATTATTGCTGAATCATCGGGAGAACGGACAGAAGGTGCTGCTGTTTTCTTCTTTTACGAAGGTGTTTGATCTGCTGGAAGAGGAATTGCGGCTGAATAATATCACTTATTTTCGATTAAGCGGAGATACGCCGAAAGAAAAGCGCAAAGAACTGGTACGGAAATTTCAAGACGGCGAAGCGGATGTCTTTTTGATTTCGTTAAAGGCAGGAGGAACCGGCTTAAATTTAACGAAAGCAGAGGCGGTGATCCACTTTGATCCATGGTGGAACAGTTCGGCGCAGAATCAGGCGAGCGATCGCGCTTACCGCATCGGGCAGCATAAAAATGTGCAGGTGCATCAGCTGATCATGAAAAACAGCATCGAGGAGAAGATCCAAAAGCTGCAAGAGAAGAAAAAAGAACTGGCAGATCTGTTTGTTGAACAAAGCAGCGGCAGCATCGCATCTTTATCTAAGGAAGAGCTGCTGGCATTATTTACCCAAGAAATGTGAGCACAGCAGAGGACTGAAAAGCACGGCATGTGATAAAGGAAGCAGATCGCTTGTGAATAAAAACAGAATAGGAGGATGATGAAAGATGTGGAATTTTGCGGTAATGGGACTTGGCGGCATAGCAAAACGGGTCATAGAGGGGATCGTATTAACACCCTCTGCGTGTCTGTACGCGGTTGCTTCCCGTGATGCTAGCAAGGCCGAAGCGATCAGGGAAAGCAGCGGTGCGAAGAAGGCATACGGTGATTATGAAGCGATGCTGGAAGATCCGCTAGTCGATGTCGTTTATATCTGTACGCCGAATTATCTGCACCATGCACATATCATGGCGGCGCTTGCACATCATAAGCATGTAATCTGTGAAAAGCCGCTTGTCAGCAATGAAGCGCAGCTGCGGGAATGTTTTGCTTATGCGAAAGAGCAGCAGTGCTTTTTGATGGAAGCGGAAAAAACGCTGTTTACACCCTTAAATCAAAAGATCAAAGAAATGATCGAGGATGGGGTGATCGGCAAGGTTTCTTACATTGAAGGCAGCTATGGCTTTTTGCTTCCAAGCGAGGGCTTATCCGCTTCTTATTGGGGGTATCGGAAGGAAGACGGCGGCTGCTTCTATGATGTCGGTGTTTATCCGATCTGTTATGCCAATTATTTTGCGGATAGTGAGATCAAACAGGTGCAGTATTGTGAAACGCGGGCAGCGCGCGGCTATGTGGATTTTGCGCAGGCGCTCATCACTTATCAAAACGGGGTGATCGCCAGTGTGCGCAGCAGCTGGAAAATGGAGCTGGAGAACTGGGGCGTGATCTATGGAGAAAAGGGCTATATCAGGACGAAGCAGTTTTGGAAAAGCAAGCGGGCAGAACTGGTAACAAAAGAGCGGATCGTGCCGATCGAGGTGGAGATGGAAAGTGATTTCAGCGGGGAGATCGCGCATGTCTGCACATGCTTGACAAAAGGACTGTTACAAAGTGATCGATTGGGTGAAAAAGAGAGCATGGAAATCATGAAAGTGCTGCGCTGTCAAAATGATGTCAGTAAGAAAAGCGGAAATGAATGATGCAAAGTGAGAGGAATTTGCTATAATAGAAGTAATGAAAGAGAGGATCGACATCATGATAAAGCATAACTGGAAAAAATGGCTGGCTTGCGCATGTCTGCTGGTGCTGTGTCTGGCGCTTTTCAAAGAAGCAGCACTGGCTGATGTGGGGAATAGCTTCTCCGGGGGCGGGGGCAGCTCGGGCGGTTCTTATGGCGGTTCTTATGGTTCCGGCGGAAGTTTCTTTACTTTCCTGCCGTTTGTCATGTCGCCATCGGGATTGATCATACTGCTGGTCGTGATCGCCTATATCGCTTTTTTTACAAAACAGAAAGGCAATCCAAATCGCAGAACGATGGGCGGTGTAAATTCCTATTCTTCTCCGGGTTTTAGTTCCAACATCGGATTGAACGAGGATGCGGTAGTAAGCCGGATCAAGGAAAATGATCCTAATTTTGCGGCAGAGCCGTTTAAGACGTATGTCAAAGAAGTGTATATTCAGGTACAGGAGGCATGGGAGCAGAAGAAATGGAATCAGATTCGTCCATTTGAAAGCAATGCATTATTCAATGTGCATAGCCGTCAGCTGCAGGAATATATCGACATGAAGCAGACAAACTATATGAATCGTCAAAATATTCGCAGCTGTGTGATTGCCGACTACCGCATGGACGGAGAGTATGAAGTAGTTACGGTCAAGCTGGATGCGAGCTTGTTGGATTATGTACTGGATGATGAAACCGGAAAGCTGATCGAAGGAAGCAAGAGCGAGTATCAGCATCGCAGCTACCGGCTGGAGTTTTTACGCAAGAATGGGGTAAAGACAAAGGCAGAGGAAGGCATCAGCACGACCAACTGTCCAAACTGCGGTGCGCCGACAGAAGTAACCTCTGCCGGACAGTGTGAATTTTGTAAATCGATCATTACGAGCGGAGATTATGGATGGGTGCTGAATCATTACGGTAAATGGTAAGACTTTTTAGGAAGGAAAAAGCGGTGTTTGAAAAGGAACACCGATCATAGTCAGAAAAGACATCATGTCGGAAAGGAACGGATACTATGGGTTTGATTAAAGCAGCAATTTCTTCTGCTTCCACTACATTAGCGGATCAGTGGATCGAATATTTTTATTGTGATTCGCTTAGCAACGATGTACTGATCGAAAAAGGGGTCAAGCAGGTAAGCGCCGGCAGCAACACCAAGGGAAGTGAAAACATCATTACCAACGGTACCGGCATTGCGGTCAATGAAGGACAGGCGATGCTGATCGTGGAAGACGGCAAGATCGTGGATTTTACCGTAGAGCCGGGAAGATTTACATGGGATCAGTCAACGGAGCCGAGTTTATTTGACAATGGCTGGAAAGGGTTAAAGGATTCTTTTAAGATCTTTGGCAAACGTTTCACGATGGGCGGTACACCGGGAAAAGATCAGCGTGTGTATTTTGTGAATTTGAAGGAGATTTTTGACAATAAGTTTGGCAGTGCCACGCCGATGCCGTATAATGATCCGACTTATCGAGGCATCTATATTCGCTATTTCGGTATGTATACGTTTAAGATCACGGATCCATTGGCTTTTTATGCGCATGTTGCGGGCAATGTGGAACAGCGTTATACGAAAGCACAGTTAATGGAACAGTGCGATATGGAATTTGTCAATGCGCTGGATACGGCGTTGAGCATGTGCTCCGATGAAGGTTTCCAATATAATGAGCTGCCGAAAAAACAGCGGGAAATCGCAGCTTATATGAATGATACGCTGGATGAAGAATGGCATAAGCGGCGTGGCATGGAGATCGAATCAGTAGCGATTGCCAAAGTAACGCCTGATGATGAAAGCAGAAAGCGGATCCAAAAGATCGATGATGCGATCATGATGGGCGATGCGAGAGTGGCAGCCGGCCGTTTGGCGGAGGCACAAGCGACAGCGATGGAAAATGCGGCGAGCAATGAAGCGGGCGCCTTTACCGGTTTTTTAGGTATGGGCATGGCAGCACAGGCCGGAGGCATGCAAAATGGTGCGCTGTTTGAACAGATGAGCACACGAGAAGATAATCCATTGTTCCAAAAACCACAGCGAGCAGGTGGAACGGGCACTTGGACATGTAGCTGTGGACATGAAAACAGCGGTAAATTCTGTAGCGAATGCGGCAAGGAAAAGCCAAAGCAGGATACATGGACATGTGCGTGCGGACATGAAAACAGCGGCAAGTTCTGTAGTGAGTGCGGGAAACCTCGTCCCAAAGAAGGTTTTGTTTGTTCTAATGAGGAATGCGGTTATACCAGCGATGAGCCGATGAAGTTTTGTCCACAGTGCGGCAGTCCTAATAAAGAAGAATAAAATCGATCCGGTAAAGTAATATAAAGTGATAGGAGCATGCTCATCATGGAAGCCAATATGATGGGAAAAGAGGCTCCAGTGCAAAGCATTTCAAACTGCAATGCTTGTGTTCCTTGGCATTACTTACCGAAAAAAGGGCATCTTCTGCCCTTTTTTTGAAGCAGAAGCACGCATTTTTCAAAAAGCGTATCTGTTTCTAACATAAAAATAAATTATTTTGAAATAAAAAAAGCCCTTTCGCGGGGCTTTTATGCTTTATTTGGTGACGCGTACGGGATTCGAACCCGTGAATGCATGCGTGAAAGGCATGTGAGTTAACCGTTTCTCCAACGCGCCGTTTGCTTGTTTATAATATCATAGAGATTATATGATTGCAAGCCTTTTTTCGCAATTATCTGATAACCCTGAAGTGAAAAGTTTATTTCTGCTTTGCATAGAGAAAAGCGGCTTTTCCTCTTTCAGCATGATTTGTGCATCGGGGAAGAAATCGGTTTAGCGATGAATGACGGGAATCTTTTTCAAGATGGAAACCGCAAGCGGTACGATTACCAGTTGTAAAGCGATACCGGGAATCGCAATCAAGAAAGAGACATTGATAAATGTTTCCAAGGTATAAGGAAGCGATGCAGCGCTCAGCAATAAAGCATGTGCAATACCGCTGACCACTCTTCCGCACAGCATAGCAGCGATCAGCGCCGGATATAGGCGCAGCTTTTTTACAAGCAGGCCACTGACTGCCCCATATGTCGCTAACTCCAATGTCATCGCGATGGCAGTCGGGAAAAATACCGGCATTCCGGTCAAAAAAGAAGAAAGCAGCGGCGTCAAAATACCGACCATGCTGCCAAATATCGGCCCACAGAATAGTCCGCAGATAAAGACCGGAATGTGCATCGGCAAAAACGCCTGTCCGGATGCGGCGCCGAAAAAGTGAAAAATGCCGGGGAATAACAGTCCAAGCGCTAAAAACATGGCAGACATGACCCATCCGATGGTCTGATTGATTTTCATCTCGATCCCTCATTTCTTCTATGTATTTTATAGATGCTTAAAAATAGGTTTTACTGAAAACGACTTTCCCGATGATCTGCACCGGAAGCTCCTGTATTTCTTTTTTGGTAAAATAACGATTTTCCACGAGGGGATTGCCGGCTTCCAAGATCATGAAGTCATCTTTCCAGATCACTTTTTTTACAGTGGCTTCCTCTTGGATCATGACGATGGCGATCGTCCCGCTTTCGACATGTGTGCATTTTTTGATATAGAGCATATCGCCGTCATAAATATGCGCATAGATCATCGAATCTCCCTGTACCTGCAAAAAGAAATCACCAAGTGCATCCTCAGCCGCGCTGACTTCTTCATAGCCGAGGATATTTTGTTGCGCATAAAGATCATATCCGGCTTTTACCACACCGACGATCGGTTTTGCACGGTGCAGTTTCAATAAAGACAAAATGTCCATCTGCATCAATTCACTCAGTTTTTCGATCGTATCATCCTGGATCCTACGGATTTCACCGCTGCACCAGCGTGATACCGTCGATTTTGATACGCCGCAGAACTTGGCGATCATTTCATTAGAGCAATGCGTTGACCGCTTAAATTCAGCAAGCAGATCCTTTAGCAGCATAGTTTCACCTCATTTTCTTTATTATAACAAATGTTGCGTATATTAGCAAATCGGTGCAATAATGGAAGCATTTTACAGATTAAGTTGCGTAAAAAGTATTGAAATATGCAACTTTTGTGATATGATAGCGGTAAAGGAGGGGCTAACGTGCATACAGGTAAAGAACGGATCGTATTACACTGTGATATTAACCACTGCTATGCGCAAATCGAAGAAATGCGGCATCCGCAGCTAAGAGAAATCGCAATGGCCGTCGGCGGCAATGAAATGAGTCGGCATGGCATCATTCTGGCGAAAAATGACCTTGCCCGAGAATTTCATATCCGCACCGGTGAATCGCTGCGAGAGGCAAAACAGAAATGTCCGCATTTAACGATCGTTCCTCCTGATTTTCCGGCTTATCTTTATTACAGTGAAAAAGTAAAAGATATTTATCGGGAATACAGTGATCAGGTTGAAGATTTTGGAATTGATGAGGCATGGATCGATGTCAGTGACAGTGTGCAATTATTTGGCGATGGCATGGCGATTGCCCGTTTGATCCAGAAGCGGGTAATGGAGGAAGTGGGACTGACCGTATCGATCGGTGTCAGTTTCAATAAGATATTTGCGAAATTAGGATCAGATTTAGTAAAGCCAAATGGGATCGTCAGGATCGGCAAAGACAATTTTCAAAAGATCGCATGGCCGTTGGCAATCGATCAGTTGTTTTATGTCGGACGTGCAACAAAGGAAAAACTGCATCTGCTGGGGATCGAAACGATCGGTGCGCTTGCCTGCAGCAGCCGGCTTTATCTGCGTGAACAGTTAGGTAAAATGGGAGAATTGATCTGGTGGTTTGCCAATGGTGAAAATATTTCCGATGTCGCATTGGCAGGCGCCGCAAATGAAGTGAAATCAGTGGGCAACAGCATCACTACAGCAAAAAATATGGAAAATGCGGACGATGCGAAGCTTGTTTTGTATGTGCTTGCGGAATCGGTGGCAAGCCGCTTAAAGCAGAAGGGTTTGAAAGGAAGGGTGATTTGTGTTTCTTATCGGACGAGTGAATTAAAATCTTTTTCCAGTCAGCAGAAGATCGAACAGCCAACGGATATCAGCGAGGAGATCGCGGAGATCGCGTTTCAGTTATTAAAGGTAAATTATCGTTTTACATATCCGCTGCGCAGTATCGGCATCAGTGTTTCCCATTTGCATAGGGATCGTGGTTATTCGCAAATACAGTTGTTTAAGAGTGAGAAAATACGGGAAAAGAATGAGAAATTGGATGTGGCGATGCAGCAGATCAGAGAAAAATACGGTTTTTATAAGGTCAAGCGGTGCTGTTTGGAAATGGATCGAACATTAACCGCGTTTAATCCGGAAAAGGAACATGTGATTCATCCGACCGGTTATTTTTAACAAAAGAAGCAGAAATAAGGAAGGGCAAACGAGCAGGAAAAGAAGATAAGATCGATAAGGATAGAAAGGAAAAGGAAGGGATCAAAGATGCAGCGATTCAAGGAACATATGGTATTTAAGAAATATATTGATGTAATCACATTGATTGGGAAAGACGGGAAATTGCGGCCATTAAAAATTATTTGGGATCAGGAAAACTGCTATCCGATCGATCATATATACAGTGTTAAAAACGGGACTTCGGTGGTGGGCGGCTGCGGTCTTCGGTATGAGTGCAGTATATGCGGGAATCGACGGTTATTGTTTTATGAGAGAGATCGCTGGTTTATGGAAAGTGAAAAGCCATAGATAGACGGGATGGAAAGAGGTGCGGGACAGGGAAGACAGATCGTTATTTCAGTATTTGCGTTAGGAAAGCAAAGAAATAAGAATACGGTGTTTACAAAAAAGGAATCTTGTTATATGGTAAGGTGCATAAGAACTAGTTGTGAAAAGAGGCGATGGTGTATGGATGAACAGTTTGCTTATCTAGTGTTAGAGATCGTTGCGGAGATTCCTGCGGGGAAAGTGGCGACTTATCAGCAGATCGCAAGGCTGGCGGGAAAAGAACGTCATGCAAGGCAGGTAGGCAATATTATGTCGCATGCTTCTTTTTACGGTGATTATCCATGTCATCGCGTCGTGAATCACCGCGGCGAAACGGCAGTTTCTTGGCCTGAACAAAGAGGATTGCTGGAAGAGGAAGGAATTGTATTTGATAGCAAGGGAAGGATAAATATGCGGATTTATCAGTGGGAAATTTGAGCTTTGAAGCAGATGAGCATAGATAGATAAACGCTATGACAGATCGAATGGTATGCACCATCAATAGGTGTATTACAGAAAATAATATTTTTTATATTTGGGTATTGCTTTTTTGAAAATGCCATGGTATTATATGTGAGCACTCAAGGAAAAGTTGCCTAAATAGCTCAGTAGGTAGAGCATCCGGCTGTTAACCGGCAGGTCACAGGTTCGAGTCCTGTTTTAGGCGCCATATGAAGAATAAAACGAACTTTGACGATGACTGGTATAGGGATCAAGGTTCGTTTTTTTTATTTGTGTATTTTATTTAGTGGATATTAGTTTGTACGAATCAGGATGATGCACATGTGAGAATGTCTGATAATAGATGAAAGAAACAAAAAGGAAGAAATGACGTGCAAAGCAATCGAAAAAGTGTAATAATAAAAGTATAGAAAGGTGAGGGAAAAAGGCGATGAGGGAGGACGCAAAAATGAATAATGATGTAGTAATATTCAAAAACGGAGCATTAGAATTAGAAGTTAATATTACCCCAGATATAGATACTGTTTGGCTTTCAGCAAATCAAATGGCGATATTGTTTGAAAGAGATGAAAAGACAATACGTAAACATATCAACAATGTTTTTAAGGATCAAGAAGTTGATAGAAAAAACAACACGCAGAAAATGCGTGTTGATGGTGTCAAACAACGAGTACCATTTTACTCTCTAAACGTAATTATTTCAGTTGGGTATCGTGTTAAATCACAAAGGGGAGTTGATTTTAGGCAATGGGCAACATCAATCTTGAAAGATTACATGATCAAAGGACACGCTATCAATCAAAAACGATTGGAAGCCTTAAATCGTACCATAGAAATTCAATCAAAAATGATTGCATCTGCTTTAGAATTGGATGAACGAGAAGTGTTAAATGTAATTGAAATTTATGCCGATGCATTAGCACTATTAGACGATTATGATCATGGCTGTATTCAAAAACCAAAAGGCATTTTATTTACATACAAATTAAGTTATGAAGAATGTCGCAGGTTGATTGACAGTATGAAATACAGTGATACATCAGAATTATTTGGAGTTGAAAAAGAAGCAGGTAAACTGAATGGCATCCTTGCGGCGGTGTACCAAAATGTGTTTGGGCAAGAACTATATCCAACTATTGAAGAATCCAACTATTGAAGAAAAAGCTGCGAATCTTCTCTATTTCTTAATTAAAGACCATCCATTTACCGATGGTTGTAAGAGAATCGGGACATCGATTTTTTTAGAGTTCCTGAATAAAAATAATCACTTAGTAATAGAGGGGAAACAAATAATATCAAATAGTGCACTTGTCGCAATCACTTTAATGATTGCAGAAAGCAAACCGGATGAAAAAGAAACAATGATTAAGTTAGTTATGAATTTTCTGAATAATTAAGGGAATATATTAAATACAAGTATAAATCAAGGAGGGAGGAAAAACCATGAAAAAAGGAACGGCACTACTATTAACACTGATGATGTGCATGACATTAGCAGGCTGCTCTGAAAAAGAAGAAAAGAAAGCAGCTGCTTCTCTGACATTCAAAGATAAAGAAGTAGAAGTGATGCAGGGCGATGAAGTGAATGTAAAAGACTTCGTAAAGAATGTAGAAGGCAAAGTGAAATATCCGAAGCTGGATACTTCTGAAGCAGGAGAACAGGTATTGAAATATGTAGTAACAGGCGAGGACGGAAAGAAGAAAACTTATGAGCTGACCGTCAATGTGAAAGCGAAAGAAGAGACCGCAAATACCCAAACTCCTGAAGAGGCACCGGCAGAGGAACAAACAGAAACACAAACGCCTGCCGTTACACCACCGACTGCCAATACCGGCGGATCCAATGGATCTACTACAACAGGATCTACCGGAGGAAATACCACTATTTCCCCTATTCCACCAGCACAGAATGTTTGTGATCCTAACGAAATTCCTGCTTCTCAATTAGGTAACTCCGGAATGGTATTTGATACGCATGATGCGCTGGATGCATATGGATGGGAGCAAGTGTTCAATGAAAATAGTCCATGGTATGGGCATGGTTGGTATGCGTGGACTGTTTCAAATGCTTGCGGCGATGAGACGGAACGATGGACGATCGATTTTTATCCAACAAGAACAGAATAAACTTATTGTATGTAAAGCGTTCAGAAATGAATGCTTTTTATTTTGAAAAAAAATAGAATTTTATTTTAGGATTTTGATTCTGAATTGCTAATAACATGAATGAAAGAGGTGAAATTATGCAATTTAAGAAGATGAAGAAAAAAGTGTTCGGCATTATCAATGCATTATTGATGCTGGTTACTTGCCTGATCCCGATCGGCACAAAAGCCGCAAATAATCATACGGTCGCAAGCGGCTATTATTCGGGCTATTCTTATCAATTTACAATGTCAAATGGTTTTCCGGCTTATGGCCAAGGCTTTTGGTTAACCGTTGATGGAGGAGTAGGATTTTGTGTCGATATTAGAACACAGTTTGAAAGTGGAACGGGATATACAGAAAATGAGTTTACACATGCAAATAAGCGAACAATGTCATTGATCGCTTATTATGGATGGGATAAGCATTCATCTGCTCCTGATGCAGTAAATTGGCGGTTGGCTACGCAGTACATGATCTATGAAGCAATGGGTCATACACCGGTATCCATTACCGGCTTTGATTACCCTACTTATAAAGCGCAGATCCAAAATGCAATCAATCGTCATGGATTAGTGCCATCATTCAATAATGGTAGTTATGAAGTGAATGTCAATGAAAGTATCACGCTTACGGATACAAATGGTGTGCTTTCCGAATTTGCGGAAGTAAGCAGCCAGAATGGCGTCAATGTTGTTCGTAATGGTAATTCCATTACTCTTACCCCAACCGACAGCGCTCCGGATGAAGTGATGTTACAATTTAGAAAAGTACCTTCATCTAAAGTAGGAGCACCAATTGTTTATAAAAAGGCAGGAGCGCAAGATGTCGGTGTCTTTAAGGTTGAAGATCCTACGCCATCTTGGATAAATCTTAAAGTAAACAAAGAAGGCTCTTTGAAGATCGCAAAACAGGACGAAGAAGGAAACTATGTGCCTAACACATCTTTCGCATTATCCTATAACAGCGATATGTCAGATCCGATCGGTACCTATAAAACAGGATCAGATGGTACCGTGCAGATCGATGATCTGCTTCCTAAAGATCTCTATGTGCAGGAAACCAATGTCCCTGCTAATCTTGTCTTAGATCCTAACATCTATAAGGTTACCATCATCGCAAATAATGTCGTTTCTTTCAATGCAAAAAATGCAATCCAAAAAGGTAATATCACATTGAAGAAACAAGATGCCGATACCGGAAATATTGCACAGGGAGACGCTACCCTTGCAGATGCTGTCTATGGTCTCTATGCAAGAGAAAATATCGTCAATCCGATCTCCGGTAAGCTCTATCATGCAAAAGATACCCTCGTTGCACAAACAACGACCGATCCTTTAGGCAATACAGCAGGTTTTCTCAATCAAAACTTGGGTGCTTATTATATCCAAGAAATCCAAGCACCTACCGGCTATCAATTAGATCCAAACAAATACAATATAGATCTTACTTATGGCGGTCAAACAGTCAGTATCATAACTCAAAACATGACCGTATCCGATCAGGTCATTACCGGTAAGATCGAAATTCATAAGTATTCCGATGAAGAAACCAGTGTATTGGAACCGGAACCTAATGCCGAGTTTACAGTCATCTTAAAGAAATATGTAGATCAATACGGATCTTTTGAAGAAGCACTAAAACATTTAGATACGTATTCTAAAAAAGAATATGCGATCTTAAAAACAGATAAGACAGGCTATGCCTCTTCAGGTGAATTGGCAGCTGGAGATTATGTCATGAAACAGACCAAGACACCGCATGTCGATCTGATCCCGATGGAAGGATCTGTGGAGTTTACGATCAGTACCCAAGATCAGTCTTTCCATTATGCCATCAAGAACGAATGGAAGAAAGCATATCTGCGTCTAGTGAAATTAGATGCACAGAGTGAAGAACCGATCACATTATCAAATGCTTCCTTTAAGATCTGGAACGTGAAGAAACAACAATATGTGAAACAGAAAGTAGGCGAAGATTGGATCGATACTTTCACGACCAATAAGAAAGGACAAGTAACTTTACCGCTTATGCTTCTTGCCGGCGAGTATGAAGCAAGAGAGATCGTCGCACCAAACGGATACCTGCTCAATACCGATCCGATCCCTTTCACAATCACAGGCAGTATCATGGAAGCAGATGATGACGGCGATCCACTCATTATCGTAAGAGTAAAAGATGAAAAGCCAACCGCAGAGATCCATATCGAGAAAGCAGACGAGGAAACAAAGGAGTTATTAAGCGGTGTGCAGTATCAGCTGAAAACGAAGTATGATATCATCGATCCACAGAACGGTAAAGTGATCCATCAAGCAGGAGATCCGGTATCGATGGATATTTCGGAAGACGGTTACTATATGACAAATGAATTAGGCGAAATCCATATCGTAGGCTTACCGCTTGGAACAGATGGAGCTTCTTATCTTTTACAGGAAACAAGAACACTGGATGGCTATGTCTTAGATGAAACGGTTTATGAGATCAAATTTGATTTGGAAGACGATCAGAAAGCAGTGTATGAAGTGCATAAACAATTCACGAACAAACAGACAGAAGTGCTTATTTCCAAAACCGATCTGACGACCGGAAAAGAGTTAGAGGGCGCAACCTTGCAGGTGCTAGATGAGAACGGGAAGGTGGTAGAAGAATGGAACAGCACAGAGGAAGCACACCTGATCAAGGGATTAACAGTCGGAAAGGAATATACCTTGAAGGAAACGATCGCACCGTTTGGCTATATGCTAAGCGAGAAAGAGATCAAATTCACAGTAGCCAATACAACAGAAACACAGAAAGTGGAAATGACCAATGACTATACCAAAGTAGAGATCTTGAAAGTAGATGAGACAACCGGTAAGACATTGGCAGGTGCAGATTTCATTTTGACAAGTGAAAAGACAAAGAACATCGTAGAACGCTGGACATCGACAGAGGAAGCGCATATGATCACGATGTTAGAACCGGGCATGTATCGCTTACATGAGGAAACAGCACCTTATGGCTATCACTTAGCGGAAGATGTGATCTTCGAGGTAAAAGCAACCGGAGAGATACAGAAAGTGGTCATGAAAGATGGACAGATCTTAACTGACATTCAAGTACAGAAAGTGGATGCACAGACAGATCAGCTCATTAGATCCAAAGACTTTGCATTCACGATGTATGTAGATCCTGACTGCACACAGTCAATCAAAACAGAACATGCGGATCAGGAATCAGGAACTGCCACATTTGAAGATGTAACTTATGGAGTGTATTACATCAAAGAAACACAAGCGCCTATGGGATACTTATTATCTGATGAAGTGCTGAAGGTAGAGATCAATGAGGAAGGCGTGTTCTTTAATGACGAGCTCGTAGATCCTGATAAGGATATTTACAGTTACCGTTATCTAAATGAATTGGTACCTAGTGTTCCAACCGGAGATGATACAAACCAAGTTATGCTTTGGATGTTATTGTTTGGAGCCTTAGCAGGACTTAGCGCTACATTCTGCTATTTTAAGAACAGCAGCAATTCCTTATCAAAATAAAAATCAGAAAATAAAGTAAAATAATTACAAATTCCAGTATAGCTATTGCATGGAATCCTATTATTTGTTATGATTTCCCCTGTAAAAATAAAAACAACAGATCAAAAAACGCAGTGTTTCAGCTTTGAAACACTGTAATTTCTGTGTTGTTAGTTAGTAACCGCTAACAAAAATAGAGAGGGTGAATACAGATGCGATTAAATGAATTAGCAATCGGACAGTCTGCCCAAATTGTATCGGTTGGAGGCAGCGGATCATTGCGCCAGCACTTTTTAGATATGGGGTTAATTCCGGGTATTGAAGTAAGTGTCGTAAAATATGCGCCTATGGGTGATCCGATTGAATTAAAGATTCATGACTACGAATTGACGATTCGCATGGATGATGCGAAGCAGATCGAAGTAACAAAAGAATATGCCCATACACCAAAGCGATCGCTCTTGAAACAGCCTAATAAAATTCATCCCGGTTATGGAGAGGACGGGAAATATCATGATAAAAAACATGAACACCCCCTTCCTGAGGAAGAAGTGCTTACCTTCGCTTTAGTTGGTAATCAAAACTGCGGGAAAACGACCCTTTTCAATCAATTGACCGGCGCCAATCAACATGTCGGCAATTTTCCCGGCGTAACCGTCGATCGAAAAGACGGAAAAATAAAAGGGCACCCACACACATCCATTACCGATCTGCCTGGCATTTATTCCATGTCGCCTTACAGCAGTGAAGAAATCGTAACCCGTACCTTTTTATTAAAAGAGAAACCAAAAGGCATCATCAATATCATTGATGCCACTAATATTGAACGTAACCTGTATTTAACGATGCAGCTGCTGGAACTGGATATTCCTATGGTCATTGCCTTAAATATGATGGATGAACTTCGTAAAAACGACGGTTCAGTAAAAGTAAGCGAATTAGAACATTTACTAGGTGTTCCGGTCGTACCGATTTCAGCGGCAAAAAACGAGGGTGTCGATGAACTGGTTGCACATGCGATCCATGTAGCCAAATATCAGGAAAAACCAATGAAACAAGATTTTTGTGCACCGGACAGCCCGCTGCATCGAGGAATTCACGCCGTAATGGAACTCATTGAAAGCCATCACCAAGAACATGCAATACCGCTTCGCTTTGCGGCTACAAAGATCATCGAAGGCGATGCCAAGATCATCGAAATGTTACATTTGAGCGACCATGAAGTGCATATTTTAGAAGAAATTACACAGCAAATTGAAAAAGATGCAGAGCTGGATCGTTCCGCAGCCGTTGCGAAGATGCGCTTTGATTTCATTTTGGCAGTATGTGAAGCGACGATCGTGAAGCCGAAAGAGAGCGTAGAGCGTCTGCGCAGCAAAAGGATCGACCATTTCTTGACCGGGAAATATACCGGTATTCCCTTATTCATTTTAATTATGGGGGCGATCTTCTGGCTGACCTTTCACTTGATCGGTGCTTTTTTTCAGGAAATATTAGAGACAGGCATTACTTCACTTACCGTATTGGTTGATGAATGGATGAACCGCGCACAGGTCAATGAAGCTTTACATGCCTTGATCATTGACGGTATTTTCAGCGGTGTCGGCGGTGTACTTAGTTTTCTGCCGATCATCATAACCCTGTTTTTCTTCCTGTCGATCTTAGAAGACAGCGGTTATATGGCAAGAGTAGCATTTATCATGGATAAATTACTTCGTAAACTGGGATTATCCGGCCGCAGTATCGTGCCGATGCTCATTGGCTTCGGTTGTACGGTACCGGGGGTCATGGCGACCAGAACGCTCCCTTCCCAGCGTGATAGAAAAATTACCATTCTTTTGACACCGTTTATGAGCTGTACGGCAAAATTGCCGATTTATGCGTTTTTTACCGATGTATTTTTTCCAAAACATGCGGCGCTTGTAATGATTGCGCTGTATGTATTAGGAATCGTCATGGGCATTATCATGGCATTGGTATTCAAAAAGACGACATTCAAAGGAGAAGCGGTACCCTTTGTGATGGAACTGCCGAATTATCGACTGCCGGCAGCCAAAAATATCGCCCATTTGCTGTGGGATAAGTCAAAAGACTTCCTGCAGCGGGCATTTACCGTTATTTTTCTTGCGACGATCGTTATTTGGTTCTTACAGAATTTCGATTTGACCTTTAACATGGTCGATGATTCTCAGGACAGTATTTTGGCAAATGTAGCAGGAATGCTTGCGCCGCTGTTTGCACCGCTGGGATTTGGTGATTGGCGTATTGCAACGGCGCTGATTGCCGGTTTTTTGGCAAAAGAAAGTGTCGTATCCTCTTTAACGGTTTTATTTGGCAGCACCGATGTACTGCTGGCGACCTTCCAATCTGCGGCGGCCGCATCTTTGCTGGTATTTTGCTTATTATACACACCATGTGTTGCGGCAGTGGCTTCGATCAAAAGAGAGCTGAGCGGGAAATGGGCAATGGTCGTTGTGGTGGGGCAGTGCGTGATTGCATGGCTTGTTTCATGGATCGTTTATCTTTTCATGGGCTGGCTTGGATAGGAGGCTTTATAAAATGGCAACCGTTATAGTTTTGAGCTTGTTGCTGCTTGGCATGATCGCGGCAATCACATCCATTAGAAAAAATAAAAAAGTACGACAGGGATGTAATGGAAGCTGTGGCTGCTGTACATCACATTGTCGCTTTTCCAAATGAAAGAGCCAGCGCATGCGATACGATGTTTATTAGATGAAGCAAAAGCAAAACAGGAGCAATACAGCCGATTCGAGCTGTCATTTTGCTCCTGTTTTATCTTATCAAAACGATACGAGAATGAGGAAAAATGAGGCTTTCCTTTGACAGCCGTAGCGTGCAGGATGTCGGATCAGCCTTCTTATTGTTTTCTTTTCTTGCAGATCAAGAAAAAAAGATGGCACAGCAGTGTTTTCCACAAAGCAAAAAACTCCCTGACATAAAAATTAAAGGCAGTTGCCGTATGGACCGGTGATGCAAAGCATTCACAACGAAAGCCATGAAAAGCTCCGATCCGGGCCGCCCGGCACATATGAAAACGATTGGTAACAAGCAGGACATGCGGTGTTTGTTGGTTTAACAGCCTTTTGACAAAAGCAAAGTTTTCATCTGTGCTGCAAGAAACATCCTCCATTAAGATCATTTTTTCAGGTACACCCTGTGCAATACAGTAATCACGCATTGCCGCAGCCTCACTTCGCTCCTCATCCTTTCCCTGTCCACCGCTTACGATCATGGGAAGCGGACATTGCCGATATAAAGCGATTGCCCGATCTAAGCGCAGGCGCAGTGTCGTAGAAACCTCTCTGCCATTTAATCCTGCTCCTAGCACCATGATATAGTCGCCCTTTTTCTTGCCATCATGAAATCCATAGAAAAGGATCATTGCCTGTGTGAAAACAAACAGCAAGATGCCCATTAAGAAAACAATGCCGATCACATCTTGCCAAAGATCCGATACCTTGTTTTGATCACCACCGTTGTCCCACAGTATCGCAAAAAACAGCATTGTGATTCCCGCTCCCAAAAAGAAAGACGCAAAAGCAATTCGACGATAACAGATCTTCATAAATAGATAGTAGGCGATCGCACTGCCGCCACTTAAGAACAAGAACCATTGCACCAAGGTCAATCTCCATTCCCCCGTTCCTTCTCTGTTTCCAGTTTATGCGCCGGCAGCTGCGGATCTGACCAAAAACGCTTTAACTGCTTCATCAAGGCAATCGGTGAATGAATGACCTGATAATGACGGTAATGCGCCGGCAGCAAGGCGTTCCACTGCGGCAGGCGATAGCGATCATCGATGAGCAGCAGCAACCCTTGATCCTGTTCGCTGCGAATGACCCGCCCGCATGCCTGCAACACTTTGCTCATACCGGGGCAGATATAAGCATAGGCGAATCCCATCTCCATCGTATCATCAAAATATTCTTTCAGCAGTTCCTGCCGTTCACTTACCTGTGGAAGTCCGACCCCGACGATGATACAGCCGATCAGCGCATCGCTTTGTAGATCGATTCCTTCTCCATACATCCCGCCCAACACACAAAAGCCCAGTAAGGTCTTTTCTCGATTTTCCATGAACCGGGCAAGAAATGCTGTTTTTTCCGTTTCCGTCATACCGCTTTCCTGCTTTAACAGAGGAATTTGCGGGTAGAGTTCTCGAAACAGATCATACAGTATCTGCAAATACTGATAACTTGGAAAAAAGACCATATAGTTGCCGGTTTTCATAGAAATGGCGCTGAAAATCAGTTCTGCGATCGCTGCGGAAGTGTGTAAACGGTCTTTATAGCGGGTGGAGATGCAATCTTGAATGGCGATGTACAGATGTTCAGATGGGAAAGGGGAGCGCAGCATCAGCTTGCGGTTTTCATTATGACCGACCAACAACTGCTCGAAATAAGAAACCGGTGTCAGCGTTGCGGAAAACAAGATCGTCGCACATACTTCATCCATGCGCTTTTTCAACAGAGAAGAAGGATCCAGACAAAAGATCTCATAAATAAAATCATCGTCTTCTTTTTCACTGAGATAGATGAAATGATCATCTGCCAGCTCCTGTATCCGCTTAAATGCCAGCAGTTCAAAGTAAAGTGTTGTAAAAGCGTCATCATTTGACAACGGCGTTTCCTTCAAATAGTGTTCCCCCGGTTCGATTACCGCTTCATAGCTCGCCTGCAAGCTTTCCCTTATTTCCCATTCACTATGAAAGCGGCCTTCCCGTTCCTGTTCCAGTTGCTCCATTTCCTCTTTGCATAAAGCAAGTGCTTTGCGCAGTTTGCGCTTTGCTTTTGGGACAGACGCATAAGCGCTCTGTATCATTTTTTTGCTAAGACGTTTGGTAAACATCATCCGGGCACGATCGACCAAATTATGTGCTTCATCCACCAGCAGCACGATCCGCTCCTTTTGTTCTTGAAAAAAGCGTTTCAAATAAACCTGCGGATCAAATACATAATTATAATCACCGATGATGACATCGCAATAAAGCGATAGATCCAGCGACAGTTCAAAAGGACATAACTGCCATGCTTTGCCAAAGGCGCGCAAGCCTTCTAATTCATAGTGATCCGACTGTGTCAATAGCGCATACATCGCTTCATGCAAACGATCATAATAGCCTTTCGCATAAGGACAGATTTCAGGATCACAGTTTTTTTCCTCCATCAGACAGCACTTGTCTTTGGCAGCGATCACGATGCTTTTGATCTGTAATCCCTGTATGCGCATCTTATCCAAGGCATCCACTGCGACCTTTTGCGTAAGCGTCTTGGCGCTTACATAAAAAATACGGTCTGCCTTATCCTCTCCCAGTGCTTTCACAGCAGGAAACAGCGTAGAAATGGTCTTGCCGATCCCGGTCGGCGCTTGGGCAAACAGCACTTTTTGATCTAGGATGGTCTTGTAGGTCGCAACCGCCAGATCACGCTGTCCGCTTCGATACTGCGCAAAAGGAAATGTCAGTGTTTTGATCGAAATCTGCCGCGCCTGCTTATGCTGCTTCGCAAACAGCGCCCATTTTTGATATTGCTTTAATAAATCAAAGTAAAAAGTTTCCAGCTGCGCAAACGTAAAAGCTTTCTCAAATATCTTGGTGCGCGCTTCTGCCATTTGATAATAAGTCAAAGAGATCAAAATCGTATCGCGCGGATGCTTGACACAGTAAAAATAGGCATAGCATTTTGCCTGTGCCCAGTGTACCGGCATCCCGTCTTCCATAATTTCATCATAAGGCACATCTGTCGTTTTGATCTCATCAATGATGATCTCATCATTTCGATGAATGACACCATCAGCCCTGCCTTCCACCTCAAAGCAGATGTCGTCTAAGATCGTCGTATGACGAAATGCGACTTCTGCTTCATAATGGTCTTTGCTGCTTCTTTGCAATAAGCGATGGATCTTGGCCCCTTCCTGTGCTCTTTGCACATCATGAAAAGGACGAACGAGATCGCCGCACAAATATACAAACTCAACCAGTGTCCTGACGGAACAAGTAATCTTAAACATGGCTTTATTCTAACACATTTTCCGGCTTCTGTCAGAATCCATCGCAAGATCTGTCATGTCATCATTGTTTTTTTAATAGGATTGGGAAGCGGCTCACCGTTTGAACAATGATGCGGCAGCGTTTTCTTTATTGCCTTTTTTTGCAGAGTATGATAAATAAGTATAAGAAATGAGAACGAGAAAAAAGCAAAAGGGCAGATAAGAGGTGTGCTATGAAAGAATTGATCATTACCGCAAATGACGCAGATCAGCGTTTGGATAAATTTTTATTAAAAAGCATGGAGAAACTGCCGAAAAGCTTGCTTTATAAATCCATCCGCAATAAAAAGATCAAAGTGAACCGCAAACGCTGTGAAGCGGCGCAGCGTTTACAGATCGGTGATGTCGTACAGCTGTTTTTGCCGCCGGATGTGCTGGAAGAAACAAAGAACTATGACTTTTTGAACGCCCAGCCTCTTGATGATAAACAGATCGTTTATGAAGATTCGCACATCATCGTATTGAATAAAGCGAGCGGTGTTTTATGTCACAGCGAAAGCAAATCAGATAAAGATACCTTGATCCAGCGTTTATGGCGCTATCTTTATGAAAAAAAGGTTTATGATCCGCAGGCGGAACAAAGCTTTCGCCCCGCTTTGGCCAATCGGATCGACCGCAATACCCAGGGCATTGTACTGGCTGCCAAAGATGCGGCGTCTTTACGGGCACTGAATGAGATCATTCGTCGTCATCGGCTGCGTAAGTTTTATCATTGTATCATCGAGGGCAGGATGAAACCGGAAGATACGCTGGTACTGTATCATCAAAAACAAAAGGAGATCAATAAAGCGACACTTTCCGCTGAAGCCGTAGAAGGCGCTAAAATGACCCGGACAAGCTATCGCGAACTGCAAAGCAATGGCCGTTATTCACTGTTGGAGGTGGAACTGCACAGCGGCAGATCCCATCAGATCCGTGCTGCTTTTGCGTATTATCAGCATCCATTATTGGGAGATGTCAAATACGGGGCGAAAAAACACCGTTATCCTTATCAGGCGTTATGCTCTTATCAAATTGCCTTTTTATCGCTGCATGATGATCCGCTCTTCGCACCGCTTGCATATCTGTCCGATCAGACGATCACGCTTCCACATTGTGAGATCGATGATCTGTATGACCGCTTGTCTTCCTGAAACAGGATGACATCCGTTAGCCTGAAGGGGCTGCATTGGCTGCTTTTTATAAAGAGAACGATCCTTTCATTCGTTTTGCCAAAGAAAGCGGGCAGGAACATTTTTTCACTGTGAAAGAGAAGGAGCGGTAAAGAAAAAGCGCTGACAAAGAAAAAAATAAAGTGTTGAGAAAGCAAGGGAATTGTTTTTTGTATGGCTGTCATCTGTTACAGTCATTTTTTTTGTGCTATAATCACATACAGAGTTAGAGTTGGAAAAGATCAGGAGGTATAAAATGGAAATCAAAGAATTGCAGGCACATGCGAAGCATATTCGCAGAAACATCGTCAAAACGGTTGCCGGCGCAAAAAGCGGACATCCGGGTGGATCTTTGTCAGCAGTGGAAATCTTGACGACGATCTATTTTACCCAGATGGACATTTCAAATGAAAATGTAAACAGTTTGGAACGGGACCGCTTTGTTTTATCAAAGGGACATGTAACACCGGCGCTGTATGCAGTGCTGGCAGAAAAAGGATTGATTCCCGAAAAGGAACTGGAAACCTTCCGCAAGATCAATTCTGATTTGCAGGGTCATCCTAACATGAATGATGTCGCGGCAGTCGATATGTCCACCGGTTCGCTGGGACAAGGCATTTCCGCAGCGGTCGGTATGGCTTTGTCCAACAAGCTGCACGGTCTGCCTTATCATGTGTATGCATTATTAGGCGATGGTGAGCTGCAGGAAGGACAGGTTTGGGAAGCAGCAATGGCTGCGGCGCATTATCATCTGGATCAGCTGCTGGCATTTGTCGATCATAATGGGTTACAGATCGATGGGAAAGTAGTCGATGTAATGAATCCGACGCCGATCGATGAGAAATTCAAGGCTTTCGGCTGGCATGTGCAGGTCGTGGACGGACATGATTTTGAAGCGCTGATCGAAGCGTGTGAAAAAGCAAAGGCAGTCAAAGGGCAGCCAAGCGTGATCATTGCCAAAACGATCAAAGGCAAAGGCGTTTCCTTTATGGAAAATCAGGCAAAATGGCACGGCACTGCCCCAAATGAAGAACAGCTTGCCCAGGCGCTTGCTGAGTTAGGAGAGTAAATATGGGATTAGCAACAAGAGAAGCATATGGAAAAGCATTGGCAGAAATCATTGAAAAAGATGATCATGTCGTGGTATTGGACGCAGATCTAAGCGGTTCGACAAAGACCAGCGAGGCAAGAGCAGTGCGTCCTGCTCAGCATTTTAACATGGGAATTGCGGAAGGCAATATGATGGGAGTAGCAGCCGGTTTGGCGGCGAGCGGCAATACCGTTTTCGCAAGCTCTTTTGCGATGTTTGCGGCCGGACGTGCTTATGAGCAGATCCGCAATTCGATCGGCTATCCGCATCTGAATGTCAAGATCTGCGCAACCCATGCGGGCATTACGGTCGGAGAAGATGGGGCAAGCCATCAGATGATCGAAGATTTGGCATTGATGCGGGCGATCCCGGGCATGTGCGTGGTCGTACCATGCGATGCGGCGGCGACCAAGGCTTTGCTTTATCGCGTATATGATTACAACGGTCCTTGTTATGTGCGTTTGGGACGCTCCGGTGTCGATGATGTGTATGGTGAGGACGCGGTGTTTGCATTAGGCAAAGGAAATGTCTTAAAGAAAGGCAAGAAGGTTGCGCTTGTGGCATGCGGGATGATGGTGCAGGAAGCGCTGCGGGCTGCCGCATTATTAAAAGCGCATGACATTGATGCGAGCGTAGTCGATATGTACAGCATCAAGCCGATCGATGAAGAACTGCTGATCGAACTGGCAAATGATCATGAATTATTTGTAACATGTGAGGAGCATACGGTGTATGGTGGTTTAGGCAGTGCGGTTGCCGAGGTATTGGTCAAACATGCACCGCGCAAAGTGGCGATGGTCGGCATGCAGGATACCTTCGGGGAAAGCGGTACGCCGAAAGCGCTGTTAGAAAAATACGGTTTGACAGCGGAAGCGATCGTCGATACGGTGTTAGCGCATCATAAAGACGTGGGCAAATAGCGTCTGAATTTCTAACATTTTAGTAAGAAAGGCATGATCTATGCCTTTTTTTAAGCGGTTTGTGATATGATATTAGCACAGTAAAGAGAGGTTAGATGCGAATGAAACGAAAGATCGCCGCTTATGGAAGCATTGTAGTCGCTTCTGTTTTATTGATCTTGCTTGTACTGAGCGTATGGGCGATTCAGGCAAAAGGCTATGTGTTTTTTCAAGACTATCTTCCTTATCTGATGATGGCGCTGATCGTGATTTTATATCTGGTCGGTTGGTTTTTATTGGTAGGAGATCCCGATCATAAAAAGAATCTGGTGATGCTGATCTTATTTGCTTTATTGATCTTGATGGGATTATATGGCACGCTGCGGATCAAGCGCTTGCAGAGCGTTGTGGTAAATGATACGCATACGCACAGCATCGTGCTGCGATACAGTCATAAAAAGAAACTGTTGGATCTTTATGAGCGCAAATATTTTCTATTGGCGGAAAAAATCAAAACGATCGAACAGGTGAAGTCGCTGGAGCGTTTTGAGTGGCTTGATGAGGACAGTGCGCTCTTGCGCTATGAGGATCAAAGCAATACGAAAAGGATTACGCCGATTTCTTTCCATCGGCAAGAAAAAAGCGATGCCCAAAAGCAGAAACGGCTCTTATTAGAAAACTGGCATGATCAAAGCGATCAAGTCATGATGACCAGTGATGAAAAAGGCGTGGCGATTAAATGGAAAGATGTCAATGACTATTTTCTGATCGAGGAGAGCGTATGCGGAGAAGACGGTACGATCGTTTTGTATTATGCCGGCAATGCCAAATATATCTTGTTTCCAAACGCCGATCTGAAGCAGAGCAAAAGCGGTGCATGGAAAGCGGGCAGCGTACGGCTGGTGCGGATCGAAGATGAAGGCTATGACAGTATGACGCTTTTGCATAAAGAAAAACAGGAAAGTGATGGGGCTAAAACTTCAAAGCGCTATGAGGAGCTAAAGGATCGCTATGGAAATTTAATGCAGTTGGAAATGCAGCAGCTTTTGTTGCGGGATCCGACCTTGACGACCTATGATGACAGCGGGGATTATTGGCAGGGGAAATTGCAGGGGACATATGCGGATCGCTTTGAAGTGGCTTTTCAGATGATGCGGCGCATCCGTGATAATCAGCTGCGTATGGAACAGGAAACCTGTTATGAGGAGATCCACATCCATCAGATGATCTTGCTTGGAGGAAGCGACAGCGATTATCTGATCCGGCTGAGCGGTACAAGGAAATCAGCGTGTGTCGAGCAGGAAATGTTTGAGGAAAGCTATCGCATCATGAAGGGCGATCAGGCGTATTTAGGCAGACAGATCAATTATGATATAAACGGCGCTTATGGCCTTTCCCTTGATGAAACGCCGACGGTCGTAATTCGCGATGATCATTACACATATGGAAAAGAGCAGACAAAGCAGTGATCTTTGTCTGTTTTAGCTTGCTTTTTTTGGTTTGAACAGTCGTTGTCAAGGGGGTGGAAACAGGATATAATGATAACGATCAAAACGATTCCTTTGCATAAAGGAGTGGAACAGGAGGAAAAAAATGAGGGCGGTAATCAGTGTGATCGGCAAGGATATGGTAGGAATTTTGGCAAAGGTAAGCGGAGAATGTGAAAAAGCCAATATGAATGTGATTGAAGTATCGCAGACGATCTTGCAGGATATGTTTGCGATGATCATGTTAGTGGATATTGAAAACAGCAATGTGCCGTTTGCTTCTTTTGTAGAGCATATGGAGCGCTATGGCGAACAGATACAGGTAAAGATCCATGTGATGCATGAAACGATCTTTCAGGCGATGCATCGTATTTAAGGAGGGAAACGATGTTTACTACCAATGAGATATTAGAAACGATCAAAATGATCGATGAGGACTGTTTAGATGTTCGTACCATTACGATGGGGATTTCTTTGATCGACTGCATGGATGAAAATATTGATCGTTCCTGTGAGAAGATCTATCGTAAAATTACCCGGCTGGCAAAAGATCTGGTAAAAGTAGGGGAAGCGATCGAAAAAGAATATGGCATTCCGATCATCAATAAACGGATTTCGGTAACACCGATCGCGATGCTGGCAGGTGCATCAGGCGGTGATCCGCTGCAATATGCTTTGACGCTGGATCGCTGTGCCAAAGAAGTCGGTGTGAATTTTATCGGCGGTTATTCGGCTTTGGTGCAGAAAGGTTTCTCTGCAGGCGATGAGGCTTTGATCGCTTCGATTCCCAAGGCATTGGCCGTTACGCAGCGCGTCTGTGCATCGGTCAATATCGGTTCTACGAAAGCGGGCATTCATATGGACGCAGTCAAAAAAATGGGGGAGATCGTTTTGGAATGCGCCCGCTTGACCACTGATGACAACTGTATCGGCGCTGCCAAGCTGGTGGTGTTCTGCAATGCACCGGAGGATAATCCGTTTATGGCCGGGGCATTCCATGGAGTAGGGGAGGCGGATTGTGTCATCAATGTGGGGGTATCCGGCCCCGGTGTGGTACGAGCGGCGTTAGCCAAAGCAGATCCATCTTTGCCAATGCACGAATTAGCGGAGATCATTAAAAAGACAGCGTTTAAGATCACCCGCATGGGACAGATGGTCGGCACCTTGGCAAGCGAGCGGCTGGGTGTACCTTTTGGCATCGTCGATCTTTCCTTGGCACCGACGCCGGCAATCGGTGATTCCGTCGCGCATATACTGGAAGAGATGGGTTTGCGCCACTGTGGCGCTTATGGAACGACCGCATGTCTGGCGATGCTCAATGATGCGGTCAAAAAAGGCGGCGTGATGGCAAGCTCGTCAGTCGGCGGCTTATCCGGCGCGTTTATTCCGGTATCGGAGGATGCGGGGATGATCGATGCGGTAAAAGCCGGGCATCTTTGTTTGGAAAAATTAGAAGCGATGACTGCCGTTTGTTCAGTGGGATTAGATATGATCGTCGTACCGGGCGATACGAGCGCAACGATCATTTCCGGAATCATTGCCGATGAAGCGGCGATCGGCATGGTAAACAGCAAAACGACTGCTGTACGCATCATCCCTGCGATCGATCGCAAAGCCGGTGAAGAACTGGAATTCGGCGGCTTGCTTGGAAGCGGCGTGATCATGGAAGTCAATCAGGCGGAATGTGCGGACATGATCAACCGCGGCGGGCGGATCCCCGCTCCGCTGCAGAGCTTGAAAAATTAACGGAGCATTTGTTGTAGATAACGCTTATAAGAACGTCCTTTTCCAATCCAAGCGGCGTTCTTTTTTGTTGCCGGCACATGTAAAAACAGAAAGATGAAAGCAGGTTTTTAGGATGGATAAAAAAATAATCGTTTTCTTTTTTATTTCTTTTGTTTTGTGGTACAATAACGGCGGTAAAAGAAAGGATGAGCATTCATGTTAGAATTAAGGCATGTATCATTTCAAGTTACAGATAACAAAGCATGTCAAGAGATCATCAAAGATCTGAGCATGTGTATCGAAGATGATAAATTTGTGGTCATTACCGGTCCTAACGGCGGTGGAAAATCAACGCTTGCGAAGCTGATCATGGGAATCGAAAAGCCGACCGGCGGACAGATCTTATGGAATGGGATAGATATTACCGATATGAGCATTGCCAAGCGGGCAAAATTACAGATCGGCTATGCGTTTCAGCAGCCGCCTCGTTTTAAGGGCTTAAAGGTAAAAGATCTTTTGTCGATTGCGCACGGCAGTGAGCTTGCGGAAGAAAAGTGCTGTTCTTATCTGACGGATGTCGGTCTTTGTTCAAAAGATTATCTGGATCGGGATGTAGACGCTTCCTTGTCCGGCGGTGAAGTAAAGCGGATCGAGATCGCTTCTCTGCTTGCCCGTCAGGATCTGAAACTGGCAATCTTTGATGAACCGGAAGCGGGCATTGATTTATGGAGTTTTGCGAAACTGGTAGAAACCTTCCAGAAGCTGAAGGAACAAAGCTTAAAAAGCATCATTTTGATCTCTCATCAGGAACGGATCATGGAACTGGCTGATGAAATCATCGTCATCGACAACGGCAAAGTAAAAGAACGCGGTTCTAAAGCGGAAATCCTGCCGCATTTGATGGAACAGTTTTCTGATAACTGCGCGTTTAAGAAATAGAGGTGAACGGTATGCAGAATGAAATGGAGAAAAACTTATTAAAGAAGATCGCCGGCATCAGCGGTTTCTCGTTAGGCAGCGCCTTTAATTTAAGAGCCAACGGGGTCGGGGTCGAACGTCATTCCACCGATCAGGTCAAGATCGTATCTAAGGTGGATAAGCCGGGCATTGATATTTATGTAAAAGCAAACAGCAAAGGTGAACAGGTACATATTCCGGTAATCGTTACCGATACCGGGGTAAATGATCTGGTCTACAATGATTTTTATATCGGTGAAGGCGCACAGGTGGAGATCATTGCCGGATGCGGTATCCATAATGACGGCTGTAATCCATCTCAGCATGATGGGATCCATACGTTTCATATCAGAAAAAATGCCAATGTCATATATAGTGAAAAGCACTATGGAGAAGGAAACGGCAGCGGCGAGCGTATTTTGAATCCGACTACGATCGTTTATATGGAAGAAAACGCGGTTTGTCAGATGGATACGGTGCAGATCAAAGGGGTTGATTCTACGGTACGGAAAATGGATGCTTATGTCGGCGCCAATGCCAAACTGATCGTGAATGAGAAGCTGATGACGCATGGGGTACAAACCGCGCACAGTGATGTAACGGTCAATCTCAACGGAGCAGACAGCAGTGTGCAGATCGTATCCCGTTCTGTGGGGAAAGACAATTCGGTACAGGTATTTCATCCGATCGCAGTCGGCAATACCAAGTGCCGCGCCCATATCCAGTGTGATTCTATTTTGATGGGACAGGCAAAGATCAGTTCTATCCCGGAAATTGCGGCGAATCACGTTGATGCCCAGATCATTCATGAAGCGGCGATCGGCAAGATCAACTCTGATCAGCTGATCAAGCTGCAGACGCTGGGATTGGATGAAGAAGCAGCGGAAAAAGTCATCATTGACGGCTTTCTGAAATAAAGAATTGATACAGCAGGTTGTAAGAAAAGCGATATCGGCTTACGATCTGCTTTTCTTATTTCCAAGAAAGGCTTGTGCACCATCATGAAGCAGCCATATCCAGTCCTTTCCATAAACATAATAAAAAAGAATGGAAAGAAACAGCCTTGTGTCATACTTCCATTCTTTTATGCGTGTGTTTTACTGCGGCATTGCCTTGATTTCTGCTGCTAATGCTTCCCCTAGTTGTTCCAGTGTGGCAAGGTCTTGTTCAGATGGCGTATAACAAATGCTTTGCGCTTCCCCAAACAAAGCGATGCCGGCCTCCTGTAAACGGGTATTGATCTGTGCGGGGATCATTTTGAACCAACCGTAAGAGCCAAAGCCAAGGCCTTTTTTCTTTTGGAACTTAAAGGCTTTTAATTGTTCTAAGAACCCGGCTATTTCCGCTGCCATCAAATTATTGTAGCAGCCGCTTCCCACCAGCACCGCTTTCGCGTCTAACAGTTCTTTCATGATGATCGAGCGATCTGTTTTCGAATACTGATAGATCTTTACATCAATGCCGCTTCTGCCTAATCCTTCAGCAAGTGCTTCCGCCATCGCCTGAGTGTGATGCCAAACGCTTTCATAAACGATCACCGCCTTATCTTTGCTTTGATAAGTGGCAAATTCCATATAGGCGTTTAACAATTCTTTGATATAGCGATGCCAGATGATGCCGTGAGAAGGCGCGATATGAGTGATTTTCAGATTCAGTGCCGCAATTTCTTTTAATTTGTTTTCCACCTGTTTGCCATAAGGCATGACGATATTGGCAAAATAGTCCTTTGCCTGTGATAACAGATAAGAACATGCATGTGCATCATCTAACAGCTGATAGCTGACGATGTGCTGACCGAAGGCGTCATTAGAAAACAGTACCTGCGCTTCTTTTACGTAGGTCATCATATTGTCCGGCCAATGGATCATCGGCATTTCAATGAAAGAAAGCGTATAGCGCCCGGTACAAAGCGTATCATGGCTTTTTACTTTCTGATAGCCATGATCTTGGAAATACTGCTGCATCATGCTGGTAACACCGGCATTGGAACAATATGCTTTGGCATCAGGATAATGACGCTTTACTTCTAAAAAGCCGCTGGAATGGTCCGGTTCGCCATGCTGCACGATGATATGATCGATCTTACGATCACCGATCACCGAACGGATCCGTTCTAATAAGATCGGCGTAAATTCTGCCTCTACTGTATCGATCAAGGTGATCTCATCGTCCACGATCAGATAAGCATTATAGCTTGCCCCCTCCTTGATTGGGAATAAAGCGCCGTGAAACTGCCGCAGCTGGAAGTCATGTACGCCTACCCAATAAATATCCTTTTTGATTTGAATCGCTTGTTTCATTTTTCCACTGCTCCTTTACTTGCTTCCATAACCATATTACTATACCATATTTCCGGATAATGATAAATGAATATGCCTGAAAAAGCGAAGGAATAGGCATCGCTCATAAAAGAATAGACAAATGCTTTGCCTTCATGAAAAAGCGTGATCTTTTCCAATCGTATTCTTTGCATATTGATGAAATTAGGGTATAATAAAACTATCTAAAACGCATACAAGGAGGGCGAATAATCATGATTATACAAAGTAAGCGTGTATGGGTGCTGGGCCATTTTATGGAAGCACAGTTAGAGGTAGAAAACGGAAAGATCCAAAAAGTACTGGGTTATAATGAGAAAGCGGTGGATGTCGATTATGGCGATAAGCGCATCGTTCCGGGATTCATTGACATTCATACGCATGGGGCATATGGGTTCGATACCAATGACGCTGAGCCGCAGGGCTTACGCAACTGGATGAAGCATATCCCGGAAGAAGGGGTAACCGGTATTTGTCCGACGACGATCACGCAGTCGGAAGAAGTATTGACCAAGGCGCTGAAAAATGTTGCGAATGTCGTGGAAGAAGGCTATGAAGGCGCGGAGATCCTGGGAATCCATTTTGAAGGACCTTATCTGGATATGGTGTATAAAGGCGCACAGCCGGAACAGTATATCTGCAAAGGTACGATCGAACAGTTTGAACGCTATCAGAAAGCGGCGAACGGTTTGATCAAGGTCATTACGATGGCAACGGAAACCGATGAGGATCTCTCTTTTGTCCGTTATCTGGCTGATCATGATGTGGTTGTAAGCATGGGGCATTCAGCCGCAACTTTCGATCAGGCAAGCATGGCGATCGCCAATGGGGCAAGATCGATGACGCATATTTTTAACGGTATGACCGCATTTAATCACCGCAATCCGGGCTTGGTCGGTGCGGCGATGCGTTTCCGTGATACGTTTGGTGAAGTGATCTGCGATGGCAATCATTCTACACCGGATGCCTTAAATAACCTGTTCATGGCAAAGGGCCGTGATTATACGGTCATGGTAACCGATGCCTTGATGGTAAAGGGACTGCCGGTCGGCACAAAGGTGCTGTTTGGCGGCAATGAGATCGAGCTTTATCCGGATGGCAGTGCGCATCTGACTTCTACTAAGGGCTTGGCCGGTTCTACCTTGAAAGTCAATGAAGGCTTAAAGGTACTGGTAGAAAAAGCGTTGGTGCCTTGGGATTATGCGATCAATGCCTGCACGATCAATCCGGCTCGTTTATTGAAGGTAGATGATCGAAAAGGCAAATTGGTAGCAGGCTATGATGCGGATATTGTCGTATTAAACGATGATTACAGCGTTGCCCAAACCTATTGCAAAGGCAAAGCATGCCTGTAAAAAAGATGCAGGGTTTCACATGGTGAAGCCCTGTTTTTGAGAGGAGTTAAAATATGAAACAGCCAAAAGCATTTTTCTTTGATCTAGATGGGACATCTTATTATCATAAATATCATGATGTGATGCCTTCTACCTTGCAAGCATGGAAAGTGCTGCAGAAGAAAGGATATCGAGTGGCGATCGCAACGAGCAGATGCTTAAAGGAAATGGAGAATTTTCGTAAAGAAGTGCGCGCTTTTCCATTTGATGCGGTAATCAGTGATGGCGGCGCATTGATTAGTGAGCGGGGTAAGGTGATCCATCGATTGCCGATCAGCAGGCAAAGCATGCACTTTCTGCAAGAATACTGTGCAGAACATAAAATCGTCTTTCGCTATTCCACGCAAAACGGCGATTATTTCTCAATGCCATGTGCGCAGGAAATCAAGGCAGTTTACTTCAAGCTGTATTTGAATGTGCCGCAGGTCAAAGCATATGCGCAAGAAGATGAGGTTTACAATGTCTTGTTATATGTGCCGGATGAACAGGCAAGAAAGGATCTGATGGCAGGGCTTGCGGACTGTGCTTTTACTGATCACAAAAGTGTTTTGGAAGTAACCGATCAAAAAGCCAATAAGATTACCGGCATTGAATGGCTATGTGCATACTGGGGCATGGATATGGAAGAAACGATGGCCTTTGGCGATGGGTTCAATGATGTGGAAATGATCAAACGTGCGGGGATCGGCGTCGCGATGGGAAATGGCGAAGCGAACTGTAAGGAGGTCGCAGATCGTGTATGTGATCGCATCGAGCAGGACGGGATCGCAAAATTACTGAAGGAACTGGAGATTTTAGCAGATGAAGCGGGATGAGGTGCTGGTAGTTCCTTATGATTCGCACTGGGCAAGCGCCTATGCAGAAGAAGCCGAAAAGATTGCAAAGGCTTTGGAAGAACCACTGCTTGCGATCCATCATATCGGCAGCACCGCAGTGCCTTCTTTAAGCGCAAAGCCGATCATTGACATCATGGGGATCGTAACCGATTTGGCGGAAGTAGACCGGCGGAAAGACGCCTTGCTTGCGCTTGGCTATGAATATATGGGAGAGTTCGGTATAGCGGGCAGACGCTATTTACGAAAAAGAATCGGGAATAAACGTACCCATCATGTTCATATCTTTCAAAAGGATGATCGCTTTTCGATCGAGCGGCATCTGGCAGTACGTGATTATTTGCGTGCACATGAGGATGAAGCAAAGCGCTATGCCGCATTAAAACAAGCCTTGGCAGTGCGTTATCCCAATGATCTGGGCGCATATTGCGATGGGAAAGATGCTTTTATGAAAGAGCTGGAAAGGAAAGCGCTGAAATGGCAACAAGCGCAGAAGATGAAAAATGAACAGAAAACGGGCGAAAATGACAGCGATACTTGGTAGTGCTTCCTTCTTTTATCAGATATAATAAAGATGATCGTAAGGAGGGATATTGATGCGTTTAGGTAATCGTTTGTTTCAGGCGCGTAAAAAAAGCGGGCTTTCGCAGGAGGATGTAGCGGAAAAATTAGGTGTGAGCCGTCAAACTGTATCGAAATGGGAAAGTGATGAAACCCTGCCGGATATTCGTCAGTCAAAGCGCATGGCGATGCTTTATCATGTAACCTTAGATGAACTGATCGAGTTTGATATGGATGTCAAAGAAATCGAACAAGTCATTTTAACAAGTGATGAAAAGATCAATGACAAGATCGACTGGACAAAGGCATGGGGCAAGAAATATCCGATTTTACTGCGTTATCAGGAAGAAGTCAATATTGCCAAGTATGCGGAAGCGTTAAGCGTGATGCTGGATGAATTGAAGAAGGATCACGGTTACAGTGAATTAGACGCCATGCTGGTGTTGAAAGACATATTGGCGCATACTTGGAAAAAGCGCCGTTCTTCATCAAAAAAATAAAACAGGACAAAAAAAGCAGAGTACGATCACCTAGGAAAAGTGAAGCGCTCTGCTTTTTTATGAAGAAAGCTGATCGACGAAACTTAAAAATAAATCGTCTTGCCTTCCTGTAATCTTGATTCTTCTGCCGCAAATGCCATCAGATGCGATTGGAGCGAGCGATTGGCGCTGGAGATCACATCGTGGTCTTTATCTTGCAGCACCTTGATAAATTCTTCCATGATCCCGCTGTCGCCGCCGTTATGGCCGCCTGCAACCTTGGCTACGCGGTATGTTTCTTTTTTCACTTCTTCAAAGCCGTTGGAAACAAATGACTGATAAACGACTTCACCGGCTACGTCATTGCCGCTGACCATTCCTTTGGTACCCATGATCTTGATCGTGCGGCAGATCTGATTGGTGAATGCGGACAAATTAAAGGTTGCACTGACCCCGTTTTCAAATTCGATCAGGGTTGCCTGATGATCGCATACATTGTTGTCACAGTGGAACACACATCGCCCATATGGTCCCTGCCGCAATGCCTCCATGACTGCTGTTTCACTTTGTTCGTTGCTGATGACGGTTGTCGGCCAAGTGCCGATACAAGGCAGATACGCCTTTCTGGCATCGAAGATGCAATCTACCTTGCAGTCTACGCAACGCTTTGCGCTTCCCTTTGGCGCATGTTCTTCATTGAAGTACGCCAATGCGCCGACGCTGGAAATGCTTTTTACCTTACTGTCTACCAAATAAGTCAAGATATCCAGATCATGACAGCTTTTCTGCAAGATGATCGAACTGGTTTCATCGCTGTTGCGCCAGTTGCCGCGTACAAAGCTGTGGGCCATGTGATAGATGCCGACATTTTCATTGTGCTGGATCGATACGATGTCTCCGATTTTTCCACTGTCGATGATTTCTTTGATCTTGCGAAAGAACGTCGTATAACGCAGCACATGACAGATCATTAACAGTCTGCCGCAGGCATTCGCTTTTTCTACCATCGCAATGCATTCTTCTTTTTTTGGTGAGATCGGTTTTTCCAATAAAATATCATATCCCAGATCCAACGCCTTCATCGTATAGGTGTAGTGCGTTTCATCCATTGTCGCTAAGATCAGTGCGTCGGCCAATTTTCCTTTGGCAAAAAAGGCATCTGCATCCGCAAACACATTTTCTTCACTGATGCCGTGCATTTCTTTCATACGGCTGCGTCGGTAATCATCAATTTCACAGACTGCGACGATCTTTACCTGATCCGCATACTTTTTCAAATAATCGCTGTAAGCATACTGTCCGCGCTGTCCGGCGCCTAATACTGCTATCGTTTTCATTCTTATCCCTCATCTTTCTGTTTCTTATAACATTGTAGTGTTTGTTAAGTAAAAAGTAAATAGACAATCTTGACGATTTGCGTGCAGACAGCAGTTATGCCGGAATCAAAGAAAGGGGCATGTCGCTTATGAAAAGAAAACGCCTGTGCAGCGTTCTGTATAAATAAGGGAAATATACGAGAATATGAAAAAAGCATTGACAGTAATCGCTTACATTGGTAAAATAAGGGCAGAAATAGAGTGTTACTGGTAAAGCAGGCATGAACTATTAAAGAATTGATCTCGAAAGGGATTCTTTAGTGTTTGTGCCTTTTCTTTATGTTGGACAAATGGTAAAGAATCATGAGAAGAAAGGAAAGAAATAATGAAAGATCAAATTTTTGGCGTTTTACAACGCATCGGACGAAGCTTTATGCTTCCCATCGCGGTTCTTCCGATCGCCGGGTTATTATTAGGAATCGGAAGCTCTTTTACCAATGAAACGATGATCGCTTCCTATGGGCTACAATCCATTTTAGGAAATGGTACGCTGCTGCACGGTTTTTTAACGGTCATGAGCAAGGCGGGCAGTGCAATCTTCGACAACCTTCCACTGATTTTCGCCGTTGGAGTCGCCATCGGTATGGCGAAGAAGGAAAAAGAGGTAGCGGCGCTTTCCGCAGTCATTGCCTTCTTTGTTATGCATGTATCGATCAATGCGGTATTGACGATCAATGGACAGATCTTAGCAGATGGCAGTATTGCACCACATGTCTTAAGCGGTACGATCGCTTCCATGTGCGGTATTCAAACGCTGCAGATGGGCGTGTTTGGCGGTATCATCGTCGGTTTGGGCGTAGCGGCGCTGCATAATAAGTTTTATAAGATCGAACTGCCGAATGCGCTCTCCTTCTTTGGCGGTACGCGTTTTGTGCCGATCATCTCTACTGCGGTCTTTGTGTTAGTCGGAATCTTGATGTTCTTTGTCTGGCCGCTGGTACAAAATGGTATTTATGCATTAGGTTCTTTGGTAACCGGAACCGGTTATCTTGGTACATTGATCTTCGGTATCATCAAGCGTGCATTGATTCCTTTTGGACTGCATCATGTGTTCTATCTGCCATTTTGGCAGACAGCGGTCGGCGGTACGATGGAAGTAGGCGGTCAGTTGATCCAAGGCGGACAAAATATTTTCTTTGCCCAGCTTGCCGATCCAAGCGTCGTACACTTCAGCGCTGATGCGACCCGCTATTTCTCAGGTGAATTTATCTTCATGATCTTCGGTCTGCCGGGAGCTGCACTGGCGATGTATCGCTGTGCAAAGCCGCAGAAGAAAAAGGTAGTTGGCGGGTTGTTATTGTCAGCGGCGCTTACCAGTATGTTTACCGGTATAACAGAACCGATTGAATTTTCCTTCTTGTTTGTGGCACCAATGCTGTTTGTCGTACAGGTGGTATTAGCAGGTGCGGCTTACATGATCGCTCATATTTTGAATATTGCGGTAGGCTTAACATTCTCCGGCGGTCTTTTGGACTTGCTGCTATTTGGAATTTTACAGGGCAATGACAAGACCAGCTGGATGCTGATCATTCCTGTCGGTATCGTTTATTTCTTCTTGTATTATTTTATCTTCCAATTCCTCATCAAACGCTTCCAATTAAAAACGCCGGGGCGTGAAGATGACGATGAAGAGACAAAACTTTATACAAAAGCCGATGTCAATGCCCGCAGCACGAAGCATGCGACAGATGCAACAACTGCTTTATCAGCGCTGATCGTGCAGGGGCTGGGCGGTGTAGAAAATATTAAGAATGTCGATTGCTGTGCAACTCGTTTACGCGTCGGAGTAGCAGATGGGAATCAGGTCGATGAAAGTATCTTAAAGCAATCCGGTGCAGCCGGCGTCTTGAAAAAGGGCAACAACGTGCAGGTGATTTACGGACCGCGTGTATCTGTCATCAAATCCGATCTGGAAGAATATCTGCATCATCCAAGTGCGATACAGCCGCTAGCCTCTGTGGAAATAAAGGAACCAAAAGAAGAGGAGCATGAACTGATCCAAGCAGTGTTCACATCTCCGATCAACGGAGAGGCAAAGCTGATCAATGAGACACCAGATGCGACCTTTGCCCAGAAGATGATGGGAGATGGTGTCGTCATCTTCCCACACGATGGAAATTTATATGCGCCTTGTGATGGAAAGATTCAATTTGTCTTTGATACCAAGCATGCGATCGGATTCATCTCTGAAGAGGGCGTAGAGCTGCTGATTCATGTCGGCATCAATACGGTAGACTTAAAAGGACAAGGCTTCCATGTACTGGTAGAGAATGGTCAAACTGTGCAAAAGGGTACAAAACTGATGGAATTTGATTTACAATATATAAGAGAACAAGCATCGTCAGATGCGATTCCATTGGTATTTACCAATTTAGGCACGCATCATTTAGAATTGTTGAAATTGGGAGAAGTCAGTGTCGGTGATGCGCTGATTCGTGTAAAATAAAGATGGAAAGGAGGAGAACATGGCAAAGATCATACGGATTTTGAATCATAATGCGATCATCGTGCATGAGGCAGTGAACAATCATGTTCTCCTGCTTCTTGATAAAGGAATCGGTTTTGGACGTAAGATCAATGAACAGATCGATCCTCCCTATTCCGGTAAGGTTTATGAACTGCAAAAGGAAACAAGCAGAGGCTCGACCAAAGAGGTGTTTCGTCATTTAGAGCCAGTGTATCTGGAAATCAGCAGTGAAATACTGACGCTGGCTGAAGAGCAATTTCAGGATATTGATCGTAATGTCCTGCTTCCTTTGGCGGATCATATCGCTTTTGCGATCACGCGGATCAAGAACGGGCTGAATATCGCCAATCCTTTTGTCAACGATATTCGTCTTTTGTATCCTAAAGAACATGAGATCGCCATGCAGGGAAAAAACATGATCCGTGAACGCTGCGGCTATGAGATCAATGATGATGAGGTCGGCTATATCACGCTGCATATTCATAGTGCAATGGGAGAGCAGGTAGATGCAGGCATGATGGTGGCAGTTATCATCAATGAGAGCATTCGGCAAGTGGAGGAGGAATGCAATCTATCTATTGATGTCAATTCGCTTTCTTATTCTCGTTTGTTGGCACACATGAAGTATTTGCTTGCCCGTTTACGCAAAGGAGAAGAATTGACGCTCGATATAAAGGCGTATGCGCAAAACAGTTTTCCATATTCCTATCAGGTTGCCCAGCATATCATTGCACGCATTGAGCGAACGCTGCATCAAAGCATCCCGAAAGTGGAAACAGGTTATTTGGCAATGCACATTGAACGTGTATGTATGAGTGAACAAAAACAAGCATAAATCGTGTCTGAAAGGATGCGATTTTTTTCGTTAGCCATTATAATCATATATAAGTTTTTATAGTTTTTCTGATTACATTCATCATTTTTGATTTCATAAACGGCGAAAATCTTTTCTGCCGCTGTAAGGAAATAAGATTACTTTGATGAATGTTTAATGCACACGTTAAGTGTATTTGTTATCAAATGTATTGAGATAACCGTTAGCGGTTACAGTAAAAGTAGATAAATATGGGAAAATATGGTATAGTGTAAACAAGCAAAGATAGCG
>ERZ507065.126-NODE-126-length-70775-cov-7.301895_pt1 | contig 70775 bp, 76 predicted proteins | sample MGYA00513785_ERZ507065 | MGnify/ENA metagenome assembly ERZ507065
AAGCCGGTCATGATGTAGCACTGCTGCACCTCGTCCGGGTTCGCCTTGGCCCAGGTGTTGTCCTTCCGGGTGGTGTAGTAGGTGGAGTAAATTTTCGCGCCCACCTTGGTCAGTTCCTCGGGGAACTCGGTGCCGTCACAGTCGCGGATGGCGTCCGCCCCCCAGCGCTTCAAAATCTCAATAGTCTGGGGCACAACGTCCAGATTGGTGGGGATCGTCACGCGCCCCGTTTTCAGAGTGTTTTCGCTCATCTCTCGTCCTCCGCAAAGTCAGTTTGAAAATTGCCGGTTCAGCCGCCCGGCTTTATCTGGGCCTTTTTCTTCATGCGGACCAGGCCCTCCGGCACAAGGCCGGTGTCGTAATCCAGCTGGGGTTTTTCATAGTCCGGCTCGCTGCGCTGGCGGGTGCAGCCGGTGTAGTCCCAGGTGGCCTTGGCCGCCTGGTCGTTCCAGGGCCGGCGCTCCCAGCAGTAGCCCCGCAGCGGGTCCCGCACGTCGTTCATGTGGGCCAGCAGGCGCTGCAGCAGCCCGGCGCGCACCTCGAAGAGCTCCGGGTCGTTCAGCCGGTTGGTCATTTCGTAGGGGTCCGTTTCCAAGTCATACAGTTCGTCCTCCGAGAGGAGGTTGAGCACCAGCTTGTAGCGCCCGTCATAGATACAGCGCATGGGCTGGAAGCCGCCGAAGCCGTCGTGGTCGGTCTCGTAGCGGCCAAACTCGATGAACACGTCCCGCGAGGCGGGCCGCTCGTCCTCCATCAGGGGCAGCAGGCTCTCGCCCTGCAGCATCATGGGCTTGTTTTCAAAGCCGAAGAAGTCCCAGATGGTGGGGGCGATGTCGATGTGGGAGACCGGCGTGTCGATCTCGCCTTTGCCGAAGCCCCGCAGGATCATGGGCACATGGCAGATCTCCTCGTAAGCGGCGGGGCCCTTGGCGTACATGCTGTGGGATTCCAGCATGTCGCCGTGGTCGGTGGTGTAGAGCACCGCCGGCCGGTCGGCCTGCTCGTTGATGGCGGCCACCACCCGGCCGATCTCATAGTCCACAAAGCTGTTGCAGCCGAACAGCGCCCAGGCGTTCAGCCGCAGGGCCTCCCGGTCCTGGAAGCGCCGCGGCCCGGACCAGACCTGCTGGTGGACGGGCTTGTTTTCCAGCGTGTCGTAGACGTTGGGGCGCTTGGGCATGTCGTAGTCCCGGTACATGGAGGCGTAGGGCTGGGGGCACAGGGAGGGGCCGTGGGGCTCGTCGAAGCTCACCACCAAAAAGTAGTCCTCGTCGGCGTGGCTGCGGATGAAGTCCACCGCCCGGGAGGCGCACCGGTGGGCAAAGGTGAACTCCTCCGGGATGTCCTCCTTTTCCATGGTGCTGGTCTGGCGGGACTTATAGCGCTCCTCGTCGGTGAGCTCCTCCAGATAGTTGCGCATGTCGTACCACACGTCGGGGTCCCAGCCTTCGGGGGCGGTGCCCAGGCCGAAGTAGTCGCCGCCGTCCAGGTGCCACTTGCCGATGTAGCCGGTGTAAACGCCCTTGTCGGCCAGGCGCTGGCCGATGGTGCGCACGTTCAGCCCCGGGGCCACGCAGTTGGTGTAGGAGCCGTTGATGCAGGGGTACTGGCCGGTGAAGATGGCGGAGCGGGCCGGCCCGCAGACCGGCTGCACCGTGTAGGCCTTGTTGAACTTGACGCCCTCGGCGGCCAGCGCGTCGATGTTGGGCGTTTTGATGCCCACGTCCTGGTAGCAGCTGACCATGTCCAGCCGCTGGGTGTCGGTCATGATCAGCACGAACTGCTTTTTGCTCATTCCTTGATGCCACCTCCGGTGACGCCGGCGATGATCTTTTCCGACAGGAACAGGTACAGGATGAAGGTGGGCACCACCACGATCATCACCGAGGCGAACAGCTCGGCCCATTTGCCGTTGGTGGACATGGCCTGGATGAGGCTGTAAAGGCCGTAGGCCAGGGGACGCACCTCGCTGCTGGTGGCAAAGATCATGGCCACAAAGAATTCGTTCCAGATGTTCACGAAGAGGAAAATGCCCACCGTGATGATGCCCGGCTGCGCCAGGGGCAGCATGATCTTGAAGAAGGTCTTGATGGGGGTGCAGCCGTCCACCGCCGCCGCCTCCTCAAAGGTGCGGGAGAGGGTGGCGAAGAAGTTGAGCAAAAAGAAGGTGCAGAAGGGCACGTTCAGGCAGATGTACAGCACCAGCAGGGTCAGGTGCTTGTTGAGCAGGTCGTACTTCACCGCGATGGAATAAAGGGGCAGCACGACCATGATCTGCGGGATGCTCAAAAACAGCACCAGCAGGTTGGTGAGGACCTTGTTGTAGAAGAACTTGAAGCGGCTGAGGGCATAGGCGCAGGGGGCCGAGAGGAGCAGAGCGCCGCTCACGCCGAAGCCTGCGTAGATCAGGCTGTTGAGGAAATATTTGCCCATGTTGCCCTTGGTCCAGGAATAGATGTAGTTTTCAAAATGCAGGCCGCTCTGAAGCATCTGGTTGGAGAAGATCTCCTTGGTCGTGGAGAAGGACGCGGCAACGATCCAGCTCAGCAGCGCCACCTCAAAGAGCACCCACAAGACCAGAATAATGTAGCCGGGAAGCAATCGGGCTTCTTTTTTCACATTCAGCGGCTCGACATACTTCTCCGCTTTTCTTTTCTTGCTCACAGATAATCCCTCCTTAGAACGTGATCTCGTCGCCTTTGAAGATGCGGCTGATGATCGCAAAAGCCACGCCGGCGGCGAGCATCACCATGACGCAGATGGCCGCGCCCAGGCCGGCATTGGTCTCGGTGTAGGCGGAGGCCATGTCGCCGAAGGTGGTGCGGATCATGTAGTACATGGGGGTCATGATCTGGGCGGAAGCGTCGCGGTTGCTGGAGAACATCTGCGACCAGATGTAGAAGCCCAGGGTGCCGGTGGTCCACAGGGTCAGGGTGGTCTTGAACACGCCCTTGAACAGCGGCAGGGTGATGTGGAAGAAGGAATGGACGCCGGAGGAACCGTCGATCTTGGCGGCCTCGAAAATATCCTGGGGGATCTTTTCGATCTCGGCGATGTAGATCAGCATGTAGTAGCCCACCGCGCCGAAGCAATAGGCCACCATCATGGCCAGGAACAGATGGTCCGGCGAGGTCCACTGGAACTGGGCCATGGAGTCCCAGCCGATGGCCGCGAAGATGTTGTGGAACAGGCCCCAGTTGGCGTTGTAGGCATAGTGGATCCACATGTTGGCCAGGGCCACCGCCGAGATGATGTTGGGCAGGTAGATGGCCGCGCGCCAGAACGACTTGCCGCGCACGCCGGAGGTGAGGATCACCGCAAAGAGCATGGCGATGCACATGATAACGAGGCCGCCGAACACCCAGATCTTCGCAAAGGTGACCCAGGTCTGGCGGAACAGCGGTGTGCCGAGAAGCTGCGTATAGTTCGACACGCCGACGAACGACCACTCGGACATTTTGCTCACCACGTTATCGATGGTGAAAAAACTCATAAGGATGGTCCGGATCACGGGATACACAAAGACCAGCGCGATCGCGATCATGGCAGGGATCGTGAAGACCGCGATCATTATGTTTCTGCTTCTTGATTTCATGCTTGTCCCTCCGCAACAATGGAGCATTTTACGCAAAATGCGGCGGCAGAGTCTGCCGCCGCAAAATAGACCTTGGTTATTTGCCGGTCACAGCCGATTTGCAGGCCGCGAGGAAAGAAGCCGCGTCGGTCTGACCGCCCAGCAGTTTCTGGACCTGCTCTTTGTAGATGGGGGTGAAGTCGGCGTTGTACTGGATGCCGAAGCCGTAAGGCACGTTGGTGGTGGTGGAGTTCAGCACGCCCTTGGCGCACTCCAGCATGGCGGGCCACTCGGTGTCGCTGGCAGAGGGGATGGAGTTGGTCTGCTCGCTCATCATCTGGTCGTACTTGCCGGTGGTGCAGAAGGAAGCGAAGTAGAAGGCCAGCTCGGGATCGGTGGCGTTCTTGGCCACCTGCATGGCCTGCATGCCGATGGTGTTCACGTCGATGCCGTACTCGGAGCCTTCAGGCGCGGGGAAGGCAAAGCAGCCCCAGTTGAACTCGTCGCCGGTGATCTCCTTGACCTCGTTCAGCATGTAGGAGCCCACCAGATACATGGTGGCGTTGCCCATGGCGACCTCATTCTGGCCGGCGGGGTACTTGTTGGAGGCGGAGTTCACGCTCATGTAGCCCTTGTCCCACAGCTCCTGCATGGCGTTGGCGGCCTCCACCACAGCGGGATCGTCCCACAGGGTGCCCTCAGAATCGGAGATCAGCTGGCCGATGAAGTCCAGGCCCTTCAGGCGGCCCAGATAGCTGGCGAAGGGAAGCACCACGTAGCCGTCGTCAACAGACAGCGGGGTGAAGCCGGCGTTCTTCAGGGTCTCGCAGACGTCCAGGAACTCGTCCCAGGTCTCGGGCTCTTTGGTGATGCCGGCGGCCTCGAACTGGTCCTTGTTGTAGAACATGCCGATGACGGTGGGGGTGTAGGGCACGGCCAGGATCTCATCGGTGCCGCCGGCGCTCTTCACCGCTTCCATCAGGGTGGGGTTGGCCACGTCGTTGTAGGTCTTGCCGTCCAGAACGGGGTTCTCGGCGGCCATCAGCTCGGTCAGGTCATAGCCGTAGCTGGCGTAGTTGGGCAGAACGGCGTCCACGGGAGAATCCCACAGGTCGTACTGACCGGCGTCCAGGCTGGCCTGGATGGTCTTGCGCACGTCGCGGCCCATCCAGTCAACGGTGATCTCCACGTCGGGATACAGGGTGGTGAATTCCTCAATGGCAGCCTTGATCACGTCGGCCTGCGCCTCGGTCTCGCTCCACATGGAAGCGTAGCGGATGGTGCCGGACAGGGTGCCGGCAGCCGGCTGGGAAGCGCCGGAAGCAGGGGTGGAAGTGCCCGCGCTCTGGCTGGTGCCTGTTCCTCCGCAGGCGACGAGCCCGATCGAAAGAGCAGCCGCCAAAATGAGAGACAATGCCTTTTTCATATTGGGAGTCCTCCTTTTTAATAAAACGTGCTGCCGAATTCTTGGCAGACTTTATATTTTTACTATATATAACTTGCGGTTCTTCGTCAATATACATTAGTCACAAAGTTCAGATAAATTAATTGTCAAAATCGCCCCTTGCAAAAAAACGCTGTAATATAGCTGTAAACAGCGGTTTCTCCGCCTTCGGCATTTTGAGGCAGAGCCGCTGCCGCCGCGGTTCCGGGCCGAAAAAACGATAACGCCCCGCGGAAGGCACAGCAAGAAATATTAACCATCGCAAAAGCAGTACAATCCACCCGCGGCCCCGTTTTTATGGGCGGGAAGGGGTTTGACGGTGTTTTCACAAGGTTTGCCGCCTTTTTTCGCCAAAACCGCCCGCGCAACAGCCGGGAGCCAACAAACAACAAATAATCAATGACAGCCCCCAAAAGCAAATGTTATAATGAAAAAAACGCCCGAAAAGCCAACGCTTTGGGCGTTCGTTTGCTTTTTGGCGGCAGCCGCCGGGCGGCTCAAAACAGGCATATTATAATAAGGAGTTGTTATCCCATGGCATACAACATCATTTTTTATTTCACCGATCAGCAGCGCTGGGATACCTGCGGCTGCTTCGGCCAGCCGCTGGACATCACTCCGAATCTGGACCGGCTGGCCCGGGAGGGCGTGAAGTTCGACAACGCCTTCTCGCCCCAGCCGGTGTGCGGCCCCTGCCGCGCGCTGTTCCAGACCGGCCGTTACGCCACCGACACCGGCTGCTTCCGCAACAACATCATGCTGCCCGCCAACGTCAAAACGCTGGCGAACTATCTGGAGGAGGCCGGCTACGAGACGGCGTATGTGGGCAAGTGGCATCTGGCCAGCGACGGCGACATGGACGGCCACAACACCGTGGACCACACCGTGACCGCCGTGCCCCGGGAGCTGCGGGGCGGCTACACCGGCTACTGGCGGGTCGCGGACGTGCTGGAGTTCACCTCCCACGGCTACGACGGCTATGTCTTTGACGAAAACGACCGGCGCATCGATTTCAAGGGCTACCGGGCGGACCGCATCAACGACATGGCCCTGGAATTCCTGGATGTGCGCGACGAGACAAAGCCCTTCTTCATGACCATTTCCCAGATCGAGCCCCACCACCAGAACGACCGGGGCCACTACGAGGGGCCGGAGGGCTCCAAAGAGCGCTTCAAGAACTTCGTTCTGCCCCACGACCTGGAGGTGCTGGGGGGCAACGCCGCCGAGGAATACCCCGACTACCTGGGCCAGTGCGCCAGCCTGGACGAGAACCTGGGCCGCCTGGTGGAGCGGCTGAAGGCCAAGGGCCTCTACGACAACACCGTCATCCTCTACGCCTCCGACCACGGCTCTCACTTCAAGACCCGCAACAGGGACGCGCACCTGAACGGCGGCGACGACTACAAGCGCACCTGCCACGACAGCGCCCTGCACGTTCCCCTGGTGATCGCGGGCGGCCCCTTCCGGGGCGGCGTGGCGGTGGAGGAGCTGGTGAGCACCGAGAGCCTGCCCAAGACCATCCTGGCCCTGGCGGGGGTGGACGTGGGGGACGCCATGATCGGCGAGGACCTGCTGGACGTGGTGCAGAAGAAGGAGCCCGGCCGGCCCGACCGGGTGTTCGCCCAGATCTCCGAGAGCCGGGTGGGGCGCTGCGTGCGCACGCCGGACTATCTCTATTCCGTCTATGCCCCCGGCAAGGACGGCGGCAAAACCGCCGCGTCGGACGTCTACGCCGACGACTTCCTCTATGACCTGAAGGCCGACCCCTGGCAGCTGCACAATGTGGTGGACGACCCCGCCTATGCCGACGCGAAGCGGCAGCTGCGCGGCTGGCTGCTGGACTGGATCGAAAAAGCGGAAGGGTACCGCCCCGCCATTCTGGACGAAGAATGAGCCGCGGCGGGCCGGCCGCCTATAAACACTAAGGAAGTGAACCGAATGCCCCCTGTCAACGTTCTCATCAAGCCCGCCTCCTCCGCCTGCAACATGACCTGCGCCTACTGCTTTTACCGGGACGTGGCCAGCCACCGGCAGGAAGGCTTTCAGGGGATGCTCTCGCCGCGGCTCATGGAAGAGGTGGTCGCCGGCGCGATGGAGTTTGCCGAGCACAGCTGCTCCTTCCTCTTTCAGGGCGGCGAGCCCACCCTGGCCGGGCTGGATTTTTACCGGCAGGTAGTGGAGCTGGTCAAAAAGCACGAAAAGCCGGGAGTGAAGGTCAGCTACGCCATCCAGACCAACGCCTTCCGGCTGGACGAGGAATGGTGCGCCTTTTTCAAGGAGCACGATTTTCTGGTGGGCGTCTCGCTGGACGGGCCGGCGGAGCTGCACAACCTCAACCGCACCGACCCGGCGCAGAACGGCACCTTCAACGACGTCATGCGCTCGGTGGCCCTGCTGAAAAAGCACGGGGTGACCTTCAACATCCTGTGCGTGCTGACGGGCAAAAACGCCCGCAGCATCGAGCGCATCTACCGCTTTTTCCGCAAGCAGGGGCTGGACCACATCCAGTTCATCCCCTGCCTGGAGCCGCTGGGCCAGGAGCGCGGGCGGGAGCGGTACCATCTTTCCGTGGAGGAATACGGCGAGTTCCTCATCCGCGTGTTCGACCTGTGGTTCCAGGACCTGCTCAGCGGGCAGTATGTGAGCATCCGCCACATCGACAACTGGCTGCAGATCCTGCTGGGGGGCCAGCCCGAGGCCTGCGGCATGGTGGGCAGGTGCTCCATCCAGTTCGTGGTGGAAGGGGACGGCGGCGTGTACCCCTGCGACTTTTACGTGCTGGACGAGCTGCGGCTGGGCACGGTGGGGGAAAACACCTTCGCCGAGATGGCCCAAAGCGCCGCCGCACGGCAGTTTTTGCAGTGTTCGGCGCCGGTGCCGCCGGAGTGCGCCCGCTGCCGCTGGTACGTGCTGTGCCGCAACGGCTGCCGCCGGGACCGGCTGACCGGCGCGGACGGCCTGCCGGGGCGCTCCTGTTACTGCGACGCTTTGCAGCGGTTCTTCCGCGAGCGGGCCGGCCGCCTGCAGCAGGCCGCCGCCATCCTGGCGCGCTGGCGCTGAGCCGCTTTTTCCAAAACGAAACCGTCCCCCCGCCAGGCATCCGGCAGGGGGGACGGTTTTTTCTGTGTGGTTCACTGGGAGACCGGGGAGCCTTTTTCCTCCGCGTCCTCCCGGGCGGGCTCTTCCTGCCCGCCGCCGATGAGCTTGTTCTGGGCCATGACCCGGTATTTCGCCGGGCTCATCCCCTCCGCTTTGCTGAAACGCTGGGAGAAGTAGCCCAGCGACGAGAAGCCGGTGATCGAGGCGATCTGCTTGATGGCGAAATCCGTTGTGCGCAGCAGATACTTGCTCTCCTCCAGCCGCAGCGTCTGGACGTACTGGATGGGGGACATCCCGTAGCTCTGGCTGAAAATGTGGGCCAGATAATACTTGTTGACCTGGATCTTCTGGGCCAGCTGGTCCAGCGCGATGTCCTCACGGAAATGGGCGTCGATGTATTCCTTCGCCGCGGCGGCCTTGTTCTGGTGGGTCAGGTCGGCCTCCTGCACGCGGGAGGTGATGTTGGTCTGCCGCATCAGGCAGATGAGCAGGATGTCCAGCAGATGGCCGCACACTTCCTCGTAGTCGTTTTTCTTGTTCTTGGCCTCCTGCAGCATGGCCAGCAGATACCGCTGGATCTCCTCGGCGGCTTCGTTGAAGTGGATGATGCTGAAATCCTGCTTCGGGTCCAGTTCGGCGCTCATCTTTATCCCGCGGATGCCGAGCACGATGTATTCCAGCGGATCGTCCACCATGCTGGTCTCCGTGTGTTCGATGTTCGGGTTCAGGATCACCATGTCCCCCACGGACACCTTATAATAGGAATCCCGTATCTGGAATTTGCCCGCACCGCCGATGACATAAAACACTTCGGTGAAATTGTGCGTGTGGGGGAAGCTGTACCAGTCGCCATTATATTTTGCGGAACTGATGTATAAAAGTTTGGCTCCCGAATTATGCAGCTGAAATTCCCGTTCTGTAAAATCGTAGCGATCTGTGCTCATAACGCACCCCGATTTCCGACATCTTGCTTTAATTTCACAGGTTTTGTGAAATGGTTTGTAATAAGTATACATATTTTCGCAGGAAAAAGCAACTGCGGAGCACCCGCAAAATAAATAAAATGTCCGCCGGGAGGGGGCAGGGGGCGAGGCACATCCTTCCTCTGCCGGCGCATCTGTAAGGCATTGAGCCGCCGGGGCAGCCCGAAACCATCTGAAAGGCGGCGCGGATCGTTTCATTTGAGCGCAAAAAAGCAGCACCAGCCCGCTGCTGCGGCGGCTGGTGCTGCTTTGCTTTATATAGTGCGTCCCTCAGTTATCCCCTCGGTGATAGCGGATCTTCATGTTCTCGGAGGCGTTCTTGAGGATCTGGGCAAGGGCCTTGTCCGATTCCTCCTTGACCATGCCGGCGATTTTGCGGTTGGCCTCTTTCAGAATTTCCACCGGCTCGCCCTGCCGCACCTTCTCGTCGTACTCGTACAGCAGCTGCTGGCCGCGGTTCATCACGGCGTTCACATACCGCTCGTCAAACAGCAGCGCCTTTCCGAAATGGGCGTCGGTCAGCGCGGCGATGAGCCGGCTGTGCCAGTACATGCTGTCGGTGGAGACCGTTTCGGTGGTACCGCTGAGGTATCCCGGGAATTCCGTCACATTGGCGTACACCGGGAAGCAGGCCGTGAAGCCGCTGCCGCCCATGGACAGCCACTCCACGCCCTGAACGGCCGCCGGCAGATAGCCGCGGATCTGCATGATGCCGCAGACGTCGCTGTTGGGCACGCCGATGGTGCGGTACTTGCCCTTGCAGGCGGCGGTCTTGTCGTAGGGGTCGTAGGGCGTTCCCTGGTAATAGGAGCCCAGCAGATACCGCACATCCTCCACCGTCACCTTGCGCTCCGGCACAAAGGACCAGGGGATGTCGTTGCTCTCGGGGGTGAAGTCGGCGCTGTCCCCGTCCCACTTGTAAGTGCGGGGCAGGAAATACCGGGCCATGAACCAGGCGCGGGGGGTGTTGTAAATGTGGTCCGCGTCGGAGTGGGAGCCGAAGGCCAGCCGCGGATTGAACTCCGCGCCGGCGTCCAGCGCCAGGCGGTACTTCTCCACGAACTCCCGCAGGTCTTTGGAGCAGAGATTCTCTTTCTGCTCGCCATAAGCGTCCGCAAAGTCGAAATGGTCCAGGCCGAACTGGTTGGGCATCACCACCACCCGGTCATCCGGCACCCGCCGGGCGATCCAGTGATGGCCGCCGATGGTCTCCAGCCACCAGATCTCATCGGCGTCCGCGAAGGCCATGCCGTTGGGCTCATAGGTGCCGTACTCTTCCAGCAGCGCGCCGGTGCGCAGCACGCCCTCCCGGGCGGAGCGGATGTAGGGCAGCACCAGGGTCACCAGGTCCTCCTCGCCGATGCCGCCGGGCACCTCTTTCGTGCCGCGGCCCTTCTTTTCCTGATAGCGGACATAGGGGTCCGCGCCCACCACCCGGGCGTTGCTGGTGATGGTCTCGGTGGCGGTCATGGCCACGTTGGCCTCATTGATGCCGCAGGCGGGCCATACGCCGTTGGCCTTTGACACGTTGGGGCAGTCGGTATAGCGCAGGGCCTTCTCCGGCAGCGCGACCGTCAGGTGAGAGATGACCGTTTTGTAGGTGGAAGCTTCCTCCCGGGCGGGGTGGGCCAAAAGGCGTTTGGCCTCGAACGCGCCGTCGTCGTTGCGGGCAATGATGGTGGAGCCGTCATGGGTGGCTTCCTTGCCCACCAAAATCGTTGTACAGGGCATATGCGTCTCCTTTTCTTATGTGCATCTGTTCGGAATCGTTTTTCCGCCCCGCGGCAGAGCTTCGCAGCCGGGACTCGACGGAAAAACAGTTTTTCCTCTCTGATTCGACGCATTTATCATAGCACGGATGCCCTGCCGTTTCCAGCCCCGGGACGCCGGCGTTTTTGCATAAAGAAGCCCCGGGAGACTTATCTCCCGGGGTTTGGCGGAGATGGAGAGATTCGAACTCTCGCGCGTTGTTTAGACGCCTACCGCATTTCGAGTCATTTTTCGCTTATGATTTTTAGCGGAAATTATGCGAAGATGGAAGTACACAACGGAAGCCAAAATTCTGCGGTATACTGCGGATTTTGGCTTCCGTTTTTCGCTTTTATTTGAACCCACGGGATTTTCCGAGTTCTTCCCATTTTTACCCCAAATTATGACCGGAGGATAGAACAAGGATAGAACTGCACGCCAGACAGAGGGTATTCACCCCCATATCATTGACCAAAAACATAAATCTCTGTTTTGATTGAACGACTTGATTTTATTTGAACTCATGTCAAAAACCAATATTTTACAAGTCAGTGAAGTGGCTCACCTACCAATGACAGATAAACAAGAAAGTGAGTGCTGCACATGGATTTGACTAAGTATTACCCCGACATCGTCGCAAAGTATCCCGCCTATGTAACCAAACGGGAACTATGCGAGATCTGCCACATCTGTCCCAAGACCGCCTACAATTTGGAGCAACAAGGTGAGATTCCCTACACCATTGAGCAAAACCACCTTATCCGTAGCCACAAAATCAAGCTGACGGACATTCTTGCCTATCTCTATCGGCGTGAGTGCAGACAGGAAGCAGACAGTCCCTATATCTGTGCTATGAGAACATTCTATGACGAACACCTCTCTCCCTACTCAGACCTGCTTTCCGTAAAGGATATTCAGCAGATTACAGGCTTTTCGTCCTCGGCAATCGTGCGGTGGATCAGCACAGGGGTTCTGAAGGCTTTCCAGCCTGGAAAGCAGTACACCGTCCCAAAGGATTTTATGCTGGACTTTCTGATAAGCCCATATTACCGCCGTATCCGCCGAAAGACCCCTCTCCAAAAGGAATTGATGGATACATTTGAGCGTCTGTGGCAGGAAAAAGGAGGCGAGTGATGTGGCACAGGTATCCAAGTATCGCTATTTGCTGAATCAGTACCCAGAAACAGTCCAAAAAGAGCAATTCCGCATTATCTGTCATATCAGCAAACGCACAGCTCGTTATCTGCTGCAATCCGGTCTGGTTCCCTGCGTACAGAGTGGGAAAAAGACCCGGAATTACACCATAAAGATGAAAGACATAGTTCGCTACCTTGAGCGCAGGGAAATCCACCCCGAAAAATACAAACTTCCCCCCGGCTCATATAGCGGGACATACGCAGTCAAGCCCCTGCTTCCCGAATCTGTGACAACAGAGGAACTGCGAAAATATTACATAGAGAGTTTCCGGGACATTCCCGACATAGTTTCCACGAGAGAGGCCGCGGAATTAACAGGCGCCACGCCATCTACGGTCGCAAAATGGATCAGAACGAAAAAGCTGAAAGCTCTTTCCAATGGTCCGGCATTTATCATCCCGAAGGTCAATCTGATCGAATTTATGGCCAGTGACGCATATTTGAACAGACGGTTGAAATCACAAAAATTCCACGAAAATATAGGAGGTTTTCTATCATGGAAAGCGGGAAAATAATTGTTGTAGCCAACCAGAAAGGTGGGGTAGCCAAGACCAGCACGGTCCGAAATCTGTCCTACGCGCTGGCCGAGATGGGCAAAAAGGTCTTGGTAGTTGACTTTGACCCCCAGTATAACCTCACCACCAGTTTCGGTGTCCTGCCGACCCAGGCGCCCTATAATACCGGGACTCTTATCACCAATCTGCTTCTGGACGAATCTCTGCCGGATACCAACGAGTTCATCCAGAAAATCGGCTCTGTGGACTTGATCCCTTCCAGCCGATCTCTCACCGTTGCGGAGGCAAATCTGCTGATGACGCCGGACAGCAATGACTACCTGGCTGCTCTGCTGAACCCTCTGAGGCTGTCCTACGATTACATTATCGTGGACACCAACCCCTCTCTCGGCTCGTTGACCATCAACGCATTAACGGCTGCCGACGAGGTAATCATCCCGATTGACCCGGAACTGTTCGCTCTGACCGGTTTGCAGGCGTTGGTGGACACCATCAAGAAAATCAAGCGGAAATTAAATCCCAGCATTGAGATCGGCGGTATCCTGTTCACCAAATGCAACAAGCGGACGAACCTGTATCGCCGTACATACGGTCAGGTCACAAAGGCGTTTCAATCGCTCCCCATCTTCAACTGTCAGATTCCCTACACGGTCAAGGTGGGGGATGCAAACAGCTACGGAATGAGCGTCATGGAACTGGAGCAGGCAAACCCCGCCTCTCTTGCCTATCTGGAACTTGCAAAGGAGGTGCTGGCAAATGCCTAAAATCAATCCGCGCATCAAGTCCATTGACGATCTTCTGGGCTTGGATGCCGCAGAAGAAAGCCCTATTGAACCTACCCCTTCCGTATCCTTGCCGACCAAGAATACCATCATCACCCTTCCCCCGCAGGCCATTCGTGCTTTCCGAGGCCATCCGTTCCGGCTGTATGAGGGCGACCGGCTCAATGATCTGGTAGAAAGCATTTCGGAACATGGGGTCCTGAATCCCGCCATCATCCGCAAGATCGAACGGGATGAAGATGGCTTTGAGTATGAAATGCTGGCCGGTCATAACCGGCAGAACGCCGCAGCCATTGCAAACCGTGAACTTCCCTGTATCGTCAAGGAAAATCTCTCCGATGAAGATGCTTGGATTTATGTGATCGAAACCAATGTCCTGCAACGCTCCTTCTCCGAAATGCTGCCCTCTGAAAAAGCGGCGGTGCTGACTCTGCGCTATTCCAAAATGATCTGTCAGGGGCGCCGGAACGATATTGTCGAGGAGTTGAAACGGCTTGAAAACCCTGATGAAATCAGGGAAAACGGGACTTGTGGCATCGAGTGCCACAAGTCGAAAAGCCGTGATGTTGTGGGCGCAGAATATGACCTGAAAGGCCGTGCTGTTGCAAACTATCTCCGCATCAATGAGTTGATTACTCCGCTGAAAAGGCGAATTGATGATGCCGAGTTCCCGATTGTGGTAGCTGTGCAGCTCTCTTATCTGACCGAACAGGAACAGCAGATGGTTGACGATGTGCTTTCGGGAAGCGAGTACAAGGTCAATGAGGGAAAGGTTGTCCTGCTGCGGGAATATACCGGAAAGCTGACCCCGGAGCGTACCGAACAGATTTTGTCCGGCGAGTTTAACCGGAAACCCAAGAAATCCACGGCTACGGCGTTCAAGGTCAAACCGGCGATTTACAAGAAATACTTTACCGCCAGCATCAGCCAGAAAGAGTTCGACAGCATTGTGGACGAGGCGCTTGCCCTCTACTTTGCTCAGAAAGGACAGGTGTCCGAGCAAGAGGCCGGATAACCGGCCATAATCACCAATACAGGAAGGAGGTCAGATACCGTTGAGAAATGATGAACGCCTGCGGACGATATATGAAGTCATGGCTCCCTATATCGTCCGAAATGAACACAACTGGCGGGATTATCTGGCATTTGCATCGCAGTTCCATAAGCACAGTTTTGACAACATACTTCTTGTGTACGCACAGGACGAGGATGTTTCGATTCTGGCAACACGAAAGCAATGGGCAGCCATAGGTAGAAATTTGATTCCCCGTGCAAAGGGCGTTGCCGTTTGCGTCTACCGGAATGCCAAACTCACTCTTGACTATCTCTTTGATGTAAGCCAAACTACTGGCAAAGAGATTCATCCTACGGACTGGCAGCTTTCCGATGAAATGAAAAAGGCCCTGACCGAGCGCCTGTCGTATGCACACGGTTTCCCCAAGCAGGATTTTCCCCAAGCGCTGTATGCGATGGCAAGCGAATCTGTTGCAGAGAATTACAACCACTTTTTGCAGGAACTCAAGCAGGAAACCAAAGGCCATTTGTTCACCGAGATCCCGGCCGGTGGTTTTGAAGCCCAATACATCCAGCTTTTGACCGACAGCATTTCTTATTTCATCGGCAAAAAGTGTCACCTGTCGGATGAAGAAATCCAGTTGAGTGACGGCATGGCGACGGTCAGCCATTTTAATACACTCCCGCTGGTTGCACATCTGGGTACGGCAGTAACCGCCCTTTCCAAAGGTATCCTGTTAGAAGTAGAACGGAACATCAAGATTATCAATCGTGAAAGGATGGCACAACATGAGCAAACCGAATATCAATCTGAAATACAGGGAGCAGGACGGGATGATGCTTCCCGATCTGCAAATCTCCAACAGCAGCGAAGCAGATCAACCTCTGGGCAGGTACGGCCGGATGGCCCTGGAACACCTCAGAGAGAATCACCCGGAGCGATTTACGACTTTGAAAATGGATGGCAGTCTGATGGAGATCATGCACCGGGTACAGGACGAGGCGACCGAGAAGATCGAAGCCCTGACGCAGCAAATGCTCCAGCAGGAGCCGCTTCCGCAGACCGAGGACATCATGGAGCGGACGCGACACCTGAACAGTCTGAAACTGATGGCGGAGGAAACCGTACTCCAGAGCGTAGTCCTGATTCCCCGCTGACCAAAGAACAGCCAAATACAGAAGTGGCGCCGAGCGCCGCACCTGTGGGAGAGCCGTCTGAAAAGGACGGCTCTTTTTCTGTTCCTGCGGAACAACCGACACGCCATTTTACCGATGCAGAAGTCCGGCGCAATTATGAGTACATCCTGACCAGCACCAATCTATACCCCCCAGAGCTGCACAGCGCGGTTCGCAGCGTATTGTCAGAACCGCCGCTCAATCCTGACTGGTCAGACAAAGGGCGGCAGATTGCGGCTCTCTTTACTCCCTATGGCGACCGTGAATATCAGGGCGATTTTCTCTATCGTACCCGGTTGCATGGTGAAGATGGCATTTCATTTTTCTTTGATGAAGGCTATACCTACATTCCCTGGAACGGGCTGGCATTTTTACTGGATGCCATGATCGAGGATGGCGACTATCCCAATCCTGTTGTAAAGGAGCAGCCTGACCCCATCGGGGATTATAACATCCCTGATGAAGTTGATGAAATGGGTGGTCCTCACCGGCAGATGACCATTGGAGAAGCGGATTTTGATTATGTTCTGGATGCTGTTGCCTATGAAGCCGGAGAAACCGTAGTGGAACCGGTCAAGCCGCAGGCGATTGTTCAAATGGAAAACGACACACCAGCAGCCGGTGACGAGCCTGCATCCGTTCCTGACGAAAATCCCCCTGTTGTTGTGGAGGCCCCCGAAACGGCTCTCCCCACAGATACAGCGGAGCAGCCTACACCGCCGCCCGTCAAAGGAAACACGACGGCGCACAAGAATTTCCGCCGCTTTCAAGAGTTGTTCCCGGAAATTGTGTCCGGTCAATATGAGTATCTGCGGCTGGAGGCCGGAGAAGCCTACTATCCTCTGGTCATTCACCATAAATACGGTTCCCATTACTGCATGGAGCATTACTATATGCAGAACGGCGACCGGATGTATGACCCTTATATGGATTTCCAAATCGACAAAGAGGCTGGGACACTTCGGGCTTTCAGTTATGAGAACAGCGGCATTGGTGTATATAACGAGGCTGATCCCGACGACCCCGCATACGAGAAAGCAATCAACGGGTTCAACAGTTTCTTTGCCACCTGGCTGAACAATATCCGCAGCCAAGGCTATGAGCCGGTGCGGGCCTCTATGATGGTCAATGATGAAGAAGTCGATGTGGATTTGCGCCCGGCTGTCGAAGCTGTTCCGGTCGTGGAAGAAGAACAGCCGGAGCAGCTCTCCCTTCTGTCCTTGGAAAAGAGTACGGAAGATCTGCTTGTTGAGCGTGTCATGCAAAGAGGTCCCCTTACCGCAGGGAAAAAAGAACAAATCTACGAATTTGCTCAGACCCACCCCACCGGATCAGAATTTACTACTTTCCTAAAAAAGCTATATGGATATGAAGGGTTCTCCGGTGATGAAATGGGCGTGAAATACGCCATGTTCAATAGTGAAGGTGTCACTATCGAATGGCAGGATGAGCAGGGCGAAACACAGGAAACAAAGCTGTCCTGGGCGCGGGCTGCCGGTGTCGTGCAACGCCTGGTGGATGAAGGCCGCTATCTGGAAACCCCTGTTGTCAGTCTGCCGGAGCCGGAAACCGATGAGCCGCTTGAGGGAGAAACAGAACCGTATGATTACAGTTTTGAATATGGCCTTTTAGGGCGCCTTAAAGCGGACTGCGAGTATTTTCTAAGTGAAGGCCATCAGCACGAAAAGCATTTGTGGGCGGGTAGCATCCATGCACAGATAGCTAAAATGCGAGAGCTGTATGATCTGCTCCCGGAAAAGCCGGAAGGGATAACCAAAGAAATAATTGACGATTATGAAACCCGTATGGCTCCCTGGGAACACGATGAAGCAGAGGAAACACAGATTTTAGACGAAGCCCTGGACGCCCATCATGGGCAGATTGATATGCTGATGCAGGCGGTCCGAGGTGAGCTGACGGTTGGAACCATCCGGTACAGCATTTTTGAGGGGCGGCCCCATATCAGCATGATTGAAGTCTTGGAGGACTACCGCCGCCAAGGTATCGCAACCCAGATGCTCCGCTATCTGCAAGGGCAATATCCCAATGAGGAAATTGTATGGGGGGATTTGACCGAGGATGGCTCGGCCCTGTACCAAGCCGTGGTGGATGAGCAGCCCAATCCCGACTATCTCCGGGTACAAAATGACCTTGAAGATATTACGCGGGAATTTGACGCTTATGTGCGGCGCCTGGACGGTGGGGCTATTCTCTCCCCCCAAGAAGCTGCCGACATGGACGATCTGGAGGACACGCAATACCGGCTGGAAAAAGAGCTGGAAGAACTGCGCCCCATTCGCGCCTTTGTACGAATGGGCGATGGTACAGCAGCAGAGGCGCCCGCTGTTATGGATGAAGCCACCCCCACTGATCTGGCGTCCCTTCGTGAGCCGCCTGCGGCGCCGCAGGTCGCCACACACAACTTCCGTTTTTCTGAGGACTATGACCTGTATCCAAGTGGAGCAAAAACCAAATATAAAAACAATGTCATGGCAATCAAGCTGCTCAAGCAGATTGAGCTGGAAAAGCGGACAGCGACACCGGAAGAACAAATCATCCTTGCCCGTTATGTCGGATGGGGCGGGCTTGCCAATGCTTTCTCCAGTACGGCCTCTGGTTGGGAGAACGAATATCAGGAATTGAAGTCCCTGCTGACTGATTTGGAATACAAGGCAGCCATGAACTCCACCATCACAGCCTACTACACCGAGCCTGACCTGATCCGGCACATTTACCGCGCCCTGGAACGGTTTGGCTTCGAGGGCGGCCCTGACCGAAAAATCCTGGACCCCGGTATGGGAACCGGCAACTTCTATTCTGTGCTGCCGGAGCAGTTTCAAGGGAGCAAGCTGTTTGGCGTAGAGTTGGATTCCATCACCGGCAGAATCGCAAAGCAGCTTTATCCTGATGCGGATATTTCCATCATGGGATATGAAGCCACCAAATTTGAGGACAACAGCTTTGATGTGATTCTGGGCAATATCCCGTTCAACTCCGTGAAAATCTATGACCGGCGCTACAATGACCTGAACCCGTACATCCATGACTATTTTTTCATCAAGTCCCTGGACCTTGCGAAACCGGGCGGCATCATTGCCTTTATCACCAGCAAAGGAATTATGGATCGCAAGGACGAGAGCCTTCGGGAATATATCGCACGGCGGGCAGAGTTCATCGGCGCCATTCGCCTACCCAACACAGCGTTCAAGGCTTTGGCGGGAACCGATGTAACAGCGGATGTTGTTTTCTTAAAAAAGAGAGTGCAGCCCATAGAACTTGATCGCGCGAATCTTCCGTCCTGGATTGAAACTGACCTGGACCGCAGTAAATGGATCGCCTATAACCGCTATTTCAAAGATAATCCCGAAATGCTCATGGGCGAGATGGTGAGCAGCCGGAATATGTACGGCAACGAAGATGGGACGGCCTGTGTTGCCCCGGAAGATTTTGACCTGAACCAGCATCTTACCCAAGCGGTTGACTCCCTGTACGCCCGTTTCACAGCAGAGCCAGATGAAGAAATTGAGGCGGACGAACCGGAAGAAAGCAATACAGAGTATGAGGACGCTCCGGCCGGAACCAAAAACTTCACCTATGTTGTGCGGAATGGCGAGATCTTCTTCTGTGAAAAAGATAAGCTGATCCCGCAACCTTACACCGGCATGAAGGCCGAAAGAATCAAGGGATTGTGCGAAATCCGTACTGCGCTGCTGGAGGTTATCAACATCCAGTCCCATGAGTATGACCCGGTTGATCTCCAGAAAGTACAGGACACACTCAATCAGGTATATGACCGCTTCGTTGCAAAGTATGGAGCCATCAACAGCAAAGGAAACATCCTCGCTTTTTCTGATGATGACCAATTCCCCTTGCTGCGCTCTATCGAGGATGAGCGGAAAGACAAGACCGGTTGGGATAAATCAGCGATCTTCACCAAAGCCACCATCCGTCCTTTCCGTCAGGTCAACCATGCAGACACCGCCGAGGACGCCCTTCAAATCTGCCTGAATCACAAGCTGCGGGTGGATCTGCCCTATATGTCCTTCCTGACAGGAAAAGCCCCACAGGAGTTGGTGCAAGAGCTGGATACTCGCATCTATCTCAATCCCCAGAAATACTACGGTAATCCGCTGGAAGGATGGGAACTTGCAGAAGAATATCTCAGTGGTCATGTGCGGGATAAACTGCTCTACGCACGTCAGAAGGCAGCGGAAGAACCGGAACTCTTTGCCCGGAATGTAGAGGCTTTGGAGGAAGTACAGCCGGAGCCGCTGACTCCTGCCGACATCGAAGTGAATATGGGTGCCATCTGGGTTCCCATTGAGTATTACCGCCAATTCATGTATGAAACCTTCCAGACCAGCGGATATGAAAAGGTCATCGAGGGCGGCGACAACCGGCACCGCATTGACATTGAGTATTTCTCCTATACCACGACCTGGCGTGTCACCAATAAAAATGCGGAACCGGATTCCGTAATGGTCAACCAGACTTTCGGAACCAAGCGGAAAAATGCTTATGAGATTTTTGAGGATTGCCTTAATATGCAGTCCACTACTGTCCGTGACCGGCAGGAATACATCAATGAAAAGGGCAACAAGTCGGTTAAATATGTAGTCAACGCACAGGAAACCATGATTGCCCGTGCCAAGCAGCAACAGATTCAGGAAGCATTTGCGTCCTGGGTTTGGAAAGAACCGGAGCGCCGGGATAGGCTTCTGCGTATCTACAACGAAACCTTCAACACAGTTCGCCCCCGTGAGTTTGATGGGAGCCATCTCGTATTTCCCGGCATGAACACGGAGATGAAGCTGCGGAAGCACCAGCTTGATTTTGCTGCCCGTGTCATCTATACCGGGACGGGGCTTGCCGCACATGAGGTAGGCGCCGGAAAGACCGCTGCTTTAATTGCCGCCGGGATGTACCTCAAGAACCTGGGAGCGATCCACAAGGCGGTGTTTGTGGTTCCCAATCCCCTGGTGGGCCAGTGGGCAACAGAATTCTACCGCTTTTTCCCCAACGCAAACCTTTTGGTATCCACCGCAGAGGATTTTACTCCCAAAAACCGCAACCGCTACATTTCTAAAATCGCCACCGGAGAATATGACGCAGTGATTCTGGCGCACAGCCAATTTGAGAAAATCCCAATCTCCACAGAGCGGCAGATTGCTATGCTGGAACGGCAGATCAACGATATTGAAAATGCAATCCATGAAATCAAGAGCGAAAATGGCGAGAATTGGTCTGTCAAGCAGATGGTCATTTTCCGCAAAAATCTGGATGAGCGGCTGAAAAAGCTGTCTGCCGAGGAAAAGAAAGACGATCTGCTGACCTTTGAGCAGCTCGGCGTAGATATGATGATGGTGGACGAGGCGCACTTTTTCAAAAACTGCTTTGTCTTTACGAAGCTGCGGAATGTGGCTGGTATTACAACCTCAAGCAGTCAACGCGCTTTTGATATGCTGCTCAAATGCCAGTATTTACAGGAAACGAATCAGGGGCGCGGCGTAGTATTTGCGACCGGAACGCCAATCAGTAACTCGATTTCCGAACTGTTCGTCATGCAGCGGTATTTGCAGCCGCAGGAGTTGGAACGCTTCGGCTGGTCCTACTTCGATACCTGGATCGCCCATTTTGCAAAGAAAGCCTCTGTGCTGGAATTGAAGCCGGAGGGCGGCGGCTATCGGATGCGTGATCGCTTCGTCCGTTTCTACAATCTCCCTGAACTGATGGCTGTCTTTCGTGAGGTCGCTGACATCAAAACAGCGGATATGTTGGATATTCCCGGACTCCCGGCTGTTCGCACTGGTAAAGCGGAGATTGTTTCGGTGGAAGCCACACCCGCACAGCAGGCGATCATGGCCGATTTTATTCTGCGGGCGGAAGCAATCCGAACCGGCCGAGTGAAGCCGGAAGAAGATAATATGCTGAAGCTGACCGGTGAGGCCCGCCTGATGGCGATTGACCCGCGCCTGATTCGACCGGATGCGGATGGTACAGGAAGTAAGTTGAGTGTCTGCATTGAGGATGTTTATCAGGTTTGGAAGGACACCGCCGCCTCTGCTTCCACGCAGCTTGTCTTTTGTGATGTTGGCACTCCCAAAGCCGGGAAATTCAATGTATATGATGAAATAAGAAATGTGCTGCTGGCAAAGGGTGTGCCGGAATCGGAGATAGCCTTTGTTCACGACGCCACTTCTGAAGCACAGCGGCAGGAACTGTTCGAGCGTACCCGTCAAGGAAAAGTCCGTATCTTAATCGGCAGCACCAGCAAGCTGGGAACCGGCGTGAATGTTCAGAATAAGGTAATCTCCATTGACCATCTGGACTGTCCGTGGAAGCCCTCTGACATTACACAGCGAAATGGACGTGGGGTACGGCAGGGCAACGAAAACCCTGAAATTATGATAAAGCAATTCGTAGCCAAAGGAACATTTGATGCGTATCTCTGGCAGATTCAGGAGCAGAAATTGCGCTATATCACGCAGATTCTCACCGGAAAACACATTGCCCGCTCTTGTGAGGATGTGGATGAAACCGTCCTGTCTGCCGCACAGTTCAAGGCGGCCGCTACCGACAATCCGATGGTCGCACAGAAGATGGAACTGGAAAACCGGGTCACGGAATTGAAAATCCTGCGGGGTGCGTGGAGTAACGAGCAGCTTTCTTTGGAGCGCAAAATCAGCACTATTTATCCTGGGCAGATAAAGCGGTATGAAAAAGAAATCGACCAGATCGGTGAGGATATTAAACTGCTGAACCAATCGGCCGGCAGCGACTTTTCGATTGTCCTGGATGGCAAACGCTATACAGAACGGTCAGAGGCCGGAGAAGCCTTCGGGCTGCTCTATCGCATGATAAAGGAAGGCGCAAAGGACGATTCGGAAGAATTTGAGATTGGTGCTTATCGCAGTTTCCCGTTGTATCTGTCGGTTGGGTATGTTTCACGATTGGTTTTGAGATATAACCACCACTACACAACGGAGGTTGGAACTTCCGCTTTAGGTGCTATCACCCGCATTGAACACCTTGCCGAACGGATTCCCGGCTATCTTAAAGAGGCCCAGCGTGAGTTAGAGGAAGTGCAAAAACAACTGGCGGTTGCCCAACAACAGGTTGGACAGCCGTTTATTTATGAGGATGAGTTGTCGGAAAAGGTTGCCCAACTCACAGAAATCAATACCAAGTTGGAGTTTGAGTCATTACAGGAAAGCGAGGTGATTTTGGATGAAAACGGACAACGATCTGATGGCGAGGAAGATTGGGATTCTGAAAGAGTTCCTTCCTGCGCTTCTGCCGAAGTATAAGATCATGCTGCTGGAGGCATTCAGCCCCCATGATCTTCTCACGGCGTATATCAAAAACACACTGTCGGGCTACCCGCGTCTGGAAGATCAGAACCTGGACGACCTGACGGTGGAACTGCTGTACCCCACTGACGAGGCGGCGGAACACTGTATCAAAGAGTTCCTTGCTCTGCGCCTGGACGATGACAACGAGCATGAGCTGGAGCAGTGATGTGAGGTGGTGATATATGGGCGAGAAACATTCGGCTGTCGGCTATCTCTTTCGAGAAGGTGCTTTTTTGCCAGCCCAAGAAACAAAGCCGGTCCGCAATGAGTTTGGCCTGGACCTGTTTCAGCATAGAGGCTCCGTTTATGAAGGAAAAACCGGACTGCAATTCTGTTCTCTCCAGCAGGCGGAGGACTTGGCCGGTTTCGTTGAGAAGCATGGCGGTATTGAAAAAGTCCAAAAGCTGATTGCAGACAGTTTGGAGCGCACCGGTCTTTCTCCCCGCTATACCCGACCGGATGAAAAGAAAAAGGACATCTTTCCGCCAAAGGAAAAAGACGAGAACCGGGTTTTTGCCAAAGACCTGATGGGCAACAAGCACTACTACTACCGCTTCTACAACGAAAATGGCATTGAACTCTACACAATGGAGAAGAAACGGGAGTTCTTCCAAACGGTTTATATTCCATGTGACGGGTTTATGGTGGGCATTGACCAGCGGCACCGACTTGAAGAAGTTCTGAAATGGCTGCCCACGCTGGAGCATGGCATCCGGGGTGAGATCGAGAGGGTTTTCAATCAGAGTATGGAAGCCCCGGACCGGTGGGCTGATCTGGGATTTGCAAATCTGCTTGGACGGTATGAAGAAGCAAAAGCCCACAATGCCCCCATTGCTGCGGAACGGCAGCGGCAAGCTGATGAAAGACGGGCGCAGCAAGACGCCCGTGAACAGCAGTTGGCACAAGAACGACAGGCCCGTTACGATTCCGCCATCCGTGAGGCCGAAGGAAATATTATGGCGGGAAAGGAGGTGATAAACCGGGAGATCAACGGCAAATCTCTCATTATGCAGCTCTTTCGTGAGCATGAAATTCCTGTTCCTCTCAAAACACAGGGCTGGATCATCAATTCACTTCACAGTATCCGGTACGATCCCCAAATTGGAGAATGGAACTACCGCTATTTCAAAGGCAGCCGGAACAGCACCAAAATGTTTGACCTGCTTTCCAAACTGTCCGCTGCGATTCAGACCCGACAGCAGTTTGAAGAACATGGGATGTCCCCGCCGGACAGCCCTGTATTGGACTGTGAGGAAGAACAGGATATGGAACTGTAAATCTGGTTTTTGAAAGGAGCCAATATGAAAAAAGCAATTTTGAGTGTATCCGCTGCCGCCGCCATGATTGGCGGCCTTTTCTATTTTGGCTGGTATCGCAACCGCCACGGCGCCAACTAAGCGAATCGACCTGTCTGGAGGGAGGTGAAGCGATATGCCGATGACAGCGACAATGGCGCCCTACACCCTTTTCATACTGGATGATGATACCCCTCTGAACCCTCGTGAGGATCACGACTGCCTGGGAAAAATGGTCTGCTGGCATAGCAGATACAGCCTGGGCGAGAAGCACGATTATGATGAGCCAAGCGATTTCCTGCGGAACCTGCTGTTTTCTGAATACTCCAGCGGCCATGACCGGAACAATCCGGTTTTTGCATTTCTCAAATCCGGCAAGGCCAAAGATGCCCGATTGGAATACAACCGCTCCACGCGGGAGTGGGAATTGCGGGAGAATCAGCACTGGAGTTCAGACAGCGATTGGTATGTATCCTCCAGCTATGCGGCCTCGTTGAAAGATGAAGTCCCGGACTGGTTTTTGGATGATTGCCTTTCTGCCCTCACCACCGGCGAACTGTTTTCGCTGGTAGAACAAATGGATGGCATGGTGATTCTTCCGCTTTACCTGTACGATCACAGCGGGATCACCATGAACACCTGCGGCTTTTCTTGCCCGTGGGATTCCGGTCAGGTTGGCTGGATCTACGCAGATAAAGCGATGATCGAGCAGGAACACGGGAAAATCACCCCTGAAATATTGGAGAAGGTTCGTCAAACCCTGGAAGCTGAAGTCAAGGAGTACGATTACTACCTGACCAACCAGTGCTATGGATTCCAGCTTTTCAAGGAAGATGTGGAGGTGGATAGCTGCTGGGGATTCCTGGGGGAAATCCGGGATGTTCAGGATGCTGTAAAGGAGCATCTGCCGGAGGACTGCAATCCGGCAATCGTTGAATCGCTCCAATTTCAGTATGAGGAACTGGACATCGACGAGTATTTGGAGCGATTGCAGGAAGAAACGGAGGGATTAGACTGTGAGCCTGGATAACACAGTGAATGTTTTCATCCTGTATGGCTGCACCTTGAGCAAGGAGCGAAGTTCCATGCGAATCGTGGCCGCCACTACGGATGAAGAAATGCTGCATACCATCATCGGCGCCCAAATCCTCGGCGGCACAATGGACTACCGGGGCTTCAGCAATATGAAGGGCTTTGAACAGTTCCGGGCGGCCTGCCGTGCCGGTGATGTTCAGTATAGCAATCTGGACTATGGCTTTGTGGAGCAGACGGAAAATCTGATGCTCCCGGACTGTGCAAAGGAGCCGCAGTTTGAGAAAGCATATCGGCTGCTGAACCTGTCCGACCATGAGTTCAATGCCATCCGCAATGGTTCTCTGGAGAGCCTGGGCGAAGATCGCACCCGTTTGATTCTGGATAAGGCGCTGTCATGGGCGGCACAGAACTATGCCGGATGGGACTTATACCGCCATTTGAGAGATGAACTCGGCATGAGCAACGAGGAAATCGGAAAAGCCGGATTTGACCTGGATGAGTTCTATGAGGTCGAAGCGGCGGACTCTGCGGAGTATGAAGTGGAGGCTGACTATGGCGAAGAACTTTAATTCTTCTGCTCTGCCGGAACATTGCTATGCAGTTCTTCCCGGTTCCGGGCAGCTCATAGAGGTCAGGCGCGGCGAAAAGGGCTACTATCCCTGTGCCTACTCCACCAGCGACCGTGAGTATAACAAGGTTCTGGCAAATTACTTCAATGCCCATGAGGGCATTTCAAAGGCACAGGCGGCAGCTATGTTGGCCGGTTCCATGTTTGGCTGGAATGTTCCTGCTGCCGATCCTGCCTGTTACGATGCAGAGGGCATCCCGATCCAACCGGGAGAAAAGAAAGCGCCCACCAGATCGCCGGAATATCAGTACGAGCAGGCAAAGCTCATCCGGCAGAACTACCAGCCCGGAACCAAGGTTGTGCTGGATGAAAAGATGGAAGATCCCTACCGTGAAATGCCTGCGGGACTGACCGGCATCGTAGATTCCGTTGACGATCTGGGGCAAATTCATTGCCATTGGGAGAATGGTTCTTCGCTGGCGCTTATTCCGGGCGTTGACCATTTTCATCAGGATATGACTCAGGAGCCTGTGATTGAGAGCAGCGAAGAACAGGAGCCTGATTTGGAATTGTGAGGTGATGTGATATGAGCAGAAGCGCCGCTGCGTATCAGAAATTTACCGAGGATGAGATTAGGAAAGCAAACAGCGTGGATATTCTGTCCCTGGCCCGTGGCTATGGATATGAGCCGGAAAAGGCAGGCCGCAAAGCTGTCCACATGAAGCACAGCGGCGGGCTTTACATCTTCCCCGAAAACAATCGCTTTTTCCAATGGACGGGCCCTGATGATGGAGTCAAAGGCGGTGCCATTGATTTTGTCATGCGGGAAGAAAACCTGTCCTTCCCTGAAGCGGTGGGCAAGCTGATCGGCAAGGAGTTCTCTCCATCCGTAAAGCAGGTGGTTCCCTATGAGAAAAAAGAACGGGAGCCGCTGGTGCTGCCCGAAAAGGCAGACAACATGAAGCGGGCCTATTGGTATCTGGTTTCTGTCCGAGGTATCAGCCCTAAAATCGTAAGCCACTTTATGAATCGGAAGATGATTTATCAGGAAAAGAAGTATGGCAACTGCGTGTTTGTAGGCTACGATGCGGAAGGAACCGCCCGGTACTGCTCCATGCGGGCGGCCAGAGATAACAGTTCCTTCAAAATGGATGCGACCGGCTCTGATAAAAGCTACCCCTTCTTCCACGAGGGCAAAACCGATCTGCTGATTGTCACCGAGGCGCCCATCGACCTGATGAGCCATGCTTCTATTGCCGCTGACTTTTATGGGCGTGACTGGATGCAAGATCACCGTATCTCTACCGGTTGCCTTTGGAATGGAGCCATTGACCGTTATCTGGAAGGCCATCCGCAGATCAAGCGGCTGGTGTTTGCAGTGGACAATGACTATCTGGCCCGTGACAAGAATGGGCAACTGCGAAATTGGGGGCAGCTTACAGCGGCAAAGTGGATGAAGGCATACACCGAAAAGGGATATGCCTGCGCGGTTCATGTGCCGCATTTGAATGACTTTAACACCGACCTGGTGGAAATGCGGAAGGGGCGTTCTGTGGAGGATTTAGACCGTCAGCGTATGGCGGAGCTGGAAACCGCATTTGAACAGAGCGCCGAGGAAGAACCGGAACAAGGTATGGAGGTGTAAAATTGGCAAAAATCAAAACCTTTGAATTGGATCGCTGGAGTGAGCCGGATGAAAAGCGGCGTGTCCGGCACATCGGCATGGCCGACGCAAAAGAAACCTTTGACAGACTGCAAACGCACCTGGAACTGAAAGGTCTGCTCCCAGATGAGTATTTCCTGTTCTCCGATGAACTGACGGGCGAGCTGCCTGAATTTGACCAGGCGCTCTGTATTCCCAATTTTGGGGCCAGCGAAGGTATCTATCTGGACATTTCCCTGGCCTGCCGCGACAAAGATGGCAAGCGCTATTTTCAAAACTTTGCTACCGGCAAGACATTGGGAGAAACTGCGGACGACTATTACATGATGTTCCGCATTGCTGCCGAATGTTCCCTGATGCTCAATGGCCGTGGAAATACCTATGAACAGAAAAAAGTGGACATCGTTCTGACCGAGCAAGAAGCAGAGGCCGTGGGGACTGTGGTGGATATGGAACTCTGCGGCCACCATCCGCCGGAGGCCGAGGCAATTTTGAACTCTGCGCTGGAGAAGATCGACCGGATTGCCTTTGCAAAAGTCCAGACCATCACCTGTCACGGGAAAGACGATTACTCTCTCTGGTCTGCGGAAATCCCCAAAGATATGCTGCACTCCATCCTGCACGAAGCCTGCGAACGGGTTGGAACCCTGGATGAACTGATGGACGCAATGAACCCGAAGGACGGGTATGAAATGCGGCTGTTCATTCAGACACCGGGACGGCAGTTTGCGTTCTACCGTATCCCTGAACGGCTCTCCAATCTGGAGGACTACGCCAATGAGGGCTGCTCTGTCCGAGGAACAAAGGACGAAATCATGGCGGAGATTTTTACCGAGTGGGCGCCCGCCCAAGAAGATCTGGAAGATGACTTTGAACTGTGACAGCCCGCACTTTTCTTTTCATCTGTACCTGCCCGCCCCCCTGCGGGGGCGCCCCGCAACCGGAATCCGCAGGCCACGCCCTGCGGTTCTCGGTTAAGGCAGGAATAGCCGTCATACCTGACGGCGGGCTGACAGCTTGAAAGCCGTGCTTTCAACGGGGTTTTGAGGATTTCAAAGAGTATGATTTTTTGATTCTGGTGTGATTTTTGTCATACCGCACTTTGTATCCGTTCTACCCACCGATTCTAACCATCCTCTGCGTTAGAATGGTTAGAATGTGAAAAGCATTTTGTCAGAGCGCCGGATGAACCGGCGCCTTTTCTGCTGGAAGGGAGGATTGATTTGAAGGAATCGCCCATAAAAACAGAGCGCAAGACGCTCCATCTGCCGGAAGATACAGTTCGGGCGCTCAATAAACTGGCCGCCAAGAATGGGACGGACTTTTCCAAAGAAGTGCGCAGGGCGATTGACGAATATCTGGATTTGGAAACCACCGCCGAAAATATTGACATGATAAACGGGGTCATCCGGCAGGAACTCAGCGGGCAGCTCAAAGCCCTGGGAAACCGGTTGGCCGGACTGATAAATCGCCTGACGATCATATCGGCTGCGGGCTATTATGCCAACATTGCCATTATCGCAGACCTTATTGACCAAGATCGCTATTCGTCTTTTGAAAAAATTGAGTCGGCGGCCCGAAAGCGGGCATTGGCATTTGCCAATCAAAAAAACGCGGATGCGCTGCGTACTTTCATGGATGACGAGGAAATGCAGAAAGCCATCCATGCCGTACAAGGAGGTTCCCGTGTCGATTCTGATTTATAAGCAGCGCCACCGGCACCCCAACTATAAGAAAACTCCAAAAGGCAACTATGCACATATCGGTTACATTGCAACTCGTCCCGGTGCCGTGAAGAATGAGGGGATGCGCCACGGGCTGTTCGGTAAGCTGGAGCCGGGGGCGGTCAAAGAGTTTGACACCTGGCAGGAAGCCGCCCGCCTGGTTCGGGAGCTTTCCTATCGTCGGGTCAATATGTATCGTGGCATTATCTCTTTTTCACCTGAAACGGCCGCCGAATTGGGGCTGTCCGATCACAAAGCGTGGGAGGACTATATCGATTGCCACATTTTGACCTTGGCAAAGTTCAATGGAATCCGGGTGCAGGATTTGCAATGGGTGGCTGCCCACCATAACGAAAAAGGCCATCCCCACATCCATGTGGTGTTCTGGAATAAGAATCAGCGAACAATGGTCCCTTTTGTCCATCCAAGCATCCCGGATAAAATCCGTAAGCAGCTCATTCGGGATACCTTTGCCGAGCGCATCAAGGCATATTGCGAGGACAAACAGCAGGCCAAGGAACACCTGTCGGCCATCACAGACGAAATGATCGACGAGTTTGAGAAGTATATGGAACAGCTTCACCCGCAGGAATATCGCCGCCTGCGTGAAGCGTTTGGGCGAATCACGGATGATGAACTGGGGACTTCCCCTTTGGACAGCGTTATTGGTGCAATGAAGATTGCCCCCTTTCTCTCACGCCTGTTCGCGCTGAAGGAGAAAATGCCGAAAAAGGGACGGCTGTATTACAAATTGCTGCCAGAGGATGTGAAGGTCGAAGTGGATGCCTTTGTTGCCTTCCTGAAAGAAAACAACGAGTACATCCGCAATCTGGTTCAGGACTATGTGGAGAGCAAAACCCGCCTTGCCATGCTCTATGACACCGACCCGACCCACATCAAAGAACAGCAGGAAAAGGCTGTGGCAGAGGCCGATAAGCTGATCGCCAATAAAATTCTCGATGTGATCCGCACCATGCTGTGCAAAGACCGTGAGGTCCAGTCTTTTGAATATACAGAGGCCCGGAAAGCCTACTTCACCGAACAGATGATTTGCGAAATTCTAATAGCGCTGGAGCAGGCTGCTATGAGTTTTGACATGGAATACGACGACCGGCAAAAGGCCATGAGTACCGAACTGTCAAAGGCGGCCCGAAAAGAGTGGTATCTGCGGCATAAGGACAAGGGGATGGAACCATAGCAATCCGCAAATAAATGTATTGTCGAAAAGTTTTGCGATTATAAACCGCAAGACTGATTGACCACCTGTGCGTTTTGCGGTATAATAATAGCGAATGGAGGTGGTCACGATGATTGAAAGACCGTTATATGTGGATAAGATTATGGCCTATGTAGATACTCCTTTTGTTAAAATCCTTACAGGGGTGCGCCGCTGCGGAAAATCTACCATACTGAAAATGATTATGGAAAGGCTGAAAACGGAACGAAACATCCCGGAAGATCGCATTATAAGCTGTCGTTTTGATTCTATGGAATATGAGGATATGACGGCAAAGCAGATCTACACGCTATTGAAGGATCAGCTTTCCTCCACAGGAAGGACTTATCTGTTTCTGGACGAGGTTCAGGAAATCAAAGGCTGGGAAAAGGTCGTAAACTCACTGGCATCCGATTTTGATGTTGACTTGTATATTACAGGCTCCAACTCCAGAATGATGTCCTCTGAAATAGCGACCTATCTTACTGGCCGATACATTTCCTTCCGCATTTTTACCCTGTCTTTTGGCGAATATCTGATGTTCAAAAGCAAATTCGCCAATGTTGGGGAGCCGAAAGCAGAACTTGCCAATTATGTTCGCCTGGGAGGATTTCCGGCAACGCATTTGCAGGCGTATTCTCAGGATGAAATCTACACGATTGTCCGGGATATATACAATTCCACGATCTTCTCGGATATTGTAAAGCGAAATCAGGTTCGGAAGATCGACCAGTTGGAGCGTGTCGTAAAATACACATTTAATAATGTCGGCAACACCTTTTCCGCCAAGTCCATTGCAGATTACCTGAAAGCAGAACGGCGATCCCTCGACAACGAAACGGTTTACAGCTATTTGGAAAAGCTGGAAAAGGCATATCTGCTTCACCGCTGTTCCAGATATGACTTGCAGGGGAAGGAAATCCTGAAAACGCAGGAAAAATTCTATCTGGCCGATGTTGCCTTGCGATACAGTGTTCTCGGCTATAACGCAGACAGCGTTGCTTCCAGCCTTGAAAATATCGTATATTTGGAACTCTGCCGACGGGGATATACTGTCAATGTGGGGAAAACCGGAGATAGCGAGATTGATTTTGTAGCAGTCAGACAAAACGAAAAAATCTATGTTCAGGTGACGCAGGAGATCAACTCGGAAAAGACAGAAAAGAGAGAATATAGCCGCCTGCTTGAAATACCGGATAATTACCCCAAATTTGTTCTCACAACAGACGAATTTGCCGGTGGGAACTATGAGGGAATCAAGACAATGCACATAGCGGATTTCCTGCTCAGTGCGGAGTATTGACATCGAACACCAGATGAAACTCAATGAAAATCTACTGTCTGCCGGAAAAAGTCCCTTGAAAAAGTTGTGACTTTGGAAGAAAAGTCCCTTGAAAAAATTGATATTGCCATACAGAAAGCAGTCCTGCGGGGCTGCTTTTTCTATTTTCAGATGATTATGAAAAACAAAAAAGTGACCGGCCACCCGGTTCCAGAAAGGAGAAAGGATGAGAACAGCGAACACTTCCTATAAGCAAAATGGTGTGCCGGTGTCGATTCCGAGCGGTTCGTATGGCATTGCTCATTTGACGGTTCACCAATATGAATACCCCAAAGGACACCCCTGCCATAACTGCCCTTATACCCTGCGCACCTCTGTCCCGTCCTGTATGTTCCCTGAACGAAGGGACGGCGGCTGTCTATGGTACGATCTGAAAAAACAGCGGCGCCCTCCGCTGCCTGCGGTTTACCCCAAAAATCAGGCGGCGGCAGAGCGCATTTTTGCTTTCGTTGAAGTTCTCAAAGATGTAATGAAGCGAAAAGGTTATCAGGAAAGGAGGAAACCGATTGCGAAATAAAACCGATTTTTACAGGCTGTTCTTTGAACAGCTTGCCCGGCGCGGCTTTGATGTGAAGCGGTCCCAATCTTCCGATTACATCGCTGATATTTATTTCAAGAACCAGCTTGTGGCCTATTTCTCCAAAGCCGATACGGTGATCCAGAACCCCTTTGTCACAGTCAAGGACAAACTCATTCGCCTTATCAACGATACGGCCCAGGACACGGCGAACAAAGCGGGTATCTGCCGCGACTGTCCTTATACTGACGCCAATGAGAAACTTCCCAATGGCTCTTATAAGCTGGCAGAATACAATGGCGTGACTCTCGCCTGCAAGGAGCATCATCTGTTTGGCTATGTGTTCTCCACCTACCGCACCGCCCCGGATTCCGGCGAAATGATGGCCCGCCAGATTTTTTACAACAAGGAATTTGCAGGACAGGATTTCGCCAAACGGAGCGGTTTGGTGGATGAACGTGCGCTGTTCACCGAAGAAGAACTCCTGGTCCTTCATGCGGGCTTGGTTAAGATGAGCATACTCGATCAGGATGTTTCCAACGAGGCCCGTGAATCTGTGGAACGGATTCTTGACAAAATCGAGGACATTATCCCGGAGCTGCGGGAGCAGGAAATGGAGTTTGACTTTGATATGGAGTTCGGCCAGCAGGAAGAAATGGAGATTGGAGGATAGCAAGAATGAGCAGCAAGAGAAATCAGACCATCGCTATCGCCCGTTTCCTGATGTATAAATACGGGCTGAACCAGCAGCTTGAGGGCATGACGGACGAAGAATACCTGGCGCATCCTATTGGCTTGGATGTGGGGCAATATGTAGCTGACCTGATGAAATACTGCCCGGAGCATATCGTCGATCAGGTCATGGAACATCAGGATGATCTTTTGCGGCGCCTTGGTACGGATTACCTCACCGTCATAGCCTATATGCCTTATGAGGAAGATGGAGGGACAAAGTATGCGTGATGGACGCCCGAATCCTGATATTTGGGGAAACATCATCACCTGCGGAGAGATCGCCGTAGGCATTTACGAGATCGTCGGCACAAAGAAACGTGGGCTGGAAGTGCCGAAGGCCCTTGCCGAAGAAATCCTGCCGGAATCTGTGATGGAACAGGCGGCACAGGACGGTGAGAACCTTTGTTTTACCGACCCGGTTTCCAACGCCATCGTTGCAGACGCCCTGCTGGAACAGGAACTTGTTACTGATCCGCAGGCAGCGGCCCGTCTGGACGCAATCCGGCAGCTTGATGATGTGACCTATGATACGGCCTTTGAACCGCCTGTTTCAGACTATGAGCTGGACGGGCTGGACTTGGAAAGATAGGAGTTTACAATGAAAATCCTGGATTTCGACCTGGAAGGAAGTCACTTCATCATCGAAGCAGACATTGCGCCGCGCCAAGAGGCGGATGATGATATGGAGTGTCAATGGCTCCGGTACGACTTTGATAACACGCAGGTTTATAAGGAAACGGACGGCGCTGTTTCGCCGTTCCAAATTACAGCCGTAGCCTGGGCTGGCTATCAACTGACTGCCGATCATGCGTTGAAAGATGTGATCGGACGCATTTCCCGCAATGAAACCGGCAAGCTGACCGTTCATTATGTCTGTCCAGAGCTTCAAGAGTTTTTCGATGAACTCAAAAAATATCCGGCTATCAGCGGGAAACGAACTATTCCGTACTTCATTTTTCACGGCGGCGATATTGCAAAACTGGCGTATGCGACCAATGAGTTTCTGTATTACGAGGACAGTAACTATATGCCGCTGATGTTCCGTACCGTTGACGGCACTCTTGTTTCCGACAATGAATTTGCCGATATGGGGCTGTATGAATCTGAGGAAAATGTTGAGAACGGAACAGAACACATTTTGCCGTTCACAGATTACGGTTCCGATGTGGAAAGCGCCTGTGATTTAGAGGACGAGGAAGATCTGGAAATTTGAAACTCAGAGGTTTGCGGGCTATGTTCTGTCGCCGGTGGGCAGTTTTCATCGACTTTTGCACCGTCCATCTGTTGGGTGGATGGGCTTAATTTGGAAAGGTAGGTGTTACTTTGAGGCTGGTCTATATTTCTTCCCCCTTGCGGGGAGATATGGAAAAGAACATGGAAAAGGCAAAGGACTACTGTGCTTATGCAGCATCCTGCGGCGTGATTCCCTTGGCGCCGCACACGATTTTCACGCAATATCTGAATGACGCAGTGCCGGAGCAGCGGGAACAGGGCTTACGAATGGGTCACGAACTGCTGGAGCGCTGCGATGAACTCTGGGTAATGGGCGACACCATCTCTCAGGGAATGAAGGACGAAATTGGCCTGGCTACTTTTCTGCAACTCCCGATTCTCTATGTATCCGATGATATGGTGAAGAATCAGAAAATGATCCGCCAGTCGGATCGCCCTCTGGACATAAATGACTGCATCCCCGAAAGTAGCCAGTACAACTACGAAAATCAATTTCTGGTTCTCAAACCTGGGGTGAGCAGCAAGGGCAAGGACATGACTGCCGACGACTCCATCTGGTATGCCCGTAACGGTTTTGGATGTATTTATGGAGCCAGAGGTCAGGCCGTGTATGCAGAAAGTCTGTTGACCGGTAAATACATTCATTGGGAACGACATGACTTCTGTGGCATCGTCAAGCCGGAAAGTTTGAAAGAATGGCTTCTGGATAAGCCGGTCAGAAATAAGGCTGCTGAAGAACTCACCAAGTTTGTCACCCCTGAACTTATCAGCGCAGCCAAACAGAACCATACTGCTTGCGGCTATCCTTTTTTAATCGGGTATGCCCCTGCGGAGGGCGGCCTGCATGAAGCGTTCTGCCTGGACCCCGATCCGGTCAATCTTGCCTCTTTTATTGTGAAGATGGGGAAAGAGCGCGGCGACCTGATGATCTGTACCCCGCTGGATACCCCGTTTCTGAATACCGTTGGTATGTTCACTGACCAATGCGTAGATTTTGATTTTTTACAAGATCATCTGCTGCCGGTTCTGATTCCCATGCAGATGGGCAAAACGGAGCCGCAGGAAATCAAGCTGACCGAGGATCAGGATAACGAAGCGTTTCTGGATGATTTCGCTGTTGAGGATGATATGGAATTATGAAAACAAAGCCTAAATTGATGGTTTGTGCGCTGATCTTCGTTTCCGGCGCGATTCTCAACCTGTTTTTCTCAACAGCGGTTCACGGTCTGCTGACAAGAGAGATCACCCGGCTTTCACTTCTCCCCATCGGGGACTGCCTTGCCAGCCTATTTTCCAACCGCCAGCACATGATGTTGTATCTGTGTCTGCAAGGGTTTGTAAGTGTGTTGGCGGTTATGTTCTTCCTGACCAACATGAGGCCGTATGAATCAGACCTGGACACGATCACCCCGGAAATTCAGACACCCAGAGCCGTGGGCCAATACCAGCATGGTTCAGCCCGGTGGATGACCGATTCCGAGAAAGACAAAGCATTTGACAGCTACATTCTTGACCCGCACGACCCGACGATCCGGCAGCTCTTAGAAACCGGATACGATGGTTTGGACTTTCTCAAAGAAAAATAAGGAGGCGATAAATTGAAGTTGAACCTTCATCCCAAAGGTATTCCCAAGCTGGAGCCTTTGGGAACGGGTACTCCGCTGAAAAAAGGCGGTGTGGTGGTAGGTATGCGAAAGGAGGGCGATAAAGAAAAAATCTATTTTGTCGGTGATGACTGCCACCTGCTCTGTGTCGGCGCGACACGTTCAGGAAAGTCAAGATGTCTGGTTCTTGAGAGCATTTGCCTGTTGGGACTTGCCGGAGAATCCATATTTTGCTCCGATCCCAAAGCAGAATTGTTCCACTACACCGCTGATTTCCTGAAAAAGTTGGGTTATGAGGTTTTGGTGCTGGACTTCAAGAACCCCGAAAAGAGTATGCGCTACAATCTGCTCCAGCCCATCATTGACGCCATCAATGAGGGCGACACCGACCGGGCAGAAATGCTGGCTTGGGACTTGACGAACAATCTGGTGGGCAAGCCGGAGGGCGAAAAGATTTGGACGAACGGTGAATGTTCCATCATAGCGGCCGCCATTCTCTGCGTGGTGTGCGACAATCAAAAACGACCGGAATTTCAGAACATGACCAATGTGTATTGGTTCATTTCGGAAATGTGCCGTACCATCGGAAATAAGATGCCGCTGTTGGAGTATGTCAAGAAGCTCTCTCCATCCCACCCGGCACGGGCGCTTCTGTCCATTTCCGATGTGGCGCCGTCCCGTACCAGAGGTAGCTTCTATACCTCTGCCCTGACCACCTTGCGGCTGTTCACCTCGAAGTCCATCTACGCTATCACCCATACCAGCGATTTTACCCTTGCAGATATGGGCAGTAAAAAGCAGGCGTTGTTTGTAATCCTGCCCGACGAGAAAACCACCTTTTATCCCATTGCTTCTCTCATTGTGTCGCAGCAATACGAACTTTTGGCAGAGGCGGCAGACCGGCGCGGCGGGCGTCTGGAACGCCGTGTCAACTTCATCCTTGACGAGTATGGCAACTTTACTCCCATCAGCGACATGACAAACAAACTGACCGTGGCGGCTGGCCGTGGGATGCGATATGCCCTGTTTGTGCAGGGCTTTGACCAACTGAAAGAAAAGTACAGCGACAATATCGCCAACACGATCAAGGGCAACTGTCAGGTTTGGGCGTACCTGCAAAGCGATGACCCGGAAACGCTACGGGAGATGTCCGATAAACTCGGCAGCTATACCACATCCAGTTACCAGCTTTCGGCCAGCAACGGAAAATACACAACCCCGTCTAACTCCCAGAGCGTCAGCCTGACCGAGAGAAAGTTGCTCAATACGGATGAGGTCCGGCGCGTCAAGCGTCCCCATCAAATCATCACCAGTCGCGACCACCCCGCTATGATGTATGCGCCCGACCTTTCTCAGTGGATGTTCAACAAGATGTTGGGGTTGGGAGATATGGAGCATAACCGCAGGCTGCGGGAAGAACGGGAACAGAAACGGCCAATCATCACCGACACGAAGCAAGAAATCGCATTGTGGAACATCTGGATTTACTACCAGAAGGACATCATGCGCCGCCTTTCGCAGCAAAAGGGCGCTATGGGCGGTGGCCTTGATGATGATTAACTCATAGGAGGTTTTGAATGAAAGAGAAAATCAACCAGACGGCGGGCAGGCTGAAACAGACTGTCCGGGCGGTAGGTGTTGGTATTGCCACACTTACCGCCTCTTTTTTTATGTCCGCACCGGCTTATGCCGCTGGTGTGCAGGACAGTCAGATTGTCAAGGGAACCGAGAAACTGGTCGGTGATGTGACAACCTGGCTGATGGTGCTGGCGCCGGTGGTAGCCGGTCTGCTTATCATCTATTTCTGCATCCGGCGCGGCATGGCTGACGAGATGGATCAGAAAAAGTGGAACAACCGTATTGTGGTGGCGGTGGTGTCCTGCATTGGCGCCGTACTCGGTTCCGCCACCCTGAACCTGATTCTCGGCTACTACCAGTAAGCCGGGATACATTCCGTAGTACAGGCGATTTCCGCGCCTTACTAAATAAATCATTTTATTAACAGGAGGAAAAAACTATGGCTAACTTCATCCGCAACACTCAGGTTAAGGCTATGACTTCTATCTGGACTGCCAAGCAGAAGGCCCGTGAGCTGGCTGACCGCACGGCGGAGGCGCTGACCGACCGCACCGGTCAGGGTACGCTGGATGTGGCGATTACTGTGCTGATCTCCATTGTCCTGGGCGCCCTGATCCTGGCCGGTCTGTACCTGATCGTGGACGACACCGTGCTGCCCACCATCACCCAGCGCATCAAGGATATGTTCAACTACGGCGGCTGATCGGAACAAGCAGCGGCGGGGCCATCGGCCCCGCCCCAATTTTTGACAGGAGGTTTTTCAATGGAGTTCAAAGCGGAAATCAAAAAGACTTTTACCGGTCCCGACAAGCTGCGGGCGGTGTGCAGCGTGGTCCTGGATGACTGCTTTCTGGTGAAGAATGTGCGGGTCGTCGAGGGCGAAAAGGGGCTGTTTGTGTCCCTGCCCAGCCGCCGGAATGTCAAGGGCGAGTGGGTGGAGCATTGCTTCCCCATGACGAAGGAACTGAGGGCAACGCTCTCCGCCGCTGTACTGGAAGCGTATGAGGCCGCCGTGCAGAACGAGGAAACTGCTGCGTCCTGATTACTGCCCCCCATATTCCAATCCCTATTGGGGGCGGCCGAGCGCCGCCCCCGGAAAGGAGGTGGTTGCTGATTGGAATATATCTTAGTGCTGCTGATCGTGGCCCTGCTGAATGGAGCAATCGCCTACATTGATGGGCTGATGGAAGGGATCATCCCTCTTACCCTGTACGCAGAGCAGTATATGTCCACTTTGGCCGGGGTTGATTTGTTTCAATCCCTGTTTGACATTGTATTCGGCTTTGGCGTGTCCCTGATTGTGCTGAAGTTTCTGAAAAAAGGCTTTGAAACCTATGTGTTGTGGTCAGACGGGGATGCAGATGAAGAACCCATTGCCATTCTCACAAACTTCTTCAAGGCAATGGCGGTAGCGATCTGCTTTCCCACCATGTATGACTGGCTTGCCACGATTGTAGAGGAAATGAGCAATAAAATGTTGGAGGCCATCGGCCTTGCCACCGCTTATGATTGGGCGGGCTGGGTATCCGGCATTTCGACAATGGGACTTGTAACCGCCATCTTTGGCCTGGTATTTGTCATCGTCTATTTCATCCTGTATTTCCAATTCCTGATGCGCGGGCTTGAAATCCTGATTTTGCGAGTAGGTATTCCGTTGGCCTGCGTAGGTCTGATTGACAATGACAAAGGCGTGTTCAAGCCCTACATGAGTAAGTTCTTCCAGTCTGCGCTCTCTGTGGTAATTCAGGTTTCTCTTGCGAAATTGGGGGTTGGCCTGATGATGAATATGCACATTTTCTGGGGCGTGGCCTGTATGATTCTTGCGGTGCGGACACCGAAGTTCCTTCAGGACTTCCTCATTACGACCGGTGGCGGTGGCGGCGGCGCCATTGTCAACAACGCATACCATTCTGTACGGCTGGTGCAGATGGTCAAGGGCATGGGAAAGTGAGGTGATGGCTGATGGTGACAATGGACGATATTTCAAATGCCATCATCCTGCTTGTGCGCGTTGGTGCGGTAGCCCGTTTCGTCTACTGCCTGGTGCGCTTGACCGCAGCCGAGGAACAGGCGGCGCAGTATAAAAAGCGCGCCCGTAACACAGTGATCTTCTACATCATCGCAGAATCCATCTGGCAAATCAAAGATCTGATTCTGTACTACTATTCCTGACAGGAGGTGCAAATGGACGAAGATTTGAAACTCTACATCCCTCTGGGCGTGAAGCCGGAGGCCGAACTGTTTACTGGCTTTGGGAAAAAACAGCTTTTTCAATCCATTGTGGGGTCCCTGGTGATGGGCGGCATAGCGGCGCTGGCCTGGCTCTTTACCGGGAATGTGACAACCACCGTTATCCTGGCCCTGGCCGGTATCTTTGGCTCTGTGATGATGACTACCAAAGACCAGAGCAATTTGTCCGTGGTAGATCAGGTGCAAAACCTGATTCGCTTTTTACGCGGACAGAAAATCTACCCGTATCGTTACGGGGATGAATGGGGGCTTGAATAATGTACGCAACCATTCCGGTCTACTACCCCTCGCTGGAGGAAGCCGCCCGAAAGGATGAAGCGGCTCTCTGGTGTGACAGCTACAACATCAATATGTCCTGCCGCAACTTCATTCAGGATAAGGCCATGACTGCCTTCAATACCCGTGAACTGGACGCCTTTATCGAAGAATTGGTGCGCTGTTATGGAACAGAACGGGCGATGTATGTGCTGTCCCGTACTATCCAGTTTTCCGATTGGGACGCACGGTTCGATCAGGCCGTGCTTGACCGAGCGGGCAAAACGGACTTCCCTGACACAAGAGAGCCGAGGGAGGCACATCAGGTAGACCCGACCACCCGATATGTCACGGAGATTGATCCGTGCGTTGTTAACGCCGTCTTTGTGAAGCTGATGGAGCTTGAGGACGAACAGGAAGAAACCAACCACATGAATGAAATCGAGCAAGATGAGCTTGACGAGGATATGACGGCAGAACTGTGAGGCTGCCGATGGAGCAGATGACATTTCTGGATTTCTTCGCAGGCATCGGCGGTTTCCGCAAGGGCTTTGAGCTATGCGGGATGAGCTGTGTGGGGCATTGTGAGATTGATAAGTATGCCGACCGCAGTTACAGAGCCATTCACGATGTAAAGGAGGATGAATGGTATGCAGCCGACATCACAAAAGTCGCCCCCGCTGATCTCCCCAGAGCAGACCTGTGGGCAGGAGGATTCCCGTGTCAGGATATTTCGGTCGCTGGCCGCCAGCGAGGGCTTGACGGAGCAAGAAGTGGACTCTTTTTTACACTTGCTCAACTCGTCAAAGGCCAAAGTCCTGAAAATCGACCCACATGGATTGTCCTTGAAAATGTTAAGAATCTCCTATCCATTCATGGAGGATGGGACTTTGCGACCGTTCTCGATACGCTGGCCTCACTCGGCTATCATATCGAATACGGACTGCTCAATACAAAGTATTTCGGCCCCCCTCAAAATCGAGAGCGAGTGTTCATTGTCGCTTGCCGACATCCTGGAGCCGGACGCGGACCCAAAATATTTCCTGTCCCCGCAGGCAGTGGCAAAGCTCTTATCCAACTCATAGGTGGTATGCAGGGGCAGCGCGTCTATGACCCGGCAGGCATCAGCGTAACAATGGCTGCACAGTCTGGTGGCTGGGGAGGAAAGACCGGCCTGTATTTCGTTGACCTTTGCAATGGTAATCCCAAGCTGACCGATCACGCCCGCTGCATCAAGGCCAAGTATAACAGCGGGATCACCAACCGGGGCGGCGATAACTCCGGGGTATTCTACGGCTGCCGCGCAGTCGTAACCCCGGATCGGGCAGAAAAACGACAGAATGGGCGGCGAATTAAAGAATGCGGAGAACCGGCATTTACGCTTACGGCACAAGACCGACATGGTGTTGCATTTCAGGATTGTGAAAAATGCCCCTACGGTATGCACATCCGAGAGGCCACCAAACAGGGCTATACAGTTGCCCGCTGCGGCGACAGTATCAACCTTTCGTTCCCGGAGAGCAAGACGCGGCGCGGACGGGTCGGCAAAGACCTTGCCACGACACTGGAAACCTCTTGCAATCAAGGCACAGCTTTTGCCGGGTGCGGCCTGATCCGCAGACTGACGCCCCGTGAGTGCTGGCGACTGCAAGGCTTTACGGACGAGATGTTTGATAAGGCACGGGCAGTTAACAGCGACAATCAGCTATACCGGCAAGCCGGTAATTCCGTGACGGTTCCTGTAATATACGCCATTGGGAAACAAATCCTTGCCGCACAGAAGGCATTGGAATGTGGAGAATAAGATGTTTCAGAAAAATTGGAACCCGTGGCCCATTTTTATCGGCATGGCGGTCGCAATGACCGCCATCGCCGTATTCTATCGACAAATCATGTGATGGAGGTGATTCATGCTGGAAACTGACGCATTAAAAGAAAAGCTGGAAATGGAAATCCATCGCTTTGCCCGACCGCCGGAGGAACTTTCTTCCGGTGATCCGTATTTTGAGCAGCTTCAGACCATGCTCGCAATCCGAGAAGAACTGGAAAATATACCGCTGTGCGATATTCAGCGGGATATGCTGCTTGCGATGGAAAATGTATTGGAATCGGCATGGTTATTCCGTAATACCCCCGTCCCGAATCGCTGCATGAATCCGAACAATATCAGCGAAGTGGTGTACTACTTTCTTCAGGACAAAGGCGCCGAGTATCGGGGCGATCTGCTCTATGAACGGGCCAAAGCCGAGTTTGATGCCCGTATGGAAGAACTCGCCGCCCTGCCGCCTAAAGAAATTCTTGACCATGCCTACGAGAAGATCATCAAAGAAGATTTCCTCTGCCATCTGGAGGAAGGGTTGGACGAGTGGGAAACGGACGCTCTGTTGTCTTATCCGCAGCCTTTGGCGGCTCTCTACACGGAATGGATGGGAGTTGATTACTCCTATCTGGATATAGACAGAATCCAAAGCACGGCAAAGCAAGCAGCGGGAAAACGGTTAAATGAACTTCGCCGCCATGAGTTTGACGTCAATGGTGAGCCGCCTGCGGAACTGCGGTATTTCTATGATTTGCATAGCGAGATACTGGACAACCCGGATCTGGAGTGGGTCGGTGATATGGAGCCATGAATCCTCTGATTGTAAAAGGCGTGGTATTTGGCCTGCTGTTGGCTTGTGCTGCGCTATGGGATATGAAAGAACGAGAGATTCCCAATCTGATTCCGGCCATGATTTTAGTTTGTGGCTTGATAGAGCTGCGCCCCGCCGCTTCTGTGGCGGGGCTTCTTGTTGCGGGAGGTCCGTACCTGTTGGCTGCATTACTGACACATGGGAAAACCCTTGCCATTGGCGGTGGGGACATTAAGCTGATGGGGGCTTGCGGCTTTGTTCTGGGAGTGTGGCCTGGTTTGCTGCACAGCATTTTATCTCTGATCCTGGCCGTGCTTACAGGAGTGATGCTGTTTGGAGTACGCAGGCAGGACTTTTCTTCCATCCGGCTGCCACTTGCCCCATTCTTCTGCATTGGCGGCGTAACTGCTTATTGGCTGGCGGCTGCGACCGCTGTAATCTGAACAAATGGAGGTATCAACTTGAACAAGAATATTTTCAGGAACCGGACGATCATCGGTGCGGTTTGCATCCTGCTGGCCGTTCTGGTTTGTTTTGGCATCACGCCCCTTTTCAATGCGGGTTTGAAGGCCCAGACCGAAGCGGTACGGGTAAAAGCCGAGGTGATTCCCCGTGGCACCTATATCACGGCGGATATGGTTGAGGTCTACACCAGAGGCGCATCCGGTATGCCCGACAGCATTGCCACATCGCTGGACGAGGTAGTTGGCCGATATACCGATGTGGAACTTCGCAAGAATACGGATGTAAACACCGGCTGGCTTTCTTCTGAACCGCTGACTCAGTACGAATACCTGACCAAGCTGGACGGCTCCAAAGTGGCGATCTCCGTTACCATTCCCACCTTTGCCAAAGGTGGTTCCGGCAAGGTGGAAGCTGGTGACATCATCATGCTCTTTGCAACCGATAAGGACACAGGAGAAACCACCCAGCCCCCGGAACTCAAGTATGTAGAGGTCCTGGCCGCAACACAGAGTTCCGGCGCCGACAAGGAATATCAGGCGCCCCAGGATGACGAGGAAGAAAATCCCGAAGAATCGCTCCCGTCCACCATTACCCTGCTGGTAAATACCGAACAGGCACAACTCCTTGCGCATTTGGAGGAATCCAACAGTCTGCACCTGGCGTTTGTGTACCGTGGAACCCGTGAGAACGCCGAAAAGTTCCTGGCAGCTCAGGATCAGTTCTTTGTGGAGCCGGAGGAAGATACCGCAGCTCAGGATGGCGAACAGGGTGAGGTATCCGATGATAACAATGTGGCCGACAACACCGGTGATAATGCGGCCGGCAATGAACCCGCAGAGGAACAGGAGGTTGAGAATACCGATGGCGAATAAGCAGAAACAGATGCTTGCTGTGTGGGGCAGCCCTGGGGGCGGGAAAACCGTAACTGCGGTCAAACTGGCCCTGGAATTGTCCAAGCGGAAGAAAAATGTGGTGCTGGTGTTTACCGATGTGACGGCGCCCACGCTTCCGGCTGTGGTCAGCGAGAAGAAACTGCCGGATGTGTCCGTGGGCGAACTGCTGGCGGCTCCCGGAATGACGCAGGAACAGGTTCTCAAGACCTGTGTTCCCTGTGAGAAAAACCCCTATATCAGCTTTCTGGGCTACAAGGCCGGTGAAAATGTCTTTACCCATGCGGAGTACAGCAAGGAAAAGGCGGTGGATATGCTGGTTCTGCTGCGGCACATCGCAGACTATGTGATTGTGGACTGCACCAGCCTTTTGACCGGCAATGTGCTGGCGACCACCGCACTGGAGGTGGCGGATGATGTGCTGCGGGTGTGCAGCTGTGACCTGAAGGCCATCTCCTACTTCTCGTCCTATCTGTCGCTGGTTGCTGACAGAAAGTTCAAACCGGAACAGCACATCAAGGTGCTGTCCAACACGCGCCCTTATCAGGGTGGCAGCGAATACGAGAACTCCTTTGGCGGTGTGAAATACCGGCTGCCGTATCTTCCTTCGTTGGAGGAACAGGCGGCGACGCTGAAACTGCTGGAACCGCTTTCCGGTAAAGAGGCCAAGACCTATGAGCCGGTCATTGCCGCTATTGCCGGGGAGGTGTTCGGAGATGGCAAGTAATATTGACCTGTTCTTCAATACCAGCAGGAATAAGAGGACATTCCCCGAAGTGCTGGCGGAGATTCAGGAATATCTCGCCAGCAAGTATTCGACCCTGATTACCGACAACCCGGAGGAACAGCACCAGCAGATCACCGCATACATCGCAAAGTATCTCAACGATTACAGTCTGGGCGTTGAGGGCATGAGCCATGAGGAACTGATCGACAAACTCTATACGGAAATGGCCGAGTTCTCCTTTCTGACGCCCTATCTTTTCGCAAATGATGTGGAGGAAATCAACATCAATTCGTGGAAAGATGTGAAGATCACCTATGCGGACGGGCGGGTAGTTCCCACCAAAGAGCGGTTCCAGACTCCACAGCACGCTGTCGATGTAATCCGCAGACTCCTTCATAAGTCCGGCATGATCTTGGATAACAGTCAGCCTGGAGTGGTGGGCCATCTCTCCAATAAAATCCGTATCACGGTTCTGGGAAATCCGCTTACGGACAAAGAAAAAGGTGTGGCTGCATCCATTCGTATCGTGAATCCCAAGAAGTTGAGCCGGGATGATTTTATCAGCTATGGGACGGCTACCGCCGAGATGCTGGACTTTTTGACCGAAGTTCTCCGGTTCGGTTTGTCCATCTGCGTGACCGGCTCCACCGGCAGCGGAAAAACCACACTGATGAGCTGGATTCTCTCTACCATTCCCAATGAAAAGAGAATCTTCACCATTGAAAACGGGTGCCGCGAATTTGACCTTGTGAAAGAGGACGCTGAAGGAAATGTCATCAACAATGTGGTCCATACCGTTACCCGTTTTTCTGACGATCCCAAGCAGAACTACGATCAGGAGCGCCTTTTGGAATTTGCCCTGACCTGTAACCCGGACATTGTGTGTGTCGGTGAGATGAAATCAGCCGAGGCTTTCGCCGCACAGGAGGCAGCCCGTACCGGCCATGCGGTTATCACTACCACCCATGCCAATAGCTGCAAAGCAACCTATTACCGTATGGTGACGCTGTGTACCCAGAAATATGACATGGGCGACAAAACCCTGTATAACCTGGTGACAGAGGCGTTTCCCATCGTTCTGTTTGTGAAGAAGCTGGAGGACAACAGCCGCCGTGTCATGGAAATTACCGAATGTGAGATTCTGGAGGACGGCACCCGGCAGCTCCACACCCTGTACCGCTATCATGTGTCGGAAACCTCTATCGAAGATGGCAAGGTAAAGGTGCATGGTGAGTTTCAAAAGGTATCCTCGATCTCGGCCAGCCTGCAAAAGCGGCTTTTGGAAAACGGTATGCCGCCCCGCCTGCTGGAGCGTATCGCCGGAGGCGGTGTAAAACCGGATACTGGAAAGGAGGAAACTGCATGATTGTATTGATTTTGCTGGCCTTTGCCGGTATGATGACGGGCATCTTCTTGATTCTGGGTATGACGCCCTTTACCTTTGCGGAGGAACTGACCAAACCGCTTTCCGGACGGCGACAGCCGATTTCCAAACGAATCCAGCAGGTCAATCACCCCAAAGAGCCGAAGGGCATCCGTAAAACCGTGCAGGAAGCACGGGAGATGTTGATTCTCACCGGAAAGGGTGGGAAGTTTGCTGCTGTCTGTGCTTTCTCGCTGTTTTTGGCGGCAATGGGAGCTGTGATCTGCATTGTGATTCAGAACTACTTTATGCTGCCGGTTTTGACCGCCGGAATGGGATTGCTCCCGTTTTGGTATGTCCTGTTTACCTCTCACAGCTATAAAAAGTTGATGAACAACGAGATCGAAACCGGGCTGTCCATCATCACAAGTTCCTATCTGCGCAGCGAGAGTATGATAACCGCTGTGGAAGAAAACATCCATTACCTGAACCCGCCTGTGGCAGATGTGTTCCGGGGCTTTTTGGCCGAAACCAATATGATAAGCGCCGATGTGAAACAGGCGCTCTCCAACATGAAGCCCAAGCTGGACAACTATGTGTTTCGGGAATGGGTGGACGCCGCTATCGCCTGTCAGGACGATAAGAGCCTAAAAAGCACGCTCACCCCGATCATCGGTAAACTCTCGGATATGCGGATTGTTGCGGCGGAACTGGACTACCTGCTTTATGAGCCTTTCAAGGAATTTATCACAATGGCGTTCCTGCTCATTGGCAACATCCCATTGTTATACTTTCTGAATAAAGACTGGTACGATGTGCTTGTGAATACGGGCTTTGGCAAAGGGATTCTGGCGGTGTGTCTGCTGGTGCTGCTGATCTCGTTTGCGGCGGTGATCCGGCTCACCAAGCCCGTCGAATACAAGCGTTGATCCCGTCAGGAGGTGTTACCATCGAGAGTGCTACCGATCTCCCTGCGGGACGCCAATGCGTTTGTTCTGGCGCATCACCGGCACAGTGGTCAGGTGCGCGGCTGTAAATTCTGTGTGGCTGTCGTAGATGATTTGGAGGCCGTTCATGGAGTTGCGATTGTGGGGCGCCCCGTTGCCCGACGACTGGATGATGGCAAAACAGCGGAAGTGACCCGGCTTTGCAACGATGGCATTGCCAATGGGTGCAGCTTTCTTTACAGCCGGTGCGCCCGGATTGCAAAACTGATGGGCTATCAGAAAATCATCACCTACACCCTGGCAACCGAAAACGGAGCCAGCCTGCGGGCCTCCGGCTGGCAATGTGCGCCGGGACTGCGAGGCGGCGGGAACTGGAATGTGCCGGGGCGCCCCAGAGCCGATAGCCGCAACACCGGCCCCAAACGGCTCTATTACAAAGAATTGAGGTGACGCAAGTTTTGTATCTCATTTTACTATGCTTTGGGACGCTCTTTGGCCTGGGAGCGTTCTTTTTATTGGCCGGGCTGCTCCGGCTACCGACTTCCGCAAGCACTAAGGCGGTTCTGACCGTAACGAGCCGTGGAAAGTCACAGAAAGGCAGCATCAACGCTATCCTGTTCGATATGGCGGCACGGCTCTCTCCGCTGGTACATCTGGATAGCTATAAGCGGAAGAAGCTGGAGGCGCAGTTAAAATCCGCTGAAATTAAAATGTCCCCGGAAACCTATATTGCGGCGGCTTGGGTAAAGGCTGGGCTGATTGCTCTGCTGATTATCCCGGCCCTTCTGATTTTCCCGATCCTTGCTCCGGTCATTGTGTTTCTGGCGGTGGCAGTTTATTTCAAAGAGCAGAAACGAGCGGACGAGATCGTTCAGCAGCGCCGGGAAGAAATCGAGGCCGAGCTGCCCAGATTTGTAAACACCATTGAACAGGAACTACGCGCATCCCGTGATGTGCTGAATATCCTGAAATCCTACCAGAGAAATGCCGGTCATGCCATGAAGCGGGAACTGGAAATCACGATTGCAGATATGGCATCCGGCAACGAAGAAAACGCACTTACCCGAATGGAGAGCCGGATTGGAAGTACCATGCTGTCCGATGTGGTGCGCGGCTTAATCTCGGTCAAGCGCGGCGATAACGGAATTATGTATTTCCAGATGCTTTCTATGACCTTCAAGCAGTTGGAACTTCAAAAACTGAAACTGGAGGCCATGAAGCAGCCGGGGAAAATGCGTAAGTATTCCTTCATGCTGCTGGGCTGTTTCCTGCTGATGTATCTGGGTGTCCTGGGCTATGTGGTGTTGGAAGCCTTTGGCGATCTGTTCTAAAGGAGGTGGTGAAACCGTGAAACGACTTCTGAAGGACAAACGGGGCGAGGGCTTTGTGGATGTGTGTGTCCTGGTCCTGGCGATTGCAATGGTTCTGGCTTTGGTGGTTCGCATTGCGCCGGTGTTTGTGGCAAAGCAGAACCTTGATGTTTTTGCGGACGAATTGGTTCGGACAGCGGAAATCAATGGGCAGGTTGGCTCTGCTACCAGCGCAAAAGCGGCGGATTTACGGGAGCAAACCGGACTCGACCCCAATATCTCATGGAGTGACACCGGGAAAATTCAGCTTGGCAACGAGGTGGAAGTGACCCTCACAACCACCGTCAACATCGGACTGTTCGGTGAGTTTGCATCTTTTCCTGTCACTCTGACAGCAAAGGCCAGCGGGACTTCGGAGGTGTATTGGAAGTGAAAAAGATCCGAGAAGTCCTGAAAAGCAAATCCGGTCAAGGTGTACCGTTGATTTTGGCGGTTGTCCTCTGCTGCCTGATTCTGGCCTGTGTGACCTTTGAGTATATGCGGCTGATGATTGTTGCACAGGGGGTGCGCGATTCTGTCCAGTCCGCCATTGTAGATGTGGCTACCGAGAACTGGGATGAAGCCTATGCCGGTTTACGGGAGGGGTACTCTGGTGGCTACCAGCTTGCCGGTTCGTCCTGGTCGCAGAATGTTACCAGCGGCAATGTGTATGCCCGCCTGAAAAATGTTTTGGGCGTTGAATACAAGGACGGACAGTATGTAAAGTACAGCGGCGAAGATTTGGAGTATCGACTGTACGACCTGCACCTGGAAGTGGAAAACGCTCCACTGGCGCCGTCTGTGCCGGATGGCATTACGCAGCTCAATGTCACAGGAACAATCACTGTTGATGTGCCGCTTTCCTTTGGGTTTGGGCATCTGCCGCCCATGCAGATCACCATGAAACTCAACGCCAAATATGTTCCCAGGTTTTAATTTTGTGTATTTCGCCCTGTCTCTTTTCCATAGCGCAAAAAAATATTTGGCAGGAATCACACCTGGACGCCATATTTGTGCAAATGGTATAATGATGGCGGAAAATATTACCGCTGTTTTGATATAAATTTACCGTACAAGGAGGTTTTCAAATGAGTTCTAAAAACAAAAAGCTGCTGGCCGCTCTCGGTGTAGCCGCTGTTGTGGTAATTGTGATCGCCGCAGTGCTGCTGGGCAAGGGTGGGCAGACCACGACCGTTGATCCGGCATCCACCCCCTCGGATGTATCTGCCGAGGATGTGGATAGCAGCAATACCCCGGACGGCAGCTCCAGTGAACCGCTGGTGGTGGTGCCGGACGCCTCGAAGCCCGAAGCCACTGACAGCCAGAACCAGACGGACGCCGTTTTGAATGTGGAGGAAGAAGATCAGGTGGATGTCAACCTGACCGACAGCGAAAAGAAACCCGAAACCACTCCGCCCCCGGCACCTTCTCAAGAGGAACAGCAGGCGGCCAGCGAAAAGGATGAGCCGATTGTGCATGAGCCGGACGGCAACCAACCCCAGACCGGCGACACACAGGGCGGTTCCATCTATCTGGAGGGCTTTGGCTGGATCACCGACGAGGGCGGCGGCTCCGTCCAGCACAACATTGACTCTGATGGAGATATAAATAAACAGGTCGGCAACATGGGCTGATAACAAGCTCGGAGAGTACGGTAGCGATACCGTACTCTCTTTTTGTCCTCAACTAAATTGATTGGAGGTGCGTTTTTGAAGCGGATATTTGTAATATTGCTCACACTTGTGCTGCTGTTGGGTATCTGCCCTATGAGCGCCCTGGCGGAAACCGGAGGAAGCGGAAACGTGGATGGCGGTGGCGGCGATATGGGGCAAGGAACCTCGCAGAACTCCTGGAACCCTGGTATGGATGGTGTACGAATTACTGTGGTTGATGCAGAATCCGGTCAGCCTGTGTCGTCCTCTTTTGATCTGACTAATAAAACTCCATCTATCAAGATTCATTTTGGGAAAGTCAGTAAAATTCAATATGCAAATGGGGCAAGTATTTCTCCTACCACGGGGAATTACGACTACTACACCCCCGCAACCCCTATGCCGAGGATCGTCAGCAGTGGTAGCCAGAAGGCCAGCATTGAAGCAATCAAGAAATACTTCTGCTCCGAGTATGCGGTAAAACTGGTGGCGCAGCAGACCGGAATCGCATACGAGGAACTGATTGGCGGACAGTACAAGCTGTTTTTGGAGCCAATCGCCTATTTTAAGCACAACGGAATTATGATGGCCATGACTGCCCATGAAGCCGCGCTCTATGATAATCAGGCAGGCGGGTCCTTGCGTAAGACCATGACGAGTTTGACCCATAAAAACCTGCCGCTGGCTATGTTCCTGGAATATGCTGATATGGGATTTCCGGCCTATACAGGGGCTACCAATAAGACCTGTTCCAACGATACTATTATCACCTATCTAGGTATGGGTATTGTATGGTTTACTGAACCGCCCGAACAGCCGGAGCCAACCGACTATGACTACGAGTATCGTGTGGATACAGATGTCATCACGCCGGTAACGCTCTATGCGGGGTCGGAGATCAATCCTGATAGCCCTGCTACGGTATCCTTTAGTATCAACGGCAGCACCTACCGGATGAACAATATTGTGATTCCATCGGGAGATAGTCAGATTGCCTGGGTAAAGTGGCATACACCGTCGGAGCCGCAGGATATTACCATCTATGTCAGCACTAACAAAGGTTCGTTGAGCCAAAGCACCATTCGCGCAAAGGTGGTAGATCTCTCCGGCAACGACCCGCCCGACCCGAAAGCCACCGATACAATGGGAAGCTGGTCGGCCAGCAGCGTTCCCAGCCGAGAAACCAAGACCTATGCAGCATGGAGTGTCTGGTGGGCGAAATGGCACCCCTATTGGGTGTGGCACAGCACAGGGAAAAACACAGGATATTGGGTAGACGATGGATGGTATGATTACTTCCGGGACAATTACTCGGCCAGCATGACCGCCACCACCCGAATCGAGCCGGACGAAAAGGTTCCCACCGCTTCGGGCGATTTGATGAAATCAGGCTATGGCGTAACAAACACTGTAACGGCAACCGTCAGCACCTCTGCCCCGCTATCGCACTATACCTACGGGCAGACAGCCGTATCCTACTTCCCGGAGTTTGGCTATGGAACCTACTGGCGGCTGTTGGAGCGGCTTACCAGCGGAACAACGGCGCGGTTCCAGTTTGCCAAAAACATTTACAGCACCTATAACCAGCGGGTGCATTTTTCGCCGGTTTGGTTCCCGGACGGGAGCTACACAGTCAATACTCATGTGATGGATATTTGGACGCCTGCGGGGATGCTTGCCATGAATCTCACCGATGATGTAACGATCAGCGGCTCCCTCTATGATGATTGGCATATCGCACCGGGCAATCCGTAAAGAAAAGGAGAATGGATATGAACGACAACAGAATGATTCGGATTATGGTGTTTGAACCTGGGCGGGCGCCTTATACGACCATGCTGGAGGATTCTCTGGAACACCGGCAAGAACTTGTGGGCGGGGATATTGAGTGTATTCCTCTGCCCTGCGAAACGGTTCTCTGCTGCAATGCGTCCGGGAAACTGACAGGTCTGCCGGAGAACCGACAGTACGGGCCGGATACCCTTCACGGAACTTTTTTCCTCTATGGCGATACCCCGGAAGGACGGGGCGTTTCTTTGACCGATGAACAGATTGCCATGTATCAGGAGTATTTTCCGCAGCCGGTCCCCGCAGCGGTATCCTTTGAAGTACGGTCCGCCGCCGACATGAAAGAGTTTATGAACCTCATGTTCGGCAAGGGATGGGACATGGACACCGGAGCCGCAGAGGATATGGAGGCAGGCCGATGAGCAAAATGTTTTCGGTGGTGACTCTGGATGCCCCCCACTCTCTGATGACGGAGCATTTTGTCCCCGGTAGCCCTGATGGGCTGGATGAACTGCTGGACTGCGATGAAATCTCCGAGGTTCTTGCCGAATGGCCCCTGGGGGATACCATCGAAGCGAAAATTCAGACCTATCTCTATGGAGATGGCGAAACCGTGCGCGCTGACGAGGAGGATTTGGCTTTCTTCCGAGAGCATTTTGACGAGCTGAACGCCAGCGATGCCCTGGACTGCATCTCAGACCACAGCTTTTCTTTTGAATCGGACGAGTTGGATTTTGGGTACGGTGAAGAAAGCGAAGATGAAGAAGATTTGGAACTATAAGGCACGGCTCTGCTGAAAAGCAGGGCCTATTTTTATGGCAAAGAAAGCGAGGTCGATAAATTGCTTTTGCCGATTATTATGATCTGCGTCTGTGCGCTGCTGGGCGGTGGGACGCTGATTTTTCTGAAGTTGTCGGCCAAACACAAAAAATCGAAGAACAAGGACAAGGAAGAACTGGCCCAGATCACCGCCAATGAGTTTGTGAATGTGAAAGATATTCGGGGGAACTTCCTCTATACCCGTGACAATCTGGCTCTGGCGTATCTGAAGATCTACCCGATCAGCACAGAACTGTTCAGCAAAAACGAAAAGCGGCTGATTGCCAAGCAGCTTACGGTAAGCCTGTCCAGCGCACAGTACCCGTTTCAGCTTCTTGCCGTATCCCGCCCGGTAGATATTTCTCCGCTGTTGTCGGAGCTGTCTGCCACACTCACTTCTTCTTCCGATGTGAAGCAAAAGGAACTGCTGAAGCAGGAAATCGTGGAAATGGGCGCCTTTGCTCTTTCCGGCGAGGTTGTGGAACGGCAATTCTACATCAAGATTTGGGATAGGGTAAGCGATGGCGTTGAGCGCGATCTGCTTCAGAAGCTCAAGCTGCTCGGCGGATATTTTTCGGACAGCGGCATTCAGACCGAGATCCTGCAACAGCAGGATATTGTCCGGCTGTGCAACCTGGTCAACAACCCCGCCTATGTGCATTTGGAGGATTCCGGCATCAATGCTGCGATCCCGATTTTGGAAAGTGTAGGTGTTGTCTAAGTATGAAGCACACCCGGCAGGATTTGAAAATCATGCAGGGTTGGAGCCTCGAAAGAAAAATCAGAGTTGCGCAGACGAGAATCATGGAATGGTATATGCGGTACGATGGGCAGGTCTTTATCAGCTTTTCGGGCGGTAAAGACTCCACCGTGCTGCTTGATCTGGCACGGCGGGTCTACCCTGATATTCCTGCTGTGTATGTTGACACGGGGTTGGAATACCCCGAACTGCGCGATTTCGTAAAAACGAAGGACAATGTTATTTGGCTTCGCCCGCGCTATCCGTTCACTCAGATTCTTGAGAAGTACGGCTATCCGATCATCTCCAAAGAGGTTTCGGATGTTATCAACGGCGCAAGAAAGGGACAACCTTACCGTCTGGCACGGCTCAATGGAGAACTGCTGGACAAGAACGGAAAGAAGTCGATCTACAACTGCGAGAATTACAAATACCTTCTGGACGCTCCCTTCAAGATATCGGCAAGGTGTTGTTACCACATGAAAAAAGCGCCGCTGAACAAATTTGAAAGGCAGTCTGGGCGGCACCCGATTACGGGTGTCCTGGCCTGCGAAAGCAAGCTGCGGGAGCAATCCTGGATCAAATTTGGCTGCAACGGCTTCGAGCGCCAGCGGCCTCTCAGTCAGCCCCTTGCGTTCTGGCTGGAAGAAGATATTTTGCGGTATCTGAAAATGACCGGCATTCCCTATGCTCCCATCTATGGGGACATTGTTGAAAGCCGCAAGAAGAACGGCACCCCGATTCTGAAAACCACCGGTGTTTCCAGATCGGGGTGTATGTATTGTATGTACGGCGTTCATCTGGAGCATGAGCCGAACCGATTTCAGCTTATGCAGGTGACGCATCCCCAGCAGTATGATTACTGCATCAATAAATTGGGGTGCGGCGCTGTGCTGGACTACATTGGGGTGCCTTACCGCAATCAACAGTTGGAGGTGGATCATTGTTAGGTTCTAAGAAAAAAGAAGAAGCGTTTCCCGTCAATGAAGCGCTGTTAAATGTCATTACCCCGATGGGACTGGAAATCAAGCGAAACAGTTTGGTCATCGGTGAAAATCTGGGTAAGGTGTACGGCGCCGTCCGCTATCCGCAGAAGGTGGATATGGGGTGGCTTTCCAAGATCACCAACATCCCCAGCACCATTGTTTCGGTGGGGATTACCCCCATTGACAATGGTTCGCTCATTTCCGCAATCTCCAAAAGTATTGTCCAACAGCGCGGCGCCGCTGACAGTGCCAAAGACCCGCTGACCCGGCAGCGCGCGGAGAAAGCCGCCGAGGATGGCGAGCGAATCATGCAGCGGATCGACCAAGAGGGCGAAACGGTTGCCATGATGTCGCTGACCGTGATGCCGATTGCACAAGATGAGGCCAACTTCACAAAGGTCTGCCGCCGTGTGGAGAGCGCCTTCAACATCCAGAAGTGCAAGGTGCGCACCCTCGCCAATCTCCAAAAGGAAGGGTTCCAGAGCATTTCTCCCACCTATCCGGCCAACTCCACGGTGGACAGCATTGTGTCCCGCATTATTCCCATGAGTACCTTTGTGGGCGGGTTCCCGTTTGCCAGCTCCGGTTACAACGATGGCCGGGGCTATTATTTTGCAAAGGACAGCAACGGCGGCCTGGTGATTCTGGACACCTGGGAACGCGGGAATGACCGCACCAATAGCAGCTTCGTGATTATGGGTGTGGCCGGTATCGGCAAGAGTACCGTTGTAAAGCACATCATGCTTTCGGAATACATGAAGGGGACGAAAATCCTGTGCATCGACCCGGAATCCGAATATAAGGATATGTGCCGGAACCTGAACGGAAGCTGGCTCAACGCTGGCGGTGGAAAAAACGGCCGCTCCAACCTTTTGCAGATCAGACCGGCGCCCCGTGACGATGACGATGAAACCGACAAACTCTATACCGATGAAGGAAACGGTATGTCTGATATGGCGCTGCACATGAAAACGCTGGAGATTGAATTTTCCCTGTATTTGCCCAGCCTGACGGATATGCAGAAAGCGATCCTCAAGCAGACGATCATTGAACTCTACAATCAGTTCGGCATCTTCTGGGAAACGGATATTCGGCAGCTCAAGGCCACGGATTTCCCCATTCTGTCCGACCTTCACGCCCTGCTGGAAAAGAAAGCGGCGGCCAACAAGGAGAATCCGGTATATCGTGATCTGGCAATGCTGCTGTACGACGCCGCAGCTGGCAGCGACAGCTTTCTGTGGAACGGCCACACCACGCTGGAGGCCAATTCCCGGTTTATTTGCCTGGATACCCACGACCTGCAAAATGCGTCGGATAATGTCAAGCGCACGCAGTATCTGAACCTGTTGAGCTGGTGTTGGGAGGAAATGAGCCGCGACCGGAATGAGCGTTGCCTGCTGGTATGTGACGAGGCATATCTGATGATCGACCCGCAGGTTCCGCAGTCCCTGGTATTCCTGCGCAATGTGGAGAAGCGGGCAAGAAAGTATGAAGCTGGACTGGCGATCATTTCTCATTCCGTGGTGGATTTCCTGGCCCCGGAAGTCAAAATGTACGGGCAGGCCCTTTTGGATATTCCGTGCTATAAAATCCTGATGGGCTGCGACGGCAAAAACCTTCAGGAAACCAAAGATCTCTACAACCTGACAGACGCGGAGCAGGAATTGCTGGAGAGCAAGCGGCGCGGACACGCACTCTTTATCATCGGGTCCAAGCGGCTTCATGTAAACTTTGAGATTCCGGCTTACAAGTTTTCCTATATGGGCAAGGCGGGCGGCCGGTAATTCGGTGGCGGCCGGGAGCAATCCCGGTCGCCTTACTTATTTCACACAGGAGGTTTTCAGATGAATCATGCGGAACGATACGAACACCTGGTCAACAAGATGGCTGCCATACGCTGGAGGGGCAGTGATTTGGACGCTTCCTATCATGCTGCGCTTTTCCTGATGGCTTCCCATCCGGCCCTTTTTAAGAAAATGGATCGCTACCTCTGCCCGGAGGGAATCGACTTTACCAAGATGATGCGGAAAGAGGAATTTGAATATGACTGGATGAAGATGACGGCGGATGCTGCCCGCAATCTCTTTTCCTGGAACAGCAAGTGTGCTGCGACCCCCTTTGAGATTTCACGGATGCCTGCCCCGGCGATTCGGGCGCTCTTTACGGCCTGCTTCATCGCCAATGGGGACTACATGGTATCTGTCCGGGAAAATGACAAAGGAGAAAAGGTATTTGAAATTGACGACAGCGCCGGTAAACGGCGGGAGGCGTTCAATCTGCAAATGGAGCAGATGATGGAAGCCCCCGGTATGGAACCGGACTGATTATGGAGGTGATTTTTTGGCTGTTGATCCGTTGACTGCAAAAATTCTGGCAAAGGTAGCCATGCAGGCGGCTACCGACTCCGAGAGCCGGAAAAGAATTCTGTTTATGATCCTGGCCCCGGTTCTGGGGCTTTTGCTTTTGATTGCCTTCATCCTGTACCTCATTACCAGTCCCTTTTCCGTGCTGTCCCAATGGCTGATTAGAGATGAGGTAAGCGTGGTGGAGGATTTTCAGAAGGAGTACGGCTACAACCAGCAGCTCGGCATTTATGAGAAAGACTATGTAGACGGTAGTGGCCAGAGCTATGAGGGCGTCATCTTTACAGATGGGGCAACCGAAGTTGTCTACTACAACCAGTTGGATGAGCGGTGGGCAGATCTTCCGTATGGAACCGATAATATCGGCGGTTATGGCTGTGGCCCGACTTCTATGGCGATTGTGGTATCCAGCCTGACAGACCAGACCGTTGATCCCCCCACAATGGCAGAATGGGCGTACCAGCACGGCTATTGGTGTTCCGGCAACGGGTCTTATCACTCGCTGATACCGGGGGCTGCGGAGGGCTTTGGGCTTCAATGGGAAAGCATCAGCACCGATGACCCGCAGGCTGTGGTAGACGCTTTGGCGTCCGGGAAATTGATTGTGGCGCTCATGTCAAAAGGCCACTTCACATCCAGCGGCCACTTTATGGTGCTGCGCGGAGTGACCTCTGAAGGAAAAATCCTGGTGGCCGATCCTGCCAGTAAAAAGCGAAGCGAACAGGAATGGGATATATCAATCATTCTGGATGAGGCCAGAAAGGGCGCCGCAGCAGGCGGTCCCTTGTGGGCGATCTACTAAAGGGGTGCGATATGAATAACCAAAACAAGCTGATTGAACTGTTTATCTACATCGTGATCGTAGTTGTGGGCATCGTCCTCTTGCTGACCGGTGGGGCGGATGACAAAACCAGTGCTGAAAATATGGGAGGTGAATCCTATGCTGTTGTACTTGACGAGTAACCAGAAAAGCAACCTGATCGACCCCGCTGTGCGGAATATGACTCTGCCCGCCAAGAAACTGGTCGGCCGGTTCAGCCTGAAAAGTTTCGTGACCAAAGATATGCGCAATTATGTCAACGCCAAATTCTTTGTGGTGGATGCGGCGTGTATCGAGGAAAGCGGCAATGATTTCTCCCTTGCCCTGCAATCCTTTCAGATGATGTTCTCCGCCCGGATCATCGTCATCCTCTCCGGCTGTGAGGATGTGAACGGCGAGGTACAGCGGCTACTGTCCATCGGCGTTGTGAATCTGGTTACGGGTGAAACGATGGAGGACGCCCTGGACGAGCTGACAGAAGCGCTTTCCGAGGATGGGATGCAGCGGTATGTGGTAAAGGCTCCCGTCTACGAACAGCCAGTTACTCAGCGTGAGAAAGCCCCGGAGCCGGATGAAATTATTCCGTACCGCTGGAACGCCCGGAATATCCGTATTGCCGTGGCCGGTTCGCAGCGCAGGAGCGGCGTGACGGTGACGGCCTTTAACCTGGCCTCTTGGCTGGCGGCCAGAGGTGCGGAGGTGGCGTATATCGAAGTCAATCAGAACCGCCACCTGCAGCTCCTGCTGAATATCTACGAAGCGGCACCGGATGGGGAGCATTACACCATTGATGGGATCGACTGCTACCTGACCAACGAGCCGGATAAGGAGTATCAGTTTATCATCTATGACTGCGGCGTGATGCAGACGCCCACCTCTATTTTCCGTGACGCGGATCACCGGCTCCTGTGCGGGAGTGTCCTGCCCTATGAGATTCCGGTGTTCCACAAGGCGTTGTCCGAGTGTGGTTCGTTGGAAGTGCGCCCGGTAGCGATCTGTGTGCCGCAGGAAATTCAGGAATACTGTATGGAACTCTTTGGGGAAGATGTTCAGATTGCGGCGGCATCCTACGACCTGTTTGCGAAGCGGGCCAACGGGCAGATCTACCGGCCGCTGGTGGAGAAGTATATTGCAGGAGAAAAGCGCCTGTAACAGTAAGACATGATTGGGAGGATTGGAATATGGCAAAGTTTGAGTATATGCAGCGGGCATTTTCTTCTGAACTGAAGCCCAGAGCGCGGCTTGTGCTGCAAGTCCTGGTTCTGCATTGCAACAAAGAGGGCGAGTGTTTCCCCTCTATCAAGACCATAGCCGCCAAGTGCGGCTATGGGGTGTCCACCGTAAAGCGGGCGCTGGATGAGCTGGTGAAGGCGGGATATATCGTCAAACAGGCCCGGTTTGACGAGCGTAAGAACGGCGGCCAGACCAGCAACCTCTATACCTTATGCTCTGACTTACCTTGCCCTGACGAGCCGGAAAACGCCCCTGTGCCGGAAGATGATGCGTCTGATGAATCCCCGGCAGTGCAGCCAGAAAGCGCCCCTGCGGATGCCTGTAACGCCCCTGATCTCACACCTGGGGAGCAGTCTGCCACTTTTCCAACAGCGGATTCCTACTCCTTTACAGATGGCTTTGAAACAAAAATCGGGCGGCAGAATTGCCGCCCGATTCGTATGTGGACTGGGGGGCAGTCCATTTTTATACCCCCTTGAACCGTACAGGTGAACAGATACTTACGGATGAAGAAAAAAGTAAAAGGCTGTGTTGGTTCTGTCTCTCTGATGGTGCTGATATTGCTACTCAGTCATCTTCAGTGAGCCAAGCACTCAATACAGAGATAATTACGCCAAGTAACGAAATCCCCCAGCCAACGAAGGAAATATCATTACTAATACCTCCTGAGGAAACGGAAATGCCAAATAAAATGATTGATATGCCAACTAAAATCCGCTTAATCGCTTTCATCTATTGAACTCCTAATCATAAATCTTCATCACTAATTACCCAAAATTCATCTGCACTATCACTCGATTTATCAACAGATCCAGAGCTGGAAGTAATTGAAATACTTGGACCAGAAGAAGAAAAACCTAATTCAAGGCCTGGGAGAATACGAGTATGATAATACCGTCCAACAGCGGATTCTTTATCTTCTGTCTCAGCAACTTTGGAAATCTCAACTACCATTGAGCCTCTATGGTTTATCAAAACTGTTCCAGGAAGAGGTCCGATAATATCAATTGCTTTTGCGACACCAGCGCCGGGATTATAGTCATCATATCCTTGCCCACTTGATCCAACTAAATCTGTTTCCAAAGATGAGCCGACATAACCTACTCTACGTACATAGGCCCAACGAATTGATTCAGGATCGGCTGTATATTCACCACTCCATGCGATAGCTGCCTTATCTGTCAACTCCCAGACCGGATCATACTCCCATGTCCAACTATATAGGATGCTCTTTGTTGAAACATTAGTCTCCATATCATAAGAAACATGGCTGACCACAAGACTTGCAGACCAGTTACTAAGCGACATCAACTCAATTGGAGAATCGCCTTTGATGATGTCTGCTTTTAACGAATTTAGATCAAGCGCTTTTTTCACGAGCACATTATTCGCCTTGTTCAACGATTTATCGTGTAGAATTTTATCGACCGCATCTTTATCTTGCAGCAACCGGATTAACTCTTGACGATTATTTTCATCAAGTACAACAGTTCCTTTATTATCAACTGAAAATGTTACCTGGTAATCTTCTGTGAATACTCCATGGGTCGTTGTCGATGATTGATAATTGTATCCTCGCTCATAGAACTGAAGACGCATAGCATCATCCATGTTCTCTATAATATCCATACTATATCCAGCATCAATAAGATACTGTAAAATTTTCTCAACATTTGGGGTCGTTTCTGCTGCGAAAGCCGGGACAGTCAGACTTGCCATCATTACGAGGGCGAGAAGGACAGAAATCATTTTTTTCATAGTAATATCTCCTCTACTTGTAAAATGTGTGAGAAAACTGCTGCTGCTCAATTTCCTGTCCCATCAGTATCACCTCTTTCTCATAAATGTCAGTAATTCCTAAGCATTGAATCTTAGAAGATCATATTCTGCGGAACCCGCTTTTTTATAGCTAGCTTATATCTCGTAAACGAATAACAAAGGCTATTTTGGACAGCTATTTTGAAAATTTTTGAATTATTTTTGCGGATACCTGTAACGCCCCTAGCCCCATATTTGAGGAACAGTCTGCCATCTTGCCGGCAGCGGATTCCTACTCCTTTGCAGATGGCTTTGAAACAAAAATCGGGCGGCAGAATTGCCGCCCGATTCGTATGTGGACTGGGGGGTAGTCCATTTTTATCCCCCTTGAACCGTACAGGTGAACAAATCACTTATGGATGAATAAAAAGTGTAGAAGCTATCATGCTATTTACAGTGGAACCCTCACTTTTTCTTGCGAAAATAAGTTTCGTACACGCAAATGAAAAAACCAATGATTCCAATGGCGCAAAAAATGATGTATGGTATCAGTAGTTCGTTGCCCAGTAGCGCAGCATAAGTTCCTGTCATCCCATTGTAGTTAAAGCGATGCATAGATAAGTACAGACTTAAAATCAAGTAACCTATACTCCCCACCAGAAATAGCATAATGCCAAAATGTTTTTTTTCCATCTTCCTCTCCTTGAGGCAACGATTTATTGATTAGAATCAATACTGTAAGCAGCCCAGCGCGTTGGCTTATCTACGGTACCAGTTCTTGTGCCCATATACATACCACTCATATAATGGTCCTGGGAATAGTTATAGGTCTGTGCGTAAAAGCGCACCCTATATTCTCGGCTGTTATATCGACTGGATTCGGGCGGTCCAGAAAATTCGTGAGTAACGGAGTACGACGCTGTTACACTCGCTTGCAGCTCGGCAGTGATTGAATACGGAGAGCCAGAAATACCGGCTGTAAGTGTCTGCGAAAACTCTGTGGATAGAGTTGTGGTTTGGCCTCTTGCAACAGAAATAACAAAATAGGATTGGGCCTTCCACTCACTCCCGACCTTTGTTAAATGCGTAGGATAGGTGTTTACTACAATGAATTGAGGTTCAACTTGAGGCACATCTTCTGCCACCTCTACATAATGGATGTTAATGCGTTCTCCGTTTTGTAGCCCCTCATCACGCGCAATATCAATAAGATCCTGCTCGCTCACAACTGATAAATACTCCTGTGGAATAGTGGCAGTAATATTTGTTGTATCATCGACCTGGATCGTCATCTCTACATCCGAATTTGCATCGGCTGCAAATGCTGGTGTTGCAGGGAAAATGCCAATCGCCATGACAGTGGCAAGAATAAGGCTAAGCAATCTGTTGTGTTTCATTTCCGTCTCCTTTCTCCGATATTAGTGTCCACTATCAGTAGTTAGTATGGTTTTATTTAGTACATTGGTATCGCCTCCAGCATAGTTCCATTTATGCACTGACTATAATACCAGACTGTTGCTTGCATACAGGTTCCAGCCCGAAGTATATTTTACAACTCTGTGATCTTCTCCTGGTTTTTTGCTCAACACACTGTAAAATCGTGAGAGCATTCCCCGTGGTATTTTAGACCAATCTTTGTCCGCTGTAATAGAACTTCCCGCAAAAAGAGCAGATCCATCATTTATTTGAATCTTAACAAGTTCCACTAATAGAAACGGTATCGTACTCCAAACCATTGATTGTTACATCCACGGTAAGTTCATATGTTTTCCCTTTTGTTACTGTTGTGGTGTCGCTAAATAAAAGGGACCCCTTTCCTGTAGGATACCAGTCCTCAACAATTTCGTTTCCATCCCAGAGGATGACGACTGCCTCGATTCGATCAGTCCCATGATTTCCAGAAACAGTAACCCGGCAATTAGCGGTCGTTCCGTTAAAGGAAATCGCAGGTCGAATCGTTATAATACGCGGTGAGGCAGCTGAATACGCCGCCCCCGGACGGACACCTTAACCGCCCGAGTCAGACACCCTAACCGCTCAAATCAGACACCCCTACCGCTGGTCAGACACCCCTGTATAATGGAGGCGCATCGCAAGATGTAATCCATGATACAGGAGGAAATTGCATGACCAACTACAAGGAGATTCTCCGGCTTCACAGCCTTGGGATCAACAACACCCGTATTGCGGAAAGCTGTGGCTGTGCTCGCAGCACAGTCATAGCAGCCCTTCAGCGGGCCGCAGAACAGGAGCTTTCCTGGAACAAGATCAAGAACTGCAGCACAGAAGAGGTCGCCAGAAAGTTGTATCCCTCCACTGCACTGGGCCAGCAGTACAAGATGCCGGACTACGAGTGGGTACACCGTGAGATGCAGAAGAGCGGCGTAACCCTGAGTCTGCTGTGGGTGGAATACTGCGAGCAGTGTCGTCAGAACGGCGAGCTGCCCTACAAATCCACCCAGTTCAACAAGTATTATGCGGACTATGTCCACAAAACCAAAGCCACCATGCATCTGGAGCACAAGCCTGGTGAGACCATGCAGGTGGACTGGGCCGGCCAGACGGCGGCGCTGGTGGATACAGACACAGGGGAACGGCTGGACGCCTACCTGTTTGTAGCGGTGCTGCCATACAGCGGCTACGCCTACACAGAGGCCTTCCTGGACATGAAGCAGGAGGCCTGGATCACCGGCCATGTCAATGCCTACCGGTATTTTGGAGGTGTCACCCGCATCCTCACCCCGGACAACCTCAAGACCGGTATTGTCAAGAACTCCCGTACAGAGACTGTGCTCAACAAATCCTACCAGGAGATGGCGGAGCACTACGGCACCGCCATTCTTCCGGCCCGTCCCCGCAGTCCCAAGGACAAGGCTTTTGTGGAGGGCTCCGTTGGCGTAGTCTCCACCTGGATCCTGGCAGCCCTGCGCAACCGCCAATTCCTGTCCCTCATGGAACTGAATCAGGCCATCCAAGAGAAGCTGGAGGCCTTTAACCACAAACCCTTCCAGAAACGGGAGGGCAGCCGGGCAGCTTGTTTTGCAGAAGAGAAACTGTTCCTGCTGCCTCTCCCGGCCACACCCTTTGAGCTGGCGGTCTGGAAAGTCGCCACAGTCCAATATAACTACCACATCAGCGTGGAACGCATGAATTACTCCGTGCCGTATGAGTATATCAAGCAGCAGGTGGATGTACGCCTCACCCGGACCACCGTGGAAATCTTCTTTGCCGGGACTCGCATCGCCTCCCATCTGCGGGTCCATGGCCGTCCTAACCAGTACAGCACGGTGGAGGGCCATATGCCGCCGGACCACCAGGCCTACCTGCAATGGAATGGCGAGCGTTTCGTCCGCTGGGCAGAGCAGATCGGCCAGCACACTGCTGCCGTGGTACGGCTCTTTCTCTCCGCCCACAAGGTGGAGCAGCAGGGCTACAAGTCCTGTATGGCCATGCTGAAACTGGCAGAGCGCTATTCCTCTCAGCGTCTGGAGAGCGCCTGTCAGAAAGCCCTCTCTTACACTTCCTCCCCCAGCCTCAAAAGCATCCAGTCCATTCTGAAATCCGGGCAGGATAAACTGCTGGCTGAGGATGCTCCGGCTAAGCTGGAAGAGCCCAAAGCCCATAAATTCACCAGAGGAGCCGGCTACTACAAGAGAGGGGAATAACGATGCTGAACAATGAAACGGTGCGGAAGCTGCATGAAATGCGCCTGAGCGTCATGGCGGAAGCTTTCTCCGCCCAATTGGAGGATGCGCAGTTCCAAGCGGTGTCCTTTGAGGACCGCTTTGCCATACTGGTAGATGCGGAGTGGAGCACCCGGAAAAGCAATCGTCTGACCCGGCTCATCCGTAACGCCGGTTACGCGGACCCCGCTGCCTGCGTCGAGAATATTGAGTACCTGCCGGAGAGAAAACTGGACCGGGAACAGATCCTGCGTCTGGCCTCCTGTGCTTACCTCCAGGAAGCACACAATGTCATCATCTTGGGGCCAACCGGGGCCGGAAAGACCTACCTGGCCTGCGCCCTTGGCATGGCGGCCAGCCGTTGTTTTTACTCCGTGCGGTACATCCGCCTGCCGGATCTGCTGGTGGAGATCTCCGTGGCCCGGGCCAACGGCACTTACCGGGATTACATGAAAAAGCTCAAAAAGGAGAAGCTGCTCATCCTGGACGAGTGGCTGCTCTACCCCCTCAAGGAAGCAGAGGCCCGGGATGTGCTGGAACTGGTAGAGGCCCGGAACAAGGTGGCCTCCACCATCTTCTGTTCCCAGTATGATACCAGCGAGTGGCACGAGAACCTGTACGACCCCACCCTGGCCGACGCCATCTGTGACCGAATCATCTACAACGCCTATACCATCCAAATTGAGGGCGAATCCATGCGAAAGCGTAAGGGCATCCCCGAGTAATTTTCCGCATGGCGGCCCGGTGCACCACGCCCTCGGCCGCCATGCACCATCTCCGCGGAATGGGTGCACCATGGCACTGGTGTCGGACCGGCGGTGAGGGTGTCTGTTTTATGCGGTCAGAGTGTAGGACTACCAACGGTCAAGGTGTAGTTTTGGCCCGGCGTACGCAGCAGCAAATGCCTGAGTGGAAAGTAGCATAGCAAAGAGCAGAACAAATGGAAGAATACGCTTTTTCAAAATAATGACCCCCTTCATGCGTTTATCACTTAAACGAACGAAGGGGGTCATTTTGGACACTACTTCCAATTATTTTTTCTGTACGCTTTCTGCCAACGCAATCATTGTTTCCCTGGGTAGATTGGCAGCAATGTAAAATAGTACATTGTCATCTTCTGATTTCCATACCAAAATATTCGCAGCATTGGGATCAGGTGAAAGATACAACTCTGCATCTCTACCGTTGACGCAAACAGTTTGAACCTCAGAATCAATATTTTCAATGAAAAAGCTGACGGAATCATCACCGTGCGAATATGAAAACTGAATCATATTACCAGAAATATCTTGGTATACAACATCTCCATTGCCATTTGAATCCATCCTGTTAACCTCATGGAAACCTTCCGGTAACGACTTTAGTTCATATTCAGCGTTCCCTAGTTTCTGATCTGTGTGTCCAATAAAGCGGTATTCAATAAAAGACTCATACTGCTCCCGTACCCATGCGAAAAAAGCAGCTCGTGCTTCTACATCCACTGTCAGCCATGTACCGCTGGCAAGAGCCACCGCAAGAATAAAGCAAGCTGCATATTTGGGCAGTTTGTAGATCACAGGATGTTTTGCTTTCCAAAAAGTTCGGCGCATTTTTCTCTGAAACGATGGGGAAAACTCATGTTCACATTCTGCTGGAGCGGGGAGCGAATCCCTGATTGCCTGATCCGCTTCAGCAGCCGCTTTTTTCAGCATTTCCTCGCTTATCACAGGATTCCCGCCTCCTCACATAGTTTTTTCAATTTGTTTTTGGCCCGTTGATCCAGTTTAATTGCGGCCGGCAACGACAGTCCCAACATCTTTGCGATTTCTCTGACCGTGTACCCATGATGATAACGCAGCAAAATCATTTCTCGATACCTGGCAGGCAAATTCAGGATACATTTTGTCAAATCGTTGTCCCCTTCATAATGAGCATTTGTGCCTTGAATTTCCTCGATCAGTTCGACAGAAGGGTGTTTTTGTAACCGTCTATACTGATCTATTGCTTGGTGTTCAACTATTGTAACGACATAGCTATGCGTTTTTGGACACACTGGATCAGTAATTTTTTTAATATTCTCTGCTATCTTTACAAAAGCGTGATGGACAGCGTCCTCGGCATCTTGCTCGTTATGTAAAATTTCGTAGGCCACATGATACATGAGACCACGGTACTCCAGATATATCTGCTCCAATATTGACTTCTCCTCTGGAGATTCCAGCATCTGTAAATAAATCAACATAGTTTGAGCTCCCAGTTATAGCTGTTTTTATTATACCATGTGGTACTCTCTTGCAACAAGTAGAAAGATTTGAAATATACACCGCTTTCTGTGGCGATAAGACCTCGCGCTATTGCTGGGGGGCTATGTGCCATTTCATTGGTGCTTTCTCGCCCTTTGTGTGAAACGCTCTTTTCTCCATCCGATCACAGTATCTACATCTTCGAGGAGGATGACTACTGAAATTAAGCCGACTTGCAGGATGAGAACTTTCCGTGTTTCTTTCTCTGTCTTAATCTCCGATAGAGTGGGCTGTTCCGGTGGGTTCATATTGAACCCCTCCTCGGTTCAGCAAAGAGGTATAGTTGCCCCTTGGCGTGGCGATTTTTGTTTTTTTGCTTAATGAAGTGGATCGTACCAGGGCGTTGTACGATCCACTTTTCATTTATTTCAGCGTATAGAGATTGGAGGTATTGCTTCCATTGGGGCGATACCGGGGCAGCTTGGCAAGATAGCCGTGCTGCTCCAAATCCGCCAGTGCCCGCTTGACAGTGCTGCGGGAGAGATTCATATCTCTCGCAATCGTCTTGATCCCCGGCCAGCAGCTTCCTGCGCTGTTGGACCGGTCCTTGAGGTACATATAGACGGATACAGCTCTGGGCGGCAGGAGCGTGTCGGCGTAAATGCTGTCAAAGAAGCTCACCGATCCACCTCCTGTCGGGGAAGATTATACGGGGTGCGCTTGTGCGGCATACGGTCATAGTCGATGTCCTCCGCTACCACCATCTCCTGCACGGGCGTGTCGTGGAGCTGTCCCTCGCCCTTAACGGAGCGGGTAGTCTTCTGCTCCGTCAGCTTGGGCGGATACTTCCGCACGATGGCGCGGATCAGCGCATTCTGATCGGCATAATAGACCCTTCTGGCTGCCTGTTCCTCCACACGGTATTCCTCCTCGAAGGTGATGCCCCATTCGAGGAACAGGCGCAGGCGGGTACGCATGGGGTGGCATCCGGTCTTCTGCACGATGAAGCAGCCTTTCGGAATCGACTTGAGCTCATCTGCCGTCAGCAGGGGGCGCTCCATCATCTGCAGGCTCTGGCTGGGATCGTTTTTGCCGCGGCTCACGGAGCCGGAGAGCACCGTGCGGCTGCCGAGGGCTTTTGAAAAAGTCTCCGCCGCCTCGCTGTTGGGGGCAAAGCCGCCGCAGATCACATCCTGGCAGTTATCCATCAGAATGGATGCACCTTCTTTGCCATAGTTCTTTTCCAACTGCGCCAGTGACTGGATAATGGGTACCAGCGTCAGGCGGCGAGAGCGTCCAGCACTGAAAAGCGGCAAAATATCAAAGGGCGGCATGGTACCCAGCTCATCGCAAAAGAGGATAACACGATTTTTCAGTTTACCGCCGTTCTCATCCGCTACTGCGAACAGCTCGCGGGAAAGGTTCTGGATCATCAATCCTGCCATGAAGTTCTTCGTCTGATCCTCCTCCGGAAGGATGAGGAAGATGGCGGATTTCTCCGCCGCAAACATCTCGGCGTCAATGGCACTGTCGAAGCACAGAATCTGCTCCAGCTCACTATCAAGAAACGAGTTGAGCCGGGACAGCACCGTGGACATGACTGATGCCATCGCCTGCTCGGAGCTGTTGAGTGCGGCGCCTGCCAGCCAGCGTGCTTTGTGCTCGGACGGCAGCTTATCCATGAGCAGTTGGAAACGGGAGCGTCCCCGCGCACCACGCGCCGGCTCCAGCAGATCCTGCACCAGCTTGAATACCGACACGATGTGCCGCCGCTCCTCCGGGTGCTCCTCATCCGGCGGCAGAAACTCCGCAAGCAGCAAGATCGTGGAAGACAGCAAGCCCTCCGCCGCATCGTAGAAGAAGGCGTTCTGCCCGTGGTCGGAGTTCCCCTCCGGGCTGACAATGGACTTGGCGAGGATCTTGGCGTACTTTTCGGCTTTGGCGCGGGCAGCGAGATTGTCCGGTTGTTTTCTGGCGATGTCCATATAGCGGTTGATGAGCGTCAGCAGATTGTTGCCGTCAGATCGGGTGGGGTTGCGCAGATCGATGACGGAGATATGCTTGTAGCCGTAATACTTTTTGGCAATAGAGCCGTAGTTGCGGGCGAGATCACCCTTGGTATCCAGCGCCAGAAAACTCATGCCGGACGCGCAGGCATATTCAAGGTTGGGATAGAGGAAGAATGCGGTCTTGCCTGCACCCGAGGCCGCAATCATAAGGCAGTGGATGTCGTCGCTGTCCACCAGCGCAGTCAGTTCATCTTTCTTGCCCTTGCAGCCCAGCACCAGCCCTTGTTCCGAGGGAAGATCTTGACCTTTTCGCCAGTCTCTGACCTTGAACGGCACATGGGCATAGGTCTGGCGGATCTCCTTATCGGTCGCCCAACGCGCCGTGCCGTGCTGTCCGTCACCCACGGTGCGGGACTTGATGCCGCTGAGTGTATAGTGATAGGACAACATAGAGAACCCACCGATGACGGCGAACATCCCCAGCCCTGCCGCGACCAATATCCCGATGTTGGAGCTTTTGATCGTGTCCCACATTGTCAGCAGAAGGTTTGGCATAGCTCGCTCCTTTCCATTTTGTTTTCCTGTTCTGCCTTGAGATCGTCGTTCCAGTCCTTTTGCTGCGGCACGAGCCGCTCTGCGGAGATACCACGCTCCTCCAGCAGCTTCCCCATGCGCTCACTGGCGGCATGACCGGCAGCGTCATTGTCCATGCAGAGATACACCTGCTGGAGCTGGGAGAGCTGTCGCAGCATCTCCAGCACGGGGATGGAGGATGTCCCGCAGCATGCCACATAGTTATGCGCCTGCCACCCCTCCGGGAAAAGGGAGATGTAGGAGAGCAGGTCGATAGGGGCCTCGAAGACATAGAGCGTGTCATCGCCGCCGAGATAGTGAAAGCTGTGCTTCGGGTCGCTGCCCTCAATGTTGCCGCGATAGCTTTGTCCCATGGTATACAGCCCGCGCTTATGCCCGTGACGGGGAACGCCGTGTTCATCGAATCCGACGAACACGGCGTTGTGGTATTCCTTTGTCCCATCCCTGGATTTTTCACAGCTTTCGTAGATGAGCTTCTTGCGCACGAAGGCATTGAGTATCTCACGGTCGATGCAACGCTTTTGCAGCAGGTATGCATACACACGGCGCATGGACTCACTCTGCGCTGGGAGCGTGAAGGGCTTTGCAGGCTCCGGCACCTTCTCCTTTGCCGCTGGGTAGCTTCCGCCGAGATCATCGCCGAGGAGCAGAGACATAGCGTCCGGGTAGCTGAGTCCATAGAACTGCTTGACGAAGCTGATGGCTCTGCCGCCCTGTTCCGTGGCGTGATCGTACCACTCGCAGCCGCGGATGGTGATGCTGTGGTCACTGGCAAGGCGTTTGTCCCTGCCGGATGTGATGAGCTTTTCTCCACGGCGGCGGAGAAACTCCTCCAAGTCCACCGATGCGGCTCGTTCTTTCTGCTCGGTTGTAAATGGAATGTACTTTGACATAGTCCCTCCCTTATTGTGTCTGTTGTGTCAGTCCGCGATCCTCGTGGTCATCCGCCTTGTGCCCCATTGCCATGCGCTTCTCCTGCAATCTGCGGCGACGCTTCTTGTCGATCTGCATTCCTGCATAGATGGCAGGCTGGGCGGCGTTCTCGCGGAATATGCGGCTCATCTGATGGAGCATCCGAAGGATAGCGGTTCCTACCGCCGCACCGGAGAAGTCCTCCTGATGGTCGATATAATACTGCGCGTAGGTGTTGCCTTGTTCCGCTGCCTGTGCGAAATAGCGCAGAGCTTCTTCACGGTCCGCTTGCACCTCCTGTCCCAGCAAATAGAGCTTTCCCAGCGTGTATTGGGCAAACGAATTCCCTTGTGTGGCAGAGTCCTTCAGAAGCTGAATGGCCGCATCTACATCCTTTGGCACACCTTCCGCGCCGGTGAGCAGCAGCTTGCCGAGCCGGTATTGTGCGTATGGATCGTTCTGCTCCGCTGCCTGCCGCAGCCAGTGAAGGGCCTGCGGGAATTGCTCCCGCTCCAGCAGCAGTTTGCCCAGCGCGTATGCGGAGCAAGGATTACCGGCCTCCGCCGATTTTTGAAACCACTCTGCCGCCGCTTTTCGGTCAATCGATATGCCAAGCCCGTTCTGATATGCCTTTCCCAGTTGGTGTGCCGCGATGGTATAGCCCTCCTCCCACAGACGGCGGAGGGTGACCCGTGCCGCGGCTTTCTCACCGGGGTCCGACTCCAAGTCGTGCAGCACCTTTTTTGCCCTGCGGTAAGACTGTGCTTGCTGATGGATTATCCGCTCCGCACTTGGATCTGGAGGAACAGGCGGTTCTTCCGACTCTGGCTCATCCTGCATGGCATCATCCTCGAAGGTGAAGTTCATTTCCGAGAGCCGGAGCGTTTCCCGGATAACCATGTTGCGCACAGTAGATCGGAAGAGCGT
>ERZ507065.132-NODE-132-length-68008-cov-4.522788_pt1 | contig 68008 bp, 66 predicted proteins | sample MGYA00513785_ERZ507065 | MGnify/ENA metagenome assembly ERZ507065
CCAGCAGCGTCATGCCCCATTTTTGCTCCAGATCGGCGAGCATCTTTGATGGAGGACTGCACATAATCTATCTCCCATGCTGTGCGCATCCAACGCTCCCGATGCTGTACCATGCGTTCCCTCTTTCATGGGCCGCGACGATTTTGCTGGTGAACCTCGGCAGCTTACTGATTCTCCGTTTTCGGAGCCACTGAAAAAATGACACCGCACGGCAGAAATAACTCTGCCGTGCGGTGCGTTTTTACTTTAATTTGGTTCATCAGGCATGGGGGACGAGCGCGCCCTTCCGGCTCGAGCGGATGAGCATGCCGATCACAAAGCCGACGAGTGCAGGCAGCAGCCAGCCGAGGTTCTTGTCGAACAACGGCAGATATTTTTCCGCAAAGGCGATAGGCACATCGAGGCGGAGCGAAGTCTGCACCGACGCGGGCAGCGTCTTCATGCAGTCGAAAATAGCGGCTGCCCATGTACCGATCATTGTTGCGACATACACGGCACGGTCATGAGCGAAGAACTTGCCGATAAAGGCCAGCAGGATAAGCGCAATGGCCGGGGGATAGATGAGCATGAGCATCGGGACGGAATACTCGATGATGGCACTCAGTCCAATGTTGGAAACAGCAAACGAAAACACTGTGAAGAGGATCGCCCAGGTGCGGTAGGAAATTTTGCCGTTCGTCATCTTGACAAACGTTTCCGAGCAGGCCGTGACAAGGCCGATGGAGGTCTTGAGGCAGGCAAAGGTGATGGTGAAGGCAAGGATAAACTGGCCCACGCCGCCAAGGTAATGACCCGCGATCTGCGTGAGGGCGATGCCGCCATTTTCGGACAGCTCGAAAATGCCTCTCGACTGCGCGCCGACCAGAATGGACAGCACGTAGATCAGCGCCATCAGCGCACCGGCAAGAAGACCGGAGGAGAGCACGTCCTCGGCGATGATGTCGTCGTTGTTGACACCCATGCGGCGAATGACGTCGATGACCACGATGCCGAAGGCGAGACCGGCGATGGCGTCCATCGTGCCGTAGCCCTCAATGAGCGCGGGAAAGAAGGAACCGTTCTGATAGGCCTCCGTCGGCTCGACTGAGGAGATCGCTGCGCCGGGGGAGAGCAGCGCCGCGATGATCAGCACTGCGAAGAAGAACAGGAAGAGCGGATTGATGATCTTGCCGATCCAGAGGGTGATCTTACCGGGGCGCAGCGAGAAGAACAGCACGAAGGCGAAGAACGCCGCCGAAAAGACAAGCAGATACAGCCACTCCGGCGAATCCGCGCCCAGCAAGGGCGTGATGCCGGTTGTGAACGAAACGGTCGCGCATCTCGGGATGGCGAAGAGCGGGCCGATGGTCAGGTACAGAAGGCAGGTAAAGAAAATGCCGTAGCCCTTGCCGACCTTGCTCGAGAGCGTCTGCAGGCCGTCGGAATGCGTGATGCCGATGGCGGCGACGCCGAAGATGGGGATGCCAACCGCCGTGATGATAAAGCCGATCATGGCGACGACCGCGTTGCGGCCGGCCATCTGGCCGAGATGTACGGGGAAGATCAGGTTGCCCGCGCCGAAGAACATTCCAAACAGCGTTCCGGCGACGAGAATCTTCTGCCGGAAGGTCAATTTTTTAGTAGTCATGGGATAATCAACTCCTTTGTGTTGAAAATATTACACCCTGCACTTGAAAAAGAGAAACGCTCGGTTATAATAGGTATATTACAAATCAAAATACCCTTTATAGGAGTGGGGATATGGACAGCAAAAAATTTGAAATTCTGATGACCGCCGTCAACCTCGGCAGCTTTTCCAAAGCATCTGAGGTCGTGGGCTACACACAGTCGGGGCTGACGCACCTCATCAACGGTCTGGAGCGCGAGATCGGCATGAAGCTCATCCGGCGCGACCACAGCGGTATTTCGCTGACAGAGGACGGGGAGGCGCTGCTGCCCGCGATCCGCGAATACCTCAGCGCGACGGCGAAGCTCGAAAACCAGATCGAGACCATCACGCAAAAGCGGACGGCGACGATCCGAATCGCCGCTTATGCGAGCCTTGCCATGCACTGGATGCCGGAAATTCTGTACCGCTTCCGCCGCGTGTGTCCGGAGACCGACGTGGATCTTCGCATGGTGGACCACGAGCTCGAACCCTTTGAGCTGCTCGAGGAGGGGAGCACGGACGTCATCTTTGCCGCGCGGCAGAGCCACATCAACTGCGACTGGACACCGCTCTACTACGACGCGATGTACGCCATCCTGCCGGAGGACTATCCCACCGGCAGCGAAGAGACCTTTCCCATCGAGGAATTCGACGGAAAAGAATTCCTGATGCCCTACGGGCGCTTCGACATCGACGTGAACGCTGCGCTGAGTCCCAAAAAGGTGAAGCCGAATATCCGCCCCTGCCATGTGGACGATGAAACGGTCATCCGCATGGTCAGCAAGGGCCTTGGCATCACAATGATGACGGAGATCATGATGCGCGGGCGGACGCACGGCGTAAAGACGCTGCCGGTCAGCCCGAAAACGGGGCGGGAGCTCGGCATCGGTATGCACCTGAGCAAGAACACGCCGGAGGAAATTCTGCGTCTGCGCGAGTGCGTGCTTGATTTCACGCGCGAGCTGATGTGAAAATTTCCCATCCGCGATTTAGAAACGGCTGCCCCATCAAAAAAGTAAAGCAGGGCGCTTGCCTAAAAGGCAAGCGCCCTGCTTTGTCGATTTTGGGAATGGTCTTATCCTTCGATTTTTGCCGAAGCCGCGCCATCACTCTTTTGCAGATGCGCATAGCGGCGCGAGGGGCGGAAGTACAGCACCGCTGCCAGCATTAGAAGCGCCGTGGCCGCAAGGCTGATGGGGAAGACCAGCATGATGTTCATAAATGTCTTGTACTGCGGGAAGACCCAGCGCAGCCAGCTCAGGCGGACGCCGCAGACGCCCAGCATCGTCAAAACGGCGGGCGGCAGTGAAATTTCAAAGCCGCGCAGGTAGCCGGAAAGCACCTCGTAGCAAAGGCTGAACAGGTGCGACGGCATGATCAGCATGAGGCGAATATAGCCCGTCTCTACCACCTGCGGGTCGCCGTTGAAGATGGTGAGCAGCGACTTTCCGAAAAAGAGGATCAGAGCGATGGCGACGCCGAGGCTGATGATGCCCTCGAGAAGACACAGCAGCAGCGTTTTCTTGCAGCGCTTGATCTTGCCCGCGCCGAAGTTCTGTCCGACGAATGTCGTGCAGGCCTGCGAGAAGGAGTTGAGGATATCGTAGGTGATGACCTCAATGTTGTAAGCCGCGCTCGATGCTGCCATGACGACCGTGCCGAGGCTGTTGATCGCGCCCTGAATGACGATATTCGCGATGGAGAACATCGCGCTCTGCACACCTGCGGGAACGCCGATGCGCAGAATTTGCTTGAGGCACAGCCCGTCGATGCACAGCTTTTTCGGCTCAAGGCGGATGACCTTGTCCGTTTTGAGCAGGAAACCCCACAAGATCGCCGCGCTGACCGCGTTCGACAGCACCGTTGCGATCGCGACGCCGTCCACGCTCATGTGGAGCGCGGCCACGAAAAAGAGGTTCAGGATCACGTTCAGAACGCCGGAGGCCGTCAGCGCGATCAGCGGAATTTTCGTCTCGCCCACGCTGCGGAAGACCGCCGCCTCAAAGTTGTAGAGCAGGATCACCGGCAGGCCCGCAAGATAGATGCGCAGGTATAGCAGCGCCAGCGGGAACACATCGTCCGGCACATTCAGCTGATTCAGCAGCGGAACGGCGAACAGCTCACCGATGACCGCCGCGATCAAACCGCCCAGCACCGCCACAACGATGGAGGTGTGCACCGCGTGGTGCACCATCGTGTCGTTCTTTTCGCCGATGGCGTGCGCGATCGTCACGTTCGCGCCCAGTGCGATGCCGATGAACAGGTTGACGATCAGGCTGATGATCGAGCTGTTTGTGCCGACGGCCGCGACCGCCACAGTGCGGAGCTCGCCGGTAAAGTTGCCGATGACGGCGATGTCCGCGGCGTTGAACAGCTGGCTCAAAATCGCCGTGGCCGCCACCGGAATGGCAAAGCGCGGGATCTTATCCCATAGCGTCCCGTGGAGCATATCCAATGATTTTTTCTGCGATGCAGCTTTCAACTCTACCGCCCCTTTCCGCAATTTGTCCGGCCTATGATATCACGCTTTGACCCAAATGCAAGAGGCAGAAAGGCCAAAAATGGAGCACAGCGCAAAGAATGCTTTGTTTTGCTGCGAAAAGCGCGGATACCATCACGCTGGCAGACGGCACGGTGCTGAAGTGAGCCCGCTTTACCCCTGTTGCTGTATATACTCCTCAATGGTGCGCAGAAAGGCCTCTCCGTAGCGGGAGGCCTTCCGCTCGCCGACACCCGAGACCTCAAGAAGCTCTGAGAGCGAGCGCGGCGCTTTCTCCGCCATGTCGGCGAGCGTCGCGTTCGAAAAGATGACGTAGGCGGGAACGCTTTCGCGTTTGGCAAGCTCCGCGCGCTGGGCGCGCAGCGCCTCGTAAAGGCTGTTTTCCTCGAATTCGTCCGAAAACACGCCGCGCGGGTACTTTTTCTCCGCCTTCGGCTCCACCCGCTTCTGCATCAGCACGCATTCGCCGTCAAAGAGCACGGCGGATGCTTTTTTTGTGGGCCGGAGCGTCGAATAGCGCTGGTCGACCTCGAGATATCCCGCGGATTCGAGGTATTCGATGTACCGCTCGATGACGCTCGGCGACGTCTTGTCCATGAGACCATAGGTCGACAGGCTCGCAAGGCCGAGCGACAAAAGACGCTGGTCGCGGCTCCCGCGCAGGACCTGAATGACGAGCGTTTTGCCGACGTAGTAGCCCAGCCGCTCGCGGATGCGCATGACGCACGATAAGATCATCTGCGCCGAGAGCGTGATGTCCTCGGTCTGGTAGGTCGCTTTACAGTTGGAGCAGTTCCCGCAGTTTGCGGGGTGTATCTGGCCGAAGTAGTCAAGCAGCCGTCCGCGCAGGCAGTCGACGGATTTGCAGTACCCCGTCATCGCCTGCAGGCGCTCATAGTCGCGTTTGCGCACGAGCGCGGCGTCCTCCTCCGAGAGCTGGCCGGCCCCGCCGTTTTCGATGAGAAAGCGCGCGGTCTCCACATCGGCGGGCGCGAAGAGCAGGACGCAGTCGGCATTCTCGCCGTCGCGTCCGGCGCGGCCCGCCTCCTGATAGTAGGCCTCGAGGCTTTTCGGCATGTTGTAATGGATGACAAAGCTGACGTTCGACTTGTCGATGCCCATGCCGAAGGCGTTCGTCGCGACCATGACGGTCTTGCGGTCAAACTGAAAATCGTCCTGATTCTGCTGCCGCTCCTCATCTGTGAGGCCCGCGTGATAGCGCGTGGCGGCGATGCCGCGGTCACACAGGCTGTCGCACACGCGCTCGACCGCCGCGCGCGTTGCACAGTAGACGATGCCGCTCCTGCCCCGCCGCTCGTCGATGAGCTCGGCAAGGGCGGAAAACTTGTTTTTCGGGCGGCGCACGTCGAAATAGAGGTTCGGACGGTCGAAGCCCGTCACGATGCGGTACGGGCTTTGCAGCTGCAAGAGCCGCAGGATATCAGACTGCACCTGCTTTGTCGCCGTCGCGGTGTAGGCCGCGACAATGGGTCTGCGCGGCAGGGCATTGATGAAATCGACAATGCCGAGGTAACTCGGGCGGAAGTCCTGTCCCCACTGCGAAATGCAGTGTGCCTCGTCCACAGCGAGAAACGACACGTCCATCTCCTGCATCAGCGATAAAAAGCTGTTCGTTTCCAACCGCTCGGGCGCGACGTAGATGAGCTTGTAGGCACCCTTGCGCGTGCGGGCGTAGACCGTGCGGATCTGCTCACCTGTCAGTGAGCTGTTGATGTACGCCGCGGGAACGCCCACGCTCTTGAGCGCTGCGACCTGATCCTTCATCAGCGAGATGAGCGGCGAGACGACGAGCGTGATGCCCGGCAGGAGCAGCGCGGGGATCTGATAGCAGAGCGACTTGCCCCCGCCCGTCGGCATGACGCACAGTGCATCGCGCCCAGAGAGAATGGAGTCGATGAGTTCCTCCTGCCCCGCGCGAAACGCGCTGTGGCCGTAATATTGCTTTAAGATGCTGTACTTGTCCATGAAAAAGTGTTCCGTTTCCTGTTTTTTCTATGATGTTACCCCATCGGGAAGAAATTGTCCACGGAAAATTCAGAAAGGAAAAAGGAGGGAGATCGCCGCGGCTTGACAGCGCGGTTTTCCTGTGTTATAGTCCGCTGTGCTCGCTCGGAGGGAACGCTGTTCGAAAGAAACGGCAGCCGGATAAGGCGCAGGCTGAAATGCCTGTTCCTTATCCGGCTTTTTTGTTGACAGGAGGAAACGACAATGGGCCTTTTGCGTGGAAATATCAAAACGCTTTACTTCAAATACTTGTCGGCGGCGTTCGGCAGCGCGCTGATCTCCAGCATCTACGGCATCGTCGACATGGCGATGGTCGGGCAGTATCAGGGGCCTGATGGCACGGCGGCGCTGGCTGTGGTCGCGCCGGTGTGGAACGTCATTTACAGCCCGGGCCTTCTCATGGGCATCGGCGGCAGTGTGATCTTCAGCACGAAGCGCGGCAGCGGCATGAGCGCCGACGGTGAGGACGAGCAGTATTTCACCGCAGCGGTCATCGGCTCGGTCATTCTGGCGGCGCTCGCGTGGGTCGGGCTCATCCTCTTCGAGCGTCCGCTTCTGATGTTTTTCGGCACGGATGAGACGCTGCTCGCCCTCGCGCAGCGGTACATGATCCCCGTTAAAGTTGTATTCCCGCTGTTCCTCTTCAATCAGATGCTCGCGGCATTTCTGCGCAACGACGGTGCGCCCGCGCTTGCGACGCTTGGTGTGCTGTCGGGCGGCATCTTCAATGTGTTCGGCGACTGATTCTTCGTCTTCCCATGCGATATGGGCGTTTACGGCGCGGGTCTTGCCACGGCGCTGGGCTCGGCGGTGTCGTTTCTCGTGATGCTGACGCACTTTGCGAGCAGGAAGAACACGCTGCGCCTCGTGAAACCAAAGAGGCTTGCGCGCAAGCTGTGGAAGATTGCCGCCACGGGCTTTTCGAGCTTCTTTATCGACATGGCGATGGGTATTCTGACTGTGCTCTTCAACCGCCAGATCATGCAATACCTCGGCTCGGACGCGCTCGCGATCTACGGCCCCATCATCAACGTCAGCACATTCGTCCAGTGCTGCGCGTACAGCGTCGGACAGGCATCCCAGCCCATCATTTCGACGAATTTCGGCGCGGGGAAAGAGGCTCGCATCCGCGAGACGCTGCGATATGCGCTGTGGACGGTCGTATTTTTCGGCGTTTTCTGGACGGCGCCGAGCGTGGCGTGCCCGAATCTCTACATCCGCATTTTTATGAGCCCGACGGAGACGATCTTGGCGATGGCCCCGGCCATCATCCGCGCGTATGCGATCTCATTCCTGCTGCTGCCGTTCAACATCTTCTCGACGTATTATTTCCAGGCCATCTTACAGCCGAAGGCGGCGTTTATCGTGTCGGTCGCGCGCGGACTCGTCATCAGCGGTGCCCTGATCCTGATGCTGCCGCTTCTTGCGGGCGCGGATTCGCTCTGGTTCGCCATGCCCATCACGGAGCTTGTCACCGCCGTTTACGCTGCGGCGTGCATCCGCAGATACACCGCGCGGCTCGACGCAAAAGCCGCTTGACGAAGCGCGGCCACCGCCGTATAATCATGGTGGAATTTTAATGAACAGGAGCCAAAATGTAACCATGCAACTTGATCGACCGCACGGGCAGATGTCCGATTCGTTCCTGATGTCCGCATTTATCATTTTATCCGGCGGATTGCAGGACGCCTATACCTATTGCTGCCGCGACAAGGTGTTTGCCAACGCGCAGACGGGCAACATCGTGCTGATGAGCACACACCTTTTTGCAGGCGACTGGGCAGGTGTTTCCCGCTATTTTGTGCCGGTGATCTCGTTTATGGTGGGCATTTTTGTGGCGGAATGCGTCCACCGCCGCTATAAGTGCATGGAAAAGGTGCACTGGCGCCAGCTCATCATTCTGGCCGAGATCGTGCTGCTGTTTTTTGTCGGCTTCCTGCCGCAGGAGGTCAACACCTTTGCAAACGCGCTCGTCTCGTTCGTCTGCGCGATGCAGGTGCAGACCTTCCGCAAGGTGCGCGGCCACGCCTACGCGAGCACCATGTGCATCGGCAACATGCGCAGCGGCACCGAGGCGCTGTGCGTCTACTTCCACACGCACGACCGCGAGGTGCTGAAAAAGGCACTGACGTATTTTGGCGTCATCGGTATTTTTGCCGTCGGCGCGGGGCTTGGCAGCGTCCTGACGGCGCGCTTTGCCGAAAAGGGCATCTGGGTGTCCTGCCTGCTGCTCGCAGTCAGCTTTTTGATGATGTTTGTGCGCGAGGAAGAGAAGAAATAAGAGGCTTTTTGAAAGATGGCTCTGTATGCAGATCGGTTTCTGCATGCTTTTGTAAAAAAGGAGAGGACGCTGCTGCGTTCTCTCCTTTTCCTTTTGCGTTCGTTACGCGAGCGGCTTGCCGCTGAAGACGGGGAAGATGTTGAACTCGCCGTAGTCGGCGATGCGGTCCGTGTGCTTGAGCGTCTCCATGTCCTCACTCAAGATGGTGAAGTCCACGGCGGCGTTGCTCGCCATGTGGTCGGGGTTGGCCGTCTTCGGCAGCGCGACCGCGCCGAGCTCGATGACATAGCGGATGCACAGCTGCGCGGCGTTGACGCCGTACTTTTTCGCCATCTCCGCGATGGCGGGGTTCTTGAGCGCCTCGCCATGGGCGATGGGAGAGTAGGCCTCCACCTGGATGCCCTGCTCGCGGCAGTAGTCGAGCAGCGCGAGGTCGGTGTTGCTGATGTGCAGCAGGATCTGGTTGACCATCGGCTTTACGCGGCAGTCGGAGAGCAGATTTTCAAGGTCGTCGCGCAGAAAGTTCGACACGCCGATGACTCTGACCTTGCCCTCGCTTTGCGCATCCTCGAGCGCGCGCCAGACGGCTTTGTTCTCTTCGAAATAGCGCTTTTCCACGCGGAACTGGTTCCACGGCTGGGGAGAGTGGATGATCATCTGGTCAAGGTAGTCAAGGCCCATCTTCTCGAGCGTTTCGTCGATGGACTTTTTGGCCTCGTCATAGGTCTTGAGCTCCGCGGCCACCTTGCTGGCGACAAAAAGCTCCTCGCGCGGAACGCCGCAGGTGCGCACGCCCTCGCCCACGCCGCGCTCGTTGCCGTAGGCCTGCGCGGTATCGATGAGGCGGTAGCCGAGCTTCACGGCGGTGCGGACGGCCTCGGCGGCCTGATCGTCGTCGATGAACCAGGTGCCAAGGCCGAACTTGGGGATGCTCAGGCCGTTTTCGAGCGTATAAGTTTCGTTTAAGATCATGGAAATTGCCTCCGATTACAGCTTATTGTACTCTTCGTCCGAGACCGGCTCGCACCACTCGTTCCGGCAGTTTTTGCCGGGGACTTCAACGGCGATGTGGCTGAACCAGCTGTCCTTTTTCGCGCCATGCCAGTGCTTCACGTTCGCGGGGATCATGATGACGCTGCCCTCGTGCAGGCTGACGGCGTCCTTGCCCTCTTCCTGATACCAGCCCTCGCCCGCGGTGCAGAGAAGGAGCTGTCCGCCGCCGGAAGTCGCGTGATGGATGTGCCAGTTGTTGCGGCAGGCGGGCTCGAAGGTCACGTTCGCGGCGAAGAGGCTGCCTTTCGGGTCAGTCAGAGGATTTAAGAACGAATCGCCGATGAAAAACTTGGCGTAAGCGGTGTTCGGCGTGCCGGTGCCGAACATGTTGACCTGTTCAAATGCTTCTTTATTTTCGTACTTCATGTTAAAAAGCCTCCTCTGCTTTAGTTTTCCACATTGTAGCGCAGCCAGACCGCGCCGCTGCCGTACTGCTGCACGCTCGTGAGCTTGAGCGGCGTGACGCCGCGCTCCATCGGCAGGCCGTCGAACACGCTCTGCATGCCGCCGCGGCCGTCGATGCCGGCGCCGATCAGAATGCTGACCTCGTCGAGTAGCCCCGCGGCGAGGAAGCCTGCGTTGATGTGTCCGCCGCCGACCGCGGCGGCTCTCTTGACGTCAAACTCCGCGGCGAGAATTTCGCACGCGCGCTTCAAGTCGACGTGTTCCTTGCCGCAGGCGATCCACGAGATGTGCTTGCCGTTGAGATACGCAAGGTACTCCTTGCTGACCTGCTCGCTCGTCAGGATGAGCAGCGGCCGCTCGTCTTCGGCGCTCTCACCCCAGAGGAGCGTACCGTGGGTGTCAACGACGATCTCGTAGCCCTCGGCGTCGGCGGCCTTGGAAAAGGCCTCCTTGCCAAGTGCTTCGGCGGTCTTGGCCTCAAACTTTCCGGGCAGCGCCATTTCGAGCTCCGCGGTCACGCGGCCGCTGATACGTGTGGGCGCGTCCAGCGCGTCGAGCGTGTCGTAATATTCCTGCACGCCGGGTAGGTGCTCGGTCATGGCGCAGTCGATACGTCCGTCGACCGAGGTCATCATGTGGCATACGATATAAGGCTTGTTCATGAGACATTCCTCCTGAAAAAACTGGTTGTTCTTAAAGTTCACTGATACTCTACAACTTAAAGTACACTTTCAGTCAAGAGGGTTTCGAAAATTTTTTCGATAGTCCGTTACAAAAGCTTGCACGCTTGACAGAAAGAAAATGGCACCATATAATATATAGAACATACGTTTTAGATGACGCGGCGGGGAGGAAGCTCAATGTATTTTGCCTACGGGGAAGAGGAGACCGACTATCTTAAAAAGAAGGATAAGCGCATGGCCGAGGTCATCGACCGCATCGGCCATGTCGAGAGAAAAGTGGATACTGACCTCTTTTCCGCCGTCGTGCACCACATCGTCGGCCAGCAGATCTCGACCAAGGCACAGGAGACGATCTGGCAGCGGATGCTGTCGGCACTCGGCGAGGTCAACGCCGAGACGGTCCTCGCCGCGGGTGTTTCCAAGCTCCAATCACTCGGCATGACGTTCAGAAAGGCGGAGTACATCACGGATTTTGCCGAAAAGGTCCACACCGGCGCATTCGATTTAGAAGGTATCTGGCAAAAAAGCGACGAGGAGGCTATCCGGGAGCTTTCGTCCCTCAAGGGCATCGGCGTGTGGACGGCGGAGATGATCCTGCTCTTCTGCATGCAGCGGCAGGACGTGTTGAGCTGCGACGACCTTGCCATCCAGCGGGGGCTGCGCATGGTGTACCACCACCGAAAGATCGACCGAAGGCTCTTTGAAAAGTACCGCCGCCGCTTTTCGCCCTATGGCAGCGTGGCGAGCCTGTACCTCTGGGCGGTGTCCGGCGGTGCGATCCCCGAGCTGCACGATTACGCGCCGAAAGAGAAGAAATGAGGCGAGGACGATGACTTACACCCAGCATTATGATTCGCCGCTGGGCGGCATCCTGCTTGCGGCGGACGAAGAGGGCTTGACGGGCCTGTGGTTCGACGGGCAGAAATATTTTGCCCGCACGCTGCCAAAAGAGTATGCCGAGAGCGAGACGCCTGTTTTGTGCGAGGCCAAGCGCTGGCTCAATATCTACTTTTCGGGCCGCGAGCCGGACTTCACGCCGCCGCTCCACCCCGTGGGTTCGGCATTCCAGCAGGCAGTATGGGCGCTGCTGCTGGAAATTCCCTACGGTGAAACAACGACCTACGGCACGCTTGCGCGAAAGCTGGCGGAGAAGCAGGGCCTAACGCACATGTCTGCGCAGGCCGTCGGCGGCGCGGTGGGGCACAACGATATTTCGCTCATCATCCCCTGCCACCGCGTGGTGGGCGCAAACGGCAGCCTGACCGGCTACGCGGGCGGCGTCGACAAAAAGATCAGGCTGCTCGAGCTTGAAAGGGCGGATATGAAGTCCTTTTTCGTGCCGAAAAAGGGGACTGCGCTGTAAAACAAAAGAAAAGGCATTCCGCGCGATCGCGCGGAGTGCCTTTTATCGTTCTAGGGCTCAGGGACGTTACCGAATCAGTCTCAGAGCATTTTCATAGTCGTTTTTGTGAACGTAGATATGATATTCATACGAATAGTTCGGGTCGATGCCGAAGCTGCCGCTGCTCCCGCGGCTGCGGCCGCCGAACGCGGAAGAGCCCTGCAAATTCTCGGTTCTGACCGTGTAGGCAATGCCGTTGGCGGACAGGATGCTGCGGATGTTGGACTGACGCTGCATGTCCATCGTGGTGATGAGTTCCTTGCGGTTGAAGATCGTCAGCATAATACGGCCCCCTTTTTGAAAATGGAGTTCTCTGCATTCAGAGAACCACAGGTTTTTCCCGCGCGCAACGGCGGCGCAAATTGACAAGGCTCCGCGTGAATACTATAATGCTCTGCATGGAAAAGCGCTGAAACGAGCGCATCGCGCGGGAACCGTTTCCGCACACAGAAGGGAATTATCAAAGACATGAGACAGGATCTATCGCTCCGTTTGGAGCAATTCAAAAAGCAATACGTCGCGGACGAGGCGGTGCGCAGCCGCATCGCCGAGCCGCCCGTCAAATTCATCGGCGACGAGATCATGGAGCTGGCCGTCGCCGCGCTTCTGCAGGGGGAGAACGTTCTGCTATCCGGCGGCAAGGCCACGGGCAAGAACATTCTGGCGGACAACCTCGCGTGGCTCTTCGCCCGTCCGGTCTACACTGTGTCGTTCCACGTGAACACCGACAGCAGCACGCTCATCGGCACCGACACCTTCACCGGCGGCGAGGTGCGGCTGCGCCGCGGCCCCGTCGCGCTCGCCGCGCAGTACGGCGGCTTCTGCATCTTAGATGAGATCAACATGGCGAAAAACGACGCCGTGGCCGTGCTGCACTCCGCGCTCGACTACCGCCGCCTCATCGACGTGCCGGGCTATGAGTGTATCCCTATCCACCCCGCCGCGCGCTTCATCGCCACGATGAACTACGGTTACGCCGGTACGCGCGAGCTGAACGAAGCGCTCGTCTCGCGCTTTACGGTCATCCGCATGCCGACGCTCGAGGAGGCGCAGCTCTGCGAGTTGCTGCGCGCAAACGTACCGGAGGCGTCGGACGAGAACATCAAGCGCTGCACGGGGCTGTTCCTCGATCTGAACGCCAAGGCCGTGAACGGCGAGATCTCGACGAACTCCGTCGATATGCGCGGCATGATCGCGGCCCTGCACCTGATGACCGACGGCATGGCGCCCAAGGATGCCATCGCCGTGAGCATCACGAATAAATGCTTCGACGAGTACGAGTATGCGCTCGTGCGCGACGTGGCGCTGACGCGCTTTGCCTGAAGAGATGAGCATCGGCAGAGAAGAGAGCCTGTTTTTGACTGTTTCCGAAGATCACCGCAAGCGGACCTATCCCGAGTATGTGCAGAAGATGAGCGTACCCTTTGAGCGCGCGGGCGGCATGGCGGAGGTGTACGAGGGCGTCGTCCTCGGCGGGGCGGACAAGTTTTTCGGGCTCGATGACTTGAATCTGTGGCTGCGGCGGCACCGCTACGCGGCCTACAATATGGACGTGCTGCTGCCCATTGCGCACCTGTGCGTCGAGCGCGCCGTGCGGGCGAGGCTGGTGGGCGAGCGCCCGGGCGTCGCCGTGATGGCGGAGCAGGCGGCGGGCGAGATTTTGCGTGGCGACCTCCTGCGCTACCGGCGCAGCTCGCGCGGCTGGATGTACATTTACGATCTGACGAAGCAGTTTCCCGCCGCGGCGACGGAGGGCGACCGCCGCATTTTGAAAAATTTCAGCGGTTTTGAAGACATGCTGGCCGAGTTTGACGACCTTGCCGCGCGCAGCGAGAGCTGCGCGGACGCAAAGTCGCTCGTCGAACTCTCAGCGCTTTTGTACCGCAAAATTTTCATCCGCTATTTTGCGCCCGACCACAATCAGGACATCTTACCCGAGCGCGAGACGGAAGAGTGGGAGCCCGCAGCCGAACCGGGGAACATCGAGTGGACGCAGACCGAGGAGATGGAACTCCAATACGACAAGGCGGGCGAGGCATCGGCCGATGGCCTCGTCCTGCCGGACGACGCGCTCGCCGGCATTCCGGAGTATCTGATGCGCAACTTTGGCCCCAGCTTTCAGACCGAGCAGGCGATGGAGGAGATCGAAAGCGCTGTCTGCACCGGCATCCACGAGGAGCGAAAGCTCCTCTTCACCGACGGCCTGAGCGCGGACGCCTACGAGGGCAGTGAGCCGCGCGCCCAATCGCTGCGCGCCAGTCGGGACGGCAACCTCAAAATGCTCCAAGAGCACGAGGACGCCGCGCGTCAGGGCATCCGCAGCATCGAGCAGGCCTTTCGCAATGCGCTGAGCCTGCGCAGCGAGCCGGACGTTTACCGCGCCGACCACGGCGTGCTGCAAAACGATCTGCTCTGGAAGGTCAGCCGCTGCGAAAATCCGCAGCTTTTTGAAAAGATCGTCCGGCAGGAACCGTCCGCCGTCGTTGTGGAGCTTTTGATCGACGCAAGCGGCTCGCAGAGCGTGCGGCAGAGCATGGTGGCGCTGCAAAGCTACCTCTTCAGCGCGGCGCTCAGCCGCATCCGCATTCCGCACCGCGTGATGAGCTACTGCACTTACGGCAACTACACGGTGCTGCGGCGCTTCCGCGACTACGACGACAAGAGCGAGGCCGACCGCCGCATTTTGGAGTACCGCGCAACGTCGAATAACCGCGACGGCCTTGCGCTGGCCGCGGCGGGACTCGACCTCAAGAAGCGGCGCGAGGAGCACAAAATTATCATCGTGTTCAGCGACGGCTTACCGAACGACATGGTCAGCGGCCGCAAGCGCGAGGGCGCGCCGGAAGTCTACGTCGGCGACGCCGCCATCCGCGACACCTGCTTTCAGGTGCGAAAGCTCCGGCGCGAGGGCGCGCACGTCATCGGAATTTTCCTCGGCGAGGACGGAGAGCTTGAAAACGAGCGCATGATCTACGGCGCGTCGTTCCTGCGCATCCGCCGGGCGGAGGACTTTGCCGGAAGCGCCGGCAAGCGCCTGAGCGAAACGCTGCTGAATCTGTAAAAAAGTGAAGAGAAAAGCCCTGCTGTGAAAACGGCGGGGCTTTGTCTGATTATTTTCCGCTCTCCTGCGGCGCGTCTTCGAGCAGCATCTGCCGCAGCTTTTTGGCGGCGATGCTCAGCGGCTGCGTCTTGCGCTGGAAGAGGAAGACGCTGCGTGCGGGAATGGGCTCTTCGAGCATGATGGGGTAGATACCGCTTGCCTCCGGTGTGCCGTAAAGCATCTCGCGCGGCACGAAGCCGACGCCAAGGTCGCTCTGCACCACGGGAGGCACCTGTGCCGTGGTCTCGACCTCCACATCGGGGCTGAACGAAAGACCGTGGCGCAGGAAGAGCTCGGCATAAAAGTCGTGCGACGATGTCCCCTCCGTCAAGCTGATGATCGGGTAGTCGGCAAGCCTTTTGAGCGAAACGGGCTCCTCGGTGAGCTCCAAAAACGCCGGGCCGCAGATGGGGATCTCCTGAATTTCGTCGATCTTCTGCGCCGTGAGCGAATCCGGCACGGACGCGCCCTCTGCCAGAATGGCGAAGTCGGCAAGGCCGTTCTGCACGGCGGCGAGGCCGTGGGAGGCAGAGTGGTTCGTCAGGCAGATGCGCACGTGCGGGTATGCGCGCCGGTAGCGCGCGAGCACCTGCAAAAGCCGCGTGCGCAGGGCAAGGCTGCTCGCTGCGATGTGGACGATACCGCTTTGCAAGCTCTGGTCGGAGAGGACCTCCTCTTCGCCTGCCTCGATGCTCTCAAACGCGACGGCGATGTGCGTGTAGAGCTTTTCCCCCTCGGGCGTGAGGCGCACGCCCTGCGGCGAGCGGAAAAACAGCGCGCAGCCGAGCTCGGATTCGAGCTTTCGGATCATGCGTGTCACGTTGGGCTGGTTGCTGTAGAGCGCCGCGGCGGCCTGCGAAAAGCTGCGGTATTTGGCGGCGTAATAAAAGACGCGATAGCTGTCGTAGCTGATGTTCATAGGCAAGCTCCTCTGAAAAAGAAATGATTGGGGTTCTGCGCGGCGGCGAGGAACCTGGCTGCGTAAAATTTGACGGAAGAGAAAAGCATTCGTCCGCACCTTGCGGACGGCAAGACTGATTGTAACAGAAGCGAAGCGGCGGCGCAAGCGTATTCGGGAAAAAAGAACAGAACCTTGACGAAAAGTAAACACCGTCGAAAAGCCGCATGAAATCAGGAAAATTCGGACGGCATAGAAAAATGACATATCCTCCATGTCAAGATAACATTTCGCTTCCGCGTAAGAGACCGATATAATGGCTCGCGTTGGAAATTCCATAGCACAGGGAGGAATAACATGTTTGCTCAGATCATTGCCATCTGCATTTTTGTCACTATGTTCCTGCTTATTATCCTCGATAAGTTTGAACGGCATTACATTACGCTCGGAAGCGGCACGCTCGTGCTCGTGCTGGTGTTCGGCGTCTGCATGCGCTCGATGAGCGCCATTTGGGAGACGCTCAACCTCGGCGCGTTTTTCCAGAGCACATTCTGGTATGGCGCAAGCGAGGAGAGCACCGCTGGCATCAACTGGTCGACGATCCTGTTTATCGCCGGCATGATGATCATGGTCGAGGGCCTCGGCAAGGCGGGCTTTTTCCGCTGGCTGTGCCTGACGCTTGCCAAGCTCGTACACTACCGCACGGTGCCGCTGCTCATCTGCTTTATGTCGCTCTCGGCGTTTTTGTCGATGTTCATCGACAGCATCACGGTCGTGCTGTTTCTCGCCACCGTCACGCTCGAACTGGCGCAAACGATGAAATTCGACCCCGTGCCGATGATCCTGTCTGAAATTTTCTGCGCGAACCTCGGCGGCGCGGCCACGATGTGCGGCGACCCGCCGAACATCATCATCGGCACCTCGCTCGGCTACACATTCTTCGACTTCATCGAAAATACCGGCGCGGTCGTGGCGATCTGCTTTGTGTTCATGCTCATTTACTTCACGCTCTGCTTCCGCAAGGAACTTGAGCGCGCCGAGCATGCCAACGGCGGCCCCGTCACCTGTCCCGAGCCTTCGACGGCCATCACGAACAAGAAGGCATTTCTTGCGAGCGCAGGCGTTTTCCTGCTGGCGGTCGTGCTGCTCATCACGCACGCGCAGACGGAGCTTTCCGTCGCGTGCATCGGCGTGATCGTCGCGATTTTGACGCTGATCGTTTTGGGCTTGACCAGCGGCAAAAAATCTGTTATAGAAATCATTAAGGGCGTGGACTATAAGACGCTGCTCTTTTTCATCGGCCTGTTCGTTTCCGTGGCGGGCCTTGAAAAGACAGGCGTGCTCAACATGATCGCGAACTTCATCACCTCGGTCAGTGAGGGCAATATCGCGGTTATTGTGATCGTCATTCTGTGGCTCTCGGCCATCACGAGCGCCTTTGTCGACAATATCCCCTTTGCCGCGACCATGATCCCTGTTATCCGCGCCATCGCCGCGACAGAGGGCATGGATATCGGCGTGCTTGCCTGGGCGCTTTCGCTCGGCACGGACCTCGGCGGCAACGCGACGCCCATCGGCGCGAGCGCCAACGTCGTCGGCACTTCGGCTTCGGCCAAGGGCGGCTATCCCATCGGCTGGGGCCGCTACTGCAAGTACTGCGTGCCCGCGACGATCATTGTCATGGCGGTGTCCACGGCCTACTTATTCCTGCGCTATCTGTAAACGGAAAAAGGAAAGGAGTGCGATCCCATGAAAAACCAGATCATCATCACCCTTGGCCGCGAGCACGGCAGCGGCGGCCATTACATTGCCGACATGATCGCGCAAGAGCTCGGTATCAAGCTCTATGACAAGGACTCCATCGAAAAGGAGATCGTTTCCGAAGGCTACAGCGGGGAAATGATCCGCAAGATGGATGAAAAGCCCGTCAACTTCTTTGCCTCGCGCCGCATCGGCAAGTATTCGAATTCCCTTGAGGTCAACGTGGCGGAAAAGACGTTCGCCATGCTGCGCGACAAGGCGGCAAATGGCGAGAGCTTCCTCATCATCGGCCGCTGCGGCGACCAGGTGCTCAAGGGCAACCCCAATATGCTGAGCATTTTCATCTGCGGCAACCAGCAGGCCAAGGTCGGCCGCGTGATGGAGAAGAAGGGCCTGTCTGCCGAGGACGCGATCGAGGAGATCAAAGAGGTCGACCGCTCCAGAAAGTCCTACCACAACTACTACTGCGAGACGAAGTGGGGCGACGCCCGCGGCTACGACATGACCGTCAAGAGCGATGTGCTCGGCTTTGAGGGCACGGCGAAAATGCTGATCGCCTATATCCGCAGCTTCATGGAGCAGGACTAAATAAAAATTTGCGGCCCGTGCCGCAAAAAACATTTGAAATGCTCGAAACAATTTGATAAAATCAATTCACAGCGTGTGGCGTTTCTGCGTAAATCCGGTTGCAGAAACGCCGCACGCTTTTTTACGGCAAAAGGAGGGAGAGGACAACTTCATATTCAAATCGTGCAGCAGAGATGCGTAAGTCCGGATTGATCCGGCGGAACGCATCTCTTATTTTTTATGTTCAGGAGGAAGACCGCCATGGAAAACACAAACCAGTTTTTGGGGACGGAGCGCGTGGGGAAGCTCATGCGGCGCTACGCCGTCCCGTGCATCATCTCGCTGCTCGTCGGCGCGCTCTATAACATCGTCGACCAGATCTTCATCGCCAACGCAAGCTACCTCGGTTCCTACGGCAACGCGGCAAACACCGTCGTCTTTCCGCTCACGGTCGTGGCGCTCGCCATCGCCGTGATGATCGGCGACGGCTGCTGCGCGTTCGTCAGCATTTCGCTCGGCAAGGGCGAAGTGGGAGAGGCAAGAAAGAGCGTCGGCAGCGCGGTCGTATTGTCGGTCGCGAGCAGCCTTGTGCTCACGGCGCTGTACCTCATCTTCGCCGACGCTATCATCTCGATGTTCGGCGGCACGGTGAACGAGGAGACCTTTCATTACGCGCAGGAGTATTTCTTCTATATCTCGCTCGGCATCCCGTTTTATATGTTCGGTCAGGCGATGAACCCTGTCATCCGTGCCGACGGCGACCCACGGTTCGCCATGATCTCCACGCTCGCGGGCGCGGTGCTCAACATCATTTTAGACCCCATCTTCATCTTTGAATGTAAGTGGGGCATGATGGGCGCGGCGGTCGCCACCGTGTTGGGCCAGATCGTCACGGCGGCGCTTGCGGTGTGGTATCTCTGCCGCATGAAGACCGTCAAGCCGGGGAAGGGAGACTTCCGCCTGCACGCAAGCCTCTGTACCCGGATGCTGACGCTCGGCATCACGAGCTTTCTCTCGCAGATCAGCCTCGTCGCGGCGATGGCGGCCATCAACAACATGCTGCGCAAATACGGCGCGCTGGATGAGATATTCTCGCAGGAGCAGTACGCGCAGATCCCGATGGCCGTCGTCGGCATTGTGATGAAGTTCTTCCAGATCGTCATTTCCATCGTCGTCGGCATGGCGGCGGGCTGTATTCCCGTCGTAGGTTACAACGTGGGCGCGGGGAAAAAGACGCGCGTGCGTGAGCTCTTTACAAAGCTCCTGCTCTGCGAGGCGATCGTCGGCGCCGTCGCGCTCGTTCTGGCCAAGGGCTTTCCGCGTCAGCTCATCGCCGTCTTCGGCGCGGCGAACGAGAGCAGCTACTACACGGACTTTGCGATCAAGGCATTCCGCACGTATCTTTGCATGATGGTGCTCGCCTGCGTGAACAAGGCCTGCTTCATCTTTTTGCAGGCCGTGGGCAAGGCGTTCTCATCCACGATGCTCTCCATGGTGCGCGAGGTCGTGTTCGGCGTGGGCTTTGCACTGCTGCTGCCGCGCTTTTTCGGCCTTGACGGCGTGCTGTACTCCATGCCGGTGTCGGATGTGTTGACATTCGTCATCGCGGCGGTTATGATTGTAAAAACGTATCGGGAACTCAATACGGAAGGAGCAACTGTATTATGAATCATATTATCACCATCAGCCGTGAATTCGGCAGCGGCGGCCGCACGGTCGGCAAAAAGGTTGCAGAGCAGCTCGGCATCCCCTGCTATGACTCAGAGCTCATCCAGAAGATCGCCGAAGAGAGCGGCTTTGCAGAAAATTATGTCAAGGAGGCGGGCGAGTACACACCCGGCGGCTTCCTGTCCTCAGCGCTCTCGAACCGCGCGTTCGGCCCGACGAACGAGGACATCCTATGGGAAATTCAGTGCCGCGTCATCAGCGAACTTGCCGAAAAGGGCCCCTGTGTCATCGTCGGCCGCTGCGCGGACTACATTTTGCAGGACAAGGCCAAGTGCCTCAAGGTCTTTATCCACGCGGATATGGCGTTCCGCGCCAAGCGCATCGTCGAGGTCTACGGCGAGCGCGAGCAGTCGCCCGAGCAGCGCCTGCGCGACAAGGACAAGCGCCGCGCGGCCTATCACCGCTTCTACACGAACATGAAGTGGGGCTACGCGCAGAATTACCACATCACGCTCGACAGCGGCGAGCTCGGCATCGACAAGTGCGCCGACATCATCGCTGACCTCTACAAGAGCAAGGCATAAATGGTCAAAAAGAGAAGGAGAGAAGCTGTGGCTTCTCTCCTTTTTTCTTATTCCTCTTTCGCAAGACCCGGGATGTTCACGCCGATGCCGTTGACCTCCACGCCGTCGTCGGCGGGGATGAGGAGGTATTTGCGGCCATTGATGACGCGCGCTTCGATCATATAGCTGTTCTCCGGTGCAATGGAAATTTTGACCTCGGGGGTCGTGATCTCAAACTTCTTGCTCTCGATGATGTTGTTCGGGTTCAGCGCGGCGTTCTCGCCGTACTGCTCATCGCACTCGCGCTGGAACGCTGCGATCTGCTCGTCGTTCACGCCGCTGTTGGCGAGGATGCCGCCGACGTCGCCCGCCGTCATTTCAAGCGGCTCGGGGTCTTTGCTCTCCTTGTGATCTTCGATGCGCGCTCTGATCTGCTCGTGCACGGACTGGACGACATCGTAGCTGCAATCCTTGTCGAGCGCGTCGGCAAGCGCCGAGCCAAAGGCGTTTTTCTGCTCCTCGGCAGACATCGGCGGGTCGACGTGGAACAGCGCGTCGATGACCTCCTGATGGATCTCCGCGGCGTTTTTCGAGTAGAACAGCACATTGTAAATGTTCGCCGTGCGGTTGTCGAACGCGGGGTAGAGGAAGCCGAGCTCGGGCGAGGTCGCGATGTAGCCGGTGGAGCTTGAGTGAAACTCGCTCTGGTCAAGGTCGTAGCGCAGTTCGAGCGTCGGGGCCTTGACGGGGCAGATGGAGCAGACAAAGTACTTGAAGACCTCACTCGACGCGTCGGCCTGAATCTCGTCATCCTTGCTGCGGTGCGGCACGTCGTAGGCGTCGGCGGCGAGGAGGATGAGATAGTTTGTCTCGCCCATGTCGATGCAGTCGATGATTTGGCGGCAGAGCGTTTCGCGCGAGGCGGGGTCCTTGAGCTCTGTTTGGCGAAGAGTCTGCAAGAGGCGGTGCTCATCGCTGTCGGCGACCTGCTGCGTGGAGAACACCACGTCGATGAGGTTCTTGCCAAGCGTGCCGGAGAGGGACTTTTTGAGAAGGCCCAGGTACATCTCCTGCTCCTCCTGCCGCATGAGGCCCATCGAGGTATCGACCCACGCAATGATCTCTTTATTGGAGTTCACATAGCAGCCGTACACGCGGCTGAAATTATTCTTATCGAGCCGGAAGCGCCGGCGCAGTTCATTGAGTTCTTTCTGATTCATGGCTCGTCCTTTCCTTTGTTCATGTCACAAGGCCGATTTTACCACGCCCGCGCCGCCGCGGCAAGGGGAGAAACGGCGCATTGTGCGACGAAAATGCGCAAAATGCAGGAAAAGATGCAAAATGGGCGTGAGCGACAAAATGTGCGCGATGTGTGGACGATATAGACGATATCCCTGTAAATCATAGAGAAATTCAATGAATATGTCCATATTTCACGGTTTCTTAACGCCGCATTTGACGCTGCTTTTTGTGAAAACGGCTATGGAAACGGAATCAAAGCAAACATTTCACGTTAAAAATGAAAGATATATTGCATTTTGCATGAGCTGTGCAGGAATTCTTCCGTTTCCTTGGTGATTCTGACTGTTGAAAAAAGAAAAAAAGAAGTTAGAATAGAGCCTCGCGAAATGAAACGGAAGAATTTGGATAGAGATCAGAGAGTTTGGGAGGAGATCAATATGTCGTATCACTTTTTGCTGGATCTTGCGCTGATCCTGCTGAGCACGAAGATTCTGGGCCTCATTGCGCAGAAGTTTCAGATGCCGCAGGTCGTGGGCGCGCTGATCGCGGGCCTGATCCTCAGCCCCGCGGGCCTTGGCCTTCTTTCGGAAACGGAGTTCACCAAGCAGCTCAGCGAGCTTGGTGTCATCGTGCTGATGTTCTCCGCCGGTATGGGCACGGATGTCAACGAGCTCAAGCACAGCGGCAAGGCGGGCTTCATGGTCGCGGTTCTCGGCGTGGTCGTGCCGTTCCTGATGGGCACGGCGCTTGCCTGGGGCGCGGATGAGCTCGGACTCATCGAGAGCACCGGCTTTATCGAAAACATCTTCATCGGCACCATCCTGACGGCCACGTCCGTGAGCATTACGGTCGAAACGCTCAAGGAGATGAAAAAGCTCGAAACCAAGGTGGGCAACACGATTCTGGCCGCTGCGCTCATCGACGATGTGCTCGGCCTGATCGCCCTGACGCTCGTTTGCAGCCTTGCCGGCGGTGACGAGAGCATCGGCATGGTGCTCCTCAAGATCGTGGGCTTTTTCGTCTTTGCCTTCGTGGTCGGCTTTGGCGCGAACCGCATCTTCTGCTGGATGCTCAAGCGTCAGCACGGTTGGGCCAGCCACAGAAACTCCGTGTTCGCCTTTGTCCTGTGCCTTGTGATGGCCTACTGCGCCGAGAAGTTCTTCGGCGTGGCTGATATCACGGGCGCTTACGCCGCGGGCCTTGCCGTCGCGTGCACACCCAAGGGCACCTACATCCAGACGAAGTACAACCCCCTCGGGTATCTTCTGCTCACGCCGGTGTTCTTTGCGAGCATCGGTATCAATGTGCAGATCACGGGTCTGACGGGCGGCATGGCCGTCTTCTCGATTTTGCTGCTGCTTGTTTCGATCATCTCGAAGCTCATCGGCTGCGGCCTTGGCGCCAAGGCGTGCCAGTTCACCACGCGCGAGAGCATCCAGGTCGGCGTGGGCATGGCCTGCCGCGGCGAAGTCGCGCTGATCGTCGCCAACCGCGGCCTTTCGATGGGTGTGCTGTCGCCCGCAATGATGACGCCGGTCGTCATCACGGTCGTATGCGGCACGATCCTGACGCCGATTTTGCTCAAGCTGTCCTTCCGCGGCCATCAGGAGACGGAGCTGGTGCAGAACAACATCGCCGACCGCATGGCCAAGCACCGGCAGCTCGATATCATCACGCAGCAGCTTTTGCAGCAGGATGAACAGCTGATGAAAAAGAACTGAGCGCAGCGCAATGAAATAAAAAGAGCTTTCTCCTGAAAATCGGAGAAAGCTCTTTTTTGATTTTAGGACGCTACCTTTTCCTGCGCGCTGCACTCGCGCAGGATGCGACAGAGCGCGTTCACATCCTCTTCCCGCGTCGCCCAGCTTGTGGCAAAGCGGATGATGCTGTGCGTCTCGTCATATTGCTCCCAGACGGAGAAGTCCACGCGCTCGGCGAGCTCTTTGCGCTGCTGCTCACTGACGATGCAGAAGCTCTGGTTCGTCGGGGAGGGGAAACAGGGCAAATAGCCGTTTTCCGCCATCGCGCGCCGGATAGCGTCGGCGTAGCGAACGGCGTCTGCGCCGATGCGCTCGTAGAGCCCATCGGTAAAGAGCGTGTCGAACTGGATGCCGAGCAGTCGTCCCTTGGCGAGCAGCGCGCCGTGCTGCTTGATGATGGTGAAAAAGTGTGGAATGAGCCCCGGCTGGGGAATGACGACCGCCTCGCCGAGCAGCGCGCCGCATTTCGTGCCGCCGATGTAGAAAATGTCGCACAGCGCGGCAAGGTCGCGCAGTGTCACGTCGTTTTCAGGACAGGCGAGCGCGTAGGCAAGGCGCGCGCCGTCGATATAGAGCGGCAGACGCTTTTCGCGGCAGAGCGCGCTGATGGCCGCGAGCTCCTTTTTGGAATAGAGCGTGCCGTACTCCGTCGGCTGGGAGAGGTAGACCATCCCGGGCATGACCGTGTGGTCGCGGTTCGCGTCGTCCTCGTACTGATCAAGCAGTGCGCGGATTTGGGATGCGGTGATCTTGCCGTTTTCCTGCGGCAGCGTGAGCACCTTGTGCCCGCCGAACTCGATGGCGCCGGCCTCGTGCACGCTGATGTGCCCCGTGTCCGCGGCGATCACACCCTCGTAAGAGCGCAGCAGCGCGTCGATGACGGTCGCGTTCGTCTGTGTGCCGCCGACAAGGAAGTGAATCTCCGCGTTCGGCGTGCCGCAAGCGGCGCGGATTTTCTCTCGCGCGGATTCGCAGTATTCATCCGTGCCGTAACCGGCGGTCTGCGCAAAATTCGTTTCGCACAGGCGCTGCAGGATGGCGGGATGCGCGCCCTCAAGATAGTCGCAGGAAAAAGAAAGACGATGCTCCATGAAAAAAGACCTCGTTTCAAAAACAGGATTGACGGTTTCTGACTGCTATTGTAGAATAAGAGAAAACATGACGCAAACGGTTATTTGAAATGAAAAACATGATATAAAATCATGGATAGGAGGGCGTATGGAAGCGGTCAAATGCGAGGCGTTCCTTGCCGCGGCAGAGCTCGGCAGCCTGACGGCCACGGCGGAGCTTTTGGGCTACACGCAGTCAGGCGTGACGCGCATGATCGGCACGCTGGAAGAAGAGCTCGGCTTTCCGCTGTTTCTTCGCAGCAAAAAGGGCGTGCAGCTCACGGAAAACGGAAAGCTCATGCTGCCGCTGCTGCGCGAGGTCGTGCGCGCGCATCACAACGCCGAGCAGCTCAGCGCGGAGATCGGCGGCGTGTCAAAGGGCTCGCTGACGATCGGCTGCTATTACAGCATTTCGGCCCTGTGGATGCCAGAGATCCTGACGGCGTTCCGCGCCCGCTATCCGGGCGTGACCGTGCGGATGCAGGAGGGCGGCAACCTCGAGATGGCGCGCTGGCTGAACGAGCGCTCGGTCGACTGCTGCTTCGGCGCGCAGATGCACGGCGACAAGTACGACTGGCTGCCTGTCTTTCGTGACGAGCTCGTCGCGTGGCTGCCGCGCGGGCACGAGTTGGCAGCGGCGGATTCGTTCCCGCTTTGCCGCTTGCAGGAAGAGCCGTTCATCCACACCTCGCCCAATCACGACACCGACCAGGACCGCCTGCTCGAGCAGCACGACCTGCACCCGCAGACCTGCTTTACGACGCGCGACGGCTTCACGACCTACAACATGGTCGAGGCGGGGCTCGGTGTCAGCTTCAACCAGCGGCTCATCTCGCGCAAGTGGAGCGGTACGGTGGCGGAGGTCCCGTTCGACCCGCCGCAGTTCGTGACGCTCGGCATCTCGGTCCCGTCGCTCAAAGAGGCCTCGCCCGCAGCGAAAAAGTTCATTGCCTGCGCCATCGAGACCGTCACGGGCGGGGAGAAAAGCCTTTGATAAGAAAAACGCTTCGCAGAAACACTGCGAAGCGCTTTTTATTGGGAATTTATTTGAGCTCGGCGGTGAAGGCGATCTTCCCGTCGTCCACGATGGCGCGGATGGAGCCGTGGTGCCCCTCGGCGATCGAGCGCGCGATGGAAAGGCCGATGCCAAAGCCGCTGCCCGACGAGCGGGATTGATCGGCACGGTAAAAGCGGTCGAAGAGCTTCTGCGCGTTTTCCGGAGCAACATCCTCGCAGGCGTTCGACGAGCGGAGGACGACACCGCGCTTCGCCTTTTCGAGCGAGAATTCAATGGGGGAATCCGGCAGTGCATATTTGACCGCGTTGTCGAGCAGGATCGAGACGAGCTGGCGCACGGCGTACTCGTCGCCGCGATAGGTGAGGCCGTCCGTGATCGAAAGGCGCAGCTCGTGCCCCTTCGACGCGGCGAAGTCGACGAATGTTTCCGCCGTTTCGCGCACGGCGTCGCTCACGGGGAAGTCCTCCATCCTGAGCGGTGAATCCTCCTCGTCCATGCGCGAGAGCGTGACAAGCGAGTTGACGAGCGAGGTGAGCTTTTCCGTCTGCGCCATCGCCTTGTCGATCCATTTCTGCTTGCCGGTCTCCATTTCAAGCACCTTGAGGCTCGTGGCAATGACGGTGATGGGCGTTTTCAGTTCGTGGCTCGCGTCGGTGATGAACTGCTTCTGCTGCTGCGCGCTGCGAACCACTGGGTCGATGGCCCGGCGTGAGAACAGCATAACGAGCAAAAAAACAAGCAGGACGCATGCCGCATCGGCGAGCAGCGACCACACGAGCACCACGCGCATCGCGCGCAGCTCGTGGTAGCAGTCGAGGAAGATGGCGATATTCTCGCCGTCATCCGTCTGCGCGACGAAAAAGCGATAACTGTTGAAGTAGCCGTAGCCCGCGCCGTGTGCGAGCGCGGCGGAGAGATATTCCTGCGTATCATCCTCCGTGACGGAGGCGATATTGTCGAGGTCTGCCTGTGTCAGCGTGCCGCTTGATGTGTAGTGCAGGACAAAAAAGCGCGTGGAGAACGGCGTTTCCGCCGTGAACGGCCCCTCACGCCGCGCGATTTTGTCGTCGGGCGGAGCCTGCGGCGTCTGCGAATCGTCCGCACCGTCGGGCGGCGCGGGAGCGATGTCGCCGTTGCCGCCGTCATTTTCCGGCGGCGTCGGCGCGTCGGCGCTGTCCGGCAGCTGAAAGCGCGAGTGGGGGATGGTGCCCGCGTTCTCGTAGATGAGCGTCAGCGTTTGCTTCAGGTCGGAATCGGTCGAGACGTAGTTGGCGATGTTCAGGATGATCGTCAGCAGCATCATCACCGCCGTGACGGAGAGCATCGCGATACGGATGAAGCGGTTTCGCAGGCGCTTGATCATACGCTCTCCTCCAACACGTAGCCGAGGCCGCGGTTTGCCTGCAGGGTGACGTGCGAGCCGATGGACTTGAGCTTTTTGCGAAGATTCGAGATGTTCACCCATACGACGTTGATCTCCGCCTCATTATCCCAGCCCCACACGCGCTCCATGATGCGCTCGGCGGAAAAGACCTGCCGCGGCGAGCGCATGAAAAGCTCCATGATCTGAAACTCACGCCCGCTCAGACGGATGGAGTCCTTCCCGCAGCTCAAATTGCCGCTGCCGGGGTCGAGCGTCAGATCGCCGTAGGCGAGCACCGTCGGCTGGTAGGCCTCGCTGCGGCGCAGGATGGCGCGCACGCGGCTCAAGAGCTCGTCGGGGTCGAAGGGCTTGGGAAGATAGTCGTCCGCGCCGGCGTTGAAGCCCGTGATGCGGTCACTCTTCTGTCCCTTGGCCGTGAGCATCATGGTGGGCGTTTTCACGCCCTCCTGCCGCAGCTTTTCGAGCACTTGAATACCGTCCATCTTGGGCATCATCACGTCTAAAATGACGGCGTCGTATGCGCCCGACGAGGCATATTCATAGGCGTCGAAGCCGTTGTGCACGGCGTCGACGGAAAAGTGTTTTTTTTCAAAAAAGACCGTCAGCGCCTCGGCGAGATCGACCTCGTCCTCTGCGATCAGCAGCCGCATAAAAGGTTCCCCCTCTGATTCTGATAGTAAGTGTAGTATAAAGAGCGTGCGGGCAAAAATCAAGATGCCTCAGAGCGCGTCTTTCGTCGCCTCGCGCCCGCAGGTGATGTTGAGGTTGCCGTTGCGGCAGCGCAGTTCGTCCAAAAACGCCTTGGGCGCGTGGTCATCGGGGAGCGTGACGCGGTAGGTGAGCTCGTAGAGCGTGCCCATGTTGTTCGTTTTCACGCGCTCAAGCACGCAGGACTTGGTGTACTTTTCAAAGAGATCGTCGAACAATCCGTCGTAGTCGAGGCTTTCGGGGATCGTGATCCTGAGCACGCGCTCGTGCTCGTCCGCGCCGCCGAAATTGACGGCTGTGAGCAGCAGCATCACCGCCGAGACGATGGCAAACGCCATGACGGCGAGCCATACATAGCCCATGCCGGTCGCAAGGCCGATGGCCATCGCGAGGAACAGCGCTCCAATCTCCTTCGCTGTGCCCGGCGCGGAGCGGAAGCGCACGAGCCCAAACGCACCCGCCACGGCGACGCCCGCGCCGAGGTTGCCGTTCACCAGCATGATGACAAGCTGCACCACGGCGGGCAAAATCGCGAGCGTGACAGCGAAGCTCTGCGTCGTACGCGAACGGTACATGGAAACGAGCGCCGTGCCGACGCCGAGCAGCAGCGACACCGCCGTACAGATGAGAAACGAGACGAGCGTCAATTCGCTTCCTAAGATCGAGTTAAGCACAGAAGGTATCCTCCTTTAAATTGGTCGTGTGGACGCCTGCGGACAACTCGTCACGGTAGCAGGCACCGTATTTGGAAAACGACGCGGGGAACACCCCGACGTCGGAGAGTAGATGGCAGAGCCACAGCGGGCACGCGCCGGGAATCTTGACCTCCATCAGCACATCGCCGCAGGGCAGCGCGATGGGCGCGCCGTGGTCGCCGAGGCGGAGGTCGACATCCGTGTCGCGCCACCGTAAGTTCGTGTCGAACGTGATGCGGAGCTGCGGATCGTCGATGCCCGCAAAGGCGAGCCGGTCGTAGCCGATGAAGACCTTGGGCACGGTGTGATAAAACGACTGAAAATAGCCGATCTCGCGTCCGATCTGGCCGAAGTTTTCACTCGGCAGCTCGCCGGAGAGAAACGGCTCCACGCTCTGGATGCCCGTTGTGATGCGGCGCTTATAGACGACGCCGTCGAACTTCTTCTTGAGCTCGACGAAGACCTTGCCGTCCTCCTGCGGCACGCCGTAGCTGCGCACGCGCAGCTTTTCCTTATAGACGGGCTTTTCGAGCGACGCGCGAATTAGGCGGTAGTCGTCGGTATCATAATAAATGTTGCAGATGGTGTACTCGCCGTACGCGTCCTTTTTCATGTAGGGTGTCATCCGCTCCAATAAAAAACGCTGCTGGGAAAGGGTCAGGCAGTATTTCTTTTCATATCGTTCAAAACAGCATTGGATCGCCATGGTGTCGAACCTCCTTTGTGCGCTCAAGTATGAACGCGCAACCTAAAAGAAACCTAAAGGTAAAATCTTTATTTTCTTTAGGTAACCTTTAGGCAAAGCGGGTATGCTGTCGCCAGGCTCAAAGGAGCGGGCGCAGAGAGTGAAAAAAGCACGCGCCCCGCTCCCATAGGGGAAGAAACGATCAGAAATCATTGAGGAGATATATGTTATGAAAATAATACTGCCTTTCCTGTGTGCGTCGGCGCTGGCGCTGTCGCTCACGGCCTGCGCCGGTACGATAAATAATAGTACGGCGGACACGGCAAGCAATGTGACCTTTACCTTTACAGACAGCGGCGTGACCGCTGCGGGCGAGACGGACACGGGCTACGAGATCGACGGCACGGCGCTCACGATCACGTCGAGTGGTACCTACACCGTCTCCGGCAGCTGCGCGGACGGCTCCATCAAGGTGAAAAAGAACACGACCGGCGTGACGCTGGTGCTGGACGGCCTGACACTTACGAGTGAGAACACCGCCGCCATCACCTGCGGCAAGTCGAGCGAGGTGACGATCCTTGTTTCCAACGGTACGGAAAATTCCCTGAGCGATACCGAGCAGAACAATGACGACAACTACCCCGAAAACGAAAATGCCGAAAACGCCGTCATTAAGTGCAAGGACGGCTCGACCGTCACCCTCTGTGGCGACGGCGAACTCACCGTCACGGCCAACGGCAAAAACGGCATCAAATCCGGCGCGACGACGGATGAGGACGGCGAAGCGTCGCTGACCATCCGCGATTTGACGCTGAATATCGATGCACCCGTCAACGACGCCATCAACGCCGAGCAGCTTTTGAACGTCGAGAGCGGCACGCTGACCATCGACGCCGCGGATGACGCCATTCACTGCGACTTGGTGCTGAACATCGGTGCGGACGGCACGGACGGCCCCACGATCGACATCACGAATTGCTGCGAGGGCCTTGAGGGTGCGGAGCTGAACGTTTGCTCCGGTGATATTACGATCAACGCCTCGGACGACTGCCTGAATGCGGCAAATTCCGACCTGACGGACTATGACTTCACGATGACGATCTCCGGCGGCACGATCGACGCCTATACCTCCGGCGGCGACGGCTTTGACTCCAACGGTGACCTGACCATCACGGGCGGCACAGTGATCGTCTGGACGGCCAACACGGCGGACAACGAGCCGCTGGACGCCGACGGCACCATCACCGTCTCAGGCGGCACGGTGCTCGCCGCGGGCGGCAGCAGCGGCATGGGCATGAACCTGGAGGCCGCGCAGCCCTGCGTCATTTACGGCTCAACGGGCTTTGGCGGCGTGCCGGGCGGCGCACAGAGCAGTCTGATCGCCGCGGACGCGGATTTCACGATTGAAGACGCCGACGGCAATGCTGTGTACAGCGGCACAGCCAGATGCGGTGCGAACTTCATCCTCTTCTCATCTGCCGATGTGGTGGCGGACAGTGCGTATACCCTCAAGGCGGGCGACAGCTCCACCGAAGGAACCGTGCAGAGCGGGACGGTTTCCACCGGCATGGGCATGGGCGGCGGCTTCCCCGGCGGCGGACAGAAGCCAGACGGTGAACCGCCCAAGAGCTTTGACGGTCAGATGCCAAACGGCGAGAAGTCAGAGCTTCCCGACGGAGAAGTGCCCGAAATGCCCAGCGGCGAGCGCCCCACACCGCCCAGCGGGCAGGGAAGCCCCGCTGACGGCAACGCCCCAGCGGGCGACAGTACCTCCGATACCACTCCAACTGCCTAATGGCAGAGATAAAGAAAAGCAGACGGCTCGCGCAGGCCGTCTGCTTTTTGCTGTCTGTTCGGTTTTACATCGTCTCAAAACCGACGATCACGCCGCCGCGCTCGGCATAGTAGCTGCAAAGACCACGGCAGGGACGGATCTCAATGTCTGCTTCGGGAAAGTGCCCGCGCAGCGAAGCGGCGAGCGCCCCAGCCGCCTCTGGATTTTCGGCGTGGTGGATGCGCACCTTGCCGCCGTGGTAGTCAGCGTCCAGAAGTTTCTGTACCATCGCCGCGCACGTCTTTTTTTCGCCGCGGCATTTTTCAACGGGCTGGATCGTGCCCTCAAGACTTGCGGTGGCGAGGATCTGAATGCCGAGAATGCCGATGGCGCCCGCGGCGATTTTGCTGACGCGGCCGTTTTGCGCCAGATTGTGCAGGGACTTAAGACTGAAGAAGAGGTGCGTGGTGGCAAGATATTCCTGCGCCTTTTCGCAGATCACATCGAAGGGGAGGCCCTTGGCGTGCAGCTCTGCGAGCTTCTCTGCGAGCAACTGCATCTCCGGTCCCGTGCTCAGCGTGTCAAAGATGTGAATTTTGACCTCGGGATGCGACTGGAGATACACGTCGCGCGCGGCCATGGCCGAGGCACAGGTGCCGGACAGGCTGCTTGTGATGGTAATGACGAAAATCTCATCCGCGCCCTCGAACGCCTTGAGCCAGCCGTCGAGGCTGGGGCAGGCCGTGCTGGATTTGCCGTTGTGGGCCGCGAGATAGTCGAGCAGCTCGTGCGTGTCGAGCGTTTCATCGTCCACGAAGTCGCGCTCGCCGGCGCGGATGGTCATGGGCACGCTCTGATAGGTTACGCCCTCCAGCATCGTGAGGTTGGCAGAGGAGTCGGCGATCAGTTTCATCATGGGGAAGCCTCCAAAAAAATAATCGGTTATTCAAAAACCTGTTGTCAGGTGAAATTATCTTTGACTACAATACAACGATTTTCAATAACTGTCAATCGGTTTTTGAAAAACTTATTGACATTTTTTTCACCAAAGTTTAAGATGATGAAAACGCAGTTTGAACGGAGGAGCAGCTATGGACGAAAATATGCGCAGCCGTCTGGCGGAGTCTGTCCGAAGCTTTCATATCCCGCGGCTCGGGGAGATCCCTGACGTGGGGCTGTATCTCGAACAGGTGACGCGTTATGTCAATCAATCCATCACGGGATGCGGGCTCAGTCCCATCACGGCCTCGATGGTCAGCAATTATGTTAAGCAGAAGATCATCCCCGGGCCAGAGAAAAAGGCCTACGGCGCGGAGAGCATTGCGTACCTCATCTTTGTCTCGTGCATCAAGAGCGTCGTCGCGATGGACGACATCCGCGCGCTGATCGGCATTCAGCACGAGACCTACGATCTGCCGACCGCTTATCACTACTTCTGCGAGGAATTTGAAAATCTCATCCGCTATGTCTTCGGCGCGAGCGACCATCTTGCAAGCGTCGGACAGGACGAGTCGGATGAAAAGGAACTGCTGCGCTCGGCACTTTTAAGCGTGACGCACAAGCTCTATCTCGACGCCTATCTGCGGCTGCTGAGGCAAGACGCGGAGCGCGCACAAAAGGAAACAGAGGAAGCGCAATGACCGTTGAACAGTTTGTCATGGCCTACGGCGCGGAGCAGGACCGTCTGCGCGCCCTGCTGCCGGAGGGCTTTGCCTCGCTGCGGCCGGTGCTGCGCATCAACGCGGAGGTGCGCGACGGCAAAACGCTGCCCGCCATCCCCGAAGAGGAGACGACGCACTATGAAAAGGCGGCTTTCACGGTCGAAAATGCCGCCGTCATCCCCTGCATGCAGGTGTTGGGGGCCTATCAGGTGACGTTCGAGCGCTGATTTTTGAAAAGGGTCTTGCATTTTTGCCCGCGCTTTGCTATACTGCGCAATCGGGAATGAGGTTCTCCCACGGCACTGCCGAAACCGCTTTTTTGAGCTGATGACTTCTGTGATTTTGAACGGTCACAGGGGGCATCAGCTTTTTTTGTGTCCGGAGGAGGAAATTTATGTTAACTTCACTCGCACTCGTCTTTTTGGTTGCCTTGCGCTGGCCGCGCTGTGTCAGAAGCTGAAGCTGCCGCGCATCATCGGCATGCTGGCGACGGGCATCCTGCTGGGGCCGTGCGTGCTCAACGTGCTGGACGGCTCGATTTTGTCGATCTCAGCCGACCTGCGCAAGCTCGCGCTCGTTATTATCCTGCTCAAGGCGGGACTGTCGCTCGATTTGGGCGACCTCAAAAAGGTCGGCCGTCCGGCGATCCTGATGTCGTGTTTGCCCGCAACGTGCGAGATCATCGGCTATGTGCTGCTCGCGCCGTGCTTCCTCGGCATCACGCGCGCGGAGGCGGCGGTCATGGGCTCGGTGCTCGCGGCGGTGTCGCCCGCGGTCGTCGTGCCGCGCATGGTGCAGCTGATGGAAAGCGGCCGCGGAACGGACAAGAGCATCCCGCAGATGATCCTGGCCGGCGCATCGTGCGACGATATCTTCGTCATTGTGCTGTTTACAACGTTTCTGCACACGGCGCAGGGCGGCAGCGCCAACGCCGCGGACTTTTTGAGCATCCCTGCGTCGATCGTGCTCGGCGTTGCGCTGGGTGCGCTTGTCGGGTGGTTGCTCAGCCGCTTTTTCGAGACTGCCTATGCCCGATCGCACTGCATCCGCAACAGCATGAAGGTCATCATCGTGCTGGGGGTCTCGCTGCTGCTCGTCGCGGCGGAGGGCTGGCTCGAGGGCATCGTGCCCGTGTCGGGCCTGCTCGCGGTCGTCAGCATGGCGTGCTTACTTAAGATGAAGTGCACGCCGTTCGTTGCCAAGCGGCTCTCTGAAAAATTCGGCAAGCTCTGGCTGGCGGCGGAGGTCATTTTGTTCGTCCTCGTCGGAGCGGCGGTCGATATCCGCTATATGGCGGGCGTGGGCCTTGCGGCGGTCGGCATGATCTTCTCGGCGCTCATTTTCCGCGCCGTGGGTGTGTGCCTTTGCCTTGTCAGAACGCCGCTCACGGCGAAAGAGAGGCTTTACTGCGTGTTTGCCTATCTTCCCAAGGCGACGGTGCAGGCAGCCATCGGCTCGGTGCCGCTTGCGGCGGGGCTGCCCTGCGGCAGCATCGTGCTGTCGGTCGCGGTGCTCGGCATCGTCATCACCGCGCCGCTCGGGGCGTTTTTGATGGACACGAGCGCGCCGAAGCTGCTGAGTAGAGAATAATAAAAGAAAAAGGACTTGGACGAAAGCGTCCAAGTCCTTTTATGATGCAAAGTCAGCGCTCAGGTATCGAGCGTCATGCTCGTGCGCTCCATTACCACCACAAGGATGGGAATGAGGATGAGCTGCAAGATGATGCCGGGGATGGCCGTCGTCACCGCGCCGGAGAGGAAGAGGGCGAGGCTGAACTCCGTGCCCTGAAGGCCCGCGAGCAGGAACTTCACAAGGCCCCACACAAGGCGGCCCGCGACCATCGCGGAGATGAGCGAGGCATAGATGCGCCAGCCTGTTTTCGGCAGCTTGCGGTACAGAAGACCGGCGATGGCACCGTAGGTCGCCATTTCAAACGCCATGGCGATGGCGACCCAAACGGGCGGCATACCGAACATCGAGCGCAGCAGGGGAGAGAGGAAGCCGACCGCGAGTCCCCACGGCCAGCCGCACATGAAGCCGCACAGCAGCGCGGGCAGGTGCATGGGACAGAGCATGGAGCCGATCTCGGGGATCTGGCCGGTCAAAAACGGCAGGACCATCGCCAAGGCGAGGAAGAGTGCGGAATAGGTGAGCTTTCTCACCGGGGAAGCGGTACGGGCAGTTGCAGTGGCAGCGTTGTTCATGGCTTGTTCTCCGTTCCTTCGAGCAGCGAACGGATGTGCGCCATGGCGTCGTCCAGAATGGCGGAGGACTTTTTGTCCACGCCCGCGACATACGTGCTGCATAGATTCATCGGGATGAGCACACGGTAGGCGTTGCTTGACGCGACGGCGTTTGCCATGGCGGGGGAGATCTCGCCCATCAGCGCATCGGCGATCGCGATGCCGATGGGGCCGACGATGATCTGCGCGCTGCGGCAGGCCACGATGACGGGGTTTTCGCCCGTGGCCACGCGGTCAGCGCCCGCGCGGCGCATCACGTCGGAAGCGGCGCTGTTCGTACCGACCGCCATGATCTCGAGGTGCGGGAAGGACTTTTTGATGTTCTCGACCAAAGTTTTGCCGAGCTTTCCGCCCTGGCCGTCGATGACAAGGATCGTCACGGTGTTCTCATCCTCTCTTGCGTCTTGTTTTCTGCGCGAAAACCCTTGAAAAGACAAAGAAAAGGCATCAATATTCCCCTTGCAGGGAGATTGATACCTTGGTGATACCTCGTTTGCTTTCAGGGAACGCGCGGAAGAAAAGTCAGCTTGTGCCAACGCTGCCGGCTTGTGCCGACGCGGGAATTTTATCAAAAAAGCGCAGGGCTGTCAATCCCTTGCCCCTTGCGAAAGGGGCGAAAAAGCGCTATGATAAACGAAACTTTTTGGTAAAGGAACCCCGCCGCTATGACGAATTTTACCGATATTCGCGACTTTCTGCGCGCCCACTGCGCGCGCTATCCAGAGCTGGCGCTTCAGGACGTCTTCAAGGCGCTCTATCAGAGCGCCTTTGGCTGCGAGCATCTGATCGCCGACCCGTCCGCCGCCGCAGACTACATCCGCGCCGAAGCGGCGCGAAGCGGTGACCGTATCTCTGAGCTCGTCGAGCTGCTCGGCGGCGACTACTGCCGTGTGCACCTCGGCATTTTGCAGGACGGCTTGAGCGCGGAGACGTTTGCGCGGCTCTTCGCCCTCTCTGCGCGGCACGAGGAGTGCGGGCGCGAAAAGCTCGAAGCGATGCTCACCGCCTTGCAGACAATGGCCGACGCGGGCGAGCTGCCGTTTTCTGCGCAGGAGACGGCGGAAGCTGTTGAGAGGTGGCGCAAGGACGGCTTTCCGCCGCTGCACCACTCCGAGATATTTCGGCAGAATTACGCGCCCGCGTACCGCGTCCTGCGGCGCGACTTCGCCCGCGCGCTGCCGCTGTTTGCGCGCATCGACCGTCTGACGGCGGAAAGAAGCCGCGTGCTCGTCGCCATCGAGGGCGGCAGCGCCAGCGGCAAGACGACGCTCGGCGAGCTGCTGCATAACGTTTACGGCTGCCCTGTCTTCCACATGGACGACTTTTTCCTCCGGCCCGAGCAGCGCACGGAGGCGCGCTTCACGCAGCCCGGCGGCAACGTCGACCGCGAGCGCTTTTTGGAAGAGGTGCTGATCCCTCTGCGCGAGGGAAGACCCGTCGACTACCGCCGCTTCGACTGCGCGACGTTTACCATCGCCCCGCCGCAGCGGATTAAGGCGGGAACACTCAACATTGTCGAGGGCGCGTACTCCATGCACCCCGACCTTGCGCCGTACTACGATCTATCCGTTTTTCTGCCGATTTCGGCAGAAAAACAGCGCGAGCGCATCCTCAAACGGAATGCGCCCGCGCATGCAAAGCAGTTTTTCGACCGCTGGATCCCTTTCGAGCAGCGCTATTTCGACGCGCTCGATGTGCGGAACCGCTGCGATCTCATCCTTTCGGCGGACGATTAAATGAGCGTGCCGCTCGGCGCGATGCCGAGCACATATTCGACCGCAATCGCCACAAGAACGACCAGCAGCGAAATGATAAAGCCGTGGAGCATCGGCTTTGCGCCGGATTTGCACAGCGCCGCGAAGTTCGTATTGAGGCCGATGGCGGCGAGCGCCGCGACCATCAGGAACTTGCTGATACTCTTGAGCGTCGCGGCGAGGCCCGCGGGAATGACGCCGACGCTGCACAGAATGGACATTGCAAGGAAACCGAGGATGAACCACGGGAACACCGACTTCATATTGACCTTGACGCCATGGTCGCCGCTTTGCGCGGCGGCCTTTTTCTTGAGGTGCACGCTGATGGCGGCGAAGACCAGCACCGTCGGGATGATGGCGAGTGTGCGCGTCAGCTTGACCATCGTGGCAAAGTCGCCTGCGGCCTCGCTGAAGGCGTAGCCCGTGGCGACGACGCTCGAGGTGTCGTTGACCGCCGTGCCGGCCCACAGGCCGAACGCCGCGTCGGAAAGGCTCATCGCGCGGCCGAGCAGCGGGAACACGACGACCATGATCGTGTCAAAGAGGAACGTTGCCGACATGCCGTAGGCGATGTCCATGTCCGTTGCCTCGATGACCGGCGCGATGGCGGCGATGGCGCTGCCGCCGCAGATGCCCGTGCCCGCGTTGATGAGGCTGCTCGTCTTCCAGTCAAGCCCCAGCGCCTTGCCGATCACATAGCCGAGGCCGAAGCACGTCGCCAGTGTGAAGAGCATGACGGTGAGCGAGAACTTACCGACCGTCAGCACGGTCGTGATGTTCAGGCTGGCGCCGAGCAGGATGATGGCGAATTTCAGAATTTTCTTCGAGGTGAATTTGATGCCGGGCTTCGTCTTGTCATTCGGCGCGTAAAAGCGGTTCACGATCATGCCGATGAACATCGCGATGACCGACGCGCCGATCAGGTGCAGCCCCACGGATTCCTCCAGCTGCTCTAAAAACTTGGCTACCACGGCGATGACGAGCGCGATGGCGCAGCCGGGCAGCATTTTCTTTACGGATTCGATAAATTTCATGTGCTTTTTCTCTCCTCCAATGCGTGTTGCGGGTGTATTATATCACCGACTTATGATATAATAAAATTATAAATAAGAATATGTCGATTCCTGTTTGTTATCGACAAAGGAGAGAGAACATGGACCAGCGGCTTGAGACCTTTTTGACCGTGTGCGCCACGATGAACTATCGCAAAGCGGCGGAGCAGCTGCATTTGACGCAGCCCGCTGTGACGAAACAAATTCAGGCGCTTGAAGCGCTGTACGGCGTGCGCCTTTTTACCTACGACAGCCGAAAGCTCAGAAAAACGCCGCAGGGCGAAACGCTTGAGATCTACGCCATCAGCCAGCGCTATCAGGACGAGGAGCTGCGCCGTGCGCTCAAACGGCAGGAGAAGACGAGCCTTCGCATCGGCGCGACGAAGTCCATCGGCGACTATATCCTGCTGCCGCAGATCATCCGCTTTTTGAAAGAACCGGACAACGAGCTCTTTTTTGCCGTCGACAATACGGCACACCTGCTCGCCCAGCTCGAGGGAGGTGAGCTTGACTTCGTCGTGCTCGAGGGCATTTTCGACAAGAGCCGGTACGAGAGCTTTCTGCTGCGCAACGAGCCCTACATCGGCATCTGCGCGAAAGATCACCCGTTTTCGGGCTGTGAGGTGCCGATGGATGAGCTCTTTTCCGAGCGGCTCATCCTGCGCGAGCCTGGCTCCGGTACGCGAAAGATTTTAGAGCGAGAGCTCATGCAGTGCGGCTACACGGTCGAGGCGTTTCGCGCGAATGTCTGCATCAGCAGCTTCAAGCTCATCCGGCATCTGGTGAGCGAGGGCTGCGGCGTGAGCTTCCTCTACGAGGCCGTCGTCAAGAATGATGCGCAGTTTGGGCATTTTTCCTGCCCGCCGCTCACGGGCGTGCACGAGCTGAACGTCGTGTGCCTCAAAAACACCAATGTGCCCGCGCTTGCGCGGCGGTTCCTTGATCTGTAAATTTGGACAATTCTGCCGATCTGCGCAAAAATGCGGGGAATTGAGCGATATGACTGCGGTTTATGGAATCAGTCGATGGAAAAATCCAACATTTTCCTGTAAAATAGAGCTTGGATAAGATAGGTGATGATCGCCGCGCGATATTTTTGCTGCGCGGCGGCAAGCACGCGGTACGCCGCGAAAAGGGAGAGCAGGAACATGAGCGATATCAACGGCAGCAAGCCCACGAATTTCCCTCTCGACAAGAGTAAACTGGATTTCAAAATACCCCGCACGGACGCTCCGCGCGAAAACGTCCTCGAGCTCGGCAGTATGATCACGAACCGCATCGGCCTCAAGGCCACGGCGGACGACCCCGAGTACTGGGGCCTTGCCGGCGTGATGACCGACGAGATGGTCGACGTCGCGCTCAAAATGGGCGTGCGCAAGCCCAAGACGACCGAGCAGTTGATGAAGCTCACCAAAATGGAGCGCGAGCCGCTCGAAAAGCTCCTGACGGAGATGGCGTGGACAGGCGTCATCGAGTACAACTGGGAGAACCTGGACGGCAAAAACCCCAAGCATGAAAAGCGCTGGGTGCTGCCGCTGTTCGTCCCCGGCAGCGCGGAATTTCTGAATATGCGCAAAAGCCAGATCGACGAGCATCCCGAGGTCGCGGCGTTCTTTGAGCGCATGACGATGCTCCCGCTCGAAAAGATCACGCCCATGGTGCCGCCGGGAGGCGCAGGCATCGGCATGCACGTCATCCCCGTGGAAAAGGCCATCGAGACGGAGAACGAGTCCGTTGACTTAGAGCACATCTCCTACTGGCTCAGCAAGTACGAGGGCAAGTACGCCAAGAGCATGTGCTCCTGCCGCGCTAGCCGCGCCAAGCTCGGCGAGGGCTGCGGCGATGACGCCGAGAGCTGGTGCATCGGTGTGGGCGACATGGCCGACTGCATCGTCGAAACACAGCGCGGCGAATACATCACGAAGGACGAAGCACTCGAAATTTTCAAAAAGGCCGAGGACAACGGCTTTGTCCACCAGATCACGAATATCGACGGTGAGCAGAAAATTTTCGGCATCTGCAACTGCAACGTCAATGTCTGCAACGCGCTGCGCACATCGCAGCTGTTCAACACGCCGAACCTGTCGCGCAGCGCGTATGTTGCGAGCGTCGAGAGCGAGAGCTGTGTCGCCTGCGGCCGCTGCGTCGAAAACTGCCCCGCGGGCGCGGTCAAGCTGGGACAGAAGCTCTGCACGAAGGACGGCTACATCGAATATCCCCGTCAGGAATTACCCGACGATGTCAAGTGGGGGCCGGAAAAGTGGAGCGTCGACCACCGCGACAGGAACCGCATCAACTGCTACGATACCGGTACCTCGCCATGCAAAACGGCTTGCCCGGCGCACATCGCGGTGCAGGGCTATCTGAAGCTCGCCGCGCAGGGCAAGTACCGCGAAGCCTTGCAGCTCATCAAGCGCGAAAATCCGTTCCCCGCGGTCTGCGGCCGCATCTGCAACCGCCGCTGCGAGGATGCCTGCACGCGCGGTACGGTCGATCAGGCCGTCGCCATCGACGAGGTCAAGCGCTTCATCGCCCAGCAGGACCTAAACGCGGAAACGCGCTTTGTGCCCGAAAAGGTCATTCCGAAGGTCGACGGCGAATTTTCCGAGAAGATCGCCGTCATCGGCGGCGGCCCCGCGGGCCTGTCGTGCGCATACTACCTCGCTGAAAAGGGCTACCGCCCGACGGTGTTTGAAAGGGAAGCGCGTCCCGACGGCATGCTGATGAACGGCATTCCGAGCTTCCGCCTTGAAAAAGACGTGGTGGAGGCAGAAATCGACATCTTGCGTGAACTCGGTGTCGAGTTCCGCTGCGGCGTGGAGGTCGGAAAAGACGTGACCATCGCGCAGCTGCGCGAGCAGGGCTATCAGAGCTTCTACGTGGCCGTCGGCCTCCAGTCCGGCGGCAAGCTGAACATCCCCGGCGGCGACGCGGACGGCGTCATGGCGGGTATCGACTTTATGCGGCAGGTCAACCTGCATGAAAAGAAGACACTTTCCGGTAAGGTCGTCGTCATCGGCGGCGGCAACATCGGCGCAGACGTTGCGCGCACGGCGGTGCGCTGCGGCGCGGAGAGCGTTGACCTCTACTGCTTAGAGGCTTACGACGATATGCCGATGGGCGAGGAAGACCGCAGCGAGTGCGAGCGCGACGGCATCACCGTCCACGCCGGCTGGGGCCAGACCGAGATCGTGGTGGAGGACGGCAAGTGCGCGGGCATCAGGTTCCGCAAGTGCACGCGCGTCAAGAACGACGAGGGCCGCTTCGCACCTGAGTTTGACGACAGTGTGAGCGAGCAGGCCGAGTGCACGACGGTTCTCTACTGCATCGGCCAGAAGGTCGACTGGCGTGAGCTGCTCACCGGCACCGCTGTTGAGTTCAACCCCAACGGCACGGTCAAGGCAGACCCCGTCACGTATCAGACGGCGGAAAAGGATATCTTCGTCGGCGGCGACGCTTATACGGGTCAGAAATTTGCCATCGACGCCATTGCCGCGGGCAAGGAGGGCGCGATCTCGCTGCACCGTTTTGTCCAGCACGCGACGTTGACGGTCGGCCGCAACCGCCGCCAGTTTATCGAGCTCGACAAGGAGCGCGCGCTCATTCCCGTCAATTACGACACAACGCCGCGCCAGCGCATCGGCTATAACGAGGCGCTGCGCAGGACGTTTAGCGACGAGCGCGTCGCGTTCACCGAAGAGCAGATCAAAAAGGAGACCGCGCGCTGCCTTAGCTGCGGCGCGAGCATCGTCGACCCGAACAAGTGCATCGGCTGCGGCGTCTGCACGACGAAGTGCGCGTTCGACGCCATCCACCTGCACCGCGAGAGACCGGAGTGCAGCAAGATGTACGCCTGTGAGGACAAGATGAAGGCCATCCTGCCGTACATGATCAAGCGTGAGTTCAAGATCAAGCGTGCGGCGAGAAAGAGCAAGTAATGCACGAGCTGGGCATTGTCTTCCACGTCATCAAGAGCGTGGAAAAGATCGGAGAGGAAAACGGCCTGACGAACGTCGCGTCCGTGACGCTCGAGCTCGGCGAGGTGTCCGGTGCGATCCCGCACGAACTCGAAAGCTGCTGGAACTGGGCAGTCAAGAAGACCGAGCTTTTACCGGAGGCCGCGCTCAAGATCGAGACCATCCCCGCCGTTACGTACTGCGAGGGCTGCGGGCGCGACTATCCCACGGTGCAGTTTGGCCGCACCTGCCCGCACTGCGGCAGCGAAAAAACGTGGCTCAAGCAGGGCAGCGAGATCAACTTAAAGGAGATTGAGGCGATATGACAGAACCCTATAAGATCATCGAGGTGAAAGAGAGCGTCTTCGCCGACAACGACCGCGAGGCCGCACGCCTTCGCACGCAGCTCAAGCAGGACAGAACGTTTCTGCTGAACCTGATGTCCTCGCCGGGCAGCGGCAAGACGACGACGCTGCTGCGCACGCTTGAAGCGCTCAAGGATGAGCTGCGCATCGGCGTGATGGAGGCAGACATCGACTCCGACGTGGACGCGAAGACTATCGCGGACGCGGGCGTCAAGACCATCCAGCTCCACACGGGCGGTATGTGCCACCTCGATGCAAGCATGACGGAGCAGGGCCTCAAGGAGATCGGCACGAAGGACTTGGACCTCGTCGTGCTCGAAAACGTCGGCAACCTCGTCTGCCCCGCGGAGTTCGACACGGGCGCGGTCAAAAACGCGATGATCCTCTCCGTGCCGGAGGGGCACGACAAGCCGCTCAAGTACCCGCTCATCTTCACCGTGTGTGACGCGCTCATCATCAACAAGATCGACGTGCTGCCGTATTTCGACTTTGACATGGAAAAGGTCGTCGAATACGCGCACATGCGCAACCCGAAGCTCAAGATATTCCCCCTCTCCGCCAAAACCGGCGAGGGCGTGGACGCTTGGTGTAATTGGCTGCGCGAACAGGTGCGAGATTGGAACGAGTGAGAAAAGGAAAAGAGATGTACCGCAAGGTACATCTCTTTTTTTGTTATGCGTCCAGCCGAAAGACCGACGGGTAAATTTGTCCGTCCCTGAATTCGAGTACGCCGTAGGTCGGGCGGCGGGGATCGCCAATCGAACCGGGATTCATCATCATCGGCCGCGACGCCGCGTCCACGAGCGGCACGTGCGTGTGGCCGAAGAGCAGAATGTCGGCGTTCATCTCGAGCGCGCGGTACTGCGCGCGGAGAAGTCCGGTCTTCACCCCTAACGTGTGCCCGTGCGCGATGAGCACGCGGTGATCATCCAGGATCAGCACGCGTTCAAGCGCTTCAAAGCGCCCGAAGTCGCAGTTGCCGGGGACCTGCTCGAGCGGCAGGCGAGGGTAGAGCTGATGCAACTCCTCGACATCGCGCCAGCCGTCGCCAAGGTGGATGATGCCGTGCGGCTTTACGAGCTCCACCGCGCGCACCATGTTGTCGACATTGCCGTGCGAGTCGGATAGTACCAAGTATTTCATAGCGCTTACAGGAACTTGTCGAGCTCGCGCTCGACCTCATCCATTTTTTTGATCTGCGGCTTGTCGATGCGGTAGCCGCCCTTGACGACCATGTCGAGCTCACGCAGCGCGCTCAAATTCCGGAGCGGATCGTTTGCGCAGACGATCAGGTCGGCCTGCTTGTCCGCCTCAATGCTGCCGGTCAGATCACCGATGCCCACGAGCCGGGCGTTGAGTTTCGTCGCGCTGTAGAGCGCGAACGCGGGCGTCACGCCGCAGTATTTGACGAAATAGTGCAGCTCGCGCCACATGTCGTAATGTGTGATGTACGGGCAGCCGACGTCTGTACCGAGACCGACTGGCACGCCCGCGGCGAGGTTTGCCTTTGCGAGCGCGACGATGCCGTCGAAGACGATCTTGCCGTTTTCCTGCTGCTCATACGTCGCGTGCGAAATGCTGCGGTCGAAGAGCGCGTAGGGCAGGGCGGGGGAAATGGTCGAAATTTGGAACGCCTTGCGCTGCTTGAAGAGCGTGATCATTTCATCGCTTGGCTGCGCGCCATGCTCGATGGAGTCGACGCCGTTTTGCAGCGCGACCATCACGCCCTCAGGGCTCTCAACGTGCGCCGCGACGATCATGCCGAGCGAATGTGCCTTGTCGCACGCGGCCTTGACAAGCTCGGGCTGCATGCGCAGCACGCCCGGCTCGCCCACGACTTCGGCGTCCAGCACGCCGCCGGTGATCATCAGCTTGATGAGGTCGGGCTTTTCAGCGGCGATCTTTTCGACGAGCGCCGCGGCCTCTTCGGCGGAGTGCGCCTCGTAGGCGAGCGAACCCGCCATGTGCCCGCCGGGGACGGAGACCGCCATGTTCGACGCCAGCACGCGCGGGGCAAGAATTTTGCCCGCCGCGGCGCGGTCGCGAATTTTCGTGTCGTAATCGGCGACGCCGCCGACTGTGCGGATGGTCGTGACGCCGGAGAGCAGCTCGGTTTTGGCGTAGCCCTCGCACATGTTGACGCCGATCCTGTTCGTCAGCGCGCAGAAGGTGATGAGCTTGACGAGCTTTTTGGGGTCGCTCGCCTTCTTTTTCGGCTTGCCCGAGGCGGGCAGGTGCACGTGCATGTTGATGAGACCCGGCAGCACATATTTTCCGCCGAGGTCGACTGCCTCATAGCCTGCGGGGATATGCTGTGCGTCGACGATCTCATTGATTTTCTCGCCGTCGATGCAGACGGCCTTGCCCGTCTGCGGCTCCATGTGCTCAGAGCCGTCGAGAAGCACGCAGTTTGTCAGTGCGTACTTTTTGTCGTTGTGGTACATCGGAGTGTTCGCCTTTCCTGTTATCGAATCTGGCCGCTGCCGGTGATGACATATTTATAGGTGCTCAGCTCGTCGAGCCCCATCGGGCCGCGCGCGTGGAGCTTCTGCGTCGAAATGCCCATCTCGCAGCCGAGGCCGAACTCCCCGCCGTCGGTGAAGCGGGTGGAGACGTTGACGTACACCGCCGCGCTGTCGACCTCGTCGACAAAGCGGTCGGCCGCGGCTTGGTTCTCGGTCACGATGCAATCGCTGTGGTGCGTCGAGTGATGCTGGACATGTGCGATGGCCGCATCCAGATCATCTACGACCGCGACGGCGAGAATGTAATCGAGAAATTCCGTGTCGAAGTCGAGCTCCGTTGCCGCCGTGCCGGGAATGATCTCCGCCGCGGCTTCGTCGAGCCGCAGCTCGACGGGGACAAGGCCCGCTTCTCTACGCTTGTCGACAAGCGCGGCCTTGAGCTTGGGGAGAAATTCCTTTGCAATGTCGCGGTGGACAAGGCAGACCTCCTCCGCGTTGCAGACGGACGGGCGGCTCGTCTTGGCGTTTTCGATGATCTTTACCGCCATGTTGAGGTCAGCGTCCCTGTCGACGTACACATGGCAGATGCCCGTGCCGGTCTCGATGCAGGGAACGCTTGCATTTTCCACGCACGCGCGGATGAGCCCCTTGCCGCCGCGGGGGATCAGCAGGTCGACAAGGCCGTCCGCCGTCATCAATACCTGCGCGCTCGCATGCGTTGTATCCTCAACGATGTTGACAATGTCGGAATCGCCGCCGACGGACTCAACGCCCGCCTTGAGCGCCGTGACGATGGCGTGAGAGGAGCGATAGGCCTCCTTGCCGCTGCGCAGCATGCAGACGTTGCCGCTCTTGATGCACAGCGCCGCGGCGTCCGACGTGACGTTCGGGCGGCTCTCGTAGATGATGGCGACCAGACCGAGCGGCACCTGCCGCTTGGTGATGGTCATGCCGTTGGGGCGGGTAAACTGCGCGAGCGCGCGGCCCACGTGGTCGGGCAGCGCCGCAGCAGCGCGGATGCCCTCGGCCATTGCAAGGATGCGGCTCTCCGTCAGGGCGAGACGGTCGAGCATCACGTCGGAGATCGCGCCCTTCGCCGCCTCCATGTCCTTGGCATTTTCGCGCAGGATATCTTCGCTGTTGGCCTCAAGGCTCTCCGCCATCGCGAGCAGCAGCCGGTCCTTCTCCTCGGCGCTTGCGCTGCGGATGCTGCCCCAGGCAGCTTTTGTGCGTTCCAGAAGTTCGATCGTTGTCATGCTTCATCCCTCTTTGCCAAAAATCTTGTGCCCACGCGCTTGCCCGCGGCCACATCGTAGAGTACCTCGGGCGACTGGCCGTTGGCGATGACCATTTCGCAGCCTGCTGCCGTCGCCATCTGCGCGGCGCGGAGCTTGGTCGCCATGCCGCCGGTGCCGAGGTTCGACCCGCTGCCCCCGCCGAGCGAAATGATGTGCTCGTCGATTTTTCCCACCGTGTCGATGAGCTTCGCGTCGGGGTTCTTGCGCGGGTCTCCGTCGAAGAGCCCGTCGATGTCCGAAAGCAGAATGAGGAGGTCCGCCTGGATCGTCACGGCCACGATGGCAGAGAGCGTATCGTTGTCGCCGATGCCGAACTCCTCGGTGGAGATGGTGTCGTTCTCGTTGATGACCGGCAGCGCGCCGAGCTCTAAAAGCCGCGCGAGCGTGTTGTGGAAGTTCTGCTTGCGCACGCCGCCCTCTTCGATATCCGGTGCGGTGATGAGCAGCTGTGCCACGGTGTGGTTATACTCGGTGAAGAGCTTGTCGTAAATGTACATCAACTCGCACTGGCCGACAGCGGCGGATGCCTGCTTCGTCGGCACGTCTTTCGGCCGTTCGCTCAGGTTGAGCTTGCCAAAGCCCATGGCGATGGCGCCGGAGGAGACGAGGATGATCTCGTGTCCCATATTTTTAAGGTCGCTTAAAACCTTGCACAGCTTTTCCATACGCTGGATGTTCAGCCGCCCCGTGGGGTGTGCCAGCGTGGATGTGCCGACCTTGACGACAATTCTCATATCGTGATCCCTCCGATCAAAGCGGGCGCGCGATGCGCGCGGACGCCGGAATTTGCCCATTATTATACCGCGCCGATTTGCATTTTGCACTCTTTTTTTGCAAATTTTGCGCCGTAATGACACAGTAAAGTGAAAAAGCACAGGCGCGCGAAAGCGCGCCTGTGCTTTTTTGTGAGATTCTGCTTAAAACGGCTTTTTCGCGACCTCTAAGATCACGTCGAGCATGCCTTGGATCTGCGGGGTGATGACCTTGTTGCGGTGATAAAGCACCTGCCGCCACTGGCTCATCTGACAGTCGGCCACAGGGATGATGGCAAGGTTGCCCTTGTGAATGCTCATCTTCGCCGTGTAGCGCGGCAGCACGGAGAGATACTCTGGATTCTCGCGGATGAGCTTGAGCGCGAGCGTGTCGCTCTCGAGCTCCAAAAACGGCTCGACACTTAGATCCTGACGGGCAAGCTCGCGGTCGAACTGGTCGCGGTAGGGGTTGCCGTGGTTCATCAGGATGAACGGGTGCGACACAAGGTCGGCAAGGTGCACATCATCGCGGGCAGAGAGCGGGTTTTCCGTGTTCGTCACGATGACGACGTCCTCCTGCGCTTCAAAGACTTTGACAAACTGCGTGTCGAAGATCTGCTCATCGAGCGTGTAGATGATGTCGAGCTCATTCTTGACGAGCATTTCGGTGATGGAGGCGATATTGCCCGCGTGCAGGCTGATCTGCACGTGCGGAAAACGCTCGTGGTAGAGCGGCACGATGTTAGAGAACGAGGCGGTGAGCAGCGAATTGAGCGTGCCGACGCGCACGGTGCCGCTCAGCTCGGAATCCGACGAGGCAAAGGCGCTGGCACGCGCGATGGCGCTCACCACGTCGCGCGCGTAGGAGACAAAGTCCTTGCCGTACTGCGTGATGGAGACCGTTTTGCCGATGCGGTCAAAGAGCTGCACGCCCAGCTCGCGCTCGAGCTGCTGGATCTGCACCGTGACGGCGGACTGGGAATAATCCAGAGCTTCCGCCGCACGGGAGAAGCTCTTGAGCTCCGTGACTTTTAAGAATGTGACCAGGTTGCGGACTTCCATGGCTGTCCTCCGATTCAAATTTGTAATACATTTTCAAAAATATATTAGTGGAAATATCTTAATTTGTCAATAGACGCATTATAAAAAATAATGAGTCGGGCGAAAAAGTCGGCCGTGGACACACGGCCGGCTTTTTATGAAGGGGATCAGTCCTTGTACTCGTGGTGCAGCAGCTCGTGCGCGCGCTCATTGAGACCCGCGGCATACATCGCGTCGAGGACGGGGTTGCGCTCGCTGCGCTTGAACATCGCGCTGCGGTCGATCTCGTACAGACCGTGGGCGCGTTTGAGCTTGGTGCTCATCAGCGCGTAGGGCTGGCCCGCGCCGCCGACGCAGCCGGTGCGGCAGGACATGACCTCGACCAGGTCGACCTCGACCTCGCCGTTTTCGATTTGATCGAGCAGCTTTGCCGCGTTGGCAAGGCCGTGGGCCAGGGCGACGCGCACGTCGCGCCCGTTAATGGGGATGGTCACAAAGCGGACGGCCTCCGTGCCGCGAAGACCGCTGTGCTCGAGCATGCGCAGGGCGTTTTTGCTCTTGTCGGGCAGGCAGCAGCGGAGCACCGCCTCCGCCACGCCGCCGGAGGTGCCGAAGATCTCGGCCGCGCCGCTGCCCATGCCGAACGGCAGGTCGGGCGACTCCTTTTCGAGCATCTGGAAGCGGATGCCGGATTCCTTGATCATCTTGATGACCTCCTGCGTGGTCAGCACGAGGTCGACGTTCGGTACGCCGTCGCGGCGGAATTCCTCGCGTCCGGCCTCCATTTTCTTGGCTGTGCAGGGCATGATGGCGATATGGAAGGTCGTGCGGCCGTCGGCGGCGTCCTTTTCGCGGTACTTGTCCTTTAAGACCGTTGCGAACATTTGCATAGGCGAGAGTGCGGAGGACAGGTTCTTGATGAACTGCGGGCGCTCCTGCTCCACATAGCGCACCCAGGACGGGCAGCAGGATGTCATCAGCGGGAGATTTTCGCCCGTTTCCAGGCGGCGGAGAAATTCCTTCGACTCCTCGCGCACCGTGAGGTCCGCGCCGAAGATCGTATCGTAAATTTCGTCCGCACCCATGATCTTGAGCGCCGTGACGAGCTTGTCGAGCACATTTTCGCCCGCGGGCAGACCATAGGCCTCACCGATGGCGACGCGCACGGCGGGCGCGATCTGGATGACGACACGCTTTTGCGGGTCGTGCAGGGCACGCCACGCCGCGCCGATGTCGTTTTTGACGGTGATGGCGCCGGTCGTGCACACGGCGGCGCACTGGCCGCAGCTGACGCAGTGCGTGGTCGAGATGGGCTGGTCGTCGCCTGCCTCAATGTGCAGCCCTGGGCCGCGGCCTGCAAAGTGCAGGATGCTCATGCCCTGAACCTCTTTGCACACGCGCACGCAGTCGCCGCAGAGGATGCATTTGTTGAGGTCGAATGTGACCGCAGGGCTTGAAAAGTCCATCGGTACATGCTCGCGCGTATCCTTGAAGTGAACGTGATGGATGCCGAAGCGCACGGCCATCTCCTGCAGACGGCAGGAGCGGTTTTTTTCGCAGGCGGTGCAGTCGCGGCAGTGCGAGGCAAGCATCAGCTCCAGTATCATGCGGCGGTATTTGAGAAGGCGCGATGTGTTCGTGCGGATGCGCATGCCGTTTTTCGGCTTGGTCGTGCAGGCGGCGTCGATCTTGCCGGTGTCCAGATCCTCGACCATACACATGCGGCACGCGCCGTAAACGGAAAGGTCGGAGTGGAAGCAGAAGTTCGGCATTTCCACGCCCGCCTTGCGGCAGACATCCATGATCGTGGGCTCGTCGTCGAACTCCACGCGGATGTTGTCGACATACATGATACCCTTAGCCATCGATCTCCACCTCCTGGATCGCATCAAAGGGGCAGGCCTCGATGCAGGTATAGCATTTGACGCATTTTTCCGGATCGATCACGAACGGCGACTTGATGACGCCCGTGATGGCCTCGGCGTGGCAGGAACGCGAGCACTTGCTGCATCCGCGGCAGATGCTCGGGTCGATCTCGAGGCGGATGCGGTTATAGGGAAGTCCACCCGGCTCGATCGGCTCGCGGTCAAGCTCGCAGAGCGCGCAGTCCCCGCGCAGGTGATCCTTGAATTCCTCGGGAAAGTATTTGATGGCCGTTTCCAGCGTGTGGTAGGAATTGCGGCCCAGATTGCAGAACGCCGTGACCGAGATCATCTCGCCAAGGTCGGTGAGCATATGAAAGTCCGACTCGCTGAGGCGGTAGTCCCGCATGGCCCAGAGCAGCTCGTTCATGCGCTTTGTGCCCTCGCGGCAGGGAACGCACTTGCCGCAGAACTCTGTCTGCGTGTACTGCATAAAGCGACACGCGACATCGACCATGCAGCGATCCTCGTCGAGCACCGTGATGACGCTGTCGCCGCGGCGCACGCCGTAGGGCTTGAGCTTTTGAAAGTGCAGGGGCAGATCGAGATGCTCCTCGACGAGAAGGCCGCCGCTCGGGCCGCCGATCTGCACCGCCTTAAACTTTTTCCCATTCGGAATGCCGCCGCCGATCCCGTAGATCGCCTCTCGGATGGTGGTCGCCTCCTCGGGAATGTCTACATAGCCGGGGTTGGCGATGTCACCCTTGAGTAAAAAAATTCTTGCCATTTCTCTCTCCGTGTTTCGTTTTTTAAATTTCAAAAAATCTAATAGAATATATAGCACGAAAGACTCTAACACTGCGCCTTAAAATTGTAAAGGGATGCACTGATAAATTATTTGAATAGGAGGGCGGGCTATAAGCAAAAGACGGAGGAGACCGCCTATAATAAGGCGGTCTCCTCCGTTTCTTCTTCGTCCAAAAGCTGCATGATCGACACTTCGAACGCCGTGCGTTCCTCACTGCCGCTTTCGAGCAGCTTGGTGTAGGTCCGGCTCTGCACGCGGCCCTCAAGCGCCAATCGCTCGCCGACGTCCATGCCCGCGATCTGCACGGCGGTCTGTCCCCAGGCGATGCAGGGTAAGTAGTCCGCGCGCCCGTAGTGGCGGTTGACTGCCAGAATGACATCGCAAATGCTGCGGCCGAGCGGCGTGCGCCGCAGCACGGGCTTTTTGCACAGCGCGCCCGAGAGCAGGATGCGGTTAAAGTACGAGCCGTCGCCCGGCTCGATGCTCTGGGCGAACACGGTGATGACGAGCCGGTTGCCCTGCCCGCTCTTGTTGTTAAACGAGCGCAGCTGCCCGACGATGCGAAGGCTCTGTCCCTCCTCCACAGGGCAGACGCGCAGCAGTGCCTCGCTCGCCACGATGACGGGCACGTCGTTCTGGCCTGACAGGCGCTCGACCCGCAGGGGAAATTTGTCGAACCGGCGGGTATGGTTCTCGTGCGAAAAGACGGGCTCGCCTGCGGCGACGCCCCACAGCTCCACATAGTTCTGGTTGCGCTCCATATCGTACACCTCAGCACTGTTTTGTTGGTGTATCCTATGAAAAAGAACGTGGAGATATGCCGTGCCGAGCACGAGGACAAGAAGAAAGAGCCGTCTTTCGACGGCTCTTTCTTCTTGTCATTCGCGTGAGCGATAAATTACATCTTGGAGATGATCTCGACCAGCTCTTCGCCGATGCGGCCCTGAGCCTCGACGGTCGCGGAGCCGATGTGCGGCGTGCAGGAGACCATCGGGTGGGAGTAGAGCGCAACGTTGGTCGCGGGCTCGTCGGCATAGACGTCCAGACCGGCGGCGCGGACCTTGCCGCTGTTGAGCGCATCAAGAAGCGCAGCCTCGTCGACGTTGGTGCCGCGGGAGGTGTTGATGATGACGACGCCGTCCTTCATCTTGGCGATGCGCTCAGCGTTGATGAGAGCGCCGCCGTCGACAGCGGGAGCGTGGACGGAGATGAAGTCGGACTTGGCGAGCAGCTCGTCCATCTCAACATAGGGGATGCCGAGCTCTTCCTCGATGCCGGGGATGTGGAAGATATCGAACGCAATGACGTTCATGCCGATGGCCTTGGCCATCTTGCCGAGCTTCTGGCCGATGCGGCCGAAGCCGACGATACCGAGCGTCTTGCCGGTCAGCTCGATGCCCTTGCCGTAGGCCTTCTTTTCCCACTTGCCCTCGCGCATGGAGTGGCCGGCGATGGAGATGTAACGGGCGCAGGAGAACATGTGAGCCATAGCGAGCTCAGCAACGGACTCGGAGGGGGACTTCGGGGTGTTCTTCACCTCGATGCCGTTGTCCTTGGCGTACTGCACGTCGATGTTGTCGAGGCCGACACCGGCGCGGATGACGCACTTGAAGCGGCTGCCCTTGGCCTCGTCGATCTGCTTGGCGCGCAGCTTGGTCTTGGAGCGAATGATGGCGACATCAAAGTCGCGCAGGGCCTTACCAAGCTCGTCGGGCTCGTAGAACTGCTCAACGAGCTCGTGACCCATCGCGCGAACCTTCTCGATCGCGCCCTTATCCATACCGTCGGTAACAAGAATACGCATTTTAACTTTCTCCTTGTAAATATTTTAATCGTTGACCCAGCCGCTCTTTAAGCGGCGGCACCGGTGAACGCTTCACCGGTGAGGGGGTATCTAAAAGGGGGATGTGATCCCCCTTTTAAAAAGCAATTACTTGGTGTGCTCGGCCTCGAACTTCTTCAGGAATTCGACGAGAGCCTGAGCGCCCTCGATGGGCATGGCGTTGTAAACGCTGGCGCGCAGACCGCCAACGCTCTTGTGGCCCTTGAGGTTATCGTAACCGGCAGCCTTGGTAGCAGCGACGACTTCGGCGTCGAGCTCGGCGGAATCGGTGACGAAGGGAATGTTCATGAGGGAACGGAACTCGGGCTCAACGGTGCCGTGGAACATCTTGGAGGAATCCAGGAAGTCATAGATGACCTTGGCCTTCTCGACGTTGCGCTTGTGCATCTCCTCGAGACCGCCGATGCTCTTGAGGTACTTGAACACCTTGCCGCAGCAGTAAATCGCCCAGCAGTTCGGGGTGTTGTACATGGAGTTGTTCTTGGCGTGGGTGTCATAGCGCATGTAGATGGGCATCTTGGGATCGAGATCCTCGCGGATGAGGTCCTCGCGGATGATGGCGATGACCATACCGGCAGGGCCGACGTTCTTCTGCACGCCCGCATAGATCATGCCGTAATCGCTGACGTTGCAGGGCTGGGAGAGGAACATGGAGCTCTGGTCGGAGACGAGGACGTGACCCTTGGTGTTGGGGAGCTGCTGCCAGGTCACACCGTGGATGGTCTCGTTCTCGCAGATGTAGACATAGTCGGCATCCTCGGGAATGTCAAGATCGGAGCAGTCGGGGATGTAGCTGTAGTTCTTGTCCTTGGAGGAAGCGGCGACGATGACCTCGCCGTACTTCTTGGCCTCGGCAATGGCCTTCTTGGACCATGCGCCGGTCTCGACGTAGACGGCCTTGCCGTTCTTCATCAGATTCCAAGGCACAGCCGCGAACTGCAGCGTAGCGCCGCCCTGAATGAACAGGACCTTGTAGTTGTCGGGAATGCCCATCAGGTCGCGCAGGTCAGCCTCGGCCTCGTCGATGATCTGCTGGAAAACCTTGGAGCGGTGGCTCATTTCCATGACGCACATGCCGCTGCCGCGGTAGTTCATCATCTCGTCACGGATTTCCTCCAGCACGGGCTCCGGCATCATAGCGGGACCGGCAGAGAAGTTGTAGGTGCGATTGTACTTCATTGTTGGTGTCCTCCTGATTGTCTTTTTTGAGCAATAGCAACAGAAATTGCATGATATGACAGCTACAGTATAGTCTATCGTGCGGGGATAATCAATAGAAAAAAGCAAACTTATCATTTATTTAAAAACAACTGTGCCGCGCTTTGAAAAACAAAAAGCAAATGAAGAAATTATTGACAAACGATAATTCTTCTGCTACGCTGACGATAGAAATTATCGCAAAACAATAATCCTGGAGGTGCGATATGAAACGTGACCGGATCAAGACCTTACTTTTGGCGGAGGCGCTCATCTGCGCGCTGCTTGCGCTCGCCCTGTGGCTTTTCGAGGGCGACGCCTTTTCCGTCGCCGGATTCCCCGGCAGCGCAGTGGGGCAGGGACTGAGCGCGCTGGCCGCCTCGGGACGCTTTGGCTTCGCGCTGGCGTTCACGCTGTATGCCGCGGTGATCCTGCTGCCGCTCTATGCGCTCGTGCACATCGCGGCGCGGCGGGAGCTGAAGCCGGAGGACGCGCTGCTCATGCTCATCGCGTTTGCCGCGGCCTGCGCGCTCTTTCCACACGGCTGGACCGCCTATTGGAGCACATCGGCGGAGGCGCTGTTCCCGCGCTTTGCCTGGCAGTGGCTCATCTTCGCGCTGCTCGCGGGCTGGGTCGTGCTGCGGCTGCTGCGCCGGTTTTCCGGCGGCGATACGCAGGAGCTCTTGAAGCTATTCCGCGCGCTGCTTATCCTCGCGGCGGCGTACTTCGTCTTCGAGGTTTGCTTTGCGGAATTTGCGGGCCTGTTTTCTGCCGTCGACGCGCTCAAGGCGGGCAACAGCGCCTTTACAACCGATACGGTACTGCCTGTGGCAACGGACATAACGGGATCGAAGAGCCTTGCACTCAGCTATGCCGTCCTCGCCCTGCGCTTTGCCGCGGAAGTCCTTCCTACGCTGCTCACCGCGGCGACGGCATATTTTGCCATCGGATTGCTCGATACGATGGAGGACGGCGCGTTTACGCAGGAGAGCGCGGCCTATGCGCCGAAGCTCGCCGAATGGTGTGTCAAGGTGCTCAAGCTCAGCGTGCTGTTCGCCCTCGCGGTCAACGTTTTACAGGCGGTTTGCGCGCCGCTCATCCTCAGCACCAGCATTTCGATTCCTCTTCCTGTTCTGGAGCTGTGCTTCGTGCTCGCCGCGCTTCTCGGTGCGCGGCTCATCGCCTCGAACGTCGCCCTTGCGGCGGACAACGACCTCTTTATCTGAGGGTGCTGCCATGGCGATCACAATACATCTCGACGAGGTGCTGAAAGCGCGCGGCATGACAAGCAAGGAGCTTTGCGCCATTGTCGGCATCACGGAGGCGAATCTTTCCATTCTGCGCAGCGGCAAGGCCAAGGGCGTGCGATTTGCGACGCTCAACCGCATCTGCTGCGCGCTCGAGTGCAATGTGGGCGACATTCTGCAATGCGACGGAGAATTGGAGGCAGAGCATGAAGAGTAAAACGAAAACGATACTGATTTTTGCTGCGATCCTCGCGGCGGCCTTTCTCATTGCCTTTCTTGACGGCGGCGCGGTGCAGTCCGCCGCGGACGAGGAGGAAGAGGGCACGCTCATCGGGGCTTTCGTCTCGGAAGAGGACATCGACATCGGCGGTGATCTTGCGGTCTCGGCCGCGGGCAAATTCGTCTGGAAGGCCGGGCGGCTCTATATGGAGACAGACGACTGGTCCGCGCTCGGTGAGCGCGGCGGCGGCATCTACTGCACGATGGAGCCGGACGCGCGCTACGGTGAGGAGGACGCCAAGTCGCCGAATATCACGATCTTCGGCGCACTCGGTGCGCCGCTGGGGAAGGCCGGTATCGACGATGACAACGGCGTCCGCACGACGGATATCGACCTCTCGGGCGAGGTCTACGCCTGCGGCGACAGACAAGTGATTTTCAATCTTTATCCCATCTACCAGACGTCGGATGGACGCATTTATTTGACGCGCGGCAACAGCATGGGCATGTCCGGCGCGGACGGCGCCAGCATAACCCACACGCTCACGAGCGATAAGACCGAGACGATCGGCGGCAAGTCCGAGCGCGTGAAGGTCAGAGTTGCCATCACCGTTGCTGCCCGCCCGACACCGACGAAGTTCACCGTCGCGCACATGGACGAAAACGACGATCTCTTGAAGCTCGAGGAGTTCGCGCCCGACGCGCTGCCCGAGTCTATCACTGCCGCGGACGGCGCGGCGTATCTCATCGGCACGAGCTATGGACAAGACGGGGACGGCGAGACGGCGGAATACGACATTTGCAGCCGCAGCAATGACAGTGCGCCGTATTCTTACTCAAATCTGGATACCTTCCGCTATCAGGACGGTAAGCTCTGCTCAATCAGCATCAAGGTCAACTGGGGGGAGGGAACAGCATGAAACGACTGATCGCCTTTGCACTGGCACTCGCGGTGGTGTTCGGCGTGAGCTTCGCGCTTTACAAGCCTGAGCGGATCGAAGCCGCGGCGCAGGAGACCATGGACGACGAATGGGTCGGATACTTCTTCGCCCTCGAACCCTTCGACGGCAGGCGCTACGCGACGGAGAACGGCGATGATTACGACTTCGGCGTGCCCGGCGTGCCGGTGTTTGTGACCATCACAGCGTTTGAACCCGACGATCCGGATTACGAAGAGGGCTCTGAATTCAACAATTCCGTCGGTGCGGCGGTGTCCGACGAGGTGGTGGGCAGCGGAATGCACATCAAGGTCGACGACAACGGCAGCAGCTACGAGACGGGCGGAGAGATCGCGCTCGACGCGCTGGGACGGGCGGAACTGTACGAATGTTATGTCTACCGCACGCCCGCGGGGGACTACTATGCCGAGTGCACGCAGGCCAACGGCACAAATGTGCGTTACAGGACACCCAGCACAAACCTGAACCAAACGCGGACGATCTCGACCGAGCGGTCGAGCGACTGGCGCGCGAACGGCAAAACGCAGAGCCGCTCGATCAAGGTGAGCGTTTCGTTTGCGGCGCACACGGCGGCAGAATCGGTCGAATTTGTCTGGATGGACAGCGATAAAAATGTCCTGTCGCGCGCGGAATACGCCGCTGACGCTCTTCCCGAGACGCTGGCCGCACCCGAGCATGCGGCACTTCTCGTCACGGCGATGCAGAGTGTGGACGGTACGACCGAGCGCACGCTCTGCACGCAGGACGATCTGTTCGCCAGAGCCTATGTGCCCTCGACGCTTTCCGGACTTCTGCGCGTCGTCGACGTCTCGCTCGACTGGGGAGAGGACGGGACTTAACCAATTCTTAATAAAGGATTCGCTAAGAAAATGATTGCAATACGCGGGCAAAGCGGGTAAGATGGGGTTAACTCAAAGAAAAGAGGAACTTGCCATGCGTCCCGACGGAACCCGAGTGAAAGAGGCGTCCACCATCGTTTCGGCACTGCCCTATGTCATGCCGCGGCGCTACGATGCGCAGAATTTCATCACCGAATACGCTGATATGGAGGTCCTGCGCCGCTACATTCAGGAAAGGCGCCGCGAAGGCGTCCGCATCCCGTATATGACGCTCATTCTGGCGGCATACTTCAAGGCGTATCAGGAAAATCCGAAGATCAACCGCTTTATCATGAACAGCAAGATCTATCAGCGCAACCACTTCTGCGTCAGCTTCGTCATCCTGAAAACGCGCGCCGACGGCCGCGCGGACGAGACGTCGATCAAGGTGTTCTTTGAGGACGGGGACGATATCTTCTCCATCAACCGCAAGATCGAGGAGGCGGTCGCGCAGAATCAGGTGGCCGCGCACAACAACAATACGGATAAATTCGCGAATTTTCTGTTCGCCATCCCCATCCTGCCGGGGCTTTTGTTCGGCCTTGTCAAGCTGATGGACCGCTGCGGCGTTTTACCGCGGAAGATCATTGATCTGAGCCCGTTCCACACGAGTCTTTTTATCACGAACCTTGCCTCCATCAACACGAATTCCATCTTCCACCACTGCTACGAGTTCGGCACGACGGGTGTGTTCGTCAGCATGGGCAAGCCTATTGCCAATTATAGGAGCGGGGAGTATAATAAAAAAATGATCCCGCTCTCCGTCGTGATGGATGAGCGCATCTGCACGGGACACGAGTACGCGCTGTTCTGGGCGAGCTTGCGCCGCTATCTTAAGCACCCCGAGCTGCTGGAGGGGAAGCCGACGGAGGGAAACGCCTATCCCACGGAGGAATGCGTTTGATCAGCAGCCACAAGCCGCAAAGCGCGGGATCTGCGCTTTGCGGCGTTTTTTACTTTTATATGTAGAAGAAAGGACAGGGAAGCTTCCTTGATCGAACCAAAGTCTCAGGTAAAGAAATGCAGCGCCCACGCAGAAATTTTGCAGCAAAACGAGGAACGCATCGTCTACCGCCTCAGAGAGACGGACGGCGAGGTGCGCATCACGGCCTATCCCGTTTTCCCCGGCATTGAGCTTGCCTATCACGATGTGCACGCGCCGTCGTACCGTCTGGCAGAGCCGGGCGCGGCGGGACTCATCGAGATCCAGCACTGCCGCGAGGGACGCGCGGAATACTGCTGCGGCGGCGAGCATTACTTTTTGGCTCCCGGCGACCTCTCTGTCGTGCGCCGCGCCGCTATCGAGGGGGAGGTGGAGTTCCCCACGGGGCACTACCACGGCATCACCGTCACGCTCGACCCCGCCCTTGCGCCGGACTGTTTGTCCTGCATTTTGCAGGATGTCGACGTCCGCCCCAGCGTGCTGGCGGAGAAGTTCTTCGCCGACTCGGAGTGCTTCGTCTCGCGTTCGTCGGCGCGCGTGGAGCACATCTTCTCTGAGCTCTACGCCGTGCCCGCCGGCATCAGACGCGGCTACTTTAAGGTTAAGGTGCTTGAACTTCTGCTCTTTTTGAGTGCGCTCGACGTGGCGCACGAAAAGCACGGCTATACCGCCGCGCAGGTGCGCCTTGCGCGCGCGGCGCGCGACGCGCTGCTTGCAAGCACGGAGGACGACGTCACGATCTCGGCGCTCTCGCAGGAGCTTGGCGCGTCGCCCTCGCAGCTCGCCGCGAGCTTTCGCGGCGTGTACGGCATGACGCCCGCAGCATTTTTGCGCGCGCAGAAGATGCACAGTGCCGCGCAGCTCCTGCGCACGAGCGACCGCACGGTGCTCGATATCGCGGGGCAGTTCGGCTATGACAACGCCAGCAAGTTTGCCAAGGCCTTCCGCAGTGTGATCGGTGTGTCGCCGAGCGCGTACCGCGCGGGCGCGGACAGCGACAGCTGTGCGCCGACGGCGGAAAAGGCAGAATAAAATATTTTGGAGCCTCATCCGATCAATTTGGAGCGGATGGGGCTCTTCTTTTCGGGTATCCTAAGACACGTCAAGAGCGAGGACGCCGTTCTCTAAAAGTTAGAGAAATCTAACTTCTGGGGAGCCACCACCGAAACCAAAGGGGAGGGAAACGGGCATGTCTGAAGAGATCCTGGTGCGGCAGGGTGCGCCGACGTTGGCAGGTATCAAAACGGGCAGCCTCTTCCCTTGTCCTTGCGAAGATAAGGAAGCGCTCTTTGCGGACATCCGCCGCCTGAACCGCCTGCTTGTGCCAAAGGGGCTGTGTCTGCTGCCGATCCGTTTTCTGAAAGGACAGGTCCTTTTGTACCTGTACCGCCCCTCCGAGCTGCGGAGAGATTTGGAGAACGAACAGGCGGCCGAGATCCTGCACCACGCGGGCTACAGCAGCGGCCACTGCGGACGCTGCATCGCAAACCTCATCCGCCGATTCCGCGAGGGCGGCGAATTCCCCCATGAGGTCGGGCTTTTCCTCTCGTATCCGCCGGAGGACGTCAAGGGCTTCATCGACCACCGCGCCTGCAACTTCAAATGCGCGGGGCTGTGGAAGGTCTACGGCGACGAGAAGAAGGCGCACGAGCTGTTCGCCCGCTTCAAAAAATGCACGGAGATCTACTGCGCACTCTGGGAGGCCGGCTCGGGCATCGAGCAGCTTGCCGTGGCAGTGTGATAGATACTGATTTATGAAAGGAACATACTAATATGAAGAAGACTGCTGTTGTTTATTGGAGCGGCACGGGCAACACCGAGGCCATGGCCAAGGCCGTCGCTGAGGGCATGGAGAGCGCGGGCGCGCAGGTCACGATGTTGACCCCTGACCAGGTCAAGGCCAGCGAGCTGAGCGCTTACGACGCGATCGCCTTCGGCTGCCCCGCCATGGGCAGCGAAGTGCTCGAGGAGATGGAGTTCCAGCCCATGTTTGACGAGGTCAAGCGCAGCCTTGGCGGCAAGAGCGCCGCGCTGTTCGGCTCCTACGGCTGGGGCGACGGCGAGTGGATGCGCGGCTGGGAAAAGGACTGCGATGATTCCGGCATCCGCCTTGTGTGCGAGAGCGTGACCTGCTGCGAAGCGCCTGATGACGCCGCGCTGGACGCCTGCCGCGCGCTGGGCAAGGAGCTGGCGAAGTGAGGATTCCTCTGTGGACGAAAAGCGCGCGATGAGGAAGCTCAGGCGGAAAGCACCTGTGCTCGTTGCGCTTGCGGTCATCCTGCTGAGTCTTGCCATCGGCGGATGCCTGCCTTTTTGAAAACACGATGCGATGGAAGGCCGCGTACGGGGAGTGCGCGGCCTTCCGATTTTTATTTGCGCTGCCGAAACGGCAGATTTTTACTGATAAGTATTAGCATAACTTATAGATATGTAGATTATTATCAAAAAACTGATAAATAGGGCGAAGCCTTTCTCTCTTTTGCCGCATGGACGAAAAGAGCCCTCTGTGATACCATATTGCTTGTCAAGTTGAGCTCTTTGTAACTGACGGAAACGTGGGTCACCACAGGGGAGCAGAGAGCGTTTCTTGCTGAAATTCAGCAGCCGACCGTCTGGGCACTTCAACTGCACATCGAGGCAGTGGAGCGCCTATTTTTGCTTTTAAGGAGGCAGAACTATGCGAAAGGTAGCCGTTATTATGGGCAGCACGAGCGACCTGCCCGTCGCCGAGAAGGCGATCCAGACGCTCAAGGAATATGGGATCGAGACCGAGGTCCGCGTGTTATCCGCCCACCGGTGCCCGAACGAGGCAAGAGAATTTGCAGCGTCGGCACGGGAGAGCGGATTTTCTTGTATCATCGCGCTCGCGGGCATGGCCGCGCATTTGGCCGGCGCGATGGCCGCGAATACGACGCTTCCCGTCATCGGCGTGCCGTGCAGCGGCGCGAAGCTCGACGGCATGGACGCGCTGCTCTCGACCGTCCAGATGCCGAGCGGCATCCCCGTTGCCACCGTCGCTATCGACGGGGCGAAAAACGCCGCCATCCTTGCCGTCCAGATCATGGCTGTGAGCGACGAGGGCCTTGCCCACAAGCTCCAGGCTGCACGTGACGAGGGCACCGCCGCTGTCCTGAAGGCGGACGAAGAGCTTCGCGAGCGCTACAAAAACTGAGAAACCATCCATCCATATCAATCAACAAAAATATAAAATAAAAGGAGAACAGTCATCATGGAAAAGAAAGAACAGCTCTACGAAGGCAAGGCCAAGAAGGTTTACGCCACCGAAGATCCCAACCTCGTCATCGTTTCCTACAAGGACGACGCCACCGCCTTTGACGGCGCAAAGAAGGGTACCATCGTCGGCAAGGGCGTCATCAACAACCAGATGACCAACCGTCTGATGGCCAAGATGGAAAAGGCCGGCATCCCGACCCACTTTGTCAAGGAGCTCAGCGAGCGCGACACGCTCGTCAAGAAGGTCTCCATCGTCCCGTTGGAGGTCATCATCCGCAACATCTCCGCCGGTCACTTCGCCTCCCGCTACGGCGTGGAGGAGGGTATCGTCTTCTCCGAGCCCACGATCGAGTTCTCCTACAAGAACGACGATCTGCATGACCCCCTGATGAACGCCTATCACGCCGTTGCCCTCAAGCTCGCGACCTGGGAGGAGATCGAGCTCATCAAGAAGTATGCCTTCGCCGTCAACGACACGCTCAAGGCATTTTGGAGCGAGTGCGGCGTCACGCTCGTCGACTTTAAGCTCGAGTTCGGCAAGACCGTCGACGGCCAGATCGTTCTCGCCGACGAGATCAGCCCCGACACCTGCCGCCTGTGGGACAGCAAGACGAACGAAAAGCTCGACAAGGACCGCTTCCGCCGCGACCTCGGCGGCGTGGAAGACGCCTATGCCGAAGTCATGAAGCGCCTGATGGCTCACGACGCACAGTAAGATCAAATATGACAGAGAATCACAACATCATCCCGGCGCGCCACATTCACGAAGAATGCGGCGTGTTCGGCATCTTTACGCCTCAGGAGGCGGACGTCGCGTCCTATGCCTACTACGCGCTCTACTCCCTCCAGCACCGCGGACAGGAGAGCGCGGGTATCGTCGTCAACGACGACGGCCTGTTCCGCTCGCTGCGCGACACTGGCCTTGTGAGCGAGGTCTTCCCGCCCGAGCAGCTCAAATCGCTCGGCAAGGGTACCATCGCCGTCGGCCATGTGCGCTACGGCACGACCGGCAGCGACAACAAGCGCAACGTCCAGCCCATTTTAGTGAACCACTTCAAGGGCCGTATGGCGCTCGCGCACAACGGCAACCTGACGAACTCCCGCGAGCTGAGGCAGGAGCTTGAAAGCCGCGGCTCCATCTTCCAGACCACGACCGACAGTGAGGTCATCGCCTACATCATCGTGCAGGAGAGATTGAATCGCGGCTCCATCGAAGAGGCTGTCTCCGCTGCGATGGACCGCATCGAGGGCGCGTATTCCCTCGTCCTCTCCTCGCCGACGAAGCTCATTGCCGCGCGCGACCCCCACGGCTTCCGTCCCCTCTGCATAGGGCATCTGAAGGACGGCTCTGTTGTCTTCGCGTCTGAATCCTGCGCGCTCGACGCCATCGGCGCCGAGTTTGAGCGCGACATTCGCCCCGGCGAGATCGTTGTCGTCGACACGGCCGGCGTTCGCTCCGACACGAGCCACTGCGGCAAAGCGCCGAAGAAGCTTTGCGTCTTCGAGTTCATCTACTTCGCCCGCCCTGACTCCGTCATCGACGGCAGCAGCGTCCACGTCGCACGCCAGCGCGCAGGCGCGTTCCTCGCGCTCGAGCATCCCGTGCAGGCGGATGTCGTCATCGGCGTGCCGGATTCCGGCCTTGATGCAGCCCTCGGTTACGCGCGCCAGAGCGGCATCCCCTACGGCATCGGCTTTATCAAAAATAAGTACATCGGCCGCACGTTCATCTCGCCCACGCAGACGATGCGCGAAAACGAGGTCAACATCAAGCTCAACCCCATCCGCTCCGTGGTCGAGGGCAAGCGCGTCGTGCTGATCGACGACTCCATCGTCCGCGGTACGACCTGCCGCCGCACGATCGACCTATTGTGGAAGGCGGGCGCGAAGGAGATCCACATGCGCGTCAGCGCGCCGCCGTTTGTCTCCGAGTGCTACTACGGCACGGACATCGACGACAAGAACAACCTCATCGCCACGCACCACACGGTCGATGAGATCGCGAAGATCATCGGCGTCAACTCGCTCGGCTACTTAAGCATCGAGGACGTCGTCAAGCTCGCCGACAACACCGAAAACGGCTTCTGCACGGCCTGCTTCGGCGGCGGCTATCCCACCTCTATCCCGAAAGACGGCGGCAAGGACCGCTTTGAGTGCAAAATCAGTGAAGGGGAGAAGAAAAAGAATGCGTAGTTTTTCCGAGAGCTACCGTGACGCCGGCGTGAATATCGAGGCCGGCTACGAGGGCGTCAAGCTGATGAAAAAGCACGTCCAGCGCACCATGATCCCGGGCGTTGTGTCCGATATCGGCGGCTTTGGCGGCCTGTTTGCGCCTGATCTCACCGGTATGAGCGAGCCCGTGCTCGTCTCGGGCACGGACGGCGTGGGCACGAAGCAGCGCATCGCGCAGCTGATGAACAAGCACGACTCCGTCGGCATCGACTGCGTCGCCATGTGCGTCAACGACATCATCTGCTGCGGCGCAAAGCCCATCTTCTTCCTCGACTACATCGCCATCGGCAAGAATGAGCCGGAGAAGGTCGCGACGCTCGTTTCCGGCGTGGCCGAGGGCTGCGTGCAGTCCGGCTGCGCGCTCATCGGCGGCGAGACCGCCGAACACCCCGGCACCATGTCTGCCGACGACTACGACCTCGCGGGCTTCGCCGTCGGCATTGTCGACCGCGCGAAGATCATCGACCACGACCGCATGCGTCCGGGCGACGTTGTGATCGCGCTCACCTCGAGCGGTATCCACTCCAACGGCTATTCCCTCGTGCGCAAGGTCTTCAACGTTGAGCACGCGGACCTCGGCGCATATGTCGACGAGCTCGGCTGCACGCTGGGCGAAGAGCTGCTGCGCCCGACGAAGATCTACGTGAAGCCCGTTCTCGCCGCAATGGACGTGGCCGACGTCCACGGCGTCAGCCACATCACAGGCGGCGGCTTCTACGAAAATATCCCCCGCTGCATCCCCAACGGCCTGTGCGCGAAGATCGACAAATCCGCTCTCCGCACGCCGCCGATCTTCTCAATGCTCCAGCGCATGGGCAGCATCCCCGAGCACGACATGTTCAACACCTACAACATGGGCGTCGGCATGACGATGATCGTTGCCAAAGATGACGCCGACAAGGCGCTTGCCGCCCTCAAGGAAAACGGCCAGGACGCCTACGTGATCGGCGAGGTCGTGAGCGGGGAAGAGAAGGTCGCACTATGCTGAAAAGCGCGCGCATCGCGGTGTTCGTCTCGGGCGGCGGCACGAATTTACAAGCCTTGCTCGACGCGCAGAGAGACGGCAAAATTCCACACGGCGAGATCGCGCTCGTCATTTCCTCTCAGGCATGCGCCTACGCGCTCGAACGCGCGGAAAAGGCGAACGTCCCCGCACACACCGTGCCGTCGAGCCTCATCCAGCACGACTTTGAGGCAGCGATCGAGCTTCTGCTCGAGCAGTACAAGATCGACGTCATCGTCCTCGCGGGCTTTTTGAGCATCCTGAGCGAGAACTTCACGAAAAAGTGGCCGCGCCGCATTCTGAATATCCATCCGTCGCTGATCCCGTCGTTCTGCGGCAGGGGCATGTACGGCTTAAAGGTGCACGAGGCTGCGCTCGCGCGCGGCGTGAAGGTCACGGGCGCGACGGTGCACTTTGTCAACGAAATTCCCGAGGTCGTCGAGATCATCCTCCAAACGGCCGTCGAGATCGAAGCGGGCGACACGCCCGAGACCTTACAGCGCCGCGTGATGGAGCAGGCCGAATGGAAGCTCCTGCCGCGCGCGACGGAGCTTGTCTGCCGCGCCATCACAGAAGAGGAGAACTGAAATGGTCGACTTTTTGCACTTTCTGAAAAATACGTCTTATCCCGGCCGCGGCATTTTAGTCGGCAAGGACCGCGTCTATTATTTCATCATGGGCCGCAGCGAGAACAGCCGCAACCGCGTCTTTGTCAAGACCGACGACGGCATCCGCACCGAGGCCTATGACCCCGCCAAGCTCGCCGACCCGAGCCTCATCATCTATCACCCCGTCCGCACGATGGGCAGCGACCTCGTTGTGACGAACGGCGACCAGACCGACACGATCTGCGCACACGGCGACTTCCGCCGCGGCCTGATGACGCGCGAGTACGAGCCCGACGAGCCGAACTGGACGCCGCGTATTTCCGCCATCGTGCATGAGGACGGCTCGTTCGAGATGTCCATCCTCAAGCATAACAACGGCCGGTGCCTGCGCGAGTTCTTCTGCTACGAGGGCTGCGACGCGGACAAGGCCTACTTCATCAGCACCTATCAGGGCGACGGCACGCCGCTGCCGACATTTGCGGGCGAGCCGATGGAGGTGAGCGTCCCCAGCCCCGAAGAGGTCTGGGACGCGCTCAACGAGGACAACAAGGTGTCCCTTTACGCGAACGTGAACGGCGAAGTCAAGCTGTTCAACAAGAATTTAGGCGATTGAGGAGAACGATATGAACGAGCTCGAACTCAAATATGGCTGCAACCCCAACCAGAAGCCTGCGCGCGTCTTTATGAAAGACGGCGGCGACCTGCCGTTCACCGTGCTGAACGGCAAGCCAGGCTACATCAATCTGCTCGATGCCTTCAACTCCTTCCAGCTCGTGCGCGAGCTTAAGGAGGCCACGGGCCTGCCCGCCGCGGCGAGCTTCAAGCACGTCTCTCCCGCGGGAGCGGCGCTCGGCCTGCCGCTCGACGAGGTGGACAAGCAGATTTACTTTGTTGAGCCTGACGAGGCCCTTTCGCCCATCGCCTGCGCCTACATCCGCGCCCGCGGCGCGGACCGCCTCTGCTCCTATGGTGACTGGGCGGCGCTCTCCGACGAGTGCGACGCCGCGACGGCGGAATATCTGAAAGGCGAGGTCTCCGACGGCATCATCGCCCCCTCGTTCAGCGAGGAGGCGCTTGCCATCCTGAAGACGAAAAAGGGCGGCAAGTACAACATCGTGCAGATGGACCCTGCCTACATTCCCGCCCCGCAGGAGCAGAAGGACGTCTTCGGCGTCACGTTCGAGCAGGGCCGCAACAACTGCAAGATCGACGAGTCGCTGCTTGCGAACATCGTCACCGAAAATAAGAATCTTCCCGATGACGCGAAGCGCGACATGATTGTTTCGCTCATTACGCTCAAATACACGCAGTCGAACTCCGTCTGCTACGCCAAGGACGGCCAGACCATCGGCGTCGGCGCCGGCCAGCAGAGCCGCATCCACTGCACGCGCCTTGCCGGCAGCAAGGCGGACAACTGGTATCTCCGCCGCCACCCGAAGGTGCTTGCGCTGCCGTTTGTGGACGGCATCCGCCGCCCTGACCGCGACAACGCCATTGATGTTTATATTTCCGATGAGTGTGACGACGTTTTGGCCGACGGTGCATGGCAGCGCGTCTTCAAGGAGTGCCCCGAGCCACTGACGGCGCAGGAGCGCAAGGATTGGGTCGCCCGCCAGAGCGGCGTGACCGTCGGCTCCGACGCGTTCTTCCCGTTCGGCGACAATGTTGAGCGCGCGAGAAAGAGCGGCGTCACCTACATCGCGGAACCCGGCGGCTCGATCCGCGACGACAACGTCATCGAGACCGCGAATAAATACGGCATCACCATGGCCTTTACCGGACAGAGATTGTTCCATCACTAAAAGGAGGAACGAAACGAATGAAACTCATGGTCATCGGCGGCGGAGGCCGCGAACACGCCATTATCAAGAAGTTAAAAGAAAATCCCGCAGTTGAGGAAATTTACTGCCTGCCCGGTAACGGCGGCATCGCCGCCGACGCGGTCTGCGTGCCGGAGATCGGCGCAAAGGACATCCCCGCGCAGGTCGAATTTGCGAAAGTGCACCGGATCGACTACGCCGTCGTCGCGCCGGACGATCCGCTGGCCCTCGGCGCGGTGGACGCGCTGACCGAGGCGGGCGTTCCGTGCTTCGGCCCTGACAAAAAGGCCGCCGTCATCGAGGCGAGCAAGGCATTTTCCAAGGATCTGATGAAAAAATACGGCATCCCCACGGCAAAGTATGAGCTCTTCACCGACGCGGATGCCGCCTGCGCCTATATTGATTCTCAGGGCGCGCCCATCGTCGTCAAGGCCGACGGTCTGGCGCTCGGCAAGGGCGTTGTCGTTGCGCAGACGGTGGAGGAAGCAAAGGCCGCCGTCCGCTCCATGATCGAGGACAAGGCCTTCGGTCAGAGCGGCGCGCGCGTCGTCATCGAGGAATTCATGGAGGGGCCTGAGGTCTCCGTTCTGAGCTTTACCGACGGCGAAACCGTTGTTCCCATGGTGTCTTCCATGGACCACAAGTGCGCGCTGGACGGCGACAAGGGCCCGAACACCGGCGGCATGGGCACGATCGCCCCAAATCCCTGCTACACGGAAAAGATCGCGGACGAGTGCATGCAGACGATCTTCCTGCCCACGATCCGCGCGATGAAGGCCGAGGGCCGCCCCTTCAAGGGCTGCCTGTACTTCGGCCTGATGCTCACAAAGGATGGCCCGAAGGTCGTGGAGTACAACTGCCGCTTCGGCGATCCCGAAACGCAGGTCGTGCTGCCGCTTCTCAAGTCCGACCTGCTCACGGTCATGCAGGCGACGACGAACGGCACGCTCAAGGATGTGTCCGTCGAATTTTCGACCGATTCCGCCTGCTGCGTCGTCCTCGCCTCGAACGGGTACCCCAAGAAGTACGAGAGCGGCTTCCCCATCACGATGAGCGAAGAGGCCGCTGCGCACACCTACGTCGCGGGCGCGAAGAAAGACGGAGACAGGCTCCTGACCGCGGGCGGCCGTGTGCTCGGCGTTACCGCTGTCGCCCCCACGCTCGAGGAGGCCGTGAAGGAGGCCTACCGCTTATCGTCCGAGGTCGATTTTGCCAACAAATACTGCCGCAGCGACATTGGCCGCCGAGCCCTCGCCGCGCAAAAGGAGAGAGAGTAAATGGTCTATCGCGTCTGTGTTGAAAAAAAGCCCGGCCTTGCGCCCGAGTGCGCGAGCCTTCTTTCCGACTGCCGCTCGTTTCTGGACCTCAAGAGTCTTGAAAATGTGCGCATTTGGAACCGCTACGACGTCGAGGGCATCGACGAGACCCTCTTTGCCTATGCCACCAATACCGTTTTCTCCGAGCCGCAGCTTGACCTGACGAGCGGGGAGATTGACGCGAGCGGTGCTGCCGCCGTCTTTGCTGTCGAGCCGCTGCCCGGCCAGTTTGACCAGCGCGCGGACAGCGCGGCGCAGTGCATCCAGCTCCTCAGCCAGGGCGAGCGCCCGCGCATCCGCACGGCGAAGGTCTACGCGCTCTA
>ERZ507065.148-NODE-148-length-62612-cov-5.722045_pt1 | contig 62612 bp, 67 predicted proteins | sample MGYA00513785_ERZ507065 | MGnify/ENA metagenome assembly ERZ507065
CAAAATACAAAGGGGATCAAGTGAATGTTGTAATTCCTTCTGAATTTGAAGGACATGAAGGGAAAACAGTAGAGATTAAAACCTTTGATGGAATGTTTGAGAATCTCAAGAAAGAGGATTCATCAGATGAAGTTCAAAAATATAATGAATTAGTATCGTTGAAAGTAGGGACAACTGATAAAAAAGTAATACTGGGTACAGACACGCTTGAATTGGCATTTAGTGATCTATTTGACTATTATTTTACTAATTTAGAAACAGTAGATTTGAGTGGACTAGATACAAGTAATGTTACTGATATGTTTGCTATGTTTATGTATTGTTTTTCACTTAAAGAAATTAAAGGCTTAGAAACATTAGATACAGGTAAGGTAACAAATATGATGGGGATGTTTAGTCATTGCAAATCTTTAGAGCATATAGATCTTAGTAATTTTGATACAAAAAATGTAACGACTATGATGGGTATGTTTTCAGGTTGTGCTAACTTAGAAAATTTAGATCTTAGTAATTTTAATACTGATAAAGTTAAGTTTATGACTACCATGTTTATGTACTGCACAAAATTGAAAAATATAAAAGGTTTTGAGAATTTTAATACAAGTGCTTGCAAAGATTATCAGGCGATATTTTTCGGTTGCGATCAATTAAATATTTTTGATATAGGTAATTTTGAAATAGATGAAACGAATATTTCTTCTATACCGGACATCGTCCCTGCCTTATTTGTGTCCACAAAGACACCTGCGGCTGAAATAAATACTGTATTTCCTAATATAATACCGTTAGATGAATCCATACCGACGATCATTATAAGCAGAAGTGAGTATTTGTTACAAAATATTGATAGTTCTAATAATCCTGCTTTAATTTTTAGTCGAACTCCATACTATGCAAAAGTTGTATATCACAGCAATGACGGAGTATTTACAGATGGAAGTACCAGTAATGAAAAAATGTTGTATCAATCAGATCACATCATCTATTCTACAATGGAAGAAGCAAAAAAAGACTTTACCTTTACTGGTACAGAAATCGTAAAAGATTCGCCGGTTGTAAGTGCCGGTAAAGAGAGAATGGGGGTTGCTTGGTATTTAGATGAAGCATGCACGAAGCCATTAACAGAAACAGACACGGTTGATTTTACGACATTAGAAAATGGTACGTTACAGTTATATGCAGGATATAAAGAAGAAACACCGGAAGAGCCGGAAACTCCGGAGGAAAAACCGACAGAGCCGGAAGAAACACCAAGTGAACCGGAGGAGAAACCGACAGAACCGGAAGAGAAGCCGAATACACCAAATGAAGAGGAAAAGGGAGAAAGCAATATCGAGGAGATCAAGAAAGAGGAAAGCGAAGCAGTACATACAGGAGATGAAGTAAGCAAGGGGATGTATTATGTACTGCTAGGGGGAAGTGTGATCGTATTCGCTGCAATGTTACGCAAGAACAGAAGCAGCGAGCAGTAGACAGATAACAGGCAGTAGAAAAAACGAGCAGGTCAGGCAATGATCTGCTCGTTTTCATGGAATGCTGAATCAAAATGATAGTGTGCTATGCTTGATCGGCAATCAAGCGATAGATCAATACCTCCGGCGGTGCGAATAAACGCATGTCATAGCCGGTCGTACCTAAACCGTTGCTGATGTGCAGCAGGGTGTTGCCGACTTGCTGCGTACCATAGGAATAGTTTTTTGCGCCTTCTACCGTTGCGATCGGTCCAAAGAAAGGAATGCGTATCTGTCCGCCATGAGAATGTCCCGCAAACATCAAATCAACGGCCGTGGTCGGGATCTCGCTGATCAGATCAGGACAGTGCGTTACGACAATATTAAATTCATTGGCGTTGATATCCGCAAAAGCTTGTTCAATATTCGGGACACCATTTACCATCGAATCTATACCGAACAAGGTAATGCTGGAATTAGATTCATTGCGAATACGGATGGAACGATTTTCCAACAGTTCAAAGTCCGCCTGATATAAAATGCTTTTGGCGATTTCTTTCATTGATTCGCTTGTTTCATCCTGTTCACCGAGCACTGCGAATTTGCCAAGCGGTGCTTCCAGTGATTTTAATAAATTCAGCAATTCCGCCTGTTTGCTCTCATCCGGTATCTGATTGGCAGTATCATCAAAAAGATCTCCACCGAAGATGATTACATCCGGATCGGTACTGTTGATCTTTTCAAACATGGAAGTAAGACGCTCCTGATTCATAAAGCCGTTGTAATGAAGATCGGTAATGAATGCGATATTCACTTGATTGAGATCCTGCGGGATCTTTGCGGAAGCGATGCTTTCATAATTGAGGTTGATGCGCTCCACACTGATATAAACACCATATAAAAAGAAACTGACTGCAAATAGGGCGACTACCAATAGGACAGTCAAAAATCTTCTGATTTTTCTAATCATAGATAACACCTCATATCTTTACCTATTTTATCATATCCTAAACTAGAAAGGAAAGGCATGTCATGAAAAATAAACAATTTACCAATAAAGGTATTATGATCGTAAAAGGGATCCTGCAAGAGGATGAAACAGTACACGGAAAAGATTTTACGCTATTTTACGGAGATATGCGTAAAGCGAAAGAAACGATTAGGAAAAAACAGGCAGTTATTTTATATGAACAGGTAGAATGTGTTCATTCTTTCTTCGGCCTTTTGGATAAATTATCGCAGCCGGCAAGAATCGAATATGGGGCAGTGATCAGAGAGGGCGTGCGATTGAAAGAAGATGTTGTGATATTGATGGGAGCGATCGTAAATAAAGATGCAATGATCGGGAAGCGCACTATGATCGATATGAATGCGGTGATCGGTTCCGGCGCGCAGATCGGTGATGATGTGCATGTCGGTGCCGGAGCGGTGATCGCGGGAATGATGGAGCCTGCCTGTACTACACCGGTCATCATTGAAGACGGCGTATTTATCGGTGCCAATGCGGTCGTTGCTGAAGGCGTCAGGATCGGCCATCATGCGATCATCGGTGCGGGCAGCGTCGTGCTGCACGATGTGGAAGCAAGGGCAGTCATGATCAAAGCGCCTGCTGAAAAGATCAGAGAGCGAACTGTTGATGATGAACAGCGTCTTTGCATCAATCAAACGCTTAGAAAAAAAGAAGTGGGTGATCACTTCTTTGATGAAACGATGGATTGAGCTATGCTTCTTCAGCTGTTTCTTTCTGCTGCTTTTGTTGAAAACGCGCCTGCCGCATTGCCTGCATTTGCGCCATCGCTTCTTTGGAATTTAAGATAACCGGAATGACGATCGGATTACGATGCGTTTTTTGATATAAGAACGGCTCCAGCGAAGAACGCACGGTATTTTTGATATCGGAGAAAGTAATTTTTGTAGCCATTCTTTCTTTTAATGCGTTGTAACAGATCATTTCCGCTTCCTTTAACAGTCCCTGTGAATCTTTGATGAAAACAAAGCCTCTTGATACGATGACCGGTTTTGCCAAAATAGAATTGGTGCGGGAATCAATCGGGATGATGACCGCAACTAAGCCGTTGTCTGCTAAGATCTTGCGGTCTTTTAATACTGCGGTAGATAAACCGCTGATATCATTGCCATCGACATAGATGTCATCTGCTTGGATCCGCATCGAAGAAAGGAATACCCGTTCATTGCGCATGAGCAGGACATCGCCGTTTGCGCAGGTAAAGATATTTTCGGGCGGGATCCCGACTTCTACCGCGGTATCGCGATGCTGCTTCAGCATTTTATATTCGCCGTGGATCGGCATAAAATATTTTGGCTTAATGAGCTGCAACATCAGTTTCTGTTCTTCCTGAGAAGCGTGTCCGGTCGTATGCAGGTCGTTTAAGACTGATTTGGTGAGTACGTTCGCACCGGCACGGAACAGCTTGTTCAAAACGGTATTGACGCTGCCGGCATTGCCCGGAATCGGCGAGGAAGAGAAGACGATCGTATCACCGGGAATCAATTTGATAAAGCGGTGGGTGCCGTTGGCAATTCTCGACAGCGCCGCCAAAGGTTCTCCCTGTGAGCCTGTGCAGACGATGCAGATCTTGTTTGCCGGGGTAGTGGAAAGCTGCTCCGGCGTTAAAAAACATTTTTCGGGAATCTTGATATTGCCCAGCTTTCTTCCGATCGTAACGACATTTTCCATGCTGCGGCCAAGTACGATCACCTTGCGTCCGCATTGTACTGCCGCCTCAAGAATCTGTGCGACACGATACATATTGCTGGCAAAGGTAGCTACGATCAAACGGCCGCTTGCCTTGCGGGTGATCTCCAGGATCATATTGGCAACCCGTTTTTCCGAAATGGAAAAATCTTCGATGCCGGAATTGGTCGAATCACTTAACAGCATCGTAACGCCTAACTGTCCGATAAAAGCCATTTTCTGATAATCGGCGTTTTTCGCAACTGGCGTTAAATCGAATTTGAAGTCGCCGGTATGAACGATCTTGCCGTTTGGCGTCGTGATCAAAAGTCCGAGTGAATCGGGAATCGAGTGAATCGTATCAAAGAAACCGACGGTAAAATGTTCCATTTGAATCGAACTGTCGGAATTGATTTCTCTTAGCTTGACGCCGCGCATGCGCCGTTCTTCCAATTTGCGGTTGATGAGAGCGATCGCAAAGCGAGGTGCATAGATCGCTTCGATATTCACCTGTTTTAATAAAAACGGGATACCGCCGATGTGATCTTCATGACCATGCGTAATGACGAGCACTTTGCGTTTGTGATTATGCCGCATCAGATAATTAAAATCAGGGATGACATAATCCACGCCGAGCAGATTTTCTTCCGGGAATAAGACACCGGCATCCACGATCAATATCTCGTTTAGATGTTCGATGCAGTACATATTCTTTCCGACTTCGCCAAGACCTCCCAAAGCATAGATCATGGTGTCATTGCGGCGATGGATCAGATGATTATACGTTGATTCTTTTGGCAGCTGATTGTGTACAGGTGCACTTTTTCGATAATTTTTCGTTGTGTGGTTCATTGATAAACTCCTTTCGTTATAATTATTGTCGTATGAAAAAGCACCACTTTTATTCAATAGCAACATTATAACATATCTGAAATAAAATTGTGTGCTTTGATGAAAACAATTAAACTGACTTGCACATTTTCGCATAGTTCTTAGAAAAATGCAAGCAGAAAAAAAGCGGCTCTTAAAGAATGCGCTTTTCTTTAATCGATTACCATTGCGTTTGGATCTTCTTTCCAGTTGTCGTCGGCAGGGATCCGATCATAAAAGAGCGTGCCGCTGAAATGATCGATCTCATGCTGCAAAACGATCGCTTCATAACCGGATACACGAAATTTCACTTGCTGTTTTTGCAAAGCGTCATAGGCGCTTACGGTAATGCGCGCATGTCGAAATACATGACCGGGATGTTCATTTACAACAGATAAGCAGCCTTCTCCCTGTGCCAGATAAGCGTTTTGTACGGAATGCGACACGATCTTGGCATTGCATAGCGCATATTCGACTCGTTCATCCTCATAGTCGATGCAGATCGCAAGCATCTGCTTCAAAACACCGATCTGTACGGCCGCGATCCCGACTGCCGGTCGCAGATCATTCGCTGCGGCGATTTCCGGATCATGGGAATCCCTAACGTATTGCAGCATATCCATCAGCAGTTCTTCGTCCTCTTTTGAAAGGGGAGTCGTTACCGGCTTTGATTTTTTTCGCATCAAAGGATCACTGTCTTTGATGATCGTCTGATTATTGATTAACATAATATCACCTTTCCGTTAAACATACTTTTTCCATCTGCACCCTATTTTAACACGAAATGGGAAAAAAGGAAATCATGATGCGACCGGCATGGACATCTTTGCTTTCGAAAATAGAAGTAGTCCTTTCAAAAATGATGAAAATTGTGTAAAATAGAATACAGGAGTGATTCTTTTGAAAAATTCACAACAGTCTTCTAAAAAAACACTGTTATCTTATATGAAATTGAGAATGCCGGCAAAATATGATTTTTTGTTGCATCTTTTTGTTTTGATCTTGGTCCTGTTCGGATCACTGATGGTCTTTTCTGCTTCTCAGGCATCGGCTACGGAGAATGTGCTGTCGGTGGTCATTGCCTGTGTCAAGCAGGTGGCATTTGTCATCTTCTCTTATATCATGATGGTTTCTTTTGCCAATTACTTTACGATGCAAAGAGCCAAGCAATATGGAAATGTGATCGGCTTTTGTTTTATTGCGCTTTTGGCCATGACCTTTCTGTTTGACGATATGGGCACCGGATCGCAGGCATGGATCCGGATCCCGCTGGTGATCACCGATATCAGTATTCAGCCTTCAGAATTTGTCAAGGTGTTTATGATCGTGATCATGGCGGTCAATGTAGAACGTTTTTTTCAGAAAAAGGTAACGTGGTGGATGATCGTGAAATATCCGGTCATCTTTTATGCCGTTTTTGCACTGTTGATTGCCAAGCAGCCGGATTTCGGTACATTGGCGATCTTGACGGCGATCTGCGGTCTTTGTTTTTTGATTCCTTCGCATCCGACGCTGCGCAAATATCAGAAATGGCTGGCATGGCTGATCGTCATTGCGGTGGTGTTTGTCTTATTATTGACCAGTAAATTCGGGTCTTCTTTGTTAAAGCATATCCCGATGCTGGACTATATGGTAGGGCGCTTTGAAGCGAGCATGAATCCGTTTCAGGATATTTACGGTACCGGTTATCAGCTGGTAAACGGCTTGTATGCGATCGCCAATGGCGGTTTGGGCGGTTTGGGCTTTACGCATTCCACACAGAAATTCGGTTATCTGACGCAGGCGAGCAGCGATTATATCTTTGCGATCACCAGTGAGGAACTAGGCATCATCGGTCTGTTCATCATCGTGCTTGGTTATGGGATCGTTATTTATCGTCTGGTCTATTATGCGTTGCGTACCCGCAGTGAAGGCTATAAGATCATTTTAATGGGAACGGCTTTTTATATACTGCTTCATTTTATCTTGAATATCGGCGGGGTTACGGGATTGATACCTTTGACCGGTGTGCCGTTGTTATTTATTTCAAGCGGCGGATCTTCCCTGATGTCAGTCATGAGTGCGATCGGGATCGCACAAGCGGTCATTTCCCGCATCAGACGACAATCACAGACATAAGGAAAGAATCCCACGTTTCAGCAGTGGGATTCTTTTAGAAAGGGAAGAGGAGAAACAAAGATTGGGGGATTGCATCATTACCTGATGCGTTATTATCTTGCCCATTACCATCTGCTTTATACAAAAAAATGAAAAAAAGAAAAAGGAGGGATCGTATGCGGATCATTGCCGGTACACATCGGTCGCGGATCATTGCCACCCTTGAGGGGGCAGCGACCAGACCGACATCGGATAAAGCCAAAGGCGCGGTATTTTCCAGTCTCGGCACTTATTTTGACAAGGGGGAAATGTTGGATCTTTTCGCGGGAAGCGGCAGTATGAGCTATGAAGCGATTTCCAGAGGGATGTCGCATGCCCTTTTGAATGATCACAGCAAAGCGGCGATCGGAATCATCAAAAAGAATGTAAAACAGTTTCAGATGGAAAAACAGTGCACGATCTGGAATTTAGATTATGCGCAGGCGCTGCTTCGCTGTCATGAGGAAGGGCGTCAATTTGATTTGATCTTTGTCGATCCTCCTTATGCGTTAGGAAAGATGGAGGAGATCATCGCTCTGATCGACGCTTATGAATTATTGAAGGATGACGGCGTACTGGTCGTAGAAAGCCTGAAAGAGGATCAGTTTGCGAAACAGTTCGGTTCGCTTTATCAAGAAAAGGAGGCGGTGTACGGCATTAGCCGTATGCGCTATTATCGAAAAGGAGGAAATGTAGATGATCGTATATCCGGGGACGTTTGATCCGATCACGAAAGGACATATGGAGCTGATTGCCAGAGCGGCGGCGCAGTTTCAAGAGGTGGTGGTGCTAGTGATGGAAAATCCCGCCAAAAACTGCTTATTTACCGTTGAGGAGCGAATCGAAATGATCGATCATGCAATCAGCGGCTTTCCCAATGTAAGGGTAACAAGCGGCAGCGGCTTAGCTGTGCAGGCGGTGCAGCAGCTTGGTGCGACGATGATGCTAAGGGGGTTAAGAAGTGCGGCGGATTTTGCACTGGAAGAAACACTGGCACGCAATAATGCGCATTTAGCGCCGCAGGTGGAAACGATCTGGATGCTGGCAAATGCTGAAACTGCTTTTATCTCATCCAGCGCTGTCAAAGAAGTGCTGTATTGCGGCGGTAAGATTGATGGCTATGTGGATGCGCACGTAAAAGCGAAGCTGCTGGAAAAGAACGCTCATCAGCGCATATAATGGAAGTGGTGATAATGTGAAGATCAGAGAAGAAATCGCTTTGCTTGGCGAAGATGTGATTCGCCATCGGCGCGCGCTTCATCAAATTCCGGAAATTGGATTGGCTACGATCGAAACGAAGGCGTATTTGAAAAAACAGCTGGAACAGCTGAAAATTGATGAACTGCGGGAAGATTTTATCGAACATGGACTGGTGGCGGTCTTATATGGTAAGCAAAATACCGAAATGATCGCTTTTCGTGCTGATATGGACGCATTGCCGATCAGTGAAGAAACGAAAGCGGCCTTTGTCAGCAGTTATCCGGAACGGATGCATGCCTGCGGTCATGATGGACATATGGCAGCGCTGCTTGCTTTGATCACTTATCTTTGCGCACATAAAGAAGCGCTGAAGCAGGGGATCGTCTTTATTTTTCAGCCCGGGGAAGAAAACCCCGGCGGGGCGAAGATCATGATCGAAAACGGCTTGTTTCGCACTTATCCGATCAAAGCGATCTTCGGGACACATGTCATGCCGGATCTTGAGAAAGGGAAGATCGCAACAAAAGCAGGGCCTTTGATGGCACGGGTATCGGAGCTTTACTTTGATATTTTGGGAAACGGCGCCCATGCGGCAATGCCACATGACGGCAATGATGCGCTGTTAGCGGGATGTGCATTCGTCGAGCAGTTGCAAACGATCGTATCGCGTTCACTCAATCCTTCACATAGTGCTGTTTTGACGATCGGAACGATGCGTGCAGGAGAAGCGCGCAATGCCTTGGCTGCCAAGGCGCATTTAGAAGGCACGATGCGCAGTTTTGATGATCAGGACCATGAACAGATGAAAAAACGGATCCATGAGATTGCCAAAGGGATCGAGCAGCTGCATGGAGTCGTCATACAGGTCAAGATCGTTGACTGCTATCCGCTCGTGCACAATGATCCACAGCTTTATACGCTGGTCAAAGCTGTTTGTGCAGATGATTTCATCGAGGAATCGCCACGGATGATCGCCGAAGATTTCAGTTTTTATCAGCAGCAGACAAAAGGATTGTTTTTCTATACCGGGATCAAAGATGCCGATTTCCATCAGCCGCTGCATGATCCCACCTTTAATTTTGATGAACTGGCTTTGTTAAATACGGTGGAAACCGATGTACGCATCTTAGAGGAGCTGCAAATATTAAAATAAGGAAGGCGACCACCTTCCTTATTGTTTGAGCAATGCAAGGGTTGCTTCTATATCCGCGTCCGCATGCGCATTGTCCGCAAACGCAATCGTAACATGATTTTCACCTGTTTCATAACGCGGAATCAGATGTACGTGAAAGTGGGAAACACTTTGTCCGGCAGCCGTACCGACATTGCTTAAAATGTTTAATCCATCGGCATGCAAGGCCTCCTGCAGGCGTTTTCCCAGCATTTGCGCTACCTCAAACACATGCTTCATAAGCGCTTCATCACAGTTTAGAAAATGATCATAATGCGCCTTTGGAATGACCAGCGTATGACCTTTGGCAGCTTGTGAAATATCGAGAAACGCCATTACGGTATCATCTTCATAAATACAATGCGAAGGAATTTCCTTATTTACGATCTTACAAAATATGCACATATGCAAAACACCTCTCTTATTTCCTTCATTTTATCATATCCCTCATTTCCTGAAAAGAAAAAAACTGCCGAAGCAGTTTTTACTGTACGATATAGTCAGGCTGTGATTCGTTGATGTCCTGATAGATGTCGATGTCATAAATGCGGAAGTCATATTTTTTCAGATAATGGGTAAAGGCAGTCGTCTGCATCGTGGAGATCGAAGCCATTGCCTCTATCGCTTCTTCCTTAAAATCATTTGGATCGGCATGGATCACACGGATCACATAGTATTTACCGGTGGTCGTATCGGAAAGCACTTCATCAAACAGATAATCGGATTTGGTATTCTTCTTTAACTGCTCAAAGATCGATTCCGGAAGAGAAGTTGTCTGAGAAGTGATGATCTCCGCTTCGCCCTTGAAGTTGGTGGTATCGCCATAGGCAGTGACGTTCTCTTCAAAATCACCGCCGTTTTTGATCGCTTCCAGTGCGCTCTGTGCATTGCCTAACTCAGTTGTTTCTAAGATCTGCACCTTCATCGGGTGATATTTTTCTGCCTGGCTCTTGAAATTGTCCTTGATGAACACATAAGGCAGCTGCTTGGTCTTGATGTTTAAGAGCAGATAACGGTCGCGATAGTCATTTTCATCCTGATAGCCGCCCAGTTTGATATAAGATTCGCTTTGATCACCGTAGGTGTTCTTAAAGTTATCCAGCTCCTCCTGTGCCTGTTTTTCCATTTCTTCCGTTGTTTCGACTTCCTGATCGACGATATAGCGTGTCGCTTCCTGAATGATATAGCTGGCGCCGGAGGATTTATAAGTCGTAAACATATCTTCACGGGTAACCGATCGATCACCGACGCTGAATACGACTTCGCTGCCGTTGCTGATCTCAGCCACAGCATCACTGCATCCGCTAAGGGCAAGCAAACCTGCCGCTAAGGCAAGAGTCCATAATTTCTTCATTGTGATCGCCTCCTTACTCGTCTAAGCCCAGTGCTTCTAATAGGGCTGCTTTCAGTTCTTTATCCGCGAAAGAGATATCCAGTTTCTTACCGGCTTTCCAGATGATCTCGCTGCGAATCGTCGAGTTGGCGCTTTCGATCGCCGAATAGATGCTTTCTTTGACATCTTTATTTTCGATGATCCCTTCATAGCTGTCTTCCACGCACAAGATCTTGTGCCAGCCGGAATAATTGGTAGAAGTTACTTTTACCCAGTCGCTGACTTCACCTTTTTTCAAGGTAGCCGCCGTTTCCTTAAAGGCCGTTACATAACTGGTGTCATCATCGCTGTAACCGAGCAGACCGCCGTCTGATGCGCTGCTGTCATCGGAGTATTTTTCCGCAACATCGCCAAAGTCCTCGCCTTCGGCAAGTGCCGCATCAACTTTTTCGATCTTTGCCAATTCTTCCTCCGTCGGATTTTCCGCATCATCCATCTTGATCAAGATATGTGAGAGCACCCGTCCGTTCTTTTCCTCGCACAGCGGCTGAAACAGCTCTTCTAAATGCTTGTCATAGTAATCCTGATACAGCTTCGTCTTTTTTGCTTCGATCAAGAAGTAATCTTCCAAAGAATCAAAATTCAGCTGTTTTAATGATGCAGCGATCATATCGTCCGTAGCGGTTCCATAGGTTTGTTCCACATAAGAGCGATAGCCCTCTGCATTGGTCTTTGCTTCTTCTTTTAGTGCATCTGTCGTTTCTACGCTTTGATCTGCTACATAACGGCTGAAATAAACGGATGCGACGCTGCCGCTCATCGTTTTGTCTAAGCCGTCGTACAGATCATCGGCAGTGATCGTCTGTTCGCCGATCGTCGCAACAACATCTTTGCCATCTATGGATTTACCGGGCAATTTGCCTTTATTGGTGTCATAGATATAATAGATCGCAAATGACGTGAAGATCAGTGCGATCAGAACAACGAACCACTGTTTTTTTAACACTTCGATCATGAATATCCTCCTTTATTATCGTTTCCGTACCATTATAGCCGATTTTAATAGGGAATGCAATTTATCCCATATGCTTTCTTGCATAACCCATGCTTTCACACGATACTGAATAAAAACGGAAAGGGAAGGGAAAAGAATTGTCGGAAAGGTCAAACAATGATAGAATGATACGGTAAGAAAGGATGTGTTTGCTTTGGAAGATGCGCTGCTGCGAAAAAATTATCCTTTTTTTGATCAGCATCCGGATTTGATCTATTTTGATAATGCCGCAACGGCATTGAAGCCGCGCTGTGTGATCGATGCGTTGGTTCGCTATTATGAAAAAGAAAGCGTAAACGTGCATCGCAGTGCTTATCCATTGGCGCAGGCACTGGAGAAGCGTTATGAACAGGCAAGGGAACAGGTCGCTTCTTTTCTGCATGCGCAGGCAGAGGAGATCATCTTTACCGGCGGCACTACGGCGGCGATGAATCAGCTTGCCTACGCCCTGCTGCCGCAGTTGGCAGACGGCGATGTCATTTTGACGACTTATGCGGAGCATGCGTCCTGTATTTTGCCGTTTCTGCACTTAAAGCAGTTCAAAAGGATCGAAGTTGCTTATATCCCGCTTGATGCACATGGCCGTTTTTCTTTGCCGGCATTAAAAGCTTCTCTGCACAGCCGGGTCAAAGCGGTGGTATTAGCGGAAATCGGCAATGTGTTGGGATATCGGCTGCCGCTCGCACAGATTGCGGAGCTCGTTCATGAAGCAGGCGCATTATTATTTGTTGATGGGGCGCAGAGCGCAGCGCATGGCAGAACAGATGTCAAAGCGAGCATGGTGGATGCGTTTGCCTGCAGCGCACATAAATTGGGCGCTACGACCGGGGTCGGTGCCTTGTATTTGAAAAAGGAGCTGCTCCCCGTACTTCGGCCGGCGTTTTACGGTGGTACGAGCAACTGCGATTTCGATGAAGCGGGGCACATCGTATTATGCGAAGGAAGTGCAGGTTATGAGGCCGGTACACCGCCGATCGAAGGAGCGATCGCCTTCGGTGAGGCATGCGCTTATCTGCAAAAGATCGGTCTGGATGTGATCGAAGCAAAGGAACAACAGCTAAAAGAGCATCTGTTTGCGGGATTAAAAAAGATCGCTCATGTTACGTTATGGAATGAGGACAGTGCGATTCCCATCGCTGCTTTTACGATCGATCACATTCATGTGCAGGATGCCGCCGCCTATTTCGCCAAGCATGGCGTCTGCTTGCGCAGCGGTCAGCACTGTGCAAGGCTTTTGAAGCAGGCGATCGATGCAAAGGCGACGCTGCGCGTCAGTCTGGCATTTTATAATACGATCGAAGAAATCGATCGCTTCTTAGCGCTTTGTGAGAAGATCACGCTGGACGCCTGCGTCGATCTTTATATGGAATGAGGTGAAACAGATGGATCCGATGAAAAAAAGAGCGCTTTTGATGGAACATGCGACCCATCCCCGTCATTATCGGAAAGAAGAACGATATGTGTCGGTACGCGCTTACAGCCATACGTGCGCTGATGATCTGACACTGATGGTAAACATACAAGATGATGTGATCGAAGATGTCTGCTTTTACGGTCATGCCTGTGCGATCGCTACCGCCGCTGCTTCTATGATGTGTGAAGAACTGCGCAAGCAGGATCGCAAATCGGCACTAAAGCAGATCGAGGCGTATGAACGCATGCTGGATCAGCAGCCGTATGAAGCTGAGCGAATCGGGGAAGAAGCGATCTTTGCGGACGTCGCAACGAAGGCCAATCGCAGGGAATGCGCGTTTTTAAGCTGGAAGGCAATGCGTCAGGTGTTGGAAGATGAAAGATGAAATTCGTAAGCATATGCGTAAAAAACGCGAACAACTGAGCGAGAGCGAGCGAAAACAGGCTTCTAAACAAGTAGCCAGATGGCTGGAAACATTGTTGAAAGAAGATATGCTGATCGCATCGTATCGGGCCTTTCGTGCGGAATTGGAAATACTGCCCTCTGCGAAAGGAACCTGGTGCTATCCGCGGGTACTGGATGAAACGCATATGGAAATGATCGTTCCGGATGATTTTAGACGCGGCCGCTATGGCATTGAAGAACCGATCGGCAAAAGCGTGGATCCAAAACAGATCGACATTATTTTAGTGCCGCTGCTCGCCTATGACGAAAAAGGCTATCGCATCGGTTATGGAAAGGGCTATTACGATCGCTATCTGAAAAAATGCAGTGCGTTGAAGATTGGCGTTGCTTACTGCTTTCAAAAGGTAGCGGATACATGGCCGCATGATCTTGATGTAAAGCTGGATCTGATCCTTACCCCTGCGGGAATCACCCGCGTATAAGCAAATCAAAGCGTTACATACTAAAGCCAGGGAGTGAAATCAATGAAGCGAAACGCGCTTTTATACATACAGAATTTCCTGGCTTTTTTTGTATTTTCCTATGTTTCGACCCAGCTGATCCCTTTTTTGAAGGAGCATGCGTTCTCCCTTGAGCAGCGGGGCATCGTATTGGCGCTTGTGGCGGTGATCGCGACGATCGGGCAAATCGTTTTCGGCCTTCTTTGTGATCGCTATCATCAGATGAAGCGTTTTTTACTGATCGGTTATTTGATTCTCGCTGTGTCTGCTTTGGCGATGGTGTTAAGCAGCGGTGATTTATTTGCTTATCTTTTGTTGGTATGTGCGATGGTCGGCGGTTTTGCAAAGATCATGCAAGGATTAACGGAAACTTATTTATTTCAGTTGGATCAACAAAATTATCCAAAGCTAAGAGCAGCAGGCGCGCTGGGTTTTACTGTCGGTGCGATCGCGGCAGGGCAGATCGTTTCGCTCACTTCTTTTCCCATGCTGGCAATCGGCCTGCTTATCGTATCTGTGCTTTGGCTGTTCTGCTTTCGAGAATTACAGGATGTGCGGATCGAAAGCAATTACAGCTTAAAAGAAATCAAAAAGCTGTTTCGCAATCGCCGTTATCTCGCCTTTGTGTTTGTCTTTTTCATGATCTATTTGATCGGCAACGGCGATCAGTATATCGTCGTGGATAAAATGGTCGCCTTAAAGGCAAGCCACGATGTGATCGCAATCAAATGGGCAGTACAGTCGATCATGGAGGTGCCGCTGCTGCTTGGTGCGAATCGGCTGTTAAAAAAGGTGAATGCCTATACGCTTTTATTAGTGGCAGTCGTGATGTATGGCATCAAATTCTTTTTGTATGGCTTTGCACAGGATCCTTATTTCATCATCGGCATTACCTTTTTACAAGTCGTAACGCTGCCGATCGTCGCCCTCGTCAGCAAGCTCATCATCGAAGATATTTGTGAAAGCAGTCTGCGCAGCAGCGCCCAGTTATTTGCATTGGCAATCTTTGTTGGATTAAGCGGTTTACTGACGCCGCTGATCAGCAGCGCTTTGATCGATTGGCTGGGCTATGATCTGACGCTTTATGTGTTTGCGGCCGCCAATCTTGCACCGTTTGCGTTTCTGATCGGCTTTCGAAAAAAACTGAAGCCGCAGGCAAAAGCATGATATAATAAAAAAGAAAGGAATGAGGATATGAAAGAACGATGGAAGCATAAAACGTGGCTGATCGATCTGGATGGAACGATGTATCGGGGCAAAAAGCAGATACCCGGTGCGATCGAATTGATCAGCTATTTACAAAAAGAAAAAATCCCTTATTGCTTCGTTACCAATAACGCCATGCGCACGAAGAAGCAGAATGTTGCACATATGGAAGCGTTGGGGTTTCATGGCATCAAAGAAGATGAATTTTTTACCAGTGCCATGGCAGCGGCGCGTTATGTCGCAAGAATGAGTGATCGGCGTAACGCCTACTATATCGGTGAGGACGGATTAAGGGAAGCATTGCTGGAAAATGGTTTTACGATCGTGGATGATCACAGTGATTTTGTATTTGTCGGTTTGTCGCGCTCTAAAACGTATATGGATTATTCCAAGGCCTTTGAACAGTTGTGGAATGGGGCAAAGCTGATCGGCACGAACTGTGATCGACGCTTGGCGGATGGCGATCATTTTCTGATCGGGAACGGCAGTATCGTAGAAATGCTTGCTTATGCGAGCGAACAGGAGTCCTTAAAGCTGGGCAAGCCATACGCGCCTATGCTGGAGGAAACGCTGGCCTATCTGAATAAGCAAAAAGAAGACTGTATCATTTTGGGCGATAATATGGAAACTGACATCGCTTTTGGGGCGCTGCATGGTGTAGAAACGATCTTGGTGGAAAGCGGTGTGCACACCGCTGCGGATTGTGCACGCTATGCATTTGCGCCGAGTGCATGCTATCATGATTTGTTCGCCTGTATGGATGACGAATAAAAGCAAGAGAAAAAACATACCTTGTAGCAGGTGAGAACATCATGACAGGTATGTTTTTTCTTTATCAAAATGTGGCGTTGTTTCTTTATGCCTGCCTGAAGGCCTTTTTACCGCTCCCTTCATTGGAGGTCGTGTTATTGCCGCTATGCTTGAAGCTTCCCGCATACTGGCTGTTCTTTTGTGTGATCGGCAGTTTCGGCACGATGCTCGGCGGCGCGGTCGGCTATTTTTTGGCATGGCGCTTTGGCAGAAAGATCCTGCAGCATTTGGCGAGTACATCGGATATTGACAAAGGGGAACGGCTCATGAAGCGCTATGGGATCATCGCTGTGATCATCGGCGGCATCACCCCGATTCCTGATTTTCTGCTTGCTTATCTGGCCGGACTGATGCGCATGCCGCTGTTTCCTTTTTTGCTCAGTGATGGCATCGCTCGTTTTATGCGTTCGCTTTTGGTCTGCTACGCTGCCAAGGAAATGGCGATGTCAGTACCGCTGGATCGCTTCCTAAACTGGCTTTCTTTGCTTATCATCGTTTATTTTTTATGGCGCTGGTGGAGAGGAAAGCGACAAGTGGCACAGGCATGCAGAAAATAAGGAATGATGACATCGTCCTCCATTTTTTCCGGATGCCACTGTACCGCCAGGATCGAAAATGTTTTGTGTATGATCGCTTCGATCGTTTGATCGCGATGAACGGCGATCGCCCGCAAATCTTTTCCTAAGCGGTCAATGGTCTGGTGATGGTAAGAGTTTACTTCCATGACCGGCTTTTGCATAGAGGATAAAAAAGAACCGGGCAGGATCGTGACCTCATGAAGATGATCGCGTTCATGATCATCGGTATTGATATCCTGTTTCAGCGTACCGCGAAAAAAGACATTGATGACCTGTAAGCCGCGGCAGATGCCTAGTATCGGTTTGCCTTCCTGTAAGAATGCTTCCAATAAAGCAAAATCCAGTGCGTCAATGGGGTTTGGATAACGCTTTGTTGCCGGATCGCATTGCTTTTGATAGTAAAGCGGATCTATATCTAAGCCACCGGGTATGAGCAGCGCATCCAGATTTTGGGCATACCAGTTCGCCAAAGCGATCTCATTGCAAAATACGGGGAACCATCCTTCTTTACGAATGGCGTTTCCATAACTGTCATTCACAAAGGTCCTTTCGATTCCTTCCAGCGCTTCTGTTCTTGTGACGATCCCGATTTTTTTCATACTTCACCTCATTTCATACTATGCGGTTATAGAAAAATGGAAAATAAGGGAAGGATTATCCACAAAATGCGTAGAAGATCAGAAAAATAATAAGAAAGCGACTTTTTTTAGTAGAAATTTATTGACAAACAGAATAGATTTTAGGTATTATTAACATGACATTGATTTGAGTGTGCTTATTCCCATCTTCCCCCACCCAAATAAGGGAATTTGCATGAATCTCCCCCAAAAAAAATTATCAAATCAATGTCGCCGAAAAGACAGTCACACGGGTGGCTGTTTTTTCTTTTATAAGGAGTGAAGACGATGATTTTGGCAAAACTGGAAGATACGGTATGGAAAAAACAAGCAATCGCTGAGGTGCGTCATACTGTGCGGGTGATCGCGGTAAATGATCATGATGAATATGCTTTTTTGCGAATCGTCGGAGAAGATGCGTTTGGGCAGCGCGATCATTTAGAAACGATCGGCGGCGGCATTGAGGAGAACGAAAGTGAAGAAGCGGCCATTCATCGGGAAGTGATGGAGGAAAGCGGCTATACCTGTGAGATCATTGGAGCGATCGGAGAGATCGTTGATCGTTATTATCTGATCAAGCGGGAAACCCATTCTCATTTCTATGCGGTGCGCTTAGGGGAAAATATCGGACAGATCAAACGCACGCCGCTTGAACAAATGCTGATCGCGGAGGTAGTCTGGCTGAAAGAAGGGGAAGTGCTGCCGATATTGGAAAATGAGCGGGCAAAGGGGATCAATCGACTCATTCAACAAAGAGATGCCTGTGCTTTTGCGGCATATTTGAAACAAAAAAGTAAATGAACGGCTGTTTATGATATAATGAACGAAAGAGGTGATGAGATTGTTGAATCGCTATTATGATGACTGGATGAAAACTTCGCTGCAAAGCAAAGTCATCGATCGTATCAAAGAGGAAAGGGGCTATTGGATCGCCTGTGAGGAAAGTGTGTTTTATGTGGAAGGGGGTGGCATGGCTTCTGATCGCGGCACCTTAAATGATCTCACGGTAAAAGCGTTGAAATGGGAAAACGGACATATTTATCATTTGGTGGAAGAACCTTTGGAAGGCGTCGTGACCCAGCAGGTCGATGTGGCATATCGGCGCATCAAGACGCAAATTCACAGTGCGCAGCATTTGATGTGCGGGATCATGAACAAACGCTATCATGCACCGACGATTTCATTTTTTAATGATGCGGTCGAAGCCGGTGCGGAAATGGGTTTTACAGCGTTCGATCATGCGCTGATGGATGAACTGGAACAGTTATGCAATGCGTATATCTGTATGGATCTGCCGGTGGAAATCGTGTATCCTACCAAGGAGGAGGCGCTTCGCCATGTTGCGCTGGAAAAAACGGATCATGAGGAGCTGCGCGCGGTCAAGATCGGCGATATTGACTATAATATGTGCGGCTGTGTGCAGGTGCCAAGCCTTCGCCATATCCAAATGATCAAGTTTCAGCGCTTTGAAAAAACGACGCGCGGCTACCGGATTTACTTTTTATGCGGAGATCAGCTGCTTCACACCTATGGCAAGCAGTTGGAAGCACTGAGCAGCTGCGCCAAAAAACTGGCAGTGCCGCTATTAGAGAGCGCAGCGGGCGTGGATCGCTTACAAAATGAACTCAAAGCAGCTAAGCAGGAAGAGCAGAACTGGAAAAATCAGTATGTGGAGCTGTATGCGAAACAGATGGCTGAAACACATCAGGAACCATTGATCGTTGCGGAAATAGATGATCTTGATACAAAGATGTTTACTTCCCTGTGCTCGATATTGGTGCGAAACTATGAAAAGAGCCTATTATGTGTATGTCATCATGAAGCGCGTGCACATGTGGTGATCGCACATGCACCGTCGATGACTTTTAAGGCCAATGCGCTATTTCAGCAGGTAGGCAAACGCTTTGCCTTTAAGGGCGGCGGCAGTCCTTTTATGGCGCAGGGCGGCGGTGCTTATGAGGCCGGGATCCTCGCTTATCTGCAAGAATTGGCAAAGGACCTAACCTAAAAAACAGCAGTCTTTCAAAAGCGAAGGACTGCTTTCATTTTTTGGATCAGCGGCGCATACACTGAAGCGAGGTGATGTTCTTGATCCAGATCAATACCAATCAAATGCGCGTATATCCTTATACGCAGCTTATATCGGTAAATGAAGAGCAGATCCTGATACAGATGAAACAGCGCCGGTTGTGTATCGAAGGAAAGCGGCTTTCCTTGAGTGCAATGGATGAGGAGGAAATCTGGATCAAGGGCGAGTTTAGAAAGGTCGAGCTGAGCGATGAATAAACTGCTGATGGAAAAGTGGCAGGTGAAAGCGACAAAGACGGCTTTTTTTCAAACGGTCAAAGCGCAGCGTCTAGCGATCAGTGAGCTGTCTTTTCAGGAACATACGATCATTTTCCATGCGTCTTTATTTCAGCATGCCCGTATCGCCGCCTGCTTTCCAAACGCCAGTGTTGAAGCGATCAAGACATGGAAACTGCTGCGATCGATCTTGTTTCGTCCCAATCGGCTGTTAGCGATCATTTTGTGTGCGGCGCTTTGGTATCTATTATCGCAGACGACCTTTGCGATCACGCTGGACGGTGAGATAAGAATGCGGGAAGCGATACAGTCATATTTAGAGGAACAGATCACACTGCCTCGCTTTCGTTTAGATGAGGAACAGCTGCAAAACAAGCTGAAAGAACAATTCAAGGATCAATTAAACTGGCTTGAGGTACGCCGCAGCGGCAGCCGTTTACAGATCTCCTATACGGCAAAGGACCATGCACAGATCCATACGCCCGCTGCCGATCGGCTGATCGCGCAAAGGGATGGCGTGATCGCTTTTTTCGCTTTACAGCATGGAGAAAAAGCAGTGCATATCAATGATTTTGTGAAAAAAGGCGATGTGCTGGTCGAAAATGTATTGATCAACAGCAATGGTAAAAATGAACAAATCTATGTAGAAGGAACCGTATTCGCTTATACCTTTGAAGAAGTAACGGTTACGATGAAAGAGGATGCGGCCCCCAAGCCTTTGCAGTTTTATCGATTGCTGTTTCGTGCCCGCAATGAAGTTTCCAAGCACTTTCTGCGTGATGATCGCATCGAAGATGAAAATATTTTGCAATTTCAAAAAGAAGGGGGTACAATAACGATGACGGTGCTCTATACTTGTTATCAAGACATTTCGACACCGCGTTAGCAGAAGGAGAATGCAATGGAAAAACACCTGACTTACCGCTTAGACGATTATACGATCGATCATTTGTTGGCGCTGTGCGGACCGCATGACGCTTATCTGGAGCTGATCCGCAAAGGCTTTGACGCCGCGATCACGATGCGCGATAATTTATTCATCATCAGTGATGACCATGGTGAGGGAAAGGCGATCTGTGCGTTGTTTGACGCGTTGAATCAGATGCTTGCCAGCGGCATAGAAATCAATGAGCAAGATGTCATGTATGCGATCCATTTACAGCAGGCGGGCAAACTGTCGCGCCTTCACACGACCTATCACAAAGCGATCGGCAAAACGCTGCAAGGTAAGTGGATCTATCCGAAAACATTAGGACAGCGGATCTTATGCGCGCATATGGAGAAAGATCAGATCGTGTTTGCGAGCGGAGTTGCGGGAACCGGGAAAACGTATCTGGCAGTCGTCTATGCGGCGACCCTGTTAAAAAAAGGTGAGATCGACAAGATCATCTTGACCCGTCCGGCAGTGGAAGCAGGGGAAAATCTAGGCTTTTTGCCGGGTGATCTGAAAGAAAAAGTAGATCCATACCTGCGCCCGCTCTACGATGCGCTTTACGATGTTTTAGGGAAAGAGGGCGTTGAAAAACTGATGGAGAAAGAAATCATCGAGATCGCGCCGCTTGCCTATATGCGTGGCAGAACGCTGGATCATGCGTTTATCATCTTAGATGAAGCACAGAATACGACGCGTTCACAGATGAAGATGTTTTTGACCAGAATGGGCTTTCAATCCAAAATCGTCATTACCGGCGATGTCAGCCAGATCGATCTGATTTCGAAGAAAGACAGCGGTTTGATTCATGCGATGCGCTTATTGAAAGGAATCGAGGGCATCGGGTTCGTGGAACTGGGCGTCCTTGATATCGTAAGGCATCCATTGGTGCAAAAGATCATTACCCGCTATGAAGAAGATGAGGCAAAGCGCTGAGCCTTGCCTTTTTTGTTTTACCTATTTTGAAAGATATAGTATAATTGAGTAGGATTTAAGGAGTGGACAATATGGAACTGACACTGATCAATCAATTAGAGGATGCTGCATGGGAAAAACAGCTGCCGCTTTTAGAAGCGATCATGGCACGCTGTGAACAGGTATTGCGACTGGAAGAATCTTATTTGGTTTCTCTGGTGATCGTCGATGATGAACAGATTCGTGCGATCAATCGCTCCTATCGCAAGATCGACAAGCCGACCGACGTGATTTCCTTCGCATTAAAAGATCAGGAAGACGATTATGAGATGATGGAAGGAGAAAGGGAACTGGGGGATATCTTTATCAATGTCGATGCGCTGAAACGGCAGGCAGAAGCTTATGGACACAGTGAAGAGCGGGAATTTGGCTTTTTATTTACACATGGCTTACTGCACCTATGCGGGTATGACCATATGAGCGAAGAACAGGAACGGGAAATGTTTGCTTTACAGGAGCAGATCATCGATGCGATCATTAAAAGATAAATTCGCTTATGCGTTTGTGGGCTTGAAAAAAGGAGTCTTAGAAGATCGCAGTGTAAAGCTGCAATGTTTTATCGCCGCTTTGGTCATCCTTTTCTGTTTGTTTCTTCCCCTTGCACGGTGGGAATGGGGTATCGTTCTGTTATTGTGCACGCTTGTCATCGCCTTAGAGTTTGTGAACAGTGTCATTGAAAAATGCGTTGATTTGATATGCCCGCATTATGATGAGCGGGCCAAGACGATCAAAGATCTGATGGCCGGTGCGGTCTTGTTTGTTTCCTTGGCGGCTGCCGGGATCTTTGTGATCATATTAGGAGGAAAGATCATATGACAAAAGAAGAGTTATTGCAACATGCGTTTGAAGCGATGGAACATGCTTATGTTCCTTACTCACACTATCGTGTCGGGGCGTGTGTGCTGCTGCGTGATGGCGTGATCGTAAAGGGCGCCAATATTGAAAATGCTTCGTTTGGATTAACGAACTGTGCAGAGCGAAGCGCTTTGTTTGCGGCTTACTCCGCAGGATATCGCAAGCAGGATATCAAGGCGCTGGCGATCGTAAGCGAAGGCGCATATTTGGCGGCGCCATGCGGTGCGTGCAGACAGGTGATCGTGGAGCTGATGGAAGAGGATACGCCGATCTATTTAAGCAACGGCAAAGAAGAAGTATCGACCACGATCAAGGAGCTGTTGCCGATGTCATTTACGGAAAAGGACGTGTTGTGATGCGCAGCGGGATGATTGCCATCATCGGCAGACCGAATGCCGGCAAGAGCACTTTATTGAATGCGATCTTAAAGGAAAAGGTTTCGATCATATCCGACAAGCCGCAGACGACGCGCAACAATATCCAAGGCATTTATACGACCGACACCTGTCAGTTTGTCTTTATCGATACGCCGGGCATTCATAAACCACACCATGAACTGGGGCGCACCCTGAATAAAAGCGCTTATCTTTCTTTGCAGGATGTCGATCTGATTTATTTGATCGTCGATGCCAGCAAGCCATACGGCAGCGGGGATGCTTTTCTGTTAGAACGCTTAAAGCAGTATCAGACGCCTTGTTTTTTGCTGTTAAATAAGATCGATCTGTTGAAAAAAGAAGAACTGCTGCAGCATCTTGCCTCATGGGAAAAACGTTTTTCCTTTGAACAGATCATTCCGCTTTCTGCCAAAAAAGAAGAAAATATCGAAGAATTGCTGAAAACAAGCGAACCTTATTTAAGTGAAGGCATGCTGCTTTATCCAAAAGATATGGTCAGCGACCATGGCAAAACCTTTCAGACGCAGGAGATCATTCGTGAAAAGGTCTTGTTGAAAACGATGGAGGAAGTGCCCCATTCGATTGCTGTCGTCGTAGAGCGATTGCATGAGGAGGAAAAGGAAGTGGAGATCGATGCGCTGGTCATCGTCGAACGTGATTCTCAGAAAGCGATTTTGATCGGGAAGCAGGCGGCGATGATCAAGTCGATCCGTTTGCTCGCACAGAAAGAACTGAAGGCGCTTTATGGCAAAAAATGTCATTTATCCCTTTATGTGCGGGTAGAGAAAAACTGGCGCAACCGGCAAAGCAAGCTGCATCAGTTCGGCTATGCGTTAGAAGAATAGACCATGAAAGAAATCAAGGGCATTATTTTATCGATCAAGGATTATCGCGAGTATGATACCTTGATGCAAATCATGTGCGAGGAAGGGATCTATAGTGTTGTCGGCAAAGGACACCGCCGGATGAAGAGCAAACAGGCGCCGCTTTGTCAGTTATTCGCCTATGTTTCCTGTATCTGTCATGCGAAAAATGAATATGCGACGATCTATACGCTCAGAAGTGTTCAAATGCTTACCTATTACCGTAAGATCAGAGAGGATCTGTGCAAGCAGGCGATCGCTTTGTTTTTTCTGGAAGCGGTTTTGCAGCTAAAAGAGGGAGAACTGTTTGAACACTTGAAGTACGCGCTTGATCTTTTGGAAGATAGTACGAAGCCTTATGCGGCAGCTGCTCTTTTTGCTGCACAGCTTACGCATTTACAGGGGATCGATCCTTATGTCGATGGCTGTGTAAAGTGTGGATCAAAGCAGGTAAGCGGCATTTCCGTAGAACATGGCGGTTTTGTATGCAGAGAATGTATGCGGGCGCAAGAGGCTGTATTGACAGTGGAGGAGCTGCGTAAGTTTCGCTTGCTGCAAAAAGCGGACTATACGCACTATGCGCTGTTAGAAAGTCATGGAGACTGGAATTTACAGGATCTGGAACGTCAGCTTGCCTTTCTTACTCGCTATGGCTTCTTACAGTTTAACAGCGTGGAGCTGCTTGAAAAAATCGCGGCACTGGATTGAAAGATTTCCGATAAAGGGAAATCTTTTTTGAAGTTGTCAAAGCTTTGGTATCAGTTGAGAATAATAAATGGAATCGGAAGGTCCATTAGATTACTTCATACTAGTGCGCATGATCATTTCTTATCTCGATGTATTGAGCAACACAGCTAGTCTGTTCAATTTGTTGCTTGGACCGACACTGCCGGATGTTTGGCTCAGTTCCTCTGGATGCCGTGCACTGATCGTTTTGACAGACGCTTGCTTTTATTAGCAGAAGGTCTGTTATATAAGAAAATAGATCAGTAGAGGAAGGAAATGATAAAGATGAAAACAGGTGCTGAGCAGATAGGGAATGCAGGAAAGGATATTGACAACGGCAAAGGCTTTGTGATATATAATAGTTTGAGTTTTTGTATAAAAAATAGCGAAACGTAAGATAGATAAAACAAGGAAAGGGAAGAGTAATTGCATGAATGAGAAGAGTTTTGAAACCGTTGTTTCACATTGTAAAAACAGTGGCTTTGTCTACCAGGGATCAGAGATCTATGGCGGGCTTTCCAACACTTGGGACTTTGGTCCGCTGGGCGTTGAACTGAAGGACAATATCAAAAAAGTATGGTGGAAGAAATTTATTCAGGAAAGTCCTTATAATGTCGGTTTACAGTCGGCAATCTTGATGAATCCGCAGGTTTGGGTCGCAAGCGGGCATGTCGGCAATTTTTCCGATCCGCTTATGGATTGTAAAAACTGCAAAACCAGACATCGTGCCGATAAACTGATTGAGGATTTTTCAAACGGCGAAGTGAATCCCGGCGGCTGGTCGAATGAAAAGATGATGGATTATATCGTTTCTCATAAGATTGCCTGTCCTGACTGCGGCAGTCATGATTTTACCGATATTCGTCAGTTCAATTTAATGTTCAAGACGTTTCAGGGCGTAGTGGAGGATGCGAAAAATGCGATTTATCTGCGTCCGGAAACCGCACAGGGCATCTTCGTGAATTTTAAGAATGTGCAGCGTACCACGCGCCGTAAACTGCCTTTTGGAATCGGACAGATCGGCAAGAGCTTCCGCAATGAGATCACACCGGGGAACTTTATTTTCCGTACCCGTGAATTTGAACAGATGGAACTGGAATTTTTTACCCGTCCCGGTGAAGATATGAAATGGTATGAATATTATAAGAACTATTGCAAGGAATTTTTGATTGCCTTGGGAATCAAGGAAGCGCATTTGCGTTTACGAGAGCATGACAAGGAAGAACTTTCTCATTATTCCACCGGCACAAGCGATATTGAATATCTGTTCTCTTTTGGCTGGGGTGAGATCTGGGGCATTGCGGACCGTACGGATTTTGATTTGCGCTGTCATCAGGAAACCAGCAAGCAGCATCTGGAATACCGTGATCCGCTTACCAATGAATCGTTTTTACCGTACTGCATTGAACCAAGCGTTGGGGTGGAACGACTGTTTTTAGCCTTTTTATGCGATGCTTATGAGGAGGAACAGCTGGAAAAGGATACACGTATCGTCCTGCATCTGCATCCGGCGCTGGCACCGGTAAAAGCAGCGGTGCTGCCGTTATCGAAACAGCTCTCCGAGAAAGCGATGGAAGTATTTCATTTGATCAGCGGCATCGGCAACTGTGAATTCGATGAAACGCAGAATATCGGAAAACGCTATCGCCGGCAAGACGCGATCGGCACACCGTTCTGTGTAACCGTTGATTTTGAAACGGAAAAGGATGGCTGTGTTACCGTAAGAGAACGCGACAGCATGAAGCAGGAGCGTATTCCTTTGACGGAATTAAAGTCTTATTTAGAAGCAAAGATCGCATTTTAATTATGAAATGAACAAAAGAAGGTGGTTTTGTGGCACGATTGAGTGAAGATCAGATCAATGAGATCCGCGCTCGTGCAGATATTGTAGATATTATTTCTCATTATGTGCCATTGACGCGAAAGGGCAAGAATTATGTCTGTACTTGTCCTTTTCATGATGACCACGATCCTTCTTTGACGATTTCCCCTGATAAGCAGATCTTCAAATGCTTTGTCTGTGGAACGGGCGGAAATGTTTTTACCTTTGTGCAGAAATATGAACAGATCTCTTTCTTAGAGGCGGTGTATAAGGTTGCACAATACACTGGCATACCACTGGATGAATCGATCTTAAGACAAAATCAACGGGTGGAAGCTGATCCGAAAAAAACGCCGCTTTATAAGGTGAATCAGGATACGATCGAGTTTACGCAATACCAGTTAAGCACGTCGAGCGCCGCATCGATCAAACAATATTTGTATCAGCGCGGTGTCAGCGATGAGATCATCAAACTGTTTGAGATCGGTTATCATCCGGAAGGCAATGCTTTATATAAGTTTCTGCATGCGAAAAAGCACAGTGATGAAAATCTGATTGCGGCCGGGGTGTGCGCGGTCGGCGCCAACGGCATCCACGATATATTCAGTGATCGCATCATGATCCCGATCCATGACGCTTATGGAAATCCGGTCGGCTTTACCGCCCGTACCACAAAGCAGGGAAATGAAGCGAAATATATCAATACCGCTCAGACTTCGATCTATGAAAAAGGGCAGCTGATCTTTAATTATCATCGTGCCAAAGCCGCGCTGCGGGAGCGAAAACGCGTCTTTCTCACAGAAGGCGCGATGGATGTGATCGCTTTTGCGAAGGTCGGTATTCACAGTGCGATTGCAACACTGGGAACTGCCTGCACCAAAGAACAGATCAAAGCAATGAAGTTGCTGCGATCGACGATCATCGTTTGTTACGATGGCGATCGTGCCGGCCGACAGGCAACCTATAAATTCGGAAAATTGGCGCTTGCCAATCAGCTCCCTTTTGAGATCGTCGATAATCAGCTGGGGCTAGATCCGGATGAGATCATTGCGGCTTATGGAAAAGAAGAGCTGCTGAAAATGAGCGAAAAGACGATTTCCTGGGTAGAGTTTCTATTTACTTACTTAAGTCAGACATATAACTTGGAGAATTATTCCCAGCGCAAAGAGTTCGCATTAGAGCTTGCTGAACAGATCGCGCTTTTGCCAAATGAATTTGAAAGACAAAGTGCCTTTGTGCGCTTACAGGAAATTACCGGCTTTGATATGCGAAGCAGTGTGGAAAGCAAGTCTGCACCAAAGCGGTTTATGAAAAATGAAAAAAGCGTCAGAAATGCCTTTTTAGCAAGACCAAAGGACGGAGCGACCAGCGCTCAGTATACCATCTTATCGCAGATGCTCGTATCGAAAAGCGCCAGCAATCGTTTTCGTGATGAGTTAGGTTTTTTGATTGATGATGCGTGCAAAAAGCTCGCATACTATATCATGGATTTCTACCGCAATCATGCGGAGATGGATGTGGCAGCGCTGTTAGATGTGATCAAAGAGGAGCAGGTGAAAAAACTGCTGCTGGAAATATCGGAATGGGAACTGGCACGGGAAAGCTATGACAGTGCATTGTTGTCAGATGCGCTGAACCGGATCCGGATGCTGCTGCTGGATGAGCAGATCCGTAAATTAAACGAGGAAATCGCCAATGTGAGCGATGCAGCGGTAAAAGCGAAGCTCGGCGATGAAAAAAATGCTCTGATTCGGAAAAAGGGAGGAATGAGAGAATGGCGGCAAGACAAGTGAAAAAACAAACGGGTAAGGAGGTAGTCATGCGCGAGATCAAAACACTAGATGAAGTAAAACAGGATTTGAAAGCGATGTATGAGCAGGAAGGATATCTTTATGAAAAGGATATTATGAATGCGATCGAACATTTAGAGCTTTCTGATGAAGAAAATGAAGCGCTGCTGATGTGGTTCAAGGAAAACCATATTGAAATCAGTGATGAGGATATCGATGATTCCGATATGGAGGAAGAAAACAATTTATTAGGCGATGATCTGGATGACTTATATGATTTGGATGAAAACGGTGAGGATTCTGAATTTGACAGTTTGACCAGTGAGATCGAATCTTTAGAGCAGTCATTTGCCAATTCTGCGCATACCAAGATCAATGACCCGGTCAAGATGTATCTGAAAGAAATCGGGCGGGTGGAGCTGCTTGATCCTTCCGAGGAACCGGAAATCGCCAGAAGAATCCAGGAAGGCGATGAAGAAGCAAAACGCAAGCTGATTGCGGCCAATTTGCGTCTGGTCGTTTCGATTGCGAAAAAATATGTCGGCAGAGGCATGCTGTTCTTAGACCTGATTCAGGAAGGAAACATGGGACTAGTCAAGGCTGTGGAAAAATTCGATTATACCAAAGGCTTCAAATTTTCTACTTATGCGACTTGGTGGATCAGACAGGCGATCACAAGAGCGATTGCCGATCAGGCAAGAACGATCCGTATCCCGGTACATATGGTCGAAACGATCAATAAATTGACTCGTATCCAGCGGCAGCTCGTGCAGGATTTAGGACGAGATCCGACTGCGGAAGAAATTGCGGCGAAGATGGAAAATATCTCCCCGGAAAAAGTGCGGGAAATTCAAAAGATCGCTTTGGAGCCGGTTTCTTTGGAGACACCGATCGGGGAAGAGGATGATTCTCATTTAGGTGATTTCATCGAAGATAAAGAAGCGCTTTCCCCGGATGAATATGCGAACAATCAGTTGCTGAAAGATGAGATCAATACCGTGCTGCAGGGGCTTACCGAACGAGAGGAAAAAGTGCTGCGTCTGCGCTTTGGATTATATGACGGCAGAACGCGTACGTTAGAAGAAGTCGGAAAAGAATTCAATGTGACGCGTGAGAGAATCCGTCAGATTGAGGCAAAGGCGCTTCGTAAATTGAAGCATCCAACCCGTTCCAAACGCTTGAAGGATTTTGTGGATAAGCCATAATATGATGCTTTCAAAACGATTGCAGGCCATTGCATCATGTATTGACAAAGATGTCATATTAGCAGATATCGGTTCCGATCATGCTTATATTCCCTGTGCATTGGCTAAGGCGAAGATGATCAAGAAAGCGTATGCCTGCGACGTAAATGAAGGACCGTTAGAAAATGCACGTAAGACGATCGCTCGTTATGGAGTAGGGGAAAAGGTAGAAGCAATCCGCTGTAATGGATTAGCGGGGATCGGTGAGGATACTGAGGAAATTATTATAGCTGGAATGGGCTTTGATACGATTCAGACCATTTTAGAAGACAGTTATGAGAAGCTGCGGCATTATAAAAAGATCATCGTACAGTCTAATCACGATGTTAAGCGGTTAAGAGAGTGGATCAGTGAACGCTCTTTTACGATTATTGAGGAAAAACTGGTCTGGGAAGGCTTTTATTATCAGATCATCTGTTTTCGCTTTGATGAAAATGCAAAAAAGCTAAGTGAGGAAGCATGTGAATACGGCGTGCTGCTGCGAGAAGATCCGCTTTATCCTGCTTTTTTAGGGCATCAAATGAAAAAAATAGATGAAATCTTGGAACAGTTGTCGCCGAAGCATGAAAAATATACGCTGTTTCAACAGAAACGTGATCAAATCTTGCGTAAAATAGCAGAAGCGAACAAACTATAAAGAGGAGAATACGAGCAGGACATGCTTGTTTTCTCCTCTTTTATTGAAAATCAGTATTCTTGAAACATCGCTTTGATGGCATCGATCTGATGTGTTTTTGTCAAAGCGAGCATGAGCAGGATGCGTGCTTTCTGCGGCGTCAGGGTATTGGCGCAGATCGTCGTGGCAACATCCATGGTCACAGCGGGAAGCACGATGCCGCTCACTCTGGAGGCTCGAACGATCGGAATATTAACGGCGGCCAATGCTTCTAATTTGATTTTCCACGCTTTTGCATAATTGCCGCTGCCGCTTCCGGCGATTACGATGCCATCGACTTTTTCCCGATAAAGATAATGATCCAAAACCGCCGGATCAGCTCCGACATAATAAGAAACGATCTCTACCTTCGGAAGTGCAGTAAGCGCGCTTACATCAAACGGTGTTGCGACGGTATGCTTTTTGAATGAACGTGTATAAAAATAAGGGATCTCATCTCGCATATAGCCGATGCAGGCAAAATCATTATGCTGAAAAGCGTCTATTTTGAAATTGCTCGTCTTGCGAATATCCCGGCTGGAAAAAATATTGTCGGAGAATAAGGCGATAACGCCTTGTCCTACACTGTCAGGATGTGCCGCCAAAGCGATTGCCTGATATAAATTCATCGGTCCATCGGCGCTGGTTGCCGTGGCTGGACGCATGGCGCCGGTCAATACAAGCGGCTTTTCACTCTTGAACACCAGATTTAGGAAATAAGCGGTTTCTTCTAATGTATCGGTGCCATGGGTGATGACAAAACCATCTAAGTCGCTTTCTAATGCTGCCTGATTGAGCTTTTTAGCCAAAAGCAGCCAGTCGGAAAGCGTCAGATCGTTGCTGTCTTTGTTACAGATCTGTTCCATGCTTACCTGTGCAATCTCTCCTAAGTCAGGCAAGTCCTGCAGCAGTTTCGCAATATCGACATGTCCGGCTTCATATGCGGCGCTTTTCCCGGCAGCACCGCTTCCGGCAATCGTACCGCCGGTCGCAAATATCTTGATCTTTTTCAATTGACTCCCTCATTTCTTATCGATCCTATTGTAAAAAACATTTTCAAAGAAAGCAAGACAAACAATGACGATTATAGTATGATGATAGCAGATGAAAAGAGGGTGAATCATATGAAACTGCTTTTTCTTTATGGGATCAACTGCAATAAAGATATTTATACATCACTTCTTTCTTATATGCAAAAGGAAGAAGTGATCATCGCAGCGATCCCGCATGCGGTCAGCAAAACTGCACAGAAAATTGAAGATTTGAGCGCATGGGTGTATCATCGCTATCGTCATGAAACATTTGATGCCATCATCGCTCATAGCATGGGCGGTATCATCGCTGTGCAGTTGGCTGCCATTTATTCGATGCCGATACCGAAGATCATCTGTCTGGATACCAATTTTGTACCGGCAAACGCATTTTATCGTAATCTGATGATGCCGGTACATTTAGAACGCTATCGACATTTTTTGGAAGAAATGTTTGATAAAGAAAAGCCTTTCTATCATCCCGCCCTGCGATCACGTCTGCAGGAGGATTTTGATTATCGCCCCTATCTTTACAAGCTTCAGCAGAAAATCACGGTCATTTACGGCGATCGCGGCAATCCCCATTCTCCCACTTTGATCGATGATCTGCATTTGGGAGAAGCTGCTTTGCGACATCTGGAGCTGCATTTTTTAGCGAATACTTGCCATTTGCCGATGCTGGAAGATCCAAAAGGCCTGGCAAAGCTGCTTTATACACTTCTAGCACAAAGCAAAGAAAAAGAAGTCAAATGACTTCTTATAAAAGCAGATCTAGATCAAAAACAGGATACTTTTTATTTTCTTCATAATGTTCTAAATAATCAATGACCTGATTGGTTACATAGGTCGGCGTCGATGCGCCGCTTGTTACAGCTACGCGTTTTGCTTCTTTTAGCTGGGCGCTGTGAATCGCAAATACATCGTCGATCAGATAAACGTGAGGGATTCCATGTTCTTTGGCGATTTGTGCCAACCGATTGGAATTGTTGGAAAAGCGATCTCCGACCACATATAAAACATCAATATCCTTTAATCGGGCAATGGCCTCCTGCCGAATGCGCGTTGCATTGCAGATTTCTTCACAGAAAAGAGCAGTGGGGCAATAAGCCTTGATCGTCTGAAACAGCGATTCGATATCAAAGACAGACATCGTTGTCTGATTGGTGACGAAAAGCGGTTTTTCTATCGACAATGCTTTCAGATCCGCTTCGTTTTCGATTAGGTGAACGGCAGGACTGAGTGAACAGATTGCTTCTGCTTCCGGATGTCCCAGCTTTCCGATATACAGGACTTCATAGCCTTTCTCTAAATGTTCTATAACGGCTGCCTGGGTCTTTAATACATCGGGACAGGTGGCGTCCAGACAAATCAGTCCCTTTGCTTTGGCGGTATTTATGACTTGCGGAGAAACGCCGTGCGCGGTAAAGATCACGACTCCGTGATCGATCCGCTCTAACAACTGAGCCCTTGTCTTGTGCGGTTCATCTAAAGGAATGATGCCAATGCGTTTCAGCGCTTCTACGACATGATGATTGTGCACCAGCATGCCGAGTACATAGATATTTTCATTGGGATAGTCTAGTCGTGCCTGCTTCGCCATCGATATCGCGCGTACCACACCTTTGCAATAGCCGCGGGGCGTTACTTTGATCAGTTCCATCTTCATCACCTGCCTTTGTTTGTCATTGCATTCATTATAATGGAAAGAGGAAAAAATGAAAACCGGAAAACGCCGATAAAAGTATTTTTACTTGTGAGAAAGTGAAAAACCCGCTATAATAATAACGATTTTTCAGGATTCAGAGAAATGAGGTAGAGGCAATGAGTTATCAAGACTATCAATTAAAAGAGGCGACACGCCGTTTTATCGCATACCAGCGCTTTACAGAACCGACCATGATCCAGCAGGCGGTCATTCCTTACGCATGCAAAGGAAAAGACATCATCGGGGTATCGGCGACGGGTTCAGGGAAGACCCATGCTTTTTTGATTCCGATCATGGAACAGATCGATCCAACAGAGGATTTTGTCCAGGTCGTAATCACCGCGCCGACCCGTGAGCTCGCTTTACAGCTTTATCGCAATGCACAGGATATGGAAGCGTGCATGGAAGGACTGCGGGTAAAACTGATTACCGGCGGTGTCGAAAAAAGCAGAATGATGGAACAGTTAAAGCAGCAGCCTCATCTTGTGATCGGAACACCGGGACGCATCAAAGATCTGTTTGTAAAGGAAGCGGTGCTGCGTTTAGAGAAGACCCGGATCCTTGTCGTGGATGAAGCTGATATGACGCTGGAATTCGGCTTTTTGGAAGATGTCGATGCGATTGCCGGCAAGATGGGCGATCATTTACAGATGATGTCTTTTTCCGCAACGATTCCTCAGGAGCTGCAATTCTTTTTACGGAAGTATATGAAGGATCCGCGAGTGATTCAGATCGATCATGAAAAAAGCCTTCCCGCTATTACGCATGTGCTTATTCCCTGCAAGCATAAGACTTATGAAGAAAAACTGTTGGAACTGCTGCCGCTATTTCAGCCATACGTCTGCCTGATCTTTGCCAATACGCGAAAAGAGGCCGCTTCGGCAGCACAGCTGTTGCGTGATCACGGCTATGGAATAGTGGAACTGCATGGTGATCTTACCAGCAGAGAGCGCGTAAAGGCGATGAAGGAACTGCGTGAACAGAAAAAATCTTATGTCGTTGCGACAGATCTGGCGGCCCGCGGGATCGATATCGAGGGTATCACACACGTTGTTTCTTTGGGCTTTCCGAAAGAGTTGAATTTCTATATTCACCGCAGCGGCAGAACCGCACGTGCCGGTCGCGATGGGATCTGCTATGCGCTGTATCAGAAGCAAGATCAGCATGCTGTAGAGCTTTTGACGAAAAAAGGTGTGCAGTTTATACAGAAAGGCATTAAAAACAATGCTTGGCAAGAGATCCGCGTCAATACCAAGAAACCAAATGAAAAAGAAATCCTGATCGAAACGCAGATAAAGAAAGTAGCCGGAAAAAAGAAAAAAGTCAAACCGGGATACAAAGTGAAACGACGCGCTGAATTGGATCAAGCAAGACGCAAAGCAAAGCGTATGTTGATTCAGGAAGACATCAAGCGCCAAAAGAAAGAACGTGCAAAAGCGAAACAGATCGAAAAAAGAGGGATGTAAATGAAAATAGGAAGTCATGTGTCAGTCAGTGCACCTGATTATTTTAAGGGGGCGCTAGAAGAAGCGTTAAGCTATGAAGCAAACGCTTTTATGATCTATACCGGGGCACCGCAGAATACGAAACGCACTGCTATCAGCAAGATGAAGGCTGCGGAAATGCGGGAGATGATGGAAGCAAAAGGAATTCCGCTTACCAATGTCATTGCTCATGCGCCTTATATCATCAATTTAGCCAATACGACGAATCCCGCGACCTTTGAACTGGCGGTCGAATTTCTGGCAAAAGAGGTCGAACGGGTCAAAGCGATCGGGTCAAGTGTATTGGTGCTGCATCCGGGTTCCCATGTCGGAGCCGGTGAGGAAGCGGGCATCGCGCAGATCGTGAAGGGTTTGAATGAAGTGCGGCAAATGGTCGATTTCGGTAATGTGAAGATCGCACTGGAAACGATGGCCGGCAAAGGCAGTGAGATCGGTGCGACTATGCAGCAGATCAAAATGATCCTTGAACAGGTGGAGGATGCTTCCTGCCTGGGGGTTTGTATGGATACCTGTCATTTACATGACAGTGGGGTGGATCTTACACAGTTTGACGCGTACTTAGACGCATTTGATCGTGAAATTGGGTTAGATCGCCTGCTTTGTATTCATATCAATGATTCTAAAAATGAGCGAGGCGCTAGGAAAGATCGCCATGCCAATATCGGATTTGGCAAGATCGGCTTTGATACGCTCAATCAGATCGTGCATCATCCAAGACTGGCAGATGTTGTCAAAATATTAGAAACGCCATATGTTGAAAAATGTCCGCCTTACCGCCATGAAATCAAAATGTTGAAAGCGGGGACATTTGATGCGCGGTTATTGGAAAAGATCATAGAAGATGGCAAGCAATAGCCATCTTTTTTTACTGGAGATCAATGAGATTGCGCATAGATCGATAGGTATGATCTGGGGCATGCGTAAATCAGCAAAGAACAGATGGTGCGGATCATTTCAGTTATCCTCATATAAAAAATAGAGAACATTTGAAGCAAGTTAGGCTGCAAGCGAATTTTGTGACAATTCACATCGACTTTTCTAACGGTAATTGAATGGCAGAGCAGTAAAAAAGCATATCTTCAGCTGATATGCTTTTTAGCTGTAAATGAGGGGAGTGCGTCATGATCCTGCTTCCTGCAATTTTGCCAGTGTCAGTATCTCCTCTTTTAAGCGAGCAACCATCTGTTCCTGCGGCAGTTTTTCAACGATGACACCGCGCTTGATCAATAGTCCTTCCTGCTTGCCGCCGGCAATCGCAATGTCCGCATGCTTGGCCTCTCCCGGTCCATTGACCGCACAGCCCATGATCGCAACGCTGATATCGGCATGGATCGTCTGTAAAAAAACTTCTATTTCATCAACGACGCTGCTGATATCCCATTGGGTCCTGCCGCAGGTCGGGCAAGCGATCAAGTTCGGTACATTGTCAAGCAAACCGACGCTTTTTAATAATTGCTTTACGATCGGGATCTCTTTGCGCGGATGTCCGTTTACGCTGATCCGGATCGTATCGCCAATACCTTCATGCAGCAGATAACCTAGAGCATAACTGCTTTTGATCGCACTGGAGGTGATCGTGCCGGCTTCGGTCACGCCCAAATGCAGTGGGTAAGGGAACTGTTTTGCCGCTTCTTGGTATGCTTCGATGCAAAGCTTTGGATCAGAGGACTTAAACGATAAGACGATGTCATAAAAGCCCAGATCTTCTAAGATCTGCACATGCCGCTTAGCACTTTCGATCATACCGGCTGCTGTCGGCTTGCCATATTTTTCATGAATATCTTTTTCCAAAGAACCGGAATTGATGCCGATTCGAATCGGCACATGATGGCTGCGGCATGCCTCTACCACTTTTTCTACATTCTCACGAGAACCGATATTGCCGGGATTTAAGCGAATTTTATCGATTCCGGCTTCTACCGCCATGATCGCAATGCGATAATCAAAATGAATATCGGCAACCAGTGGAATATGCACCTGCTTTTTGATCTGGGGAATGGCTTTGACATCGGCTTCGTCAATGACGGCCATGCGTACCAGTTCACACCCCATTGCTTCTAATTCTAAGATCTGGGCAACGCTTGCCTCTACATCGCTGGTGCGGCTTGACAGCATCGACTGAATGATGACGTGATTGCTGCCGCCCATGGTAAGTGAACCGATCTGCACCGGTCTAGTCTGTGTTCGTTTGATCATATTTATGTACCTTATTTCAACGAGTATCCTTGAAATCCTTTCATGCCCATTATAAACAATCTCGTATTTTTTGACAATGACTTTATCGTACCCTTCCTAAATGGAGAAATGATCCGGTGACAGATTCACACAAATATAAAGATGGTAATTTTATAAAAACTTGATATAATATAGAAGTCAATCAGGCATGCAGATGAGAAAGGAGCACGATTCTATGTTTTCGAACCCGTTTAAGAAAATGGATCAGGAAACGCTGCGGCACAGCAGTGATCTGTTAAATAAGCAGAAGAATTATAACAAAGTCATCAATCTGCGCATCAGTATCGCGGCAGTGGCGGTTTTGTGCGTCTTTTGCATCATCGCTTTTCGACTGTTTGACATTCAATATCGAAATCATGACAGCTATACGCTGAAATTAGAGAATTTTGCCTCAAAAAAGCAAAAGACGGTAACGCCTCGCGGTCAGATCTTAGATCGCAATGGCAATGTCGTAGTGGCGACAAAGGAGTCTTTGAACATTACTTATACGCCGCCCGAAGAATTGGACGAGGAGACGATATGGGAGAATGCCATTCATTTTTATGAACATTTCGGAAAGGCGGACTATGAGCCGACAAATCAGGAATATCAGAGTCTGTATTTGCAGTTGAGCGATGATAACGGCGATTCTTTGCTGAGTGAAGAAGAACAAGAAAAAGTGGCAGCGGGGACATTAAGTGAAGCAAAGGCGGAGCAGTTAAAGCTTTCTCGGGTCAATGAGGAAATGATCGCTTCCATTCCTGAAAGTTATCGCAATGCGTACGGCATCAAGCTGATGATGCAGAAAAGTCCTGCAAGCGAAACCAAACTGATCAAGGAAAATGTATCTAATGAGCAGGTTGCTTATCTTTCCGAGCATACTGCACAGTTTGAGGGGTTTGATGTTTCAAATGGCTGGATGCGCGATTATCCTTATGCTGATACGCTGAAAGATGTCATCGGACGTATCGGTACGATCCAGGAGCAGGATCAGCTGTATTATCAGGCGCTTGGATATGGCTTGAATGAGATGGTGGGCATCAGTGGACTGGAACTGGAGTATGAGGATCTGCTGTCAGGGAAGAAAATGGTCAATGAGATTACTTATGATGAGTCCGGCAATGCCCAGCTAAATGAAGTATCGGCGGGGAAGAAAGGCTATGATTTGCAGTTAAGCATCGACATTGAGCTGCAGCAGAAGATCGATGAGATCTTATTGAATACGATGCGTACGATCGGTTCCAATGAAACATCGAAATATATGCGCAATCTTTTTGTTACGCTGATCAATCCACAAGATGGCTCGATCTATGCGATGAGCGGGGTGCAAAAGGATGAAGAAGGCAATATTTATCTCTATGCCAGCGGTAATTATCTCAGTGCGAATTTGCCCGGTTCGGCGGTAAAGCCGGCAGTGGTTTATATGGGTCTTGCCGAAGGTGCGGTTTCCCCGGGAGAGATCATCGTCGATGAACCGCTTTATATCAAGGGCAGTGCGCCAAAAGGTTCTTATCGCAATTACGGTCCATTGGATGAAATCGGTGCTTTACAGGTTTCCAGCAATGTCTATATGTTTCATATTGCCATTCGTTTGGGGCATGGTACTTACGTAAAAAACGGACCGCTTGATCTGGATACAAGCGCTTATTCATTGATTCGGCGCTATTATTCGATGTTTGGCTTAGGCACAAAGACCGGCATCGATCTGCCAAATGAGGAAATCGGTGTGCGTGGTACCGAAACAAGCAGCGGACTTTTGTTGGACTATGTGATCGGCCAGTATGAAAGCTATACGACCTTGCAGTTAGCGCAGTACACGGCAACGGTCGCAAACGGCGGTAAGCGGATGAAGCCGCGTTTGGTTACACAGGCGTATGAGGTAAACAGCAAGAACGTCGTCTATCAGAACAAGAGTGAGATCCTGAACTATGTCAACGGCGATCGCGCTTATTTTGACCGGGTGCATTTAGGAATGCGCACCTGTGTTACGACAAATTATTGTGGCAATATCAATCGTTCTGATGTGCAGGTTGCTGCTAAGACCGGAACCGCTGAAAATAAATACTATAAAGATGGAGTCGGCTATGATTCGCCAAATGCCATTCAGTTAGGATATGCGCCATATGACAGCGATACGCCGAATTTGGCATTTGCCTGCATGGCACCTAATTACAGCAACGGTGATAAACTGCAGCCTAATATCTGCGGTAATACCATCATGCCGCAGGTTTTAGAAGAATTTTATAAAAAGTATTAGTAATCTGAAAGCAACTATGATATAATCATTACGCATGTAGGTAGAGGAGGGACACTATGAGAGATCGTATTACTTTCAAATGTTCAGAATGTAACGAAGAAAACTACATTGGAACACGCAATAAAAGGAAACATCCGGAACGCATGCAGATCAATAAATTCTGCCCGCGTTGTAACAAAAAAACCGTTCATAAGGAGAAAAAATAAAAAGGGCCGTCTGATTGGTCTTTTTTATTAAGAAACACATATGATAGAAATCGTACCAGTAATTGTCGATCATGAATTTGCCTGTAACTGTTATCTGATCTTTCAGCAGGGACATGCATTGATCATTGATCCGGGAACAAAGAATCATCGCATTGCCGATGAAATTGAAAAACGTCATGCACAGGTAGATGGCATTGTTTTGACACATGGCCATTTTGATCATATTGCCGGTGTGGATCGGCTAGTGAAACGCTATCACTGTCCGCTTTATCTGCATGAAGCAGATATGGCGATGCTGCGGGATCCTTATCTTAATTATTCCATTGCGGCGAATCCACTTACCGTCCAGGCAAAAGCTGAGAAGCTGGGAGCAGGGGAACAGCAGGTTGGAACTTTTCATATAACGGTCATCGATGCGCCAGGACATAGTGAAGGCAGCGTCATGATCCTGATCGAAGATCATTTATTCAGCGGTGATGCACTGTTTCAAATGGGCATCGGACGCACTGATCTGCCGGGTGGCTCCAATTCAAAAATGATCCAGACGCTGCGGATGATCAAAACACTGCAGCCGGCGTGGCATGTATATCCGGGGCATGGACCTTTTACGACCATTGAGCAGGAGCTGCTATACAATCCTTATTTGGCGCAGGTTTAGCATAAGGAAAGGAAACGGGAATGATGATTTCCGTTTTTTTTTTTATATGCTTGGGAAGAACGCATTTATTTTCATCACTGTCTTAGGATAAAAGACAATCTTTCGCGTATAGAAAATACAGGAGGAAGGATATAATTTATGCTCACAAGGAAAGGGGGGATAAGAAATGAAGGAACGTTTGATCAGATTGCTGTTGATCGCCCAAAGGCATGGTGCTACCGACGTGCATTTTTTATTAGAGGATGAGCGATTACAAGTATCTTTGCGCGCATTAAAAGGGATTCGTGTGATCGATGATCCGTTATTTGACCGTGCTTTCTTTCAGTATTTGAAATATTTGGCAAACTTAGATCTGGGATCAAAGCGGCCGCAGTCCAGCGCATTTACATTATCACTGAATGGAAGCATGCAGTACTTTCGTTTTTCACTCATTGTCAATCGTTCACTGGAAACAGCGGTCTTACGTATTTTAAGCAATCATCCGCAGTTAAAAGTGCAAGACCTGACCAAACAAAAGCAGTGTGTTGCGGCGATGGTGAGATGGTGCCGCTTTCGCAGCGGCATGATCCTGCTAAGTGGACCGACAGGCAGCGGCAAAACGACCACGCTCCATGCGTTATTGCATTTGATCGCCAAACGCAAGCAATTAAAGATCATTACCTTAGAGGATCCAATCGAAATTATTTCTCAGGAGTACTTACAGCTGCAAGTCAATGAAGCGGCTGATTTCAGTTATGAGGAAGGGATCAAACAGCTATTGCGTCATGATCCAGATGTTATCATGATCGGTGAGATTCGTGATGCTCATACTGCAAAAATGGCGTATCGCTGTGCATTGAGCGGACATATGGTATTTACCTGTATTCATGCCAAAAGTGCAACGGAAGCCTTAAAACGCATGGAAGAGCTGGGGGTAAGCCGCAGTGAATTAAAGCAGACGCTGACCGCAGTCAGCTCACAGCGGCTCATAACTGCTAAAAACGGGAAAGAGCGTATCTGTATTTATGAGATCCTAGAAAAAGATGCGCTGACACACTATTTGGAAGGGTGGAACATTGAGCATGAACATGATGGAATACATCTGGAAATACGCAAAGCGCTTGAAAACGGCTGGATTTCCAAAAAAAGCGCCGAACAGGACCTTGAAGTTTACTAAAGCAGACTGGCGCTATCTACAAATGCTTTTGGAAAAAGGATATCACTTCCGCGATGCCTGCATGATCATCGGTAAGGACAGTGAGGTGATCTTAGAGAAGCTTGAGGAAGGGAAAACGGTAGATGAAATGCTTTTTCTCAATCACAGCGGATCTTTTTATGAACATATTGCTTTTTTTCTGCAATTTGTATCATTACAGGAAGCAATCAAGATGACGTTCACCTACTTAGATTTTGAAGAGAACATGAAGCGTCAGTTTTTGCGGAAGTCGCTTTATCCGTTTTTTATCTTTCTTTGCGCAGTCATGACGCTGCTCTTTTTTCGCGGCAATATCCTGCCGATGATGCAAAGCGGTTTTGAATTGGAACAAGACGCCTCATTTTTGCAGGTTGTATTAGATTTTCTCTATATTCTGGCAATTTTATTGCTGCTGGGGTTGAGCGTGCTGCTCTTTTATCTGCTTATTTATCGCCTAGTGCCACGCTTTCATCATAATTGTATGCTTTTGTTGATCGCGCATTGCCGCTGGGTAAAAGATTACTGGTCATATCAGTTTTGTGCCTATTTACGGATATTGATGCAGGGCGGTCTTTCCAGCAAACAGGTTTTTTCCTTTCTTCGCACGAATAGTAAAAAAAAGATGATCGCAGAATGTGCAAAACGGATCGAGGCACTGCTGGAAAACGGTGCTTCCTTGACCGATGCGCTTGCCCAATGTGCATTGCTTTCAAAGGACCTGTTGCAGATGATCGAAATCGGCAGCGCGGCTTCTACCCTAGATACATTATTGGGGCAATATTTGATCAAGCACCAGATGCAGATGGAAAAACGCATCAAATCTTGCACGATCGCAATTACGGCACTGGCTTATGGGTATGTGGCGGTCTTAGTGATCTCGGTTTATCAAATCATGTTATTGCCTTTGGAATTATTGGAACAGTTCTAACAGGAGGGAAACGATGAAACAACGTGCAGGTTTTACGATTTTAGAGATGATCATCGTCTTATCAGTCATCGCTTTGATTTTTCTTTTAACTTTGCCTAATATCCAGCAGAAACAAAAAACGATCCAGACAAAAGGCTGTCAGGCTTTGGTGGAAGTGGTGAACAGTCAGATTTTATTATTTGAATTAGATCATAACCGTACACCGTCCTCGATCAGTGAATTGATCAATGAAGGGTATTTGAAAGAAGGACAGAATATTTGTCAAGGCGGAAAGGAAATCGTGATCGTGAATGGACAGGCAAAAGAAAAATAGAGAAGGCTTCACTTTGATAGAAACACTCTTCGTGGTGGCGCTGTGTGTGATGATGTATGGTATGTTTGTCGGAAAGAAAGCAACTGCGTTTTCTTTGCAGTTATTTTTGCGGCAGATGAAGCTGTACTGCGAGGAACAGCAGTTTTCAGCGATGCAGGCAGGACAACGCCGCACGATTCGCTTTGAAAATGATCATGCTTTATTCGATCAAGAAAGTGTTTTTTATCCAAGCGGGATCACCTGTGAACCGTACGCGTTTGCTTATAATGCGGCCGGTAATATTTCTAAGGCCGGTACACTGCGCTGCGCAAATGAAAAAGAACAGGGAACACTTGTATTTCAGTTGGGAAGTGGTCGCAGTGTCGTACGATAAAGACGGTTTTCTTTTGATCGATGCTTTGTGTGCATTGATGATCGTTTCGCTGGCGTCAATGCTTGCACTGTCGATCGTACGCTTAAAAAGGATCGATATCCATAGTGAATGGAATCAAAAGCAGGAGGAAACAGCACGTGATTTACAAAAGATGTATGAAGCGCTCGGCCTTTACGATGAGTGAAATGATCTTAGCATTGATCATTGTTTCATTATGTGCGCTGGTGCTCGCCAAAAGCATGTCAGTATTACGCTATGGAACGAAAGCAAGCATGCTGCTCAGTGATGAAATGGCGCTTTGGCAGATGCGGCGTTTGCTTGCACAGGCAGAAGATATCACTTGGGAGAAACAGGTGCTGCATTTCCTGTATCATGATGAAGAGGGTGCATTGCGGATCAAAAAAGATCAGATCGTTCATCAGATCGGCAATGAAATCATGATGATGGAATTGGATGACGCTTATTTTTATGAGGAGGATGGATGTGTTTGGCTTTCATGGAAAAGAGAGAAGGAAGACTATCAAGGGATGCTTTACTGCCCGGCGTAGCGGCTTTTTCTCCGTTATGATGCTCATGTGCATGCAGCTATTGGTATTGACGCTATCTTTTGCTTACCACGATGGTACACAACTGCTTCAATATCGCTTGGCCGAGAATAAAAAGCAGAAGATCGAATGGTATCTGATTCACTATATCAAGCATGCGCTTGCGGAATATGAAGAAGAAGATGAGAGCATTACCGTCGAAGGAGAAGAAGTAACGCTGCATTATGATGATATTACTGCCTATGCAAGTTTTCAAATCAACGGCAAGCTGCTCTGTTTCCGGCTCCAGTATGACGATCTGAGTGATTGTGTCATGGATGTGTCATATATCGAAGATGGCTGCCCATACTAAAAGCGGTGATAAAAATGTGGAATTTAACGATTGTGTCGGTCGGTATCTTTGCTTTGATGATTGGAGCAGGCTATCTCTGTCAATTTCTTGAGGCATCTGCCTTTTCTCTCATTGCGGTCTATGCGCTTTGTTCAGTGCTGCTGCATTTCAAAAAGTATCCGAGCTCGTGCATCGCATTAAAGGCAGAGGACTTTCTGATCGTATGCCTATTACTTTTTATCATGGGAGGATGGTGTATTTTTTTAGCAATTCCGCTTTCCCTCGATATGCTTGCATATGTCTATCTTTCCGCTTTTTTGGCTTACATCAACTATGCATGCGGCATGCGGTTTCGCTCCCTTTTCTAAGTTATTGACAAATAATAGAAAAACGGTAAAATATAAGAGGTTATAGATTAGAGAAAGGTGAGAAAAATATGATTAGTTCAAATGATTTGAAACCGGGCATGACCATTCAGGTCGATGGCAACATCTATGTGGTATTGGAACAAAGCCAAAATAAAACAGCCCGTTCGGCAATGGTAGTAAAGGCAAAAGTCAGAAATCTGAGAACCGGATCCAACATCGAATTGTCATTTGGCGGTGGGGATAAAATCGCTCCGGCACATATCGACAAAAAGGAAATGCAGTATCTTTACGATACTGATGATGCACTGGTATTCATGGACAATGAAACGTATGAACAGATCGAAATCAACAAAGAAGCATTGACATGGGAAATGAAGTTTATGAAACCGAATGACAATGTCAATGTGACGATGTTTGAAGGGGAATTCCTAGGTGTTATTTTACCGGATAAGGTAGCGTTGCAGATCGTGGAATGCGAACCGGCGGTAAAAGGTGATACGGCAACCAACGCGACAAAGAATGCGAAAGTGGAAACCGGCTTGGAAATCCGTGTTCCGCTGTTTATCGAAAATGAAGAAATGGTAATGATCTCAACAGCTGACGGCAAATATGCCGGTCGTGCTTAATTTCTGATTGCGGCAAGGTTTGCCGCTTTTTATATGGAATCGGAAATTTGGAATTTGTGTGATAATTAAGTAAAGTTTACGCTTTTTGTATTCAAATAAGCGGTTATTTGGTATAATAAGAAACGGATATAGGAGGTTTTTTTTATGGAAAAATTATCTCGCGTAAAGAAATATGAAGACCTGAGAAAACAAATTGAGGAAAATGCGGAAACAGAGATGGATCTGGAAAAAGAAACGTCGATGGAAACGCTGCATACAATAGAACCGGCGCATTATAAAAAGGTCAAGATCGAGGATACTTTGCCAAAACGCGAACAGATGGAACAGTTTGAGGAACATACGGATACGTTTCAGTTCAAGAATGAGTTTTTAGATGAATTTATCAATGAAGTGCGAGAGTATAATCTGAAGAAAGGCAACCGTTTGGAAGATGATACGCAGATGGATATTTTATCACAATTAAAGGGTTCTGCTCCCAAAAGAAGTCAATATATTTCCCCGTTGGAAAGTGAGGAATTGACGTTTGGATTGGAAGATACGACAGCTTCTTTAAGCAAAGAGGAAATTGCCAAGCAGGTACAGGAGCTGTTGCAGGATGAGACGCCGCTGGAAGAAGAAAGCATAAGCGGGCAGGTACAAGAAGAAAAGACGGCTTATGAAGTAAAAGCAGTGCCGATGGAAGAGGCTTTTGCCAAGGAAGAATCATCGCAAGAGAAGTCGGAAGCGACGATGGATCTGGGAAGCGTGCTGCCGCAGGAAACGATGGCAAGTGATGATGTATCGAAGCTGGTAGAACAAACACAAAAAATGAAGCTTCAGTTAGACAGTTATGAGGAAGAATTGACCGATCTAAACGATGGTTTGGATCGTACGCATCGGATGCTGAATATCATCTTATGCCTTTTGATCGTCTGTCTAATTGCCGCGATCGGATTTGTCGTTTACTATATCTTACAATCGGGAGGTGTCATAAATGCGCTTTAATATTGCGATCGACGGGCCTAGTGCTGCCGGAAAGAGCACGATTGCCAAGATCCTGGCGAAAACACTGGGCTTTGCTCATCTCGATACAGGAGCGATGTATCGCTGTTGTGCGCTTGCGGCACAGCGCTGCAAGATCGATTTAGAAGATGGAGATGCAGTAGCAAAGGTCTTGGGACATACGAAGATCGATTTTGATGCGTCCGGGAATGTTTTGCTGAATGGTGAAGATGTCAGTATGGCAATCAGAAGCAATGAGATCAGCATGCTGGCAAGCAAAGTGAGCGCTTATCCACAGGTGCGTAGAAATCTTGTCGCATTGCAGCAAAAGATCGCTGCGGGACAAGGATACATATTAGATGGACGTGATATCGGTACAGTCGTGCTGCCCGATGCGGCGGTCAAGATCTTTATGGTCGCATCCGTGAAAGCGAGAGCGGATCGCCGTTATAAAGAATATGTGGAAAAAGGCATTTCCATGTCTTATAAAGACGTCTATGATGACATTGAAAAGCGTGATTATCAGGACAGTCATCGTAGTGCATCGCCATTAAAAAAGGCAGATGATGCGATCGAGCTTGATACTTCTGCACTGAACATAGAAGAAGTCGTAGCGGCGATCATGCAGATATTGAAAGAGAAAGGACTGTGGAACTAATATGATTCATGGTACGGTTGCGATCGTTGGACGTCCGAATGTTGGTAAATCGACAATATTTAATCGTATGATCGGTGAGCGAAAGAGTATTGTCGAAGATCAGCCCGGCGTTACCAGAGATCGTATTTATGGAAAGGGAGAGTGGCTGACCAAAGAATTTCGTCTGATCGATACCGGCGGGATCCAGTTGGAACAGCAACCTTTTAGCGAGGAGATCCGCGTTCAGGTAGAAATTGCGATTGCAGAAGCGGATGCGATCTTATTTCTGGTAAATGGACGTGAAGGCTTGACCACAGAGGACCAAGCAATCGCCAGATTGCTGCAAAAAGCAAAAAAACCGGTCGTTCTCGGTGTCAATAAGATCGATGATCTGCATTTACAAGATGCGATCTATGAGTTTTATGCATTAGGCTTAGGTGATCCAATTGCAATGAGCGGCAGTCATGGTATCGGTATCGGTGATGCGTTGGATGCACTGGTTGCACATTTCCCTGAAAAAGAAACAGATGAATATGAAGGAATGACGAAGTTTTGTCTGATCGGTCGTCCGAATGTCGGTAAAAGCTCACTTGTCAATGCGATCTTAAAGCAAGAACGGGTCATTGTGAGCGATGTTGAAGGAACGACCCGCGATGCGATCGATACACCGTTTCAAAGTGATGGGAAGGATTATGTCGTCATTGATACCGCCGGTATCAGAAAGCGCGGCAAGGTGTATGAAAACATTGAAAAATACTCAGTATTGCGGGCAATGAGCGCGATTGAGCGCAGTGATGTTGTCTTGGTCGTGATCGATGGCGAAAGCGGCGTACGTGAGCAGGACAAGCATGTTGCCGGATATGCGCATGAAGCAGGGAAGGGCATTATCCTTGTTTACAATAAATGGGATGCTGTTGAAAAAGATGAGCATACGATGCATCAAATAGAGAAGAAGCTGCGTCAGGAATTTATTTATCTCAGTTATGCGCCGATCGCTTTTGTTTCGGCGCTTACCAAAGCGCGCGTCCAAACGCTTTTACCGCTGATCGACGCAGTGCATGACGCGTCTTTGCTGCGCATTCAGACAAATGTATTGAATGAAGTGATCATGGATGCACAGCTGATGACACCTCCTCCGACCCGCAATGGCAAACAATTAAAGATCTATTATGCTTCACAAGTTGCCACTGCACCGCCGACGATCGTGCTGTTTGTCAACGATCCGGAATTGCTGCATTTCAGTTATAAGCGTTTTATTGAAAATACATTGCGTGAAGCGTTTGGCTTTGAAGGAACGACCATTCGCATTCTCGCCCGTGAAAGAAAGTAGAGGTAATCTTATGAAAACTGTCGTAATCGGAAGTGGCAGTTGGGGAAGCGGACTTGCCCAAGTGCTGGCCGATAATCATGTGGATGTTACCATTTACGGCAACTGTGCGGAAGAATTACAGGATATTGCTGAAAACCATCGCAATGAAAAGTTTTTCCCTAATGTCGATCTGAATCCGGCTATCAAAGTCAGTACGACGATCGATGTCGTAAAAGACGCGGATATGATCGTTTTATCTGTTCCTACGATCGCAATCGAATCGGTATGTCGGGATCTGCTGCCTTATCTGGATCATAAAGTCATTATCGTCAATACCAGCAAAGGTTTTCACCCGGTCACTAACGAACGCATGTCAAATGTCATTCGCAGTGTGATTCCGGAGCAGTATTTAAGCAGTGTCGTATCTTTGATCGGACCAAGTCATGCCGAAGAAGTCGTCATCCGTATGCTGACAACGATCTGTGCGGTTTCCTTAAACGAAGCAGATGCCATTACGGTGCAAAATACCTTCTCAAATGCCTATCTGCGCGTATATCGCGGCAAAGATGAGATCGGCAGTGAAATCGGGGTTGCGCTGAAGAATGCGATTGCGGTGGCAAGCGGTGTATTAAGCGGAATCGGATACGGCGACAATACCAAAGCGGCATTGATCACGCGTGGTTTGGCAGAGATGATCCGTTTTGGTACAGCGATGGGCGGAAAACTCGAAACCTTTATGGGATTGACCGGTATCGGGGATTTGATCGTTACCTGTACCAGCGTTCATTCCCGCAATTTTCAGGCAGGATATGAAATCGGCCGTTCCAATGATGCCAAAGCCTTTTGGGAAAACAATACCAAAACCGTTGAAGGGGTGCGTACCGCTCAGGTCATTCACGATCTGGCAAAAGAAAAAGGCATTGAAATGCCGATCATCGAAGAGGTTTATCAGGTGCTGTATCATGGCAAAGAACCGCGCCAAAGCGCCTATGATCTGATGCATCGGGAATTAAAGGAAGAACACCCTTATCATTCAATATAAACAAAACGATATTCGCGTTTAGCAGGGAAGATAGCCTTTTTTAGGATATCTTCCTTTTCTTATGATCAGCCATCCATAAGCATATGCGTACTTTTAGAAGAAAGATCTGACAAGAAAAAAGCAAAGAGAAAAAGCTATCTCTTTGCGATATAAGCATCGATCTGCTGCACACAGTTTTCTGCAACAACTGCTGGATCTTCTGCGTTTTTGACCGTGATATCACTGTATTGAAGATAAAGCGGCAGACGCTCGCGATACATCTTTTCCACCGCTTCTTTGCTGCTTGAGAGCGGTCGGGTAGGGTCATTGCTAGATAGATTTGCAGGATCACGCTCCAAATAAATGACAATGCTGTTTTGTCCCAGCATTTCCATATTGACATCGTATTTCACAATGCCGCCGCCACAGGCGATCACGCTGTTTTCCTGTTTTGCCAACTGCATGGCAATCTGTGTTTCATAAGCACGAAAACCGCGCTCACCATGCTCTGCGAAGATCTGTGGGATCGATTTTCCGGCTTGTGCAACGATCCTTTCATCCATGTCGATAAAAGGCTTCTGCATTTGTTTTGCCAGCAGTCTTCCGATCGTCGTTTTCCCGGCGCTTGGCATACCGATCAAAACAATATTGATTTTATCGCGCAGCAGCTTCTGATAAATCGTTTCGATGATCTGATCATCGATCTTTTGATGTAAAAAGTGTTCTACTGCATATTTCGCTTGTGCAATCAGCATTTCCAAGCCATTGGCATGGATCAGGCCCAACTGTTTGGCGGTGTAGCAAAGCTTTGTGGTGATGGGATTATAAACGACATCCAATACTGCTTCACAGCAGTGAAACAAACGCAGATCGATCGGAGCAGCATCGTTTTTCGGATACATCCCGACCGGAGAAGTATTGATTACGATCTCCGCATCCAAATGTTTGTGATAGACCTCCTCATAGTCTACCGCATCTTTGCTCCTAGCGACATCAACGATGACCAATTCTTTAGGCTGCGCTTTTTTTACGACTGCCTGGATGGCCAAAGAAGCACCGCCGTTACCGATGACCAACACTTTCTTGTTTTGCATCGATACCCGATATTTTTTCACCATATAAGCAAATCCATAATAATCGGTGTTATAGCCGATCAGTTTTCCATTGCGATTTACGATCGTATTGACCGCGCCGATCATTTCAGCTGCTTCCTCTATCTCATCTAAATAGGGAATAACGGCCTTTTTATAAGGAATTGTCACATTGATTGCCTTGAAATCCCGTTTTTCCATGAACGTATGAAATGCACTTTCCGTTAATGGCATCAAATCATAGGTATAAGAAGCGATCTGTTCGTGAATCTCTTTAGAGAAGCTGTGTCCCAGCGCCCCGCCGATCAGTCCATACTGCATATCTATCACCCTCGTTTCTATTGCTTATAGGATACAATAAAACGCTATTGATTTCAATACGCGAACATGATATAAAATGATTGACAGTAAAGCTTTCCTTATCAAAACACAATGTGTGAATGATCGATGAAAGAAAGAAGGGCAGGCGATCATATGGAAGAAATGATGATGAAAGAGAAGCAAAGCGAGATAAAAGAACCGCTTATCTGTGTACCGCTTACCGGGTCTTCGCCAGAGCGGATCTTAGCAGAAGCAGAAAAATGCAGAGAAGCAAAGGTTGCCATGGTCGAATGGCGCTTGGATTGCTATGATGACTGTTTTTGTTTTCCGAAAATGCTCGCTTTCTTAAAAAAACTGCGGGAAATTTTACATGAACAGCAGCTGCTTGCGACCTTTCGTACGCGAAAAGAAGGCGGCAACAAAGCATGTGAAACAGCACAATACATAGAACTTTATGAACATTTGATCAAAAGCGATTTAATCGATTTGATCGATGTGGAGTTGTCTATGGGAGAAAAGGTCGTCGATCAATTACTGACGCTTGCGCATGAAAATAACAGAAAAGTCATTTTATCCTATCATAATTTTCAACAAACACCGCCGCCGGCAACATTGTTACGATATTTTGACCAGATGGCGTCCTTAAATGCGGATCTATTGAAGATTGCCGTCATGCCGCAGACAGAGGAAGATGTGATCCAGCTGATGCTGGCAGCAAGGGAAGCGCATCAACGATATCATAAACCACTGATTGCGATCGCAATGGGTGAATTGGGTAAAATAACTCGTGTCTGTGCTGAATTTTTGGGATCAGCAGTTACTTTTGCGAGCATTGATCACAGCAGTGCGCCCGGACAGATCCCGATTTCACAAATGCGCCGATATTTATCCTTTTTTCACAGTATTGCAGCACAATTAAAGGAAGAATGATAAAGAGTGTCGTAATATATCGCTGATTTATTCAGCACGCATGTTTTTATAAAAGATCCTCTATTCCGTTATGAAACAGGATCATTTTTTCGATGGTATTTAGAAAGGACATATGCTATAATGAATCAGCATATGTCTTTTTTGACAAGACGATCGTTTTATAAATCAATACATGAAAGGATTGAATCAAGATGAATACACAGGATGAAATCAAACGCAGGCGTACTTTTGCGATCATCTCCCATCCCGATGCCGGTAAAACGACGCTGACTGAAAAACTGCTGCTTTACGGCGGCGCTATTTTATCTGCCGGTACGGTAAAAGGGCGAAAAAACAGCAAGCATGCGGTGTCTGACTGGATGGAGATCGAAAGACAGCGTGGAATTTCGGTAACCAGCTCGGTCATGCAGTTTGAATACGACAATTACTGCATCAATATTTTGGATACACCGGGACATCAGGATTTCTCGGAAGATACTTACCGTACGCTAATGGCTGCCGATTCCGCGGTCATGGTAATCGATGCGAGCAAGGGAGTAGAGGCGCAGACAAAAAAACTGTTTAAGGTCTGTCTGCTGCGTCATATTCCGGTATTTACCTTTATCAATAAAATGGACCGGGCAGCGATGAACCCCTTTACACTGTTAGAGCATATTGAGAAAGAACTCGGTATCAGCACGTATGCGATGAACTGGCCGATCGGCTCCGGCAAGGATTTCAAAGGGGTTTACGAGCGCGATCATAAACAGATTTTATGCTTTGCCGGCGGACAGCACGGACAAAGAGAAGTGGAAAAAGTGGCTGGTGATCTACAAGATGAAAAATTCAGAAGCTTGTTAGGTGATGACTTCTATGAACAGTTGATGGAAGATGTGGAATTGCTGGATATCGCCAGTACGGTTTTTGAAGCAGATAAAGTCCAAAACGGCAGATTGACGCCTGTTTTCTTCGGCTCGGCGCTCACTAATTTCGGCGTAGAACCCTTTCTTTCCCATTTCTTGGCGATGACGACATCCCCTTTGTCAAGATATGCCGGTGATGTTGAGATCGAGCCGACTGATGATCATTTCTCTGCGTTCGTCTTTAAGATTCAGGCAAATATGAACAAGGCGCACCGCGACCGCATCGCTTTTCTGCGCATCTGTTCCGGAAAGTTTGAAAAAGGAATGGAAGTGACCCATGTGCAAGCAAACCGCAAGATCAAACTGGCGCAGCCGCAGCAGTTCATGGCTGACAATCGCGAAATTGTGGAAACAGCTTATGCGGGAGATGTCATCGGCGTATTCGATCCGGGTATCTTTGCGATCGGCGATACGTTATGTACCGGTAAACCATTTGCATTTGATAAGATCCCAACCTTTGCACCTGAGCACTTTGCCCGTGTTCAGCAAAAAGATACGATGAAGCGAAAACAATTTTTGAAGGGGATCACGCAGATCGCACAAGAAGGAGCGATCCAGGTGTTTCAGGAAATCAACATCGGTATGGAAGAAATCATCGTCGGCGGCGTCGGTGTATTGCAGTTTGATGTGCTGGAACAGCGTTTGAAGAGTGAATACAATGTAGATATCAAACTGGATCTATTGCCTTATCAATGTGTTCGCTGGATCGAAAATGAAGAAATCGATCCCAATGCCTTAAATCTGACTTCAGAGTCAAAGCGGGTCAAAGATCTCAAGGGCAGAAATTTGATTATCTTCGCTAATAACTGGGGCATTAAATGGGCGTTGGAACAAAACCAAGGATTGATCTTGACCGATATCGGTCGATGGTTTCGGAAATAGCGCAGTTCAGTAAATATCATTTTTCTATTTTTCAAAATCATAGTAAAGGTACTTTAATGCATTTTCATCTGTAATATCTTCATTACTTTTATTCTCCAGTATTTCGTCCATAATTTGGACAGCCAATTTATGAGTGACAAGAGCATCATGAATGGAATCATTATAAGGAGAACCATCAATGAGTTCAATTGCTTTCAAAAATAGTGTATCTACATATGAATGAAGGTTAATGAGCAGTTCTTGATTCATCTGTTCATTTTCAATTGCATCATGAACAATATAATTTCGTGCACGATAGATACGATGCAAATGCCAATTAATCCTTTGAACATGGTTTTTAAGAATAGCTTTTATTCCTTTGCTATTATGCAATTGGTCAGATAAAGTACTCACACGATAACGCAGAAGAGGAAAGTTTTCTGTTTTAGAATACAATTCTTCTCTTGCTGATTTAGTAGATTGGAAAGTTAAAAAAGCAAATGTGTGTTCTATGTTATTATTCCCAAATCCGTTTTTTGCAATATGTGTCTCAAAAAAGTCAGTATCCCACCTCATAATGTCTAGCATACATGTTTGTACCAATTTTTTAATATAAGTGCTTTTCAAATATGGTAATGTATAGGAAATAACATTTCCGATTTTGCTACGCTCCTTTTCCGCATTAGAACAGTTAGATTTTAATTTATCATTAGCTGCATCATCCTCCACTATAGATTCGAGAATTGACCATAATGATAGTAAAGACTCACTCGTATTTTCAGAATATATTGCTGAGTTATGGACATTTGTAATTTTCATAAAATCAGATAGATTTTCATAATTTGAAAATATAATTCTAATGAGTGATTCCGCATTTTGAGTAGCATCTTGGCGGGAAAGAGCTGCTACGCTATTTTTTAAAAGCTTCTTCGGTCTGATAGTAATAATACTACCATTTTCAGTTACTACTTGCCCATAAGTGTGCACTGCATTTGCCTCATGCCGAAAAAATGAATAGGAGTTTACTACACAAGAAGAAATTGCGCTTACAATCTCAAATGCTGAATACATATCATAGCTTTCTACTCCTTCAAATTTTAAAATTGTTTTTTGTCGTTTGGTTTTTATCCCTATAGGTACTGATTTTAAATCTAACATTGAAATATTCAAATCTGAAATTACTATTTTCTTAAATAGTGGGAACAAAGATGACATATCATTCGAGTACCCTATATATACATCATACTTTTTTGTGGAAAAATCAAATTGACTTAGAAAACTATCCAAGCTATCTAGCGAGGATACCTCTTGATAGAAAAAGACCTCATGCAATACTTGATATACATAGTTTGCATTGTAACCGCAATCTAAGAGTTCTTTGACAAATAGTGATGTCTTTTCATCAATTTCTTTTTTTTGCTTGTTTTCAGCAACTAATTCTTTAAGCCGATTGGAAAGACTAGAATAATATGTTCTATTGCTGAGTTTTCTACCTATATATTGCAAATTTTCGTATTGAGTCTTTATATCCCAATTTCCATAGCATTTTACAAACCGTTCTACATATTCACTTGTTAATATGCCTTTAGCGATGTCATCGCATTTAATACGACAGGCGAATTCATCAATAATGTGATTCAAATTCTTCTTATTCAAAATACCAGAATTTACATCACGATATACAGCACAATACTCAGCAACTAATCCTCTAATGGATAATGCTGAATAACGATATGTATCTGTAGTATGATGAAACAATAGTTCATCCATCCGTTGTGCAAAAAACAACAAACATTCCAGAGAATCTGTATAAATCCAAGAAGTTAGATTATTCTTTCGCATGATAGTCTCCTTATCTCATATAGTGTTTTATCCATTTACTTGCTTGGTTTTTCCATTTTTGTTGTAATTCTTCTTCATTCACTATCGCCTCAAGCACAGGCTCAAGGAAAGTCCGTATCTCATTAATCACAACAGCAAACTCAAGCGTATCATCCTTGATATTCTTCAAAAAGTATTTCCACCGCTTTTGCATATCCTCATCTTCGGCAAGTGCCACAACCCGTTTAAAACTATCTCTGTCATAGGGCGTGCCACGCTGCTGCAAGGTTTCAAAAATTGCTGTTTGCAATCTTGCTCCATCAAAATCAAAAGTCCTTGCCAGATAATAGATGTCATAAAAATCTTTCATTCGGCTGGTCAGCTCAAAGCGTTGCAGGATAGCGTCAAACTTTTCCGCAATGGTGCTTTCAAGGGAATAGGTCAGAATAACAGGAGCTTCAAAGTCTGGAAGCTGTGTATGAATTTTCTGTTCCATAGCATGGGGAACAATCACATCGCCTATCCCCATATCTATATTGAATGGAACACGAACATTTTTTATCTTCCCGATGATTTGGGCACTGATACCGTGATATTTTCTCTGCGGCGAGATTTCTTCAAATCCGTTTGCCGTCATTTCAATATAGTCATTTCCTGTTGGAACTTTAAGAATTTCATCTATCAAAGTTTCTACTATATTTATGGAATTTGACATATTCCTAAGAAGAAAATCCACATCAATGGTTGCTCTGCTTTCAAAGTTGGTAAGCGTATATATAAACAGACCGCCTTTTAGAACAAGAAATTCTTTCAGCCCAGACCTTGAAAGCTTACGCAAAAATTCCTCCTGCATAAAAAGCTGTAGGCATTGCTGATAGCTGATACCAGACGCCTTTGCCTTATTTCTTAGTTTTGCCAGAACAGATGCTGCAATATCAGCCATTACAACCACACTCCAATCAAGTCTTTTACTTTTTTCTGAACTCTCAATGCTTTTGCATATTGCATTAGGTTGGGAATATTTTTTTGCGGGTCTTTCACATAGCTTTGAATAGCCTTATTAAAAACTTCCTTATCCATCCTGTTCATATTTCGCAGAATATCGCAAATCGTTCGGTCACGGTCATAGATTCTGATTTTAATATAATCAATTTCTCCCGTTGCTTCACCCAAGGTCACTAATGGCGGCTCGACACGATATGCTTTTACAAATGGATAATCAATGTTTGTACGGTTTCTCGAAACATTTTTATCAATGGTAATACTCCACTCGGCAGGATTACGGTCACTATATTTATAATAAAACAGAGCTGTTTCCATACAGAAAACTGCATCGGGGAACATACCTTTTATAATTCGTACTTCTGCTTTAGTCATTGCCTCTACCCATGCGTAATAGCCCCTTTTGATTTTTTCTATATATCCCGCTTCCAGCATTGCTTGGATATCTCGATAATATAACTTTTCTTTCTTCAACTGTGATGTGGTCATTATATAATCGTATGTCGAAAAAATTCCTCTGAGAAATTTCTTATCTTCAATACTTAGCATAACTTCACCTCTGCACTAAACTCAACACTATCGAACGAACAATTGTGTAGTTTAGTACATTATAACCGATTTTCAAAAGAAATTCAACGGTATCAAACCGTACACTCTCATATTTTCAATTGTGTGGTTTAGTACAAAATTTTAGCCTGCTTGTCCGAGTAAACAAACAAGCAGACTATTTTAAATTTGAAGCTCTAAATAGCAATCCAAAGATGCTGTGACATAAAGATTTATTGTCCTTAAAGTGCCACAAAGAACGGTGTCATAAGGCTTTTCTGAATTTTGGGAGAGAACTTGTCCATCCCATTTCTTTATTCTTTCATAGCTTCCCATACTATGTATCAGCACACCGTAGTGGTCTGGCTTGTCCGCATATTCCTCAATTTGGCACATTTCTGAGCACAATGTAGGAACGGTGGAATAAAAGCAAGAAAGCATTTTGCAGTGAAAGCAGAATGCTTTTTTCGCGGATCATGGACAGATGGAAAGTGGCAGCCGTAAGAAACGCTTTTATAGATTGCTGTTTTTTGATGACTCTTTTCTTTCTATTTTACCAGTGGTTTGTTATAATGAAAACGCATATTTTAATAAAAAGGGGCTTGATGCATATGAATCGTAAAACAGGGGTGCTGTTGCCGCTTTCGTCATTGCCGGGGACACATGGTATTGGTGATTGTGGTGAGCATGCATATCAATGGATCGATCTGCTTCATGAAAATGGTGTAAAGATATGGCAGATTTTACCGCTGAATCCGCTTGGATATGGTAATTCTCCCTATCAGTCCTGTTCTTCTTTTGCGGGAGATGAAATCTATATCTCCTTGCCGATGCTAGTAAAAGAAGGATTGCTGCCGCAAAAATACAGCAGAAAGAAAGGAAAGCAAAACGATCGAGTCGATTATCCGACTGTAAAAAAGACAAAGCGGGAAGCATTGCAAAAAGCATGCCGCATCTTTTATCATAAGAAGCTGGATCAAAGGCAAGACTATCAGGATTTTTTGAAACTTGCTTTCTGGCTTCCGCATTATGCCTTGTTTATGGCGATCCGCGCGCAATATGGGGATGTTTGCTGGGTGGATTGGCAAAGGGAGGATCGGGACGCACTGCTTGATCAAAACTATGATCAAAGCATGCTGGAAACGGAAAAGCGGTATCATTATTTTGTGCAGTATCTTTTTTTCAGACAGTGGCGGCAGTTAAAGCGCTACGCCGAAGAAAAAGGGGTTTCCATCATGGGGGACATACCGATCTATTTAGGGTTGGATAGTGCGGATGTCTGGGAGCATCGCAGTTATTTCCTGCTGGATAAAAAAGGACGTCCGCGCTTTGTCGCTGGGGTGCCGCCGGATTACTTTTCCGCACAGGGACAGCGCTGGGGCAATCCGATCTATAACTGGAAAGCCTTAAAAAAACACCATTATGATTTTTGGATCGACCGTCTGTACTGGAATCAAATGCTGTATCATATCATTCGGATCGATCATTTCCGCGCCTTTGATGACTATTGGAAAATACCTGCTTCCTGCCAAACAGCAATCGAAGGAAAATGGGAGCTAGGCCCGCGGCATGATTTTTTCAGAAATGTATTTCAGCAGCTTCCCGATATACAGATCGTTGTCGAGGATCTCGGCATATTAAGAAAGCAGGCACAGAAATTAAGAGATGATTTCCATTTGATGGGCATGAAGATCATCCAGTTTGATTTAGACAACACTGCTGACAGCTTTTTGAAAGAAGATAAAAAGCATTTGCTGATTTATACCGGCACGCACGATAATGAGCCGATTCGCAGCTGGTATGAGGCGTTGGCGCCATCCTTGCAAAAACATACGCGTAATATGTTAAATCGTTTGCAGATCAAAGAACGGTGCATCTCACGCGGATTGATTCGTTTTACGCTTGCTTCTCATGCAGATGCAGCGATCATACCGGCATGGGATCTGTTACATTTAGGCAAAAACGCTCGTTTTAATGTACCTGCGACGATCGGATCACCAAACTGGGAATGGCGGCTTACAACGCTTTCTAAGATAGAAAATGAGCTAAAATGGCTGCATGAATGGATTTTGTTTTATAAACGCTAAGGAATCGCGGGATTCCTTTTCTTTTGGTGCATAATTATCGATTCCTTAACATAAAGTGAAAGTGATAAGGGAGGAACGTTATGAATACACCAGAGATATTGAAACATATTGCACAGCGTACCGGTGGCGACATATACTTAGGAATCGTAGGACCGGTGCGGGTAGGGAAGTCCACGTTCATTAAGCATTTTATGGAACGCTCAGTCTTGCCGTATGTGCAGGATGAATATGAAAAAGCACGTATGATCGATGAACTGCCGCAAGCAGGTATGGGCAAGACGATCATGACGACTGAACCGAAATTTGTGCCGAATAATGCGGCACAGATCGAGTTTGAAGACGGCTTTAAGGTCAATGTGCGTTTAGTGGATTGTGTGGGTTTTGTCATTCCTGAAGCAAAAGGCTATAAAGATGAAAACGGTATGCGCATGGTCAGAACGCCATGGTATGATGAGCCGATCCCCTTTAATGATGCAGCACGTATCGGTACCCAAAAGGTCATCAGCGATCACTCTACGATCGGCATTGTCATTACGACAGATGGAACGATTACCGATTTGTCAAGAGAAGCGTATATCGAAGCGGAAAGTGAAGTCATCGATGAATTAAAAACGATTGGGAAGCCGTTTATCGTCGTGGTAAACAGCGCCAATCCAAATGGCACGGCAGCAGCGACCGTTGTAGAAAAACTAAAGGAAAAATATGAAGTGCCGGTATTGCCGATGGCAGTCAATGCGATGAGCGAGCAAGATGTGCATGATATATTGAGAGAAGCGCTTTATGAATTCCCGGTTGCCGAGATCAATATCGACATGCCGGAATGGATCGCGGTATTAAGTGATGAGCACTGGCTCAAAAAGAGTTTTCAGGAAACGATCGATGCCAGCATGGCAAGCGTCGAACGCTTACGGGAAGTAGAAAGCATCATAACCATCTTAAATGAAAACGAATATATCGAAAACAGTCATCTGGCATCAATTGACACGGGTAGCGGTTGTGTAAGTGTAGAGATCGAAATGGTCAACGGTCTTTATAATCAGATCTTAAAGGAAATCATCGGTGAGGAAATCAACAATAAAGCGAAACTGATTTCCTTGATGCAGGATTTCGCCAAAGCCAAAAAAGAATATGATGCGGTTGCCAGCGCTTTGAAAATGGTAAAACAGACCGGATATGGCTTTGCGAGCGCATCACTTTCGGACATTGCTTTATCAAAGCCGGAGATTGTAAAGGCAGGAAGTCGCTATGGCGTGAAATTAAAGGCCGTTGCCCCAAGCATCCATATGATCAAGGTCGATGTGGAAAGCACATTTGAACCGATCATCGGCAGCAAGGAACAAAGTGAAGAACTGATCCGTTATCTGCTCAGAGATGCGGGCGTAGATGATCAATCCATTTGGGAAAGTGATATTTTCGGCAGAAAGCTGTCAGATTTAATTCGCGATGGGCTCAATGCCAAGCTTTCTATGATTCCTGAGGCGGCGCGCGCACGACTGCAGGATATTTTGACAAAGCTGGTAAATAAAGGAAAAGGCAATGTCATCGCAATTGTTTTATAATACATTTTCACACAAATATATCTCATTCTTACGCTTGAAATATCATCTCTATGATGTTATCATATAAGCATGTTGGAGGTAATGTATTATGAACAACACATTAAACAAAAAAGCATTAGCTGAAGCGATTGCGGAAAAATTAGACATCACGAAAAAAGACGCAATGGCAGCAGTGGAAACTGTATTTGATGCTATTTCTGACGCATTGGCAAACGATGGCAAAGTAGATATCAGCGGTTTCGGAAAATTCGAAGTGAAAGAACGTCCTGCACGTCAGGGAATCAATCCTAAGACGAAGGAACCAATGCCGATCGCGGCATCAAAAGCACCTAGATTTAAGCCGGCTAAAGCGTTAAAAGATGCGGTAAAATAAATCTATGTCGATAAAGGAAGCCTTGCACTGTCATGCGCTTCTTTTTTTATGATTAGGAGAGAGAACTGCTTTCACGTAAGAACAGGGTGAGGAGCGTGAGAGGAATGAAGCTGATGAAACAGTTTTTATCACTTTATTTATGTGTGTTATTTCTTTTTTTGTTTTATTTGGAAGATACCGCTGCTGCAAACAAATATGAGATGCCTTATGAAATCACCGCATTTCGAAGCGGAAAGACAGGATTTGAGATCGAAGGATGGGGGCTGATGATCGAAGCGCAGCATTTTCTTGATGCAAGCACACATGCTTATCGATTATTGCTCTATGAAAACGGTGTGCGATCACACAGTTATGCGCTTAAACTCAGAAATGTGGATCAAAGCGAACTGATGCGTATGGTCGGTAAAAGACAGTGCGGGAAAAATGAATGGAATCAAAGTGCGAATACCTGTAATTATCTGTTTCGTAATGTCGGTTTTCAGGGAGTGATTCCTTATCAAGATCTGAGTATGGATCGTGATTATGAGGTATATTTGGAAATAGAAGCAAAGCAGAGCGGAAAGCGAAAAGAAATCAGTCTATTTTATCCGATCAGTGAGAAGATCACACACCGCGATCAGGAGTTTGTCTATCAAGCGGTTTCTGATCTGCATGAAACAGCCTTGCAGGTAACGTACGGCGATGTATTCGCGAGAAAAAAGCCAAGTGCGGCAAAAGAATACTACAAGACCGGGAATCTTTGTTCTTATACACATGGAAATGCGCTTTATTTCAGACAAAATGCGATCTTTCAGCATATTTATGAGCGTAAAGTAGTCGATCATACGACATATTATCGCGTCAGCGGGAAAGAGAGCGTCTGTGAAGGCGGATTTCGACGAGTAGAGGAGGGAAATGGCATTTCACCGCTTTGGATCGCCAGCGCCTTTGTAGACTATCGTGGCAAGCCGCTTACCATTCATACTTATATTGATAATGAAGCACCGAGGCTTTATTTCGACTATGAACCGGTACTTTATCCAAATGAAGTAAAACAATTTGATTTTCAAAGTATTGTGCATGCAACAGATAAAGAAGATGGAAATTTAGATGATAAAGTTGTCTTAAAGGATGGAAATGTAGATGTACAGCCCGGCAATTATGAATTGACTTATTATGTTGAAGATCGCTATGGTGCATTTGATCAGAAAGTATTGCATGTAACGGTGCGTGAGCCTGAAAATACACCGCCGCATATCAATGCCAAGGATGCAACGATCTATCAGTATGAGCCATTTGATTATCTAAAGGGCGTACAGGCGAGCGATAAAGAGGATGGTGATCTGAGGCAACAGCTGCGTTATACGGAAACTGTTAATAGACAAAAGCTGGGCGTTTATCCAGTTACTTACACGGTAACTGACAGCAAAGGTGCATCGGCAGTCAAGACCATTCAAGTGCATGTCATTCGTAATCCGAAAGAAGGACTGCGCTATTTAAGCAGAAAATACCCATGGTATGAACAGAAGATACCGTTAAATTGGAAAGCATATTATCTTTATTTGATAGATCAGTTAAAGAACCGACAGATTTACTATGAAAACAGCTTTGATCATTCATAATTTTGTAACATAACATAGAAACTACGAAGCAATTTTTCTAAATTTCATATACAATATAAACCATAAAAAAAGACCTGTCAAGAGGTCTTTTTATAAAGAGGGTAAAGCACCAGTAACACCAAACAACAACAAAGTTAATAAAACCATTACAAGCTTATAAACACCTAAACAAATAAAGAATACAACAATCAAATGCTCAATATCATGAACTTTCATAGAAAACCACCTTTCAACAAAATAATAATCAAAAGGCTATTAAATGTCAATACGCTTTAAGGCTTTCGTACGCTCCTGTAAAGCGTGCTCCTCAACTTCTAATAACTCAGGGTAGGAAAGATCAGTATTTGCCATCTTTGAGGCTCTGAGAGCCTCTGCAACAGCTGAGCGCTTCTCTTTGATATTCTCAAACACATCAGGACGCTCCAACTCAAAGAGTTGGTCAAAATAACGAGGTGGGCGAGAAGACTTGCCGCCTTTAGAAGTTGAAAAGATAATCTCATCAGTCAAATAGATATCATCTTTATGCTCATCAAAATAATTACGAGCAATTCCAGGCTTACGAGACATGAGCACGAACTCAGGTTCCATATTGTGAAGCTCAAAAAAATCTTTATCTTGACCATTTGCCTTTTTCATGACGTAACGTGCGGTGTAAGCGCATGTTTCCCATGAAACATCAGTTATAACTACATATCCTTTCTGCCAGCATTTCTGCAAAAACTCAGAATTGTAATAATTGAAATTCTGAGATGACTTTTTATAAAACTGCAAATCATCTAACTTAAGACCGAAAATAATTACATGATAATGAGGGCGTAAAGTATGAGTGCCATACTCGCCACACATGAAAAACCGAAGTTTATTATCATGCTTATAGTTTTTTCTAAGTCGTTTCATGAATAACTGAAAATCACGCTTGCATAAAGTAAAGGTATCGCCACACTCGCCAGTATCCTCGATCTCATAAGAAGAGCGGGGGACATGTTCATCATCATATGTAAGGGTCACAAAATACGACTGCTCATGCTCTTGGGCTTCAAGCATGCAACGATCTGCCCATTGCCGGGAATACTTAAGCCGGCAACCAATACACTTACCGCATGGAATTTCCACGTATTCAGTGGAATATGAATATTTAGGATTATAACTCAACTCGCCAACTCCTTTGTGCCAGATTTCATCATCTTTGAACTTCCAAAGATAATCGGTTGTATAAGGAACTATTTTATATGCGGGTTTTCCAGATATGTGTAAACCCACAGGAAAACCCTTTAATGGGTGATAACAAGACAATTTCTATCACTCCTTTTTAATTTTTTTATTTTTTCTTTTTTTA
>ERZ507065.151-NODE-151-length-62189-cov-5.118132_pt1 | contig 62189 bp, 50 predicted proteins | sample MGYA00513785_ERZ507065 | MGnify/ENA metagenome assembly ERZ507065
CGATCTTCGTCTACCGGCTCGACCGGATCAGCCGCAGCATCGGAGACTTCACCGCCCTCATCGAGCGGCTGGCGCAGCTGAACGTGGCGTTCGTTTCCATTCGGGAGCAGTTCGACACGTCCACGCCCATGGGCCGGGCCATGATGTACATTGCATCCGTCTTCTCGCAGCTTGAGCGCGAGACCATTGCCGAGCGCATCCGTGACAACCTCCGTGAGCTGGCCAAGACCGGCCGCTGGCTCGGCGGCATCACGCCGACCGGCTTTGCCTCGGAGGCCGTGCAGGCCGTTACCGTCGACGGGCGAACAAAGCGTGCCTGCCGCCTGCGGCTTCTTCCGGAGGAGGCGGAGACCGTCAAGGCCATGTACAGCCTGTTCGCACGCCTCGGCTCTCTGACAGCCGTTGTAAAGGGACTGCAGGAGCGCGGTATTACCACAAAAAACGGCAACGCGTTCACGCGCCACGCCGTGCGCGATATCCTGCACAACCCGGTCTATGCGCGGGCGGATGCGGATATGCTTGCCTGGCTCCGGGCGGCAGGCACGGAGCTCTCCGCTGCGCAGGAGGAGTTTGACGGGCGGCACGGCGTCCTTGCCTATCACCGCACGGATCAGTCCCGCGGCCGCACCGCCGTCGCCCTGCCGCCGGAGGCCTGGATCGTTGCGGTCGGGCAGCACCCCGGGCTCATCCCCGGCTCACAGTGGGCCGCTGTGCAGGAGCGGCTCCGGCGGACGGACTGCCGCACGCCGCGTACGGAGCACGAGACGCCCGCCCTGTTAGCCGGTCTGCTGCAGTGCCGCTGCGGCAGACCGATGTATGCCAAGTACCGCCGCGCGGCAGACGGCGAGCGCTTTTCCTATGTCTGCCGTGCGAAATCGACCGGCGGACGGGAACAATGCAGCTGCCCGAACGTTCCTGGCACTGCAGCAGACGCCGCCGTGCGCGCCATGCTCTGCGCCCTGCCGGAGGACCATGCCGCGCTGGCGGCCGCACTCCGGGGGCTGCGGCGCGGCCAGCCTGAATCCTCCCCTGCGCCGCCGGACCGTATCCCCCTCGCGCTCCGCGATTGCCTGGACACCATCCGCCGGACGCAGCGCGTCCTTGAGGCCCTGACGGAGCAACTCCGCTGGGACGGCGAAACGCTGCGCGTGACGCTCCGCCGGGTGGATTGCAAATGCTATACTAACCCAACGGAAGAAACGGCCTTGCTGGTGGCGGAACGGACGCCTTTTGAGGCAAAATGGCGTCTGCTGGCGCAAGTGGAAGTCCGCTGCTATATTCTGATTTCCAATGTATCGGGTGCAGTAAAAGTAGCCCCGCTGCAAATTCTTCAATTTCCGGTGATACTGCCGCACAAGTTTCAGGACGCGGAAAAGTTCAATTTGCAGTTCCCGGACTTCTCAGAAATCACCGAAACAGCGGACAAGCTGCGCTGGCTTCGCTACCAGAAAGGCCTGCGCCAGAGAGATGTAGCAGACTACGCTGGGATAGACCGGAGCACCTACGTCCACTATGAGGAATACGGAAAAGACCTCTATCCGCCGGAGCACATGGAGAAAATCGCGCAGCTTTTTGAAGTGCCGGTCGATACGCTTCTGGATGACTACAATCTATTTTTGAGGAATGGTCAGAGCAACCAGATCAAGGCAATCCGAACGAAACTGGGGCTGACGCAAAAACAATATGCGGACAAGCTGGGCGTCAGCCTTGGAAATCTCAAGCATTGGGAGCAAAACCGCAAGCAGATTTTCAAATCCACATGGGAGAAGTATTTCAAGCAGGCGTAATTATAGCAAAACGAACAGACCGGCGTTGAATGCCGGTCTGCTCGTCTGCTATGTATTATTGCTGCGCTTTCAGATGCTTCACGGCGGCGTCCACCAGTTCCAGCTTCTGCTCCGTGGAGCAGGGCAGCTTCTGGATAGATTTCAGCGCCTGCTCGGACTGGAACTTTGCCAGCTCCTGCCCAAGCTCCTGCTGCGCCTGCTTTGATTTCGGGAAGATCAGAAATACTTCCATGGCTGCCCTCCTTTCCAGAGCGTTTCCTGCTTCAATTTATGCGTGTTTTTCGGTGCGTATGTAGACAGATAGAACCTGTTTTCTTTATTGTGTTCTCCTGTTCTATAATGAAAATAGTCCTTCTACTAACCAGTTGCTGAATTTTTCGGTTTTGAATGAACTGGCCGAGTCGGGTAGCAGTATAAGGCCAAGTGTACAAGTTGAACAGGCTCTTGCAGAGATTAAGGACACCTACCAGACTGCACCATTTGCAAAGATTCCCTTTACAGAAATTGCGGCCCTTGGCGGTTCGTTTGCCGGTGTGGCAGAAACTCTGGCAACACCGGCTGCAGAGGGATTATATCGCTGCGTATTTCCGAAGGGTGTGACCGGAACGCTGGCTATGGCTAAAGATGGATCCGGCGCATTGGGTACCATTATGAATCACGGCATCGCCGGTCAGGCAAGGTGGATACCGGTTGATAAGGCAATTGGTCCTGCTTGTCTAAAAGCAACTTTGGTTGCTGTGGCTGTTCTTGCAGTTGTCAAACAAGTTCAAGATATAAAAGACGGTCAAAAAGCGATTATCAGCATTCTTGAACGCGATAAAAAGTCTCAGCTTCTTGCAGATTACGATCTGTTGGCCTCTTATATGGATGACTATAAATTCTATTGGGAAAATGAGGCGAGCCTTGTTGTTAACCTGAATCAGGTAAAGAATATAAAACGGAATGCGCTAAAGGACATCCGCACCTATACCGAGCAAATTGAAGAGATACTTTCAGCCAAGAAAAATCTCTTGAAGATGCAATCTGCGTCCAGAAAAATCGGGCAAATTCTTGACCGCTTTGTTCACTACAAATTGGCTCTTCATGTATTTGCGTTATCTGAGTATATGGAAGTCATGCTGTCCAAAAACTTCCAAGCAGAGTACCTGACCAAGATAGAGGACGAAATCAGAGAATACTCCCTGCAGTTTCGTAATCTATATACTGCTTGCTTTGATAAAATCGAAGCCCTGAAAAAAGAGGCTGTTTCGACACAAGCGGCAAGTAAGTTGGCTGCTACATCCCGGGCCGTTGGCAGTTTTATTGGAAAGATTCCGGTTGTGAAAGAAGGACCGGTTGATGAATTCCTAATTGGTGTTGGAGATTCAATCAGCGATGCTGAGAAGAAACGTTTGGAAAAAACACTGACGTTTTTCATTCGGTACAAGGACAGCGGGCTTGCTCCGATTTTTGACCATATTGCTACCATCAATCGCCTGTCCAATTCCCCTGTCGTAATGCTTTGCGATAAAAAGACGGTTTACTTTCAAGATTTGAAAGATGCTGTGTGACGACAAGCAGAATGGAAAAGAACATTGAAATGACAGAAGAAAAAACCAAGCCCCGCTGCCGGTGGTGCAATCTTCGCTTTCAGTGGATCCGGCAGGAAACGAGATCCCGGTCGTTGCGATGGAGACTGTGCCCACTGTCCGCCGCATTATGGATATCGGTACGGACGATGGTACTATGGGCATGGACATGATTGGGGCTGTGAATTGTGCGGCAATGGTTGGTGCAGCGGCAAATGCACATGCGATTAGCATTTTTGTAGTATAATTATTTCATACATCGGAGCGTTCCAATCTTCGGAAAACGAAACAACAGAGACCATAAAGTTTTTAAGCCCATGCAATAAACCGCCCGCTTCGCGCATTACACGGATGACAGGAGATAGAAGCCCATGCTCAGTATGCGGATGACAACTGAATATACCCCGGAAGATCAGCTCCAGCTGCAACAGCTGCTTCTCAGCATTGCCGGAGGGGAGCGTGAAGCGCTGGCAGAGCTGTATCAGCGCACAAAAACGGCCGTGTACGGCCTTGCGCTGTCATACCTCAAAAACGCACACGATGCCCAGGATCTGACCCAGGATGTCTATGTGCAGGTGTGGGACTGCGCGGAGCAGTACCGGCCCGCCGGGTCACCCATGGGCTGGCTGCTGACTGTGTGCCGCAACCTGTGCCTGATGCGTCTGCGGCGCGAAAAGAAAAAAGCCGCACTCAGTGAAGAAGAATGGGACGCCATTCCCGCACAGGCGTGCGGTCTGGATGCAGATGAACGCATTCTGCTGCTGTATGCGCTGGCTGCTCTCGGTGATGAGGAACGGCGCATTGTTCTGCTCCATGCGGTCACAGACATGAAGCACCGGGAAATTGCGGCGCTGCTGGAACTGCCGCTTCCTACCGTCCTGTCAAAATATCACAGAGCATTGAAAAAGATGCGCGTAATTATGGAAGGAGATGACGCCCGATGACTAACAAAAAATTGGAGCAAAGGTTGGCTTCAGCCCTTGAAAAAACTGCGCCAGACGATGTGTGCGGCGTTCTCTCCCGCTGTGAAGTGCGGAAAGGAACGGCGATCAATATGACAACAAAAAAACAGACAAAGAAAATATGGCCCACACTCGTCGCTGCCTGTCTTGCGGTGATACTGCTGGGCGGCGGAGGACTGTTCTATCAGCAGGCGAATGCAGTTGCGTCCGTGGTGTCGCTGGATGTCAATCCCAGCATCGAACTGAAGCTCAGCAGGAGTGAAAAGGTGCTGGCCTGTGTACCACTCAATGATGATGCAAAGACGGTCCTTGCAGATATGGGAGGCGGTGCTGATCTCAAGGGCGCAAAGCTCGATGTTGCGGTGAACGCCATTGTAGGCAGCCTTGTGCGCAACGGCTATCTCGAGAGCATTTCCTCCGCCATCATGATCTCGGTGGAGGATAAGGACACCGCCCGTGCGGAAAAGCTTCAGAGAGAGCTGACCAGCACTGTGGACGGCGTATTGCAGACAAACGATGCAAAGGCATCGGTTCTGACGCAGACGCTGACGCAGGATGCGGAACGGGAGCAGCAGGCGCGGGAAAACAACATTTCCACCGGGAAAGCGGCACTGGTAAACAGCGTCCTTGCCATCAACCCGGAACTGAAGTTTGATGCACTGGCAAAGCTCTCCGTGGAGGAACTGAAGGATCTGGCAGAGGCAGGTTCGCCCGCCATGCCCATCGGTAAAAACAAGGCGATGGACATTGCTGCGGCGGAGTTTGGCAAGGTGTCTTCAGCGGAGATGTTGCACAGTGAAGTCGATCCGGAGCTGGACGAATCCCCTGCACATTATGAGGTGGAGATCACAAACCAGAGCGGCGAGGAGATAACATATAAGATCGATGCTTACTCCGGCGCAGTGATAGCGGTCGAGCGGGAGGCGGCGGACGATGACAAAGCATCTGAGGAACAGCCGGCAAAACCCGCACAGCCTGAAACGGTGCAGGACATTGGCCACGCTAAGGCAACATCCATTGCTCTGAACCACGCCGGTGTGGATGCTAACACCATCTATGACATAAATACGGAATTGGATGTAGAGAACGGCATAATTGTTTATGAAGTCGAGTTCAAGTCTGGTAATATAGAGTACGACTATGAAATTGACGCAGCCACCGGCGCAATCCTCAGGCATGAGACAGAGTTAGACGATTGATATGCTTAATTTCTCTTGACAATGTCCGCAGCAATCTATCGCGATTGCTGCGGACAAATTTTTTGACCATTAGAGGGTAACCGTCAAACGGCCATAAAATAGTCGTCAAAAAATGCCACCGGGATTCGGTGGCATTGCTGAATTTAGAAAATATCGCAGTCCTGGCGATTTCCAAAGAAGTCGTCCAGGGCATCGGCCATGAAAGCCCGCAGGGCATCATCCGACTTGTGTTCGCCCAAATCATAAGCAAAATCACCGGCTCCGAAGTGACGCCCTTTGCGGTCATTACGGACGAATCCACAGGCGTCAAATATCCTCTGGCTGACTATGAGCTGCTGCCCAAGATGGCCATTGTGGACGCGGACATGATGATGAACGCCCCCCGGGGCCTCACCGCCGCCTCCGGTATCAACGCCGTCACCCACGCTTTGGAAGCCTATGCCTCCATCATGGCAACGGACTACACCGATGGCCTGGCCCTGCGCAGCCTGAAGCTGATCTTCGAGAATCTGCCCGCAGCCTATGAACAAGGCGCCAAAGCACCCAGAGCCAGAGAAAACATGGCCAACCACCATGGCCGGGTATGGCCTTCGCCAATGCCTTCCCTGGCGTATGTCACCCCATGGCCCACAAGCTGGGCGCTTTCCACCATCTGCCCCACGGCATTGCAAATGCCCTGCTGATCCGCCAGGTCCTCCGTTTCAATGCCGCCAAAGTTTCCGTGAAAATGGGTGCCTTCTCCCAATATGACCATCCCCATACCCTGTCCAGATACGCCGAGGTGGCCGACTGTCTGAAGCTGGACGGCAATACAGACGAGGAGAAGCTTGAAAAGCTCATCAACGCCATTACGGAACTCATGCACAAAATCGGCATCCACAACGCCATTCGGGAATAAGGTGTTTCCGAAGAGGCCTTCCTGGGCCGTCTGGACGAAATGGTGGAGCAAGCCTTCGACGACCAGTGCACCGGCACCAATCCCCGGTATCCGCTGATGAAGGAGATCAAAGAGATGTACCTGAACGCCTATTACGGCGGATAAGCAGACACACACTCTGCGGAACGGAACCATGGTCATCCGCCAGTTCGCGCCAATACTCTGCTTTCGTAGTCCTTTTTGAAGAGGCAGAAGAATACCTGATGTACCCGCAAGGGGGTATGCCGCAGCCGTTGCCAGCGGAAGCTGGCAACGGCTGCGCAGTATTTCCTGCTTTTGGTGCTGAAGAGCGGGCAGAAAAGATTCACCCTTCAACCGCGCAGATGGCCTCCCAAGTACTTTCAGGCCGTCAGCACACGAAAAAACTCATTTCCCTTCCTGATAATGTGCCACGATTTCCGGTGTAATCGGAATCAACTGACAGTTTTCAATTGCATAGATGATGTCACAGAGCTGCTCAAGATCTTTATAGTGGTGGGATGTCAGGAAAATTGTTTTTCCCTCGGATTTTAGCATTCGGATAATGGATTTTACATCCTGGTAAGTGTGATAATCCAGTGCATTGAAAGGTTCGTCCAGCACCAGAATATCCTGTCCCTCCATAATAGCCTGTGCAAGTCCCAGCTTTTGCTTCATACCAAGGGAATAGTTGCTCACTTTTGTTTTGTTTTCAGGATCAAGACCAACTTTTCCCATTGCTTCCCGGATCTCCGTCTCGGAGATTTTCCCCTGAATATCAGCCAGAAACTTCAAATTCTGAAGGCCGCTGTACATTCCAATGAAACCGGGAGCATTGATAAAGACGCCCACGTTTTCCGGAAAATCTCTGCCGTTTTTACCAAGTTGCTTTCCGCGAATGGACACACTGCCGGAATCCGGCTTCTCGAAACCGAAAAGTATTTTGAACAGAACGGACTTACCGCTTCCATTTGCGCCTACCAGACCGATTGTCTGTCCCTGTTCTACGGACAGCGAAATATTTTCCAGAATCGGTTTTTTCCCGAATCGTTTGGATATATTTTCTACTTCATTATAGAAACGCATAAAGTTTACCTCCCAAGTAAGTTTTTAGAGCCAAGCAATTCCAGCAGACTCAATATAATAGCCAGGCACCCTATCAGAATCATCATCGCCATCCCGGCCGGGATTCCCATGCCGAAGGAATCCCAGTCAACCCTTACTGTTCCGGACAAGCCAAAGGGTAGATAATGTACCCAATTTTGCGGAATTACACACAAAAAATTCCCGGCAAGGATTGCTAAAAAGCCTACTGTAATTTTCCTTGTCAGCAGATAGCAAAAAGCATAACAAGTGTCTGCAGCAGAATATCCAGAAATTTGAAAGCAACACATTCTACTAAAAAGTGTATCGCAATCAGATCCATCCTGCCCGCAAAGATGAGCCCACCTGTCAGTCCTGCCAGGAACCAAAGGACTGGATAGATGGCAATAAAATTGATGACTGTCCTGAGTATTCCATGAAACATCTCTTTTCGGCTGTTCGATCGAACTGATACGAAAGTGGATTGTTCGCTGACGCTGGCCTCTGCAAATACAGCAATCAAATAAAGAGGCGCCGTATTCACCAGCAGCATTTCCAGAAATGCCAGGATATGAAAGGATCCGGTTCCATGGCCAGAGAAAAGGCGATAGACCCATTCTTGCCCGGAGGACAGTTCAGGACCGCTCAGCCCCTTATATACAGTCATTCCCAGCACAACACCGCATAAAATCATGAGATCTTGTTTTTGGAACAGCGCCCTCTGGTAGTACGCCTGAACACCTCTTCTTTTTTGTGATTTTCCTAACAGCTTTCTTTTTGACGGAAAACAGACGCTTCCGATCAAAAACAATGCCAGCAACGCCGCGGTAATTCCAGTAACGAGCCAACAATGTGGTATTCCCAAATTATGATGAAGAATCAGCAGATGGTTGAGTCCCGTAATAGGGAAATCATGAATGCCCGGTACCTTAACCCATAAAATCGAAAGAACATAGAGACCGACCACAGTCCGCAAAGCCTGTTTATGGCCGGCAAAATGAGCTAACCACATGCAAAGACTGGAAATCAGCCAGATTCCAAGAAATAAGTACCCGGTACAACCCGCAAACGCTGTCAGCGGGGAGGAAAACACCTGACTGAGCGCTTCAAAAAGCTCCGCTTCCAAACTCCCGTCAGGAAGCCGCCATCAATCCATCCATTTTTGTGTTGATTGATAGATTGATTCTCTTGTATCTTGATTTATTTCTTATTAGTTAGAGGATGAATTTCAGCCCCGATGGAGGGCACGAAAACCGTCGTCCTGAAATCCGGTTGCGGAACGCTCCGGAGCGTCAGCTTGTCCACCGTCTGAAAAACCGGTGACGGAAAACCCACACATGGAAAATCCTGTTATGGTCAAAGCTCATCTCTCTGCCGCACTTTCAGCAGTTCCCAGATCTCGGCTTGCCGCGCTTTCAGTTCGGCAACGTCGTCTTCATAGCAGCGCCCGGTGCTGTTGATGCGACGGCAAATCTGGTTGATGTTCGAGGCGACTCTGCTGACGGTGGCAGCCAGCTTCTTCTGCTCGGTGTAATCGACCTTGATGATGTAGCCGTCGATCAGCATCTTGCGGGCGTAAGCGCCGAAATTGTGCGTCCCCAACTGGCGCATTTTGTGCTGCACGAGATTCAGCTCCTGCTCGTTCAGGCAGATTTCCTTGCGGATGGGTCGTGCGCGGTCCGGCATGAGAATCACCCCTTCAGGTGCAGCCCGAAGGCACCGTTTTCTTCCAGGATTTCCAGATAGCCGTTGCCGGTGAGTTCAGCAAAAACCGGAGTAACCTTTTCAGGCGGGAGGGTCAGAGCATTTGCAAGTTCCTGAGCACTCAGACCGCCGTCCTCGAAGGTATACAAGAGCGCGCCGGTGAGCTTGGCTTCTGCGGAGAGATTGGTATCCAGCAGGAGACGGGTGGGGACAGCGGTCATGTGAGTGTGGTTGTAGTAAGTGATCATAGTTGTTCTCCTTTCGGTTTTAAAAAAAATTGTTTGAAGGGTGGCTTGAAAACGAAGCTGTTTGCCTTTCACTTTACAACGGACAATTTTCAAGAGAAAAACAGGGGGCAAGAGAGGAATATTTCCCCTTCTATATAACCAACGGACAAAATAAATCTGAGTGTCACGGTTTTGTCTCGCGGTCATTTCCCTCTCTACTTTTCAACGGACATTTTTCACCGAAAACTTGGCACTCTTTTTCAAATTTTTTTTGCTTTCACTGATAGCCCCTCTATCTAACTAAGTGAATCAGCCTCCGGTTTTGTCCCAAACCTCCATAAAAAGTTCGACAGATACTGTAAGCTTGGGTGTTCCTGCGGCAAACAAATCATCTGCTCTAAAACCCCCTTTCACTTTCCAACGGACAAAATGATGCGGTCTGTCACGGTTTCGTCATAACAAGGGCAAAAAAAGAAGCGCCTGCCACTACGACAAGCGCTTTGGTTTTGCATCAATTATTCGAGCAAATCCTCTATATCCCTTTGATCGTATTCAGTTTTCTGCATCAGCCGACAGACACCATCTGCCTCGTCCCGCTGCTGCAAGAGCTGGGCGAACGCCCGATAGAGTGCGGCCTGCCACGCTCGATCACGCCGCGATTCTGCTGCATGGCATCCGCTGCTTTGCGGATGGACAGCCCCTCGGAAAAGCGTTTCCGGAAGAGAGCGGCGTAGTCGTTGAGCACCGTTTTGAGCGACTGCTGGGCAAATGCAAGATCCTCACACATGGCCTGATATGCCTCGCGGTTGGATACGCCGATGTACTGCTTCCGTTCCCGGATGAGCTTGTATCGCCGCAAATCCATCCGGTAGTTTTCACAGATATCCTTGGCGTATTCGTAGTAGGTTCTGCTGCAACGGATGGCGCGCTCCGCGTACTCGTCATCAACATAAGTGAAGGGCTTGCTCTTGGGCTCCGGAAAGCCGTCCTCATACACTTCGCGGACGGTACCTTCGTCGATCTCGCGCCGGGTTTGACGGACGTATTTATCCCGCAGCACACCATCGACTTCGACCTGCTCGCAGAAGGAGGTATACCGGATGAGGTAGTAATGCTCGTTGTCTTCTTTGGAAAAACTGGCGTCCATGCAGACCACGATGGACTCGCCTGTGTCGATGTCCTTCAGCACCCGTACGACGAAAATAGGCTTTCCGTCGTACCGCGTATAAAATCCGGCAAATACACGTTTCTGTGCCACGAATAAGCTCTCCTTCCGGTGATTTTCTTACAGTATAGCACAGATTTCGGCCGAGAGAAAGAGTGGCGTTGGGACGGAGAAAACTGGGATTTGAGAGAATAGCAAGCACAGCCGCTGTCCGTACACGCGGCGATTTTGGGATAATCCCAAGCCCTTATGATGCTGACTTTGAGCGGAAAATAAGAAGCAAAAGTGCTGCCAAGATATACGAACAATCTATGTGTGAGAGTCTTGCACGCAAGCTGTTTTTGAAATAGAGAGTTTCGCAACGCGATGCGAAGCTCTCTTGCCTTGTGATCGAGAAAGATGTATAATAAGAACAATATTTGTAGCCGGAGGTCGAACGGAAATGGCTATTTCGTATAATAAGCTCTGGAAACTGCTCGTTGATAAAAAGATGAGCAAGGCTGATCTACGCAAAGCGGCAGGCATCGCGCCTAATACCATGACCCGGCTGCGGCGGGATGAGGAAGTCACGCTGTCCGTGCTCAATCGGATCTGCGTTGTGTTAGATGTCAATATCAGAGATGTGATGGAATTTACCAATGACGAAAGGGATGGAGAATACGATGGCTGACACAAAACTTTTTAACATAAAGGGCGCAGTAAAAGAATATCAAAGCGGCACTGTCACACTTGAGAAAGAACTTCAGACAGTGATTGAAAATAATATGAATATCTTCTTCGGGGTAACATTTCTTGCCTCTGAGTATCGCACAACGGATGGTGGACGCATGGACAGCATTGGCATTGACGAAAACCATTGCCCTGTCATCTTTGAATACAAGCGGTCTGTGAAGGAGAATGTGATTAACCAAGGTCTATTTTATTTGAACTGGCTTTTGGATCATAAAGATAGTTTCAAAGTGCTTGTAATTGAAAAGCTGGGTTTAAAAGCGGCTAATAACATTGATTGGAGCATGCCGCGAGTTGTATGTGTTGCGGGTGACTTCACAAAATATGATGAGTCTGCAATCAAACAGATGAACCGCAATATTAGCTTGATCCGATATAAGAAATTCGGAGAGGACCTGCTTATGTTCGAGCAAGTCAATGAGAATGTTGTCTCCGCTATTCCTGATAATGAACCCGTCAGCAAAACAAAAGCTACTGATAAAACATTCGATGAGCAGATCAGAAATGCTGACGAGAACATTAGAGTGTTGTACGAAAACCTTTCCAACTATATTCTTAGCCTTGGCGATGATATTAGCGAAAGTCATCTGAAGCTATATGCGGCATTTAAGAAAATCAGAAATGTGGTCACGGTAGTCGCCCAAAAGAAAAAGCTAATTCTGAATTTGCCGCTCGATGTGTCTACTGTATCATTTGAAGAAGGCTTTTCAAGAGATGTTACAAACATCGGTCACTGGGGCTGCGGTGCGGTTGAGCTCTATTTGCAAAGTGGTGCGGATTTCGAGAAGGCAAAGCCTCTAATCGACCGAGCATTTGATGAAAACTAAATTTGAGAATTCCTAACGATCGAAGAAATTGAGGATTTTACTATGTTACATCCCGGTCTATACGAACAAGTCATCAACAGCGCCTTGACGGGCGAGCTTGCGGAGATTCCGGAGGCCCGCAAGTCTGTTGCGCCCATTGACAAGGTGGAAGCCTCCAAGGTGCTGGCGCAGTATCTGGCAGATGTGGTTCAAAAGGGCTTGGATAACGTGCTGGACAACGGCGGGGATATTTCTGCCCAGATCGGGCTGACCAACCAGATCGTTGATCTCATTCAAAATACAACGAAAGAAGCTGACTTTGCCGCACTGGGCGTTGACCGGCGGGCAGAGCAGCTTCTTGCGCTTTTACGGGAGACCGACCCGCGGCTGGCGGTGGGGAAAACGGCGGCGGACATAGAGCGCCCAGAGACATCCATCGCACAAAGCTCACTTTTCACCGGGGCTGTGCATGAGCCACAGATGTTTACCGAGCTCAAAAAGGAAATCGTCTCGGCCGACCGGATCGACATGCTGGTGTCCTTCATCAAATGGAGCGGTCTGCGGCTCATCATGGACGAGCTGCGGGAATTCACGCAAAACGGCGGCGAGCTCCGCATTATCACCACTTCCTACATGGGCGCAACAGATGTGAAGGCCATTGAGGAGCTTCGAAAGCTGCCCAATACGCAGATCAAGGTCAGCTACAACACCAAGACGACCCGTCTCCACGCTAAGGCATATATCTTTTGCCGAGAAACAAGCTTCACGACGGCTTATGTGGGCTCGTCCAACCTGTCCAATGCAGCATTGACCAGCGGCCTTGAATGGAACACCAAGGTAACGCGGCGCGACCTGCCCGAAACCATCGACAAGATCGCCGCTACCTTTGAGTATTACTGGAATGACCGCGAATTTGAATACTACGCGGAGGATCAGCGAGAGCGCTTGGCGCGGGCGCTGAAAGCGGAAAAATATTTCGGCACTAACAATGCCGACGTCTACACCATGGACATCAACCCCTATTCCTACCAGCAGGAGATTCTGGACAAGCTGGAGGCAGAGCGCACTGTCCGTGGCTATACGCGCAATCTGGTGGTGGCGGCCACCGGTACCGGCAAGACGGTCATCTCTGCACTGGACTACAAGCGCTTCCGCAAGCAGAATCCGGATAGACCCTGTCACCTGCTGTTTGTGGCGCACCGGGAGGAAATCCTCAAGCAGAGCTTGTACACCTTCCGCGCTGTGCTCAAGGACGCAAACTTTGGTGAGCTGTTTGTGGGCAACTATAAGCCGGAGAGCATCGACAACCTGTTTCTGTCCATTCAGACTTTCAACTCACAGAGCTTCACGGAAAAGACGAGTCCCGATTTTTACGATTACATCATCGTGGACGAATTCCACCATGCTGCCGCGCCGACTTATCAGAAGTTGTTGTCCTACTACCGGCCGCGCATCCTGCTGGGCTTGACCGCTACTCCGGAGCGTATGGACGGCAAGAGCATCCTGCCGTACTTCCATAACCGCATTGCAGCGGAGATCCGTCTACCGGAAGCCATTGACCGAAAGCTCCTGTGCCCGTTCCAATATTTTGGCGTTACCGATACGGTGGATCTGGATGCGCTCAAATGGTCTGCCGGTGGCTACCAAAAGAGCGAGCTGGAGCACATCTACACGTTCAGCGGGGAGGTTGCCAACCGCCGCGCCGACCATGTGGTGACGGCACTGCTGAAATATGTGACGGACATTGACGAGGTGAAGGGCCTCGGCTTCTGCGTGACGGTCGATCACGCGGAATTTATGTGCCGTTATTTCAACGACCACAACATCCCGTCTATGTGCCTCACCGGGCAATCTTCGGACGAGGAAAGAGCGGCGGCCAAGCGGCGCTTGGTGTCCGGCGATGTGCGGTTCATCTTCGTCGTGGACATCTACAACGAGGGCGTGGATATTCCGGAAGTCAATACGGTCCTGTTCCTGCGCCCCACCGAATCCCTGACGATCTTCTTGCAGCAGCTGGGACGTGGTCTGCGTCTATCCGAGGACAAGGAATGCCTGACCGTGCTGGACTTCATCGGTCAAGCGAATCGGAAGTACAATTTTGAGGACAAATTCGCGGCGCTGCTGTCAAATACAACACGCAGTGTGAGCCGTGAGATCAAGGACGGTTTTGTATTCGTTCCCAAGGGCTGTTATATCCAGTTGGAGGAAAAAGCCGCGAAGTACGTACTGGATAACATCCGTGCATCCTATGGCAATACCGCTGGCTTGGTGGCTCGCGCAGCCTCCTTCACGGAGGACAGCGGGCTGGAGCTGACACTCAAAAATTTCTTGGATTACTACCATCTTGACCCACGGGCGATCTACAAGTTTTCCTCCTTCTCGCGCATTTGCGCCAGAGCGGATGCCATCGAGGACTTTTCGGAGCCGCTGGAGGACATCCTGACCAAAGCGTTTGCAAAGCTTGCTGTAGCTGATTCCCGCCGCTGGATTTCGTTCCTGATGGATGTTCTTCCGCGTTTGGACAACCTTGATTTTACAGTGCTTCCGGATGTGGAAAAGCGGATGATGCAGATGTTCTATGTCACCGTCTGGGGCAAGACTGTGGAGAACTGGGACGACGAAGAGGTGCTTAGTAACCTCTATGCCCTGTCTGACAGCACAGTTCTGCTCGGTGAACTCCTGGCGCTGCTGCGCTATCGCTTCGAGCAGATCGACTTTATCGACGAGCCGGTGGATCTGGGCTTTGACTGTCCTCTGGATCTGCACTGCACCTATACCCGCGACCAGCTCTTGGTAGCGCTGGACTTTATGAAGCCGTCCACCGTTCGTGAGGGCGTGAAGTGGCTGCCGGAGAAAAACATCGACGTGTTCTTTGTGACGCTGAACAAGGCGGACAAGGACTATTCGCCAACCACCATGTACAACGATTATTCCATCAATGAGAGCTTGTTCCATTGGCAGAGCCAGAGCACCACGGCCGAGAATTCGCCCACCGGTCAGCGCTATATCCACCACAAGGAACGCGGCAATAAGGTACTGCTGTTTGTCCGTGAGTTTAAGGCGGACCGTGTGACCGGTGGCGCGGAGGCGTACACCTATCTGGGCACGGCGAACTACGTGAAGCACACAGGCAGCAGGCCGATGAATATCACCTGGCAGCTGGACCGCCCGATCCCCGCGAAGTTCTTGAAGAAGACGAATAAGTTGGTAGTGGGATAAAACAATTGTGACACAAGGGAGGGATGAGCGTGTTTTTTGTCTTTGAGCGCCAACCGCCAAATACGGCGGATTACAAGAGTTCTGTTTTACTGATTAAGGACCACTGGGATGATTTGTTTAAGTATGAAACTCAGTTTTTCATGTCATACGTTGATATGATGGGGGAATCTCATGATATCGGAGCTGTAAAAATAGGACAAGAGAACATGGAGAAGGGCCAGCGTTCTCCAGCCCTACCAGTTCAATTTAACCAGCTTCCTGCGGATTGTTTCTCTTTAGGCCAAAGCGATTTTTATTATGAAAATATCAATCATTTGGGCGATGGAATCAGAGAGCAGATTTTAGCAAATATGCGAGATTTAGCGTATGATCCAGACCTATATGCTGTAGTTCGAAATCAAGAGGTAACTCGCATATCACTTATGCGTGATGTTACACATTTTATGATTACACACCAGTACCAACGTATAGCCAAAGGAAACGCAAGATTAACCAATTATGAAATTGAATATACTTATCCAGTTGTGGAAGGACTGTGTGAAACCAAACTAAATTTCAACGTTGTTCCGGATTCAAATCCTCCTACGAATATTCATGTTGTGATAGGACGCAACAATGTCGGAAAAACATACCTGATAAAGAATATTCTTTCTTCGATTTATTCTATCGATGACGGTATTGATCATGGCATACTGCGTGCAACCAATGATTCTACAGGGCGATTGGTGCGAGCTCGAAAGCAGGTGTTTGCCAATGTGCTTTGTGTTTCTTTTAGTCCATTTGACGATTATTCTTATATTTTGTATCGTGTATCAAATAAAAAAGCCATGCCGTTTACCTATATAGGTCTTAGGCAAACTTTTCCTAGTACCGATAATATTACGGACGCAGGAGTAAAAGGGGTTAAGGATGCTATTGGGTCAATCTCCTTATCAGATATATTAAGCAATGACTTCTACAAGAGCTTAAAAAACTGCATACATTCTCAAAGAAAACTCGAAATGCTTAATAAGACTATTAGCGTATTAGAGTCAGACCCAGTATTTGCACGCTCGGATTTAAAACATTTAATTGATGTGGGGAAAAGTATACCAGAATCTGACTTACAAGAAAGGACAGGGTCTGTATTTAAAAGATTGAGTTCTGGTCACCAAGTTATCATGCTCACACTCGTGCAGTTAATAGCGTACCTTACCGAGCGAACATTTGTGATATTGGATGAGCCGGAGAACCATCTGCATCCTCCGCTTTTAGCTGCTTTCATAAGGGCTTTGTCAGAACTGTTGATTAGCTATAATGGCGTTGCCTTGATAGCCACACACTCACCAGTGATTTTGCAAGAGGTTCCGAGGAAATGTGCTTGGAAGCTTAATCGAAATGGTAATGAAGTGACTGTGAGCAGGTTGGAGATAGAATCATTTGGTGCAACAATAGGTGCCTTAACAAGGGAAGTATTTGGGTTAGAAGTGCGACAATCGGGTTTCCATAAAATGCTTTGTGACGAAGTAAATAAGGGACTCGGCTATGGCGAAATTAAAGACTTGTTCCATAATGAATTGGGGGATGAAGCATTAGCGCTTTTGAGGACCTTACTAGCACTTAGAGATGAAGATAAAAAATGAGACATTTACAAAAACCTCAAATTTCGACAGAAGATATTCTTAAAGATTGTGTAGCTTCATATCGCAAGGAAACTCGAGATGGAATAAAAAATAGGTTGCATGTATCTATCAGTGTAATCTGCAACGAAAGCCGGATTTATGACGAAGAAGCTTCACGACATAATTGGTCTGCCTTTCAGCCACATACCATGGTAAATAAAACTCTTTCTAAAGAAGATATGTGTGATATATATGACTCAAAATTCGTAAAGGTTGAGAGGATAAAAAATAAATACTACGATCACCTGATGTCACTTGCAAATACAGGGAAATGTCCCATATGCGGGATCGGACAAGCATCAACCTTAGATCATTATTTAGTGAAAACGATCTATCCGACATATACAGTTACACCGTATAACTTAGTCCCGGTCTGTAAGGATTGTAATTTTGCAAAGAGTGATTCAATAATGATTCCAGATAGTGCGCCATTACATCCTTATTACGATGAGGTAGATTCCATAAATTGGCTTAAGGCACAACTTATCGAAAGGGATGAAGGGATTGTGGCTGAATTTTCAGTAAGCCAAGATTTACAAAAGTCGGATGTTTGTTTGTACCAGCGGTTAAAAAGACATATGGATTTGTATCATCTAAATAAAGCATATGCAATACAGGCGACTACAGAAATAGCTGAAAATCTGCCGTTTTGGAAGAAAAAATATAAAGAGTGGGGGCGAGAAGAATTTAAGACGTATTTGACAGAATTATTAGCCGCGAAAGAATCATTTCAATATAATACATGGAATACCGCATTATTAAGAGCTCTGATCGAGAATATTGATATTGTTGTTAGTGATGAATGAGAGCCCCATAAAGAGAATATGCAACAAAATTGAATTAGGATTTACCTTTATCTATATAAAGAACTTTGTAACATTGTTGACAGCGGAACTTCGCCCAATTATACCCTTGTTTTTCTGGGTATAATGGGATATAATTCTGCATAGAATCCTATTTCATAGGAGGTGCGCGATGGACTTATCCGAGATGCAAACCCGGGCGGCGGAGCTGGAACAGCAGATTTCTGATTTGCCCGCTGGCTCTGTTACGAAGAAAACCGTTAACGGTAAGGAGTATTTCTACCACCGTTGGACAGAGAACAAAAAAAGGCGAGAGAAGTATATTCCTGCGGATGAATTGGAAAATTTCCGTGCTCAGATCGAGCGGCGGAAGGAGCTGGAGCAGGAAATGAAGGCGCTGAAAAAGCAGCTGCCAAAAGCAAAACCTGCGGATACCTCCGCATTTACTACCAATGTCCGCACCGGCGAGGCGCTGCGTTCCTTCGCGGTATCTGTTCGCAGCTATCGCAAGCGCGAGTGCTTCCGGCAGCTGCACGATTTTGTCTACGGCGAGCCGCAGGACAAAGTATTCATCCTCTACGGTCTGCGCCGGACGGGAAAAACCACCATGATCCGCCAGATTTTTGCGGAGATGAGCGGCGCAGAGCTTGCCAAGGCAGCGTTCATTCAGATCACTGCAAAAGACACACTGGCAGACGTGAACCGCGACCTCAAGGCATTGGAAGCGCAGGGCTTTCGCTATGTGTTCCTCGACGAGGTGACGCTGATGGAGGATTTCATCGAGGGCGCAGCGCTGTTTTCTGATGTGTTTGCGGCCTGCGGCATGAAAATCGTGCTCTCCGGCAAGGACTCGCTGGGCTTTCTCTTTACCGAGGATGAGCAGCTCTATGACCGCTGCATCCTGCTGCACACCACATTCATCCCTTACCGTGAGTTTGAATCTGTCCTCGGCGTTCGCGGCATCGACGAATATATCCGCTACGGCGGCACCATGAGTCTCGGCGGCGTCCACTACAACGAAACCTCCACCTTCGCCAGCAAGGAAAGCGCCGACGAGTATGTGGGCACGGCCATTGCCCGCAACATCCAGCATTCCCTGCGCTGCTATCAGTACGAGGGCCATTTCCGCCATCTGCGGAATTTATACGAGAAGGGCGAGCTGACCAGCGCCATCGACTGGGTCGTGGAGGACATCAACCACCGCTTCACGCTGGAGGTGCTGTCGCAGGATTGGAAGTCCCACGACCTCGGTATTTCCGCCAGTAATCTGCGCCGGGATCGGAAGAACCCGACGGACATCCTCGACCGCATTGACCTTGCGCTTGTCACCGACAGCCTGCGGAAGCTGCTGGAGATCCGCAACAGGGCGGAACAGGCCGTGGCGCTGGACGATGTTCACGCGGCGGAGATCAAGGAGTATCTGGACTTGCTGGACTTAACGCGGGAGATCGATGTGCTGCACCTACCGGATGTCAGCACGAAGTCCAGCCGCACGGTGATCGCACAGCCGGGGCTCCGCTATGCGCAGGCGGACGCGCTGATCCGCAGTCTGCTGCTGGATGAAACATTCAGTGCCCTGTCTCTGGCAGAGCGCACCGCTGTGCAGCAGCGCATCCTGACCGAGGTCAAAGGGCGAATGCTGGAGGACATTGTCCTGCTGGAAACCAAGCTGGCAAACCCCAAGAAGCAGGTGTTTGTGCTGCAATTCCCCGTGGGTGAATTTGACATGGTGGTATTTGACTCGGAGGCAGGCTCCTGCCGGATTTTCGAGATCAAGCACAGCGAAGAAGCTGTCCCGCAGCAGTACCGCCATCTGATCGACGCGGAAAAGTGCGCCCAGACGGAGCATCGCTATGGCCCAATCACTGGGAAGCTTGTCCTCTATCGCAGGGAAAGTCAAGTGATAGACTGCATTTCGTATCAGAACGTGGAAGAATATCTGCGAAACCTTGCATGACAAAACTGCCGCCCTGACTGAAAAATCGGGGCGGCGGTTTTTATGATGCAGTTTATCATATGACAGGCTGTGATGCAAAACAAACTCGACGTATGACAAGTAGCAATACGTAAATATCGTGCGGCGCGACTGCACGAATGCAGTCGATGACGAAAACAATAATGTTCTAAATAGCACGCATCGCTCATTTCATCAATCATTTTCTCGGCTCGTATGAGCGATGCTCTCAAATCCAATATTTTTTCAGATTTTTCCCTTGGGTACCTTTTCAAACGGAATCCAATCCGTTATAATGTGCTTATCAACCTAACGATATGTGCGAGGTACCGCTATGAAGACGAAAGACAAGTCGAAGCAATATGTTATCTACTCCCGCAAGTCCAAATTCACCGGCAAGGGCGAGAGTATCGAAAATCAGATCGAGCTGTGCCGTCAGTATATCGCCATGCACTTTGGCGACGACGCAGCGGAGAATGCGCTGGTCTACGAGGATGAGGGCTTTTCCGGCGGCAATCTGGAGCGCCCGCAGTTCAAGAAGATGATGAAGGACTCGCAGAAGATTGAATTTGCCGCCATCGTGGTCTACCGCCTTGACCGCATCAGCCGCAACATCGGCGACTTTGCCAAGCTCATCGAGGATCTGGGCGACCGGCACATCGACTTTATCTCCATCCGCGAGCAGTTCGACACGTCCTCGCCCATGGGCCGCGCCATGATGTACATTGCGTCGGTGTTCTCTCAGCTGGAGCGGGAGACCATCGCCGAGCGCATCCGGGACAATATGCACGAGCTGTCCAAAACCGGGCGCTGGCTGGGCGGCACCACGCCCACCGGCTACGCTTCAGAGAGTGAATCCAAGATAACGGTGGACGGCAAGGAGCGCAAGGCCTACAAGCTGAAGCCCATTCCGGAGGAAATCCAGCTGGTCAAAACAATTTTCTCCGTATTCATGGAAACCGGCTCCCTCAGCAAGACCGACCAGTATCTTTTGGAGCACCGCTGCGTCACGAAGCGCGGCAAGCAGTTTACCCGCTTTGCCATCCGGGGCATTCTCACTAACCCGGTCTACATGATCGCCGACGAGACGGCGTATCAGTATCTGAAAGAAAACAATGTTGACCTGTTTGCCGAGTGCTCGGAGTTCGACGGCGAGCACGGTGTCATGGCGTACAACCGCACGCTCCAGCGCCCCGGCAAGGCAAACCAGATCCGACCCACGGAGGAGTGGATCGTGGCGGTGGGCAAGCACCCCGGCATCGTCGCGGGCAGCGACTGGGTGCGGGTGCAGGCCATGCTGGATGTCAACAAATCCAAGAGCTACCGCAGACCGCGCAGCAACGTGGCGCTGCTGTCCGGGCTGCTGCGCTGCGGCGAATGCGGCGACTATATGCGCCCGAAGCTGACCAACCGCCGCACGGCGGACGGTGAGCTGATCTACACCTATATGTGCTCCACCAAGGAGCGCAGCCACGGCACGGTCTGCGCCATGAAAAACTGCAACGGCAACGCGCTGGACGCCAAGATCATCGAAGAGATCCGCAAGCTGTCCGCCGATAAAGAAACTCTTGCCAAGCTGCTGGCGCAGACCAGGAAGGTCATCAGCGGCAGCAAGGAGGGCTACGACGCAGAGCTTGCGCTGCTCCGGGAGAAACACGCCGAGACGGAAGAACGCATCAAACGGCTGGTGGAGTCCCTGTCCGTTGCCAGCGACACCTCCGCGAAGTACGTCATGGAGCAGATCGACGCGCTCCATCAGGAGAGCGAGACGCAGCAGCTGCGCCTTGCCGAGCTGGAAGCCCTGACTGAACAGAGCCGGATGCTGCATCAGGAGTTCGCTTTCCATCAGGAAATGATCGAGACGTTTGCCAATGCGGTGGATTCTGCCACGCTGGAGGAAAAACGCCGCCTGCTGCGTACCATCGTCAAAAAGGTGGTCTGGGACGGCAAAAATGCCTATGTTTACCTCTTCGCAGAGGATGGAGAGGCAGATTTGCCCCCTGTCGAGCAACTTGTGTGTCCGTCAGGAGAGGATAGCGAATGAGATCCTCATGTACTTCCGCGGGCAGCGGAAGAGCGCGTCAGACGTTTCGCTCTCGGAATGCATCGAGACCGGGCGGGATGGCAACGCGCTGTCGCTGATGGACGTGATCTGCTCGGAGGAGGATCTGTTCGAGCAGCTGTCCGAAAAAGAGATCTACGGCAGGCTCCACGCCGCCGTGAACACCTGCCTGACCCCGCGCGAGCAGCGCATCATTCTGCTGCGCTACGGGCTGGGCAACCGCAAGCCGCTGACACAGCGGGAGATCGCCGCGCAGTGCGGCATCAGCCGCAGCTATGTCAGCCGCATCGAAAAACGCGCCCTGCAGAAGCTGGAGGACGCGCTGACAAAAGAAACCTGAAGGGAACGATCACAAATGCATCCATGGAAACATTTCTGTACCATCACGCACCACCGCTGGAAGGTGCGCAGTCACTGCTTCCGCGTCGGGCTGTACTGGCGCGGCCTGACGCACGACCTGTCCAAATACTCCCCCACAGAGTTCTGGACCGGCGCAAAATACTATCAGGGCACGCGCAGCCCGAACTCCTATGAGCGCGAGCTCTACGGCTACTCCGCCGCATGGATGCACCACAAGGGCCGCAACCGCCACCACTACGAATACTGGACGGACATCGACCCGAAGACGAAGGTCTACCGCGCCGTGCCGATGCCGCGCAAATTCTTTGTGGAGATGGTCATGGACCGCATCGCCGCCTGTAAAATTTACCACGGCAGCGCCTACACGGACGCCGATGCCCTCAACTATCTCGTCCACGCCGAGGAGGTCCGCGATGGCTCGATGATGCACCCGGACACGCGCCGCGAGCTTCTCTATGTGCTGACCATGCTGCGCGACCGCGGCGAAAAGGAGACGTTCCGCTTCCTGCGTGAGGTCGTGCTGGCCGGGAAGCCGTTTGCCGTTCCTGCGCAGTGACAAAAATGCAGGAATCATTTCCTTTTCTGCCCGCAGGCCGATCCGGTCGGAAGTTGACAATAATGAAGGGCAAAACTGCCATCCACAGGAGTTATTCACATTCTGCACAAGGTTGTGCACAGCAGGATCCCTGATTTAGCGGGCTTTCGCGGGGATTTCGGGCAGTTGTGCACAGGCCTGCAAAAACGCCTCTGCACAGCAGTGCCATGTTCCGGAGTTGACATAACCCCGTTTGTGACAAAAATTTACAGACAGGTAACAGGAAATTAAAATGCAGGATGCCGATCGACATCCTGCATTGATTTTTGGGGTCTTATAAGGCCTCGCCCTCCATGGAGCGCGTGGCATAGGCGTTGAGCGTCTGGTCGGCGATGTTGCCAGCGAGATACTCATAATACGCCTGCGCGCCGATCATCGCGCCGTTGTCGCCGCACAGCGACAGCGGCGGCATGCAAAGGCGCACGCCGCGGGCAGCCGTCTCCCGCTGCAGCGCAGCGCGGATGCGGCTGTTGGCGGCCACGCCGCCCGCCACGGCCAGCGTTTTCCGCCCCGTCTGTTCCAGCGCCAGCATGGCGCGCGGCACGAGCATGCCGCACACAGCCTCCGAGAAGGCGGCGCAGAGGTCCGGGATGACGATCTGCTCGCCCTTCTGCCCGGCGTTATGGATGAGATTCACGGCCGAAGTCTTCAGGCCGGAGAACGACAGGTCTAGCGGATTGCCGCTCAGGTGCGGCCGGGGCATGGGATAGCGCGACGGGTCTCCGCCCTGCGCCGCGCGGTCAAGGGCCGCACCGCCGGGGTATGGCATGCCGAGCAGCCGTGCGACCTTGTCGAAGCACTCCCCTGCCGCGTCGTCGCGCGTGCCGCCGAGAATGCGCAGCTTCGTATAGTCCTCGACATCGACGAACATGGTGTGCCCGCCGGAGACGACAAGGCACAGAAACGGCGGCTCCAGGTCCGGGTAGGCCAGATAGTTGGCCGCGATATGGCCCTTGATGTGGTGGACCGGAATGAGCGGCACATCGAGCGCCAGCGCAGCCGCCTTGGCAAAATTCACGCCGACGAGCAGCGCGCCGATAAGGCCGGGCGCATAGGTCACGGCGACGGCGTCCAGCTCGCCGCGCGTCAGGCCGGTGTTCTCCAGCGCCTGCTCGGCAAGACCGTAGATGGCTTCAATATGCTTGCGCGAGGCGATCTCCGGCACAACGCCGCCGTATTCGCGGTGCAGCGCGACCTGCGAGGCGATGCAGTCCGTCAGGACGCGTCTTCCGTCCTCCACAATGGCGACGGCGGTCTCGTCGCAGGAGGATTCAATAGCAAGGATCCGCATGATCGAGCTCCTTTCTGAGGATCAGCGCGTCCTCTCGGGGCGCGAGATAGTAATTGGGCCTGCGCCCGATGCAGGCAAAGCCCGCTGCGGTATAGAGCCGCTGGGCCGGGAGATTGGAGGCACGGACCTCCAGCGTCAGAGAGCCGATGCCGCGCGCAGCCAGCCTTTCCTGCAGCGCCTGCAGAAGCGCCTGTGCCGTACCGCGGCGGCGCAGCTCCGGCACGACGGCCAGATTCATCATATCGGCCTCCGGCGGCACGAGCTGCGCGCCGACATAGCCCGCAAATGCGCCGTCCAGCCGCGCGACGAGCCAGAGGCTGAAGCCAGTTTCCAACTCCTCCGCAATGGAGTTTTCGCTCCAAGGCGCGGAGAAGCACAGACGCTCCAGCGCGGCGATGTCCGCCACGTCGGCGGCGGTCATTTCCTGAATTTCGATCATTTGGCAGCGTACCAGCTTTCTCCCTGCTTGGCCTCGGCCACGAGCGGGACCCGCAGCGCAGCGGCGTGCTCCATCTCGTTCGTGACGATCTGCATGACCTGCTGCGCCTCTTCCTGCGGGCACTCGACGATCAGCTCATCGTGCACCTGCAGCAGCAGCCTGGCCTGCAGCCCCTCGAGCGCATGGAACACACGTACCATGGCCAGCTTGATGATGTCCGCCGCGCTGCCCTGCACGGGCGTGTTGAGCGCGATGCGCTCCGCACCGGAGCGGACGTTGAAATTCGAGCTTTTGATCTCCGGAATGGCGCGGCGGCGGCCGAAGATCGTCTCCACATAGCCCTTCTCGCGCGCCGTCTCCTTGATATCGTGCATATAGGCGCGCACGCCGCTGTATTTTTCGAGATAGCTGTCGATATAGGCCTTGGCCTCCGCACGGGACACGCCGATGTCCTGCGCCAGGGAGAACTCCGAGATGCCGTAGACGATGCCAAAGTTCACGGCCTTGGCATGGCGGCGCATGAGCGGCGTGACGGATTCCAGCGGCACGCCGAACACCTGCGAGGCCGTCACGGCATGGAAGTCCTCACCGGAGCGGAACGCCTCCTGCATGCGCGTATCGTCCGCGATATGCGCCAGCACGCGCAGCTCGATCTGGCTGTAGTCCGCGTCGACCAACACCCAGCCGGGGCGCGGGACGAACATGCGGCGAATTTCGCTGCCGAGCTCCGTGCGCACGGGGATGTTCTGCAGGTTCGGGTCCGTGGAGGACAGGCGGCCCGTCGCCGTGACCGTGTTCTGAAACGTCGTGCGGATGCGGCCGTCCGGCCCGATGACCTTCTGCAGGCCGTCGGCATAGGTGGACTTCAGCTTCGTGAGCATGCGGTAGTCCATGATGGCCTGCACGGCCGGATGGCGGTCACGGAGCTTTTCCAGTACCTCGGCATTCGTGGAATAGCCGCTCTTCGTCTTTTTGACGGGCGGCAGGCCGAGCGTTTCAAACAGGAACACGCCGAGCTGGCGCGTGGAATTGAGATTGAACGTCTCTCCGGCATAGCCGAAGATCAGGCTCTCGCAGGCGTCGATGCGCTCGGAGAGCATCTCGCCGAAGTCATGCAGGGCCTGCGCGTCGACGAGGATGCCGTCGTGCTCCATCTGCGCCAGCACCGGGCACAGCGGCAGCTCGATGTTCTCGAACAGCGGCTGCATGCCCTGCGCGCGCAGGCGCTTGCCGAGCTCCTCCGTCAGGCCGTCGATGCAGGCCGTCCGGATGGCAAGGACGCTTTCCTGCAGGAGCGAAGCCTCGTCCGCAGGCGGAATGTGCAGATAGTCCTGCGCCAGCTGCGGCAGGGCGTATGCCCCGCGCGTCGCATCGAGCAGATAGGCCGCCACGGCCGTGTCGAACACGATCCCCGCAGGCTCCACGCCGAGAGCCAGCAGCGCACGCAGCAGCGGCTTGCTGTCGTGCACGGTCTTCGGCACGTCCGCCGCAAACAGGCGCTGCAGCAGCGGCACGAAGTCCGTTCCGAGCGTTTCGCGGCGCAGCACATAGGCCGTCTGGTCCGGGCCGTCCATGTGCGGTGCGGCCACGAGCATCGAGAGATCGTCCGCCGCAGCAATGCTGAGCGTCACGCCGGATAACAGCGGCTGCGCCTGCTCCGGGGTCTGCACGTCCAGAAGCGTGCAGGAGCCTGTCACGGGCTGCGCCGGTTCCTCCGACTCGTCCTGCTCCAAAGCGGCGCTGCGCAGGCCGTAGCGGTCGATGAGGCGCTGGAATTCCAGCGTGGTGAACAGGTCATACAGCGCCCGGCGCTTCGGCGGCCGGATGAGATTGTTCTCCGGCGTGAAGTCGATGGGCGCATCGCAGCGGATCGTCGCCAGCTCATAGGAGAGATAGGCCGACTCGCGGCCGTTTTCGAGCTTATCAAACAGCTTTCCCTTCATGTTTTCCCGGGAAAGATTGGTATAGACGCCGTCGAGCGTACCGAAGCGCTTCAGCAGGTCGTTTGCCGTCTTCGGCCCGACGCCCGCTACACCCGGGATATTGTCCGAGCTGTCGCCCATAAGAGCCTTCAGATCGATGAGGCGCTTCGGCTCCAGCCCGTATTCCGCGCGGAAGACGTCCGGCGTGTAGCGCTCCGTCCGCGTCTGCCCGCCCTGCGTGTGCACCAGGCGCACGGAGACGTGCTCGTCGACGAGCTGCAGGCTGTCGCGGTCTCCCGTCAGGATGGCGCAGTCCCACCCGGCCTCCTCGCACAGACGGCCGACCGTGCCGAGCACATCGTCCGCCTCCCAGCCCTCGCAGGCATAGACCGGGATGTTCATCGCGGCGAGCACCTGCTTCATGACCGGCATCTGCATGGCAAGCTCCTCCGGCATGGGGTGGCGCGTAGCCTTGTAGCCGTCATAGCGCAGATGGCGGAACGTCGGCGCGTGCAGGTCAAAGGCCACGCACAGCGCGTCCGGTTTTTCCTCGCTGCGCTCCTTTTCCAGAATATTCAGAAAGCCGTAGATCGCATTGGTATAAAGTCCGTCCCGGGTCGTCAGCGGCCGCACGCCGTAAAACGCGCGGTTGATGACGCTGTTCCCGTCCAGGATCATCAGCTTCATATGGTATCTCCTTCGATCAGATGCGCTTCCACTTTGCGCCCTGCGGCGTATCGATGACCTCGATGCCGCGTGCCTTCAGCTCGTCGCGGATGCGGTCGGCCTCCGGCCAGTTCTTCGCGCGCTTTGCTTCGGTACGGGCGGCGACGAGCGCGTCGATCTCCGGGTCGTGCTCCTCCTCCGGCCGGGCGCTGCGTGCCTTCTCTGCCGCGGAGAGCAGGTTCAGGCCGAGCACCTCGTCAAAGCTGGCAAGGGCTGCGAGCTTCGTGGCATCGTTCGTCTTTGCCTTCAGCACATCATAGACGGCCGTCACAGCGAGCGACGTGTTGAGGTCGGCGTTCAGCGCGCCGAGGAAGCGCTCCTTCAGCGCCTCGAAGGCCTCCGCGTCGACCGCGCCGTCCTCCGGGCGCAGGGCCGCGATGCGGGCGATGAGCTTTTCGTAGGTCTGTGCCGCGTTGTCGAGGTTCTCCCAAGAGAACACGAGGTTGCGGCGATAATGGCTCTGCAGGCAGAACAGGCGGTAGACGATGGGATCGTAGCCCTTCTCCTCCAGCAGGGACACCGTGAGGAACTCGCCCTTCGACTTGGACATCTTGCCGGACTCCGTGTTCAGGTGATGGACATGGAACCAGTAGTTGCACCACTTGTGGCCGAGGTAGGCCTCGGACTGGGCGATCTCGTTCGTGTGATGCGGGAAGGCATTGTCGATGCCGCCGCAGTGGATATCCAGATATTCACCGAGGTGCTTGATGCTGATGCACGAGCACTCGATATGCCAGCCGGGATAGCCGACGCCCCACGGGGAATCCCACTTGAGGGCCTGATCCTCAAACTTGGACTTTGTGAACCAGAGAACGAAGTCATTCTGATTGCGCTTGTTGGAGTCCTCCTCGACGCCCTCACGCACGCCGACAGCAAGGTCCTCCTCCTTATGGTCGTTGAAGACATAGTATTTTTCCAGCTTGGACGTGTCAAAGTAGACATTGCCGCCCGCGAGATAGGCATAACCCTTGTCCAGCAGCGTCTGGATCATATGAATGTATTCCGGGATGCAGTTCGTGGCGGGCTCCACGACGTCCGGCCGCTTGATGTTCAGCTTGGCGCAGTCGGCAAAGAATGCGTCGGTGTAGAACTTTGCGATCTCCATGACGGTCTTGTGCTCGCGGCGCGCGCCCTTGAGCATCTTGTCCTCGCCGGTATCGGCGTCCGAGGCCAGATGGCCGACGTCCGTGATGTTCATAACGCGCTTGACGGGATAGCCCATGTAGCGCAGGCTCTTCTCGAGCACGTCCTCCATAATATAGCTGCGCAGGTTGCCGATGTGGGCGAAGTGATAGACCGTCGGGCCGCAGGTATACATTTTGACGAGCTTCGGGTCGATGGGGGTGAAGAGCTCCTTCTTATGGCTCAGGGAATTATAGAGATACATCTTGATCCTCCTGTTTCAGTTTTTCTTCTAATTTTTCGATACGCGCATACAGGGCGTCCAGCTCCAGCCGGACAGGGTCTGGCGTGTGGATATGATCGAGCTTTTCGCCGTTGCGCCGGACAACGCGGCCTGGCACGCCGACGACGGTGGAATCCGGCGGCACCTCGTGCAGTACGACGGAGTTCGCCGCAATGCGGGCATTGTCGCCGACCTTGAACGGACCAAGGACCTTTGCGCCGCTGCCGACCATGACGTTGTTGCCGAGCGTCGGGTGGCGCTTGCCGTTCGTCATGCCCGTGCCGCCGAGCGTGACGTTCTGATAGAGCAGGCAGTCGTCGCCGATCTCCGTTGTCGCGCCGATGACGATGCCGGTGCCGTGGTCGATGACGAGCCGTCTGCCGATCTTGGCGGCCGGGTGGATCTCAATGCCCGTCCGCCGCCGCGCAAACTGCGAGACCCAACGGCCAAGGAATCGCAGCCGGTGTTCATAGAGCCAGTGCGCCACGCGGTAATACATCGTGGCGTGCAGGCCGTTATATAACCAGAAGACCTCCCAGCCGCTGCGCGCTGCGGGATCGTTGCGGCGGTATGCCTCTATGGTTTCTTTTAACCGCATTCTTTCGCCTCCAAACAAAAAACTGCCAGCCCCGGATCGCTCCAGAGGCGGGCAGTGCTCGCGGTTCCACTCTGATTTGTTGCTCCGGCCTTGACGCGGCCAACGGGGTCTCCCCGGCGCTCGCGGGCGCACACTTCACACGGAGTCCGCCGCGCCCGCTCTCAGCCAATGGCGGACGCTCTCTGCGGCAGACGGGCCGGCTACTCTTCCCGGTCATAACGCCTATTTCATTGCTATTATATTACCATCAAGGGCCTGCGGTGTCAAGGTTTTTCCGGAAATTACACCGCCCGCGGACATTCGTCCGTGTATATTCATCGTGATATACAAAATTTTCTGCAGAGCCCGGAATGGGCTTGCTTTTCTTTCGTGAATTTACTATAATGCAGTCGAGCGCAAATCCAGAATCTCCGTCATTTTTACCAATCGCACTCTTTCCGAGTTCGGAACATCCCCGCGGAAACTATGTGAGCAGGAGGAACCTTCATGTTTCAGAATGTACAGCAGATCCAGGATTTTATCCGCCAGAACGGCATCGCATTTCTCGATTTCAAGATGATCGACCTTCGCGGCAGGTGGAAGCACCTGTCCATCCCCGCAGCCCGCTTCAACGAGGACATCATGACGCACGGCATCGGCTTCGACGGCTCGAACTACGGCTATGCCCAGGTTGAGCGCAGTGACATGGTCTTCCTGCCGGACATCACAACGGCGGTCGTCGATCCGTTCGTCAAGGCGCCGACGCTCACGATGATCGGCGATGTCATGGTCATCGACCATCCGGCAAACCGCCCGTTCGACCAGTATCCGCGCAATGTCGCCAAGAGCGCCATCGCCCACATGCAGGCTCTCGGCGTCGCGGACGAGATGATCATCGGACCGGAGTATGAATTCCATGTCTTTGACGGCATGACGCGCACCCTGCGCCCGGATGCCGTCGGCTACCGCCTGCAGTGCAGCGAGTCCGTCTGGTCCGCCGGGGAATTCCCGAACAACGGCTTTCACACTGGCCCGCACGATGGCTACCACGCCGATCTGCCCGGCGACCGCACGTTTGACCTGCGCAACCAGATCTGTCTGGAGCTTGCCAAGTGGGGCGTGGACGTCAAGTATCACCACCACGAGGTCGGCGGCTCCGGCCAGCTGGAGATCGAGGTCGAGCTGGGCGAGATGACCCGTCTGGCAGACGCCACGATGGCCGCGAAATACGTCATCCGCAATACGGCCGCCGCGAACGGCATGACGGCCACACTGATGCCGAAGCCCATCTACGGCGAGGCCGGCAACGGCATGCACGTACACATGCTCCTGCGCAAGAACGGTCAGCCCGTGTTCTACGATCCGGATGGCTATGGCCAGCTCAGCCGCACGGCCATGCACTTCATCGGCGGCCTGCTGACGCACGCCCGCAGCCTCTGCGCCATCACGAACCCCAGCACGAATTCCTACAAGCGCCTCATCCCCGGCTTCGAGGCTCCTGTCACCATCGGCTATGCCATGGCGAACCGCAGCGCCGTCGTGCGCATCCCGGCCTATGTTAAATCGCCGGACAAGAAGCGCTTCGAGCTCCGCAACCCGGACGCGATGTGCAACCCGTACTTTGCCTACGCTGCCATTCTGATGGCAGGCCTCGACGGTATTGAGCGCAAGATCGATCCGGCAGGACGTGGCTGGGGGCCGTTTGACTTCAATCTCTTCGACCTCCCGGCAGACGAGCGCAAGCGCCTCGGCCACCTGCCCGCCAGCCTCGACGAAGCGCTCGACGCGCTGGAAGCGGATCACGACTATCTCACGCGCGGCGGCGTGTTCCCGATGCCGCTGCTCGAGACGCTCGTCAAAACGCTCCGCGCCGACGCGCAGGAGATCAGCCGCATCCCGCACCCAGCGGAGTTCGACCGCTATTTCGATCTCTGACCGGACCGTATTGGCCCCGTATTCCTTTCGGAGTACGGGGCTCCGCGTGTAGAGGCCCAGAAGTATGACGTGGGAGGGGCTAAGCGGTGTTCCGGTCGAGACGATCCGCAATTTGATTTTCTGGAGGAAGCAAAAAATGAAAAAAGGAACAATCGGACAGACGGATCCTGCTGCCAACATCGGGCGCAGACTCTTTGCCCTCCATTCGGCTGCATGCATTCTGCGGGGTCTCATCAGATGAGGGGCGCAAGGATCGCCGGGCTGCTGATTCGCCAGGCCCGTCTCCGGCGGGACTGGAGTCAGGACGGCCTGTGCCTGGGCATCTGCACTCCCTCCTACCTGTCCAAGATCGAGCAGGGCAAGGCAGAGCCCTCTCCGGAGGTGACGGAGCTTCTGCTTCGTCGTCTGGGCCTTGTCTGGATACCGGAGCCGGAGGATCTGAAGCCCTGCTGGAACGCCCTGCTTTCCGGCAGTCCCGGCTTTTTCCTTTGCTATGAGCAGCTGGTACTGCCCCAGCAGGAGAGACTTGCCTGCAGTCCGCTGGCGGCGGACATCCTGTTGCTGGCTGCCTTTTACACAGATACCATGCAGCCCCTGTCGGAGGAATGGGAGCCGTTTCTCTCCACCCGGCAGCTGGCTCTGCAGCGTGCTCTGCAGGGGCGGTGGGACGAGGCCGCGCGGCTGGAACCGCTGCCGCTGCTGTCCTCGCTCCGCGGGAAAGCCCTCTACGCAAAGGGGGAGTATACAACCGCCATCGAGGTGCTGCGAGACGCCTACCGCTCGGCGGCAGACGCAGGTTATCCCCACATGATGCTTTCCTGCCGTATTCTTATAGGAAACTGCTACTCGGATCTGGGCCGCATGGAGGAAATGATGACCCATTTTTCTGTAGCGGAGCATCTGGCAGAGGCTCTTGGCGACACGGACAGTCTGGCATCCCTCCGCTACAATACCGCTGCCACGCAGCTGCAGCTCGGCCAGCCGGAAAAAGCCCTGCCCTACTTTTCCAGCCTCCCGCATCCCAGCTTTCTGGACCTGCACAAGCTCGCCATCTGCCATGAACAGTTAGGGCACCGGGAGCAGGCATTGGCAGCCGTCCAACAGGCGGAGTCTCTGACCGCCTGTGAGACAGAGCGGCAGATGCTGGCGCTGGTACGCTATCGGCTGGAGCATGCGGATTACCTTCACGACAGCGCCTACGGCGCGCAGCTGCTGGATTGCTTCCGGCAGCTGCAGGAGACATACCCCATGGGCTTCACCCGGTTCCACCTGCAGTGGGTGCTGGCATGGTACAAGGCGAACCGCCAATACCGCCAAGCTTGCCGCCTGCTGGAGGAGTTTCCTGTAATATAGTGTTTTTGCCAATCTAAGCGTGTCATTCTGGGAATAATTTTCCCATGATGACATGCTTTCTTTTTGTAAGGAGCTGTGCGATAATTATAGCCGCGAGGTGAACACCATGAAACAAACACTCTGGACGCGGGAATTTACCCGCATTACTGCCGCCACAGCACTGGGCGCAGCTGGCGGCATCATCAGTCAGTTTGCCCTATCGTTTCTGGTCTTTGACGAAACCGGCAGCACGCTGGCAGCGGCGCTGGTGGTCGCCATCCAGCTGATCCCGATGGTGCTGCTGCCGCTGGTCGTCGCTCCCATGATGGATCGTCTGCCGCGTAAGCCTTTTCTGGTGTGGGGCGACCTGCTCAACGGCGTGTGCTACGCCGGAGCAGGACTGTTTCTGTTGCACAGTTCCTTTTCCTATATTGCTTATCTGGCCTTTTCCCTGCTTGTGTCGTGCCTCGGGGCCTTCGACGAGCTGGCCTACAACAGCTTTTATCCCCTGCTGTTGCCGAAGGGGCAGGAAGAGCGGGCCTACACCGTGTCAGCCATGCTCTATCCCATTTTGAAGGTTCTGATGATGCCGCTGGCGGCGGTGCTGTACGATAAGCTGGGCGTGGGACGGCTGCTGCTGATACAGGCCGCGCTTTCGGTACTGGCGGCCTTCCTGGAAAGTCGCATTCGCGTGCAGGAAAGCCGCCGGGATCAGGAGCCGCTGCTGTCTCTGAAAACATGGTGGCGGGATGTCCGGGAAGCAGCCGCCTATCTGCGGCAGGAGCACGGCCTGCACGGGCTCTATGCGTACATGTCCGTTACCAACGGCATGGCCTCGGGCTATTCTCCCTTGCTCATCGCCTTTTTCCGCACGGCGCCGGGCTTCACTACCGCCATGTATTCCTTTTTCTCCGTTGCGGAATTTGCCGGGCGCACCATCGGCGGAGCCATCCGCTACCGCTACTCTCTCCCGGAGAAAAAGCGCTTTGGCTTTCTGTTCGGTGTGTATCAGACCTATGAGTTAATGGACACCTGCCTGCTGTGGCTGCCATATCCCCTGATGCTGGTGAATCGGGCGATCTGTGGCTTTCTGGGCATTCAAAGCGCCACCATCCGTCAGGCGGCAGTCCAGCGCTATATCCCCGACCGGCTGCGCGCCCGGCTCAATGCCTATGAGTCCATGCTCTGCACAGCGGCGGGAGCGGCGCTCTCTCTGGCCATCGGCGCACTGGGAGAGGTGCTGGATTACCGTCTCTGCATGACCGTCTGCGGTCTGATCACCATGGCGGTGTGCTGGCTGACGGTATTTCTGCGGCGGCGTCAGGTGCGCCAGGTGCTGGCGGACCGTCCCGGTGTGGACCAGATCCGGTAGATACCGGTCCGGTTTTGTTTCCGAACATAGGCCAAAGCGACTATGGCCACTTTTTCACGAGGCAAAGCCGGCACAACTTTTTTCGATCTTTTTGCATCGAATATCCCCCGGGGGAGCTTCCGGAACCGAATTTCGTATGCTAAAATGCATCACGAGAACGGGCGAAAGGGCCCGAAATGACAGGAGGACCACCCCCAATGAAACGAATTCTTGCACTGCTGCTGGTGCTGAGCGCCGTTCTGGCGCTGGCCGCATGCAGCAAAAGCCCGGCAGTGACCAAAGACGAAGGCACGACGCTCGTCTACGGCAGCGGCGACTACACCCGCATCAACCCTGCCATGGATGAGCACGGCGAGATCAACGTGCTGCTCTTCAGCGGTCTGACCGCCCACAACGGCAGCAACGAGGTCGTTGCCGGTCTGGCTGAATCGTGGGAATACGATGAGAGCGCCTGCACCTACACCTTCCACCTGCGCGACGGCGTGAAGTGGCATGACGGCGAGCCGTTCACGGCCGAGGACGTAAAGTTCACGATTGAAGCCATCATGGACCCCGAAAACGGCTCGGAGAACGCGCCGAACTTCGAAGACGTGGAGGAGATCACCGTTCCCGACGACAAGACCGTCGTGTTCCGCCTCTCCGCGCCGAACGTGGCCTTCCTCGACTATATGACCATGGCCATTCTGCCGCAGCACCTGCTGCAGGGCGAGGACATGCAGGAGTCGGAGTTCTTCCGCCATCCGGTCGGTACCGGCCCGTATAAGCTGGAGAGCTGGGACGCCGGGCAGTCCATCGTGTTGGTCAAAAACGAGGATTATTACCTCGGTGCGCCGAAGATCGACCGCATCATCTTCAAGATCGTCACGGACGACAATGCACAGGCTCTGCAGCTGAAGTCCGGCGAGATCGATCTGGCCCTGCTCGATCCGAAAAACGCAAAGGACTTTACGGACAAAGAGGGCTATACCTGCTATGACATGACGACGGCAGACTACCGCGGCATTCTCTTCAACTTCTGGAACGACTACTGGACGGAGAACCGCGACCTCATCCCCGCCATCTGCTACGGCATTGACCGGCAGGCCATCATCGACTCTGTCCTGCTCGGGCAGGGTATGGCCGCCTACAGTCCCCTGCAGCGCAACATTTATAACGACTCCAATGTAGAGCACTACGACTATGACCCGGAAAAGGCAAAGACCATTCTGGAGGACGCAGGCTGCACGATGGGCGAAAACGGCTTCTACGAGCGAAACGGCGAGGAGATCGGCTTTGTTATCAGCGTCATGGCCGGTGAGCAGGACCGCATCGACATTGCACAGGCTGCCGCACAGCAGCTGCGCGATATCGGCATCAACTGCACGGTCGACATTCCCGCACAGATGGACTGGGGCGGACAGATGGCCTGCCTCATCGGCTGGGGCAGCCCGTTCGACGCCGACGACCACACCTATAAGGTGTTCGGCACGGACAAGGGCGCAAACTACTCCGGCTACTCCAATGCCGCCGTGGGCAGCTACCTGAAGCTGGCCCGCGAGACCTCCGACCCGGAGCAGCGCCGCCAGTATTACGCCAAGTTCCAGGAGGCGCTGGCCGCCGATCCCGCCTATGCCTTCATCTGCTACATCGACGCGAACTATGTCGCCGTCGACGGTCTGCAGGGCATCGCGGCGGATACCGTACTCGGCCACCACGGCGTCGGCATTTTCTGGAATGTTCAGGAATGGACGATCGAGAAATAACAACGGAAAAAAGCATCGGGAGGCTCGCGGATCGAGCCTCCCAGACTGTTGAAAAAACTGCCCGGCCGAAAATTTCGGAGGGAAGGATAGTGTGAAAGGGAACCGTCAGGGTTCTCTTTCGCGTTCAATAACCCGCCGCAGCGGCAAAATTGCAAAACAATCTTGCAAAATCATATTTTGCAATTTTGAAAGCAGCTTGCCAAAAAAGTTCTAAAAGACTTTTTTGGCAAGCTGCCTCCCGCATGTACGTTTTAACAGGTGATCCTATGGCAGAGCTACTGGAAGTAAAAAATCTGTCCGTCAGCTTTTTCACCCCGGCGGGAGAGGTCCAGGCCGTGCGCGACGTCAGCTTTTCGCTGCGCGCGGGTGAGGTCCTCGCCATCGTGGGCGAATCCGGCTGCGGCAAAAGCGTGCTGTGTAAGAGCATCCTGCACCTGCTACCGCCGAGCGCGCGGCGCAAGAGCGGCACGATCGCGGTAAATGGCCGTGATATCACGCAGCTGCGGGAACGTGAGCTGCAGAAGCTGCGCGGCTCATTGTTTTCCATGGTATTTCAGGACCCGATGACTGCGCTAAACCCCAGCATGACCGTCGGCGCGCAGCTGGCGGCCGCTGTCCGCGTCCATGCGCCCCGCCTGCGCGGCGCGGCTCTGGAGCAGCGCGTGCTCGAGCTGATGCGCCTTGTCGGCATCGACCGGCCGGAGGAGCGGCGTGGCCTGTATCCGCACCACTTTTCCGGCGGCATGCGCCAGCGCGTCGTGCTGGCCATTGCGCTGGCGGGCGACCCGTCGATCCTGTTTGCCGACGAGCCGACGACCGCGCTGGATGTGACCATTCAGGCCCAAATTCTCGATCTTCTGCGCGAAATTCAGCAGAAACTCGGCACGGCGACCGTTTTCGTCACCCACGATCTCGGCGCCGTGGCGCGCGTGGCGGATCGTGTGGCCGTCATGTACGCCGGGAAGATCGTGGAGCTCGGCACGGCGGAGGATATCTTCTACGATCCGCGCCACCCCTACACCTGGGGTCTGCTGCAGTCGCTCCCGGCGCTGTCCCGCGGGAAGCCGCGGCTGCATACCATTCCCGGCATGCCGCCCACGCTGATCGACCCGCCGAAGGGCGACTCCTTCGCCTGCCGCAACGAATATGCCCTTGCCATCGACTATGAGGAGGAGCCGCCGATGTTCCGCATTTCCGACACCCATTTTGCCGCGACGTGGCTGCTCGACCCCCGGGCCCCGCACATCACGCCGCCGATCGGAGGCGAGCGCCATGGCTGAGCCGCTTCTCGAGGTGCGCGGTCTGACGCACGCCTTCCCGCTCGGGCGAAGGGCCGTGCTCCGCGCTGTGGATCACGTCTCGTTCACGCTCCGGCGCGGCGAGGTTCTCGGTCTCGTCGGCGAATCCGGCTCCGGCAAATCGACCATCGCGCGCTGCGTGATGAATCTGCTGCGGCCGCAGAGCGGGCAGGTCCTCTATCGCGGCATCGACATCTGTGACCGCCGCGCCTTCCGCGCGAACCGCCGCACGCTGCAGGCAGAGCGGCAGATCATCTTTCAGGACTCCGGCTCGAGCCTGAACGGACGCATGCGCGTGTGCGATATCATTGCAGAGCCGATGCGCATCCAGCACGTCCGCCCGCCGCGCGGCAGCTACCGCGCCGAGGCGGAATTCCAGATGCGCTATGTTGGTCTGGACGCGGGCTATCTGGACAAATACCCCGGTGAGCTTTCCGGCGGGCAGCGCCAGCGCGTCGCCATTGCGCGCGCCCTGTCCATGGAGCCGGAGCTGCTCGTTGCGGATGAGCCGGTCGCCTCGCTGGACGTCTCCATTCAGGCACAGATCATCAATCTGTTCCGCCATCTGCAGGAGGAGCACGGGTTCTCCTTCCTGTTTATTGCCCACGATCTGGCTGTCGTGGAATTCCTCTGTGACCGCGTCGGCGTGCTGTATCAGGGAAGGCTCGTGGAGCTGGCCCCGACGGCATCGCTGTTCGCCGCGCCGCAGCACCCCTATACGCGCGCGCTGCTCTCGTCCATTCCCATCCCGGACCCGCGCCTCGAGCGCGCCCGCAGGCCGCTCGTCTTTGAGGGGCCGCTGCCGGACGGCGGCACATGGACGGAGGTCGCGCCGGAGCATTACGTTCTGCTGGAAGGAGGGGGCGCCGTATGAAGGTCCGCCGGTTTTTCCTGCGGCTGCTGCCGCGCCTCGGCATTTTCGTGCTGAGCGTGCTGCTGCTCTCCGTTCTGACGTTCTATATCTCCCGCCTCGCTCCCGGCGACCCGCTTGTCTCCTACTACGGCGACCGCGTGGAAAAAATGTCCCCCGCTGAGCGCGAATGGGCTGAGGACAAGCTCGGCCTGAATGATCCCCTGCCCACGCAGTACGCCCGCTGGTTCAGCCGCGCGCTGCACGGCGATTTCGGCATCTCCTATAAATATAAGATAGATGTTCTGGAGCTGATCGGTGACCGCATTGGCAACACCCTGCTGCTCGGCGGGCTCGGCTTCGTGCTGCTGTTCGTTCTGGCTCTGCTGCTCGGCGCGCTGTGCGCATGGAAGGAGGACCGGCCGCTCGACCGCATCCTCTGCAAGCTTGGCACGGTGACGAGCTGCATCCCGGAATTCTGGCTGTCACTGATGCTGATCCTGCTGTTTTCCGTCACGCTGCGCTGGCTGCCGAGCTCCGGGGCCTACAGCGTCGGCCACGCGGACGATGTCGGCGACCGGATCGTGCACCTGATCCTGCCGATGTCCGTCGTCGTGCTGAGCCACCTGTGGTACTATGCCTACCTCGTGCGCAACCGGCTGGTGGAGGAGCTGCGCGCGGACTATGTGCTGCTGGCGCGCAGCGAGGGAATGGGCCGGGCGCACATCGTGCTGCGGCAGTGCCTGCGCAATGTGCTTCCGTCCTATCTCAGCCTCATGGCCATCTCCGTGCCGCATGTGATGGGCGGGACCTATATCGTGGAGGCCGTGTTCTCCTATCCCGGCCTCGGCACGCTGTCCTATGAGAGCGCGCGCTACAAGGACTACAACCTGCTGATGGTGCTGTGCCTGCTCTCCGGCGCGGTCGTCATCGCATGCAGTCTGCTGGCGCAGGCCATGAACGCGCGGCTCGACCCGCGCCTTCGCCCGACGGAACGGGAGGTGACTTCAAAATGACAGACGACCGCTTTCGTCTGGTCGGCGTCCGGCCGCAGTCGTCCGCAGCACCGGTACGCCGCGCGCCGTGGTACCGCGGCAAGCCGATTTTTTCGGCCACCGTTCTGACGCTCATCGTGCTCGGCTGCCTGTTCTGCGAGGTGCTCCTGACGCACGATCCGACCTATCTCGACCTTGCGCACTGCAATGAAGCGCCGTCGCGGGAATTTCTCTTCGGGACGGACCCGATGGGCCGCGATATTTTCTCCATGATCTGGTACGGCGGGCGCATTTCGCTGACCATCGGCGTTCTGTCCACGCTGCTGTCCACAGCCATCGCCATTCTGTTCGGCACGGTCAGCGGCTGCGCGCCGGACTGGCTGGACCGTCTCCTGATGCGGCTGACCGAAATTCTGCTGAGCGTGCCGAACCTGCTGCTCGTCGTGCTGCTGCAGGCCATTCTGGGCACGGCAAATGTGCTCACGCTCTCGCTCGTCATCGGGCTGACGAGCTGGGCCAGCATCGCCAAGGTCGTTCGCACGGAGGTGCGCAGGCTGCGCAGCAGCGAATATGTGCTGGCCTCGCGCTGCATGGGCGGCGGCTTCTTCCACGTCCTGCGGCAGCACCTTGCGCCGAATTTCTTCTCGTCCATCTCGTTCATGGTCGTTATGAACATCCGCAGCGCCATCACGGCGGAATCGACGCTGAGCTTCCTCGGCATCGGTCTGCCGATCGAGGTCGTCTCGTGGGGCAGCATGCTTTCCCTGTCCGAAAAGGCTCTGCTCACGGACGCATGGTGGATCATCGTCATCCCCGGTGTGTTCCTTGTGGCAACGCTGCTGTGCATCACGGAGCTGGCCAACGCTATGCGCCGCTCGACCCGCGAACGCACGCTATAAAACAGAATTGGGACCATCGGCTGCCGCCGGTGGTCCCAATCGTTTTATTTCTGTTCCGGGAAGAGCCGCACAATGGCCTGCGCCGCCGCTGCCTGCTCGGCGCGCTTTTTGCTCGTGCCGGAGCCGGTACCGACCTCCCTGCCGTTGAGCAGGACGCGGACGTTGAACTCCTTGCAGTGGTCCGGGCCAGTCTCCGAGATGAGCTCATAGCTCAGCTGCTGCGATTTTTTGCGCTGCACGAGCTCCTGCAGCTCCGTCTTATAATCGTGGGTCTTTTCCGCCTCGGCGAGCTGCGGCAGGATGAGCCGCGTCACGATGTCGCTGGCCACGGCAAAGCCTCCGTCCAGATAGCTGGCAGCCACAACGGCCTCCATAACATCGCAGAGGATGCTCGGGCGGCGGCGGCCGCCGCTTTGATCCTCGCCGTTTCCGAGCAGCAGATGCTCGCCGAGCGAGAGACGCTCCGCCACGGCGGCAAGGCTCTTTTCGCAGACGAGCTCCGCGCGGATGCGCGTCAGATCGCCTTCGAGCTTTTTGGGGAAAGTCCGGTACAGATACTCCGCCGTCACGAAGCCGACAATGGAATCCCCAAGGAATTCCAGCCGCTCATAGCTGCGCAGTGGGTCCTGATAGATCTCGTTTGCACAGGAGGTGTGGGTCAGCGCCATGCGCAGAAGCTCCGGATCGCGGAACTTGTAGCCCAACGCCTTTTCCAGCTTATTCAGCATGTTCTTCCTCCCTGGGCAGGATCATCTGCCCGATATTGGCACGAATTTCCTCGCAGAAGCCGCTCTCGACCGCGCGGATGGCCTGCCGGATCGCGCCGCGGATGGCGGCGTCGTCGGACGAGCCGTGCGCCTTGATGACCGGGCGGCTGATGCCGATGACGATGGACCCGCCCGTTTCGCGGTAGTCCATGGTCTTGCGGATACCGTTGATGCCCTTTTTGCACAGCAGCGCGCCGAGCATCGTCAGCGGATTGCGGTAGAACATCTGCTTCATCATGCCGGACATGAACATGGCCGTGCCCTCCATGGTCTTGAGCAGGACGTTGCCGGAGAAGCCGTCCGCCACGATAACATCCGCCGCGCCGAACGGCACATCGCGCGCCTCGACATTGCCGACGAAGTGGATGGTCCCCTGCTCCGCGGCGCGCTTCAGAAGCTGATGGGCCTCGCGGTGGAGCGGGTCGCCCTTCGTATCTTCCGCGCCGTTGTTCAGAAGGCCCACGCGCGGCGACTCAATGCCGAGCGCCTTCTGCGCGTAGAACGAGCCCATGCAGCCGAACTGCAGCAGGAATTCCGGCGTGCACTCGGCATTCGCGCCCGCATCGATGAGAATGGCGTGGCCGTCCTTCGTCGGAAGGACCGGCGAGAACGCCGCGCGGCGGATACCGCGGATGCGCTTGACGAGCAGCGTGGCCGCCGTGAGCAGCGCGCCGGTATTGCCGGCCGAGATGAACGCATCACCGCCGCCCTGCGCCAGCATTCTTGCGCCCACCACGAGCGAAGAGTTCGGATGCTGCTTCACGACCGCGGCGGGATCGCAGTGCATGTCCACCACATCCTCGGCATTGGCAAGCTCCACGCCGTCCGGGAGCGTATCCCAGCCCTGGGCCTTCATGCTGGCAAGGATATCCGCGCCGCGGCCGACCAGAACGATCTGCACGCCGAACTCCTTTGCCGCCTCCAGTGCACCGCGCACCACGGCATCCGGGGCGTTGTCGCCTCCCATTGCATCCAGAATGATTTTCATGCCTGTTCCCTCATTTCTCCATGGCCTCCAGGTGCGCAAGCGACCGGTTGGCAATGGCCAGATTCTTGTTTGCTTTTCCACGCACCCGCTGCTCGAGCGGGGCGATGATGCCGAAATTCACGTTCATCGGCTGGAACGATGCCACGGTGCTGTCGCTGACATAGTGCGCCAGCGCGCCGATGGCCGTCACGGTGCCGAAGTCCGGGACGGGCCTTCCCTCCAGCCGCGCCGCCATGCTGACGGCGGCAAGATAGCCGGAGGCGCACGATTCGACATAGCCCTCCACGCCCGTCATCTGCCCGGCAAAGGCGACCATGGGGTCGCGCCGGTCTGCGTAGCACGCGTCGAGCAGCTTCGGCGAATTCAGGAACGTGTTGCGGTGCATCACGCCGTAGCGGACGAATTCCGCATCGTGCAGCGCCGGGATCATGGAGAACACGCGCTTCTGCTCCGGAAAACGCAGGTGCGTCTGGAACCCGACGAGATTGTAGATGTTTCCGGCCGCATTGTCGCGCCGGAGCTGAACGACAGCATAGGGCTCGCGGCCCGTTGCCGGGTCCCGCAGGCCGACGGGCTTCAGAGGGCCGTAGCGCAGCGTGTCCTCGCCGCGGCGGGCCATGACCTCGACCGGCATGCAGCCCTCAAAGACGTTTTTGTCCTCAAAGCCGTGCACCTCCGCTTCCTCGGCGGCGGCCAGCTCCCGGACGAAGGCCTGATATTCCTCGCGCGTCATGGCGCAGTTGATGTAATCCGCACTCCCGCGGTCATAGCGGGAGGCGTACCACGCCTTCGTCATATCGATGGACTCCAGCGTGACGAGCGGCGCAGCCGCGTCAAAGAAATGCAGATAATCCGTCTGGCCGAAATAGCGGCCGATGGCCTCGCTCATGGCGTCGGACGTCAGGGGGCCCGTCGCGATGATGACCGGCCCCGCCGGGACCTCGGTCACCTCCTCGGAGATGACCGTGATATTCGGGTGGCTGCGGATGCGCTCCGTCACCATACCGGAAAAGCCGTAGCGGTCGACGGCAAGGCAGCCGCCCGCCTCGACGCGTGTGGCGTCGGCGCACTGCAGGATGAGGCTCCCGAGCCGCCGCAGCTCCTCCTTGAGCAGGCCGACGGCATTTTCCAGCCGGTCGCCGCGCAGGGAGTTGGAGCAGACAAGCTCCGCAAAATCCGCGCAGTGGTGCGCAGGGGTCATTTTTACCGGCTTCATCTCGGACAGGCGGACGGCAAAGCCGCGCTCGGCAAGCTGCCATGCGGCCTCACTGCCCGCAAGTCCCGCGCCGATCACGCGTACTTCGGTCATGCTTCGCTCTCCGTTTTTGTCTTTTTGCGTGCGGCAGGCTTTTTCTCCGCCGCTTTTTTCGTGGTCTTCGCAGTTTTTGCGGCCTTGGCGGCCTTGGCCGTCTTCCCGGTCTTCGTCGTTTTGGCCGTTTTGGCGGGCTTTTTTTCGGTCTCCTCCGCAGCCGGGGCGATCTCCTCGGCATTCTCGACGGTGTCCGTCGTGGCCTTCGGCATGCGGCGCTTATAACCGCGCTTGTCCTCCGGCAGGAAGTCCGGGCACTTTTCGTTGATGCAGAACGGCTTCATCTGGCCGCGGCCGGATTTCTTGAACATCGTCTGCCCGCAGCTCGGGCAATCCTGCGCCGTGGGCACGTCCCACGTCATAAAGCCGCACTCCGCGCCGCGCTCGCAGGCATAGTAGACATAGCCCTTTTTTGACTTGCGCTTGAGCATCCCACTGCCGCAGCGCGGGCAGCGGCCCGGCATACGCTCGACGAGCGGCTTGGTATTTTTGCACTCCGGGAAGCCGGGGCAAGCCAAAAACCGGCCGAAGCGGCCGCTCTTGATGACCATTTTGCGCCCGCACAGCTCACAGACCTCATCGGTCTCTTCATCCGGCACCTTGATGCGCACACCGTCGAGAGCTTTCTCGGCATCCTCCATCTCGCGGTGGAAATCCTGATAGAAATCGCGCAGGACGGTCTTCCAGCCGACCTTTCCGGCCTCGACCTCGTCGAGCTGGTGCTCCATATTCGCCGTGAACTCGACATCGATGATGTCGCGGAAGCGCTCGATCATCAGCTCGGTCACGACACGGCCGAGCGGTGTCGGCCAGAGGCGCTTGTCCTTCTTGATGACGTACTCGCGGTCCTGGATCGTCGCGACGATCGACGCATAGGTCGACGGGCGGCCCACGCCGCGCTCCTCCATCGCCTTGACAAGCGTCGCCTCGGTGTAGCGGGCGGGCGGCTGGGTGAAATGCTGGGCCTTTTCCTGCTTTTCGGCAGTCAGGCGTTCGGAGCCGTCGAGATCGGGCAGCGAAGAGGAGCGCTCCTCGGCCTCGTCGTCGCGGCCCTCTTCATACACGGCGGTAAAGCCGGAGAATTTCAGGATCTGGTCGCTGGCGCGGAAGGCATGGCCCGCGCAGCGCGCGTCGATCTGCACGGCGTCATAGCGTGCATCGGACATCTGGCAGGCGACGAAGCGGCTCCAGATCAGCTTGTACAGCCGGTACTGCTCGCGCGTCAGGTCTGCCTGAATGCTCTCGGGGTCGAGCCGGACATTGCTGGGGCGAATGGCCTCGTGCGCGTCCTGCGCGCCCTCCTTCTTGCGGAAATGGCGGGGCTGGCCGGGATAGTAGGCCGGGCCGTAGCGATCGGTGATAAAATCACGCGCAGCGGCCAGCGCCTCCTCGGACAGGCGCAGGGAGTCGGTACGCATATAGGTGATGAGGCCGACGGTGCCCTCGCCGCTGATGTCGACGCCCTCATAGAGCTGCTGCGCAACGGCCATCGTGCGGCGCGGCGTCATATTGAGCTTGCGGGAGGCCTCCTGCTGCAGCGTGGAGGTGATGAACGGCGGCGTCGGCGAGCGGCGCTTTTCCGTGCGCTTGATGCCCGCAATGGTGAATTCCTGCCCGGCGATGTCGCGCAGGACCTCGTCGGCCTCGGCCTCGCTGTGCAGCTCGCGCTTCTTTTCCTCGCCGTAATAGTGCGCCGTAAAGCTGCCCGGCTTGTTCAGGCAGCGCAGCAGCACGTCGATCGTCCAGTATTCCTTCGGCACGAAGGCCTCGATCTCCTGCTCGCGCTCCACGACAAGACGCGTGGCAACAGACTGCACGCGCCCGGCGGACAGGCCGCGGCGGATCTTCTTCCACAGCAGCGGGCTGAGCTGGTAGCCGACGATGCGGTCAAGGATCCGGCGGGCCTGCTGGGCGTCCACCAGATTATAATCGATGCCGCGCGGCTCCTGAATGCTGCGCGTTACGACATTTTTCGTGATCTCGTTGAACGTCACGCGCTCCGTCTTGTCGTCCGGCAGCTCCAGCAGCTCCTTCAGATGCCACGAGATCGCCTCTCCCTCGCGGTCCGGGTCGGTCGCGAGGTAGATGTGCTTTGCGGCTTTGGAAGCGCTGCGCAGCTCGGAGATGATCGCGGCCTTGCTGGCCAGTGGCTGATAGTCCGGTTCAAAATCGTGCTCCAGATCGACGCCCATCTTGCTCTTGGGCAGGTCGCGCAGGTGGCCCATGCAGGCCTCGACGCGATAATCCGGGCCGAGATATTTTCCAATGGTCTTTGCTTTAGACGGTGACTCGACGATCACCAGATTCGATCCCTTTGTCATGAAGGGAACCTCCATATATCCATTATCCTCCGGCGCGCTGATAGCGGTTGCCGGGAAGCTTTTTGGCCAGCCCCTTGATCTGGAGCATGGTCATGGCCGCAAGCAGGCGCTGCGGCGGAAGGCCCGTATGCTCCGTGAGAAGATCCGCAAGGATCGGCTCCGGCGTCAGGGCGGCATAGACCGCCGCTTCGTCGCCGGACAGGGCGGGCGGTGCTTTCTTTCTGTCACTATAAGGCCTTGCAGGCGGATTGTCAATGTCTTTTTTGTCGAGGGCTGGGGACTTTTCCGGTGAAGGCGCTGCCGGGCGAGCCGGTTTTGCCGGTCTCTCCGGCAGGGGCTGCGCAGGGACGGCCGCTGCGTAATGCGACCCAAAGCGCTGCTCCATCACCTCGCGGCGGCGACCGTCCGCCAGCTTGCCCGGAAACAGGTGCGTGTATTCCTGCAGCAGCTCCCAGCCGTTTTCGGGCATGAGCGCACCCTCGCGCAGCAGGCGATTCGTCCCCTCGCACGAGGCGACGCCGAGATTGCCGGGAATGGCAAATACGTCCCTGCCCTGCTCCAGCGCCAGCCGCGCCGTGATGAGCGCACCGCTCTGCGCCGAGGCCTCGACCACGAGAACGCCAACGGAAAGGCCGCTCAGAATACGGTTGCGCACCGGGAAATTGCCGCGCATCGGGCTCGTCCCCGGCGGGTATTCGCTCAGGAGGCAGCCTCTCGACGCGATCTGCGCGAACAGCTGGCCGTTTTCCGGCGGATAGGCGATGTCGAGCCCGCAGGCCAGCACACAGACGACCGGCTCCGGCAGGTCCATCGCGCTCTGCAGCGCCATGGTATCGATGCCGCGTGCACCGCCGGACATCACAAGCCCGCCGCTTGCGGCGATCAGGCGGGAGAACTGCTTTGCGTGCAGCAGGCCGTAGGCGCTGCACCGGCGTGAGCCGACAACGGCGATCGCGGCCTCGTGGTCAAAATCCGGCAGGCGGCCCTGATAATACAAAAGAGCGGGCGGGTCTGCAATGTTGCGCAGCCGCTCGGGATAGGCAGGCTCCGCATAGGTCAGAAGGCGGATATCGAAACGGTCGCACTGCGCCAGAATGCGCTCCGCGCCGTCCAGCGTTTTGTCGAGCAGCGGCTCGAGCCAGCTCCGCCGCAGGCCTTCCTCCGCCTGCAGCGCGGCCCGGTCCATGGCATAAATGCGCTCTGCCGTGCCGAACCGGCGCAGCAGCTCCGCGCGGCCCCGGACCCCGATGCCGCTTCGCGTTGCCAGCCAAACCCAGTGCTTCTGCATCTGCGCGCCCTCCTTCCGTGTTCTCCCGCGCTACGGCCGCATCTGCCACAGCACGATCGCCGCCGCGACGGCCGCATTGAGCGACTCGCAGCGCGGCTGCATGGGAATGATGATCTGCCGGTCCGAGGCGGCGAGCAGCTCCGGGCAAATGCCCTGCCCCTCGCTGCCGATGACGACAAGATGGCGCTTCAGATCGACCTCGCGCAGATCGCACGCCGTGTCGGACAGCGCCGTCGCCGCAATGGGGATCCCGGCGGCATGGCAGACACGGAGGACGTCCTCCATCGGTGCGCTCTGCGGCGGACGGCGGAACACCGCGCCCATGGAGGCGCGCACCGTCTTTTCGGAAAACGGATCGGCGCAGCCGTTCGTCAGCAGGACCGGCAGGTCGAAGGCGTCGGCCGTGCGCAGGATCGTGCCGAGGTTTCCGGGGTCCTGGATGCGGTCGAGCAGGAGCATGCCGGGCTGCACCCGGAGCGCGCCCTCCTGCGGCAGGCGCAGGGAGAATAAAACGCCCTGCGGCGTGCGCATACTCGAAACGCTCTGCATCAATGACGCAGGGACCTCGACCAGACGTGCCGACGATGGGAGTGCCGGGCAGCGCTCCGGCTCGCTCGTCAGAACGGCCGTCACCTCGGGATACCACTTGAGTGCCTCCTCCAGAAGCTTCCAGCCGTCCGCCACAAATTCGCCGCAGCTCTCGCGATAGGCGCGCGAGGTCTGCAGCTTCCGCATGTGCTGCACGAGCGGATTGTGACTGCTTGTGATACGCTCCATTCGGGAGACCCTCCTCTGGTTTGATATCTATATTAAATAGTATAGCACATCACTTTTCGGAAATCAATGCATGTTTTCCCGCCGCATCGTGCGGCCAGTTGCGCAGGATATTGGCCAGTTGCATCTGGCGCATTGACAATTTCAGCATCGTTTGGCACAATTATTTTGCGCAAAACGCACAAAAGAAAACAGAAAGGAAGACCACACATGAAACGAATCCCAAAGCTTCTGTCTGCCGTGTTGGCCTGTGTAATGCTGTGCGCCCTGTTCTCCGGGGTCAGCTTTGCAGCTGACACGCCTGCCGCCGTGGTGGAGCAGACCGTCACATCCGGCGAGCTGGCATACACGTTCTATCGCTACACGCCCGCCAACTTCAACTTCCGCGGCAATAACACCCCGCTTCTGTATGTCCTTGCGGATAAGGGCTTCACGGTGGAAAGCGCAAACGCCGCACTCAACACGTTCGGCTTCCGCGCGATTGCCGATGAGGAGAGCTGCACCGTTCTGTTCGTCAGCCCGTCGAACGGTTCCGAGTGGACTGAGGCCGACTACGCCATGATGCAGACGCTCGCAGGCAACGCCAGTGACAACTACTTCTACGGCACGGATTACTCCCATGGCATCAGCGAAGAGGGCAAATTCCATACCGGCCGCTTCCGCCACTACATCTTTGCAGAAGGCTCTGCCGCTGCGTTCGCCAAGCAGTATCTGGACACGGACGGTGCGACCTACTACATGCCAGAATGGTACTCGTGGTGCGATATCTTCGGCGCTGGCTATGTCTATGCCGAAAACGGCTTCACGGCGCAGCTCGTCTCCGAGGGCTGGGAGTCCGTCCGCCACACGAGCGTCATGTTTGTGAACAATAAGGTCGCGTTCCGCACGCCGTATTATTACTGGGACGAGATCGGCGTCTCTGAAACAGTTGAGACGTTTGAAACAAAGTACGGTGATGTCGGCGAGCTGGAATACTATATGTACACGCCGGAAACCGTCGACCGCAGCAGCAAGACGGAAAAGTATCCGCTCGTCTTCGTGCTCCACGGCAGCGGCATGCATCCGCAGGCCATCGCGCAGAATGCGACCTGGCCTGTTCTGGCGGCAAAAGAGGGCTTCCTTGTTGTCTCCGTCAACGGCCTTTACAACACGGAAAACGACGCAAATGCCGTCGCAGACCTGCTGGATATGCTTGAGGAGCGTTACGCCATCGATCCTTCCCGCGTCTATGCGACCGGCTTCTCCAAGGGTGCGCGCTTGTCGTATGATCTTGCCTGCTCCTATTCCGATAAAATCGCGGCCATCGGCCTGTACGAGCCGGTCTTCTCGCACTTCAATGCATTGACCCCGGAATACACCATGCCGTCCTACATGCTGCTCGGTCAGAATGATTTTTATAAGATCTTCCCACGCGACACTGAGATCGCCGCGCAGGTCCTGTCCAACCTTGGCACCGTCAACGGCTTTGAATACGCCTACAACACGGAGCTTGGCGGCCTTTGGGGCGCGGAATTTGATTTGGACAACAGCATCCGTCTGGCTGATGAGCGTGCCGTGCTGAATGAACACTTCCTTGCAAGTAAAGAGGATGGCGTTGTCTACACGAAGCTTGTGGATATCTACAACGTCTCCCATAATGTTCTGCCTGCCTCCGCCGAGATCATGTGGCGTTTCCTCTCTCAGTTCAGCCGCAACGCTGACGGCTCCCTGACCGTACAGGAGGACAGCCGCTTTGAGGATGTGGCGAAGCAGGACTGGTATTACTATCCCGTGCAGGCGGCCGCACAGGACGGTCTGTTCCTCGGAACGTCTGAAACGGAGTTCTCTCCGAATGCTGCAGCAACGCGCGCCATGCTCCCGATGGTCCTGCACCGCATGGCCGGTTCTCCGGCCGTGACCGGCAGCTCACAGTTTGCCGATGTTGCGGCCGACGCATGGTATGCTGAGGCTGTGGTGTGGGCACGCGAGAACAAGGTCGTCAACGGCATCTCCGATACGGAGTTTGCCCCGGACCGTGCCATTACGCGCGAAGAGCTTATGACCATGCTGTACCGCTATGCGCAGCAGTTTGGCGAGGTCACTTCCAACCCCGCAGCACTGGACGCCTTTGCGGACGCCGCTTCTGTCTCTGATTATGCGAAGGAGGCCACGGCATGGGCAGCGCAGAGCGGCCTGCTGAAAGGTCTGGAGCTGAATGGGCAGCTCTGCGTCGATCCCGCCGGCACTGCAACGCGTGCGCAGGCGGCGACGTTCCTGCTCCGCTTCCAGACGCTCATCGCCACCAACGGCATTCAGTAACGCAGCGCATTCTCTGGGCCTGCCGCACACCGCGGCGGGCCCTTTTGCGGTTGCGGCCGAATTTGACGTATGGTATAATAGAAGCACGGAGGGGATCGGCATGAAACTGCGCATTGCATATTGTGACGACGAAACGGAAGCCAGGCAGATTTTCGACGTAGGGATCCTCGACGCATTTTCCCGCCAGAATGTCAACGCTGCGCTCGCCGATTACGCTGACCCGCTGCAGCTTGCAGCTGTACTCCGGGAGGGTGCCGTCTTTGACGTTGTTTTTCTGGACATCGATATGCCGGGACTCGACGGCATCTCGCTGGCTAAGCTGCTCACTGCGCAGGAGCCCGCACCTGCCATTCTTTTTCTCTCCAACAAGGATGAGCTGGTGTTCCGTGCCCTGCAGGTCCGGCCGCTCCGCTTTCTGCGCAAGACCTACTTTGAAGCTGAGATCGACGACGCCGTCGGCGCCGTGCTGCGCCATCTGCAGCGCAGCGCAAATGTCGTATTTCAGGACGGAAAGGACCTGTACCAATTCCCGCTGGAGGACATCCGTTATGCAGAGGTCCTGAACCAGACGCTGACTGTCGTGCTGGCGCAGGAGCGTGTGAGCTTCCGCTATACCATCAGCGCAGCCGAGGAGCTGCTGGCCCCGGCCGGTTTTCTGCGCATTCATAAGAGCTATCTTGTAAATTACCGCGCAATCGCGCGCATTCAGAAGGATCATGTGCTTCTGACCGACGGACAGAGGCTCCCGCTGAGCAAGCACCGCTATCAGGACGTGATCAGCCGCTTTATGGCCTGCCACCGGCGGGACAGCGGTTTTCTGGATTTTTAGGAGGGTATTCCTTGGCCAATCTTGCATTCATGACCGGCAAATATATTTTTGAAGCGGCGCTCCTCAACTTTTTTCTGGCATGGGGATTGCTGAAGCGCCCTGCCGCAGCAGTCCGCACCGCTGCGCGCTTCTGGTGGCTCTTTCTGACCTCCGGCCTGCTGCAGGGGCTGGCATATTATCTTGTCAATCGATATTTTACGGAAACAACATTCACGCTGCGTTACGTCCTCATGAATGGACTGACGATGCTGCTGTTCTGGCGGATCGCCCTGCGGCAGCCGTGGCAGCTTTCGCTGTTTCTGCTGTCGCACGTTCTGATCACAATGCAGTTCTGCCAGATCCTTGCAACCTATGTGATCTATACCTTCGAGCACCACATTGTTGTGGTCACGGAGTTTGCGATTCGTGAGCAGCTGATCTCCGAGAGTATCATTCTGCTGCTGTTCGCTGCGATTAGTCTGTTCTCCGTTCGCCAATCCCGCGATATCACCAACATGCTCCCAGCCTCTGCCGGGCGGTGCTGTCTGTTTCTCTGGTGCTTCTATGCCATAGGCCGTCTGTTGAATCAGTTCTTTGTAAAGGCACAGGTCTACCCCGCCGTCACCGTCCTACTGTATTTTCTATTCCTTGTAGAGCTGGCGGTGTTTTTCACCATCACCATGCAGATGGTCCGCCTGCGTGTTGCCTCGGCCGAAAAAGCCCGCATGGCGCAGCAATATGCCCTGCAGCTGCAGCATGCGGACGAACTTTCGTCCCTGTATCTGGATTTCCGCAAGCTTCGGCACGAAGCGAAAAATCAGGCGATCTACGTCCGTCACCTTCTTCGGACAAAGAACTACGCCGCTTTGGATGCCTATTATGCACAATATGAAACCGCAGCGGACGAGCTGACGAATCGGCTCGACAGCGGCAATCAGCTCGTAAACGCCATTCTCTGGTCAAAGGCCAAATCAGCAGAACGGGAGGGGATCCCTATCGTGCTGGAGGCAGCTCTGCCGCCGGAGCTTCCGGTCGAAGGTTCGCATCTTTGCAGTCTGCTCGTCAACCTGCTGGACAACGCACTGGAGGCCAGCGCTCATGTCCGCCAGCCGGAAATTCGTGTATGCCTGCGTATGAAACAGAATCATCTGTTCTGCTGCGTCATGAACCGGGTCGATTCCGATGTACTTGCTGCAAATCCGGAGCTGAAGACCACCAAACGGGACCGCGCACTGCATGGCTTCGGCATCCGCAGCATTCGCCTGATCACAGAGGAATATCATGGTATGTCAGATTTCACGGTGGACCACGGCTTCTTTACCGCGACCGTAATGCTTCCCTGCTCTGCAGCGCAGGAAGCACGGAGGTGAGCGGATGGCGCGCATCAGGCATGAGCTTAACACGATCTATATTTCCGGGCGGCTGCAGGAGAGCCTGCGGCCGGTCTCCCGCTGTGCGCTGACGGCGGTCGTTGCACCCATGGGCTACGGCAAGACGACGGCCGTCAACTGGTTTCTCGCCAGAGAGGCGCCGCCACACTGTATCCGTATCAGCGTCTATTCCGCCCACCTTGCCATTCTCTGGCGAAGCGCGCAGGAGGCCTTTGCCCACGCCGGGTTCCCGTTCCTGCGTGACTACGACTGTCCTGTCGATGCCGCGGGCGCAGGGCTGCTGGCGGACGGCCTGTGCCGCGGGCTGGCCGGGCCGGAGCCGTGCTATCTCTTCCTCGACGATTTTCACCTGCTGGCCGATGCGCGCGTCGCAGATTTCCTGTGCACGCTTGCAAACCGCCTGCCGGAAAACGTCCATCTCATCGTTGCCGGGCGCGACCGCTTTCTGCCAGCCGACGCGCAGCTGCGTCTGGGCATCCGCCTGCACCGGATCGGCGCGGAGCAGCTCCGGCTTGGCCGCGAGGAGCTGGCCGTCTATGCCCGCCGCTGCGGCGCCGCGCTGTCCGAGTCGCAGCTGACCGCGCTTCTGACCTCCACGGAGGGCTGGTTCTCCGCCGTCTACCTCAATCTGCGCTCGCTGGCCGAGCGCGGAACGCTGGCCGGCGGAAATTCGGATATCTACGCCATGTTCACGGCCGCCATGCTTGACCCGCTGCCGCAGCGCACACGGGAATTTCTGGCCGTGCTCGGTCTTGCCGATGAATTCACGGCGGAAATGGCGCGCTTTGTCACCGAAGAGCCGGAAACGGAGCGGCTGCTGGGCGCGCTGACTGCGCAGAACGCCTTTGCCAGCCTTCTTCCGGACGGCGTGACCTATCGCTTCCACCACATGATGAAGGCCTGCGCCGCGCAGGTCTTCCGCACGCTCCCGGAGCCCCGGCAGCGGGCCTGCAGGGCGCGCTATGGGCGCTGGTACGCCGCGCACGGGCAGATGCTCCACGCCATGGATTCCTTCCGGCGCTGCGGCGACTATGCTTCCCTGCTGGACGCTGTGACGCAGGACGCCGGCATTCTGCTTTCCACGCTGGACCCCGCTCTGGTGCTTTCTGCGCTGGAGGAATGCCCGAAAGACGCGCTGCTGGCGCATCCGCTTGCCATTCTGGTGCTGATGCGCTGCATGTTCAACTGGAGCCGTATTCCGAAGATGCTGGAGCTGCGCGAGCTGCTGCAGAGCGCGCTGGACACGCATCCGGAGCTGCCGCCGAACGAGCGCGGAAATCTGCTTGGCGAATGCGACCTCATCCTGAGCTTCCTATCCTACAACGATATTTCGGCCATGAGCCGCCTGCACCGCAGCGCCAGCAGCAAAATGACCCGTCCGGCCATCACCATCCGCCGGAGCGGCGGCTGGACGTTCGGCTCGCCCTCCGTGCTGATGATGTTCCACCGGACGCCCGGCGCGCTGGAGGCAGAGCTGTCCGAGATGGACGAGTGCATGCCGCATTATTACCGCGTCACGAACGGCCACGGCCGCGGGGCGGAGCAGATCATGCGTGCGGAGGCGCTGCTTCTGCAGTGCCGCTTTGCCGACGCCCATATTGCGCTGGAGCGCGCCCGGAGCACCGGGCCTCTGCAGGAGAGCATGGCCCTGTGCTGCGACCTTCTGGCGCTGCGGCTGTCGCTTTTCCGGGACGTTTCCCTGCCGTACACGCGCGAGCAGCGCAACGCCGGGCTTGTGCGGCAGCACAACGCCGCATGGCTCCCGATCTTTTACGCCATCTGCGCCTATTATGATGCGCTGCGCGGAGATACGGAGCGCATTCCGGAGCTGTTCCGCCTGCACCGGCTCGACACCGTCCACATTCTGGCCCCCGGACGGCCGATGTATGACATGATCGAAAATCAGGTCTGGCTGGCGCAGGGAGAGTATGCCCGGCTCATCGGCCGGAGCGAGGCGCTTCTGGCCGCCTGCGCGCGATTCCCCTATGCCCTTGTCGCCCTCCATGTGCGCATCCAGACGGCTGCCGCCTATGCGCAGCTCGGCAAACACGCCGAGGCCGAGGCGCTGCTGGAGCAGGCTCTGGCCGATGCCGCGCCGGACGGACTGATCCTGCCGTTTGCGGAGAATTACCGCTATCTTGCGCCGCTGCTGGAAAATCGCCCGGACACGCAGGCGATCGCGGAACTGGGCAGGCTGTCTGAGGCGCGCCGCACCCGGCCTGCTGCCCTCGCCGGGCTTACCCCGCGGGAGCTGGAGCTTGCCGACCTGCTTGCGCAGCGCCTGACGAACCGCGAGATCGCCGGGCGGCTCGGCCTCTCCGAGGGCAGCGTCAAGCAGTATCTGAACCAGCTCTATGCCAAGCTCCACATCGACGGCGACACCCGCCGGAAACGGCAGGAGCTTGCAGCCCTGTTAAAGCAGTCTGGTTAACCTTTGGTTAATAGACTTTCTGAACATTCCGCCGTACAATGTCTCTGTACGGTGGAATTTTTTACCCGGCAGAAAATGGAAAGGAAGGATCGAATCATGAAAAGAGCATTTTCCCTGCTTCTGGCCCTTGCACTCCTCTTGACCCTCGCCGCCTGCGGCAGAGAGGAGGCCCCGACGGAGGAGCTGCCGGGCGAGGACTGGCGCACCACGGGCATGGTAAACGACCGGGGCACGATCGTGCAGGACGGCGTGGAAACGCCGGTCTGCGTCTGCATCGGCAGCGAATGGACGACATTTTATTACGACGAGGCGGAACAGATCTGCTTTGACAGCGTCACCTATCCCGTTGAAATCCCGAACGCCGCGTCCGATTACTGGAGCATCTCCTTTGACGATGTGACCGGCGACGGCAGCAGCGACATCCGGCTGGAATTCCGGCAGGAGGACGGCACCGAAACGGTGCTCGTCTGGTACTGGGAGGGCGAGGACTGCTTCCAGTTCCAGCCGGACGCCTCCTACGGTCCCTACGCCTCGGACTCCACGCAATACCTCGCAGCTTATGTTGGTCTCTGGGAATACGTCGGTCAGAATTTCTGGATCCGCATCCATGAGGACGGCACATGGGACATTCTGAATTCCGAGGAGACCGTGCTGGAATCCGGCATTGCCACTGCCGGCGCGGCGGGCGTGGAGCTGGGCTATGAGGATTCCGACGACAGGCTCGTGCTGGAGTATTCCCCGTCCGGCGAACTGCTCGATCCCGCAAACGGCGGCGTTCTGCAGCAGGTCAGCGCGATCGTGCTGCGCTCTGCCTTTGAAAACGGCGATCTGATGATCAACTGCGACGTGGGCGGCGGCCCATATGAGCTGGAGGACGGCGTCTGCTTCTACGCAGAAGGCGGCGACGGCTACCAGACCGCGCCCTGCCTGTGGCAGGTGACGAAGCAGGACGACAATGTCCACGACGGCCTGCGCGAGATCGCCTTTGACGCCGTGTGCTACATCCCGGCCGAGTCGATCCCCTACTTCGAGCAGGATTTCCAGACGGTCCTGAGCAGCGAGCTCTATGACTACTACACGGGCATGTGGCTGACCGCCTCCTCCGCCTATGACGACACGGAGCGTGGCGAGAATCACTACCTGCACACCGTCAGCTGGAACGGCACGGACTACGAGATCGAATTCTTCTATTCCACGCAGTGGGAGGACACCGCGGACGGTGGGCGGCTCTTTACGAAGAGCTACATCGTCTATGTGCCCGAGAACTACGACGGCCTGATCTTCGCCGCCGAGCCGCAGCCCGCCACCTATGACGAGACCGACGCCCGGCTGGATCTCGACAGGATCTGTCCCGAGGCAAGCATCCTCGCGATCGACCTCATCGACCCGGAGCACTTCCTGTTCTTCGATCTCTGTGCCTGAGCACAGGCCAAACCGGCAGCCGGATGCGTTTCCGGCTGCCGGTTTGGTCTATAACAGAAGCAGGATTCAGGCCAGATAGCCCTCTCTTGCCTTCACGCCGAAATGGGCCTCCAGCCGGTGCATCTGGTCGTCAGTGATGGTATTGACCAGCGGCAGATGGGCGATCTTCATGTAAATCTCTGCCGCCTTTTCGGCGGTCTCGATGAGGCCGAACGTCTCGTCCAGATCCTTGCCTGCGCCGTAGATGCCGTGCTGCGCCCAGACAACAAGCCGGGCGGTGCGCATCTTCTCAGCGGTGGCCTCACCGATCTCGTTCGTGCCGCAGAGCATCCACGGCAGAACGTTCACGCCGTCCGGAAAGACGACGATGCACTCCGTGCACATCTGCCATAGGGTACGGGTAAAGGCCTTTTCGTCCAGGCTGTGGACGTAGGTCATAGCTAAGAGGTTTGCTGGGTGGCAGTGCATCACCACATGGTTTTGGGGGTCGATTTTCAGCCGTGCGGCATGGCTCATCATGTGTGCCGGAAATTCGGACGTGAATTTTCCGCCGTCCGCAAAGCCCCACAGAAGCTGCGCCGTCTCGCCGCCGTCCGTCAGACGCACGAGGCCGAGATTGATTTCCGGCGCATACTGGACATTCTTGAAATACTTGCCCGTGCCGGTGACGAGGAAGTACTTGCCGTCCAGCTCTGGACAGGAAAATCCCGTGGGAATCTCCCGCAGAACCGCGCCGTCCACATAATCGTTGACCTGCGATTCCTCCAGCAGCAGGCTCACATTTCCGCCGTTGCGCTCGTCCCAGCCGTGGGCATACATGTTCGTCACGGTGCGGATCATCTCCACCATCCACGGGGCTGTCAGAATATTTTTCATGCTCTCGCCTCCAGAACGTTCTTTTCATACGCCCGCACCAGCGGCAGCCACGCGCCATCCTCCGGCACGCCGCAGCGGCGGCAGTATTCTGCCCAGACCTCGCCGAAGGGCATGGTCTTCAGTTCCTCCTGCCGAACGAGCAGATCGGTAAAATTACCCGCGTTCTGTTCAGCCGTCATATCCGGCGTCAGCAGGGCGTTCAGCAGGGCCTTCTGCACATTGCGGAAGCCCGTGACCCACGCGGCGATGCGGTTAACGGAGGCATCGAAATAGTCCAGCGCCAGATGCACGCGCCCGTCTAAGCCGCCGCAGCGGACGATCTCCTTGCAGAGTTCCTTTGTTTCATCATCGAACAGCACCACATGATCGCTGTCCCAGCGCACCGGGCGGGTGATGTGCAGGGCGATCTCCGGGAAGAAGGTCAGCAGTGCCGGGATTTTGTCGCTGACCACCTCGGTGGGGTGATAGTGGCCGTTGTCCATCAGGGGGATGCACTTATCCCTGTTCATGGCGGCGTAGCTCAAGGCAAATTCCGCACTGCCCACGGTGTAGCTCTCCACGCCGATGCCGAAAACCTTGCTCTCCACGCAGGGCTTGACCTTGGTAAAATCAAAGGGCTCCGAGAGAATTTCGTCGATGGATTCCTTATAGCGCATGCGCGGCCCGAGGCGGTCAGTGGGAATGTCCTTGAAGCCGTCGCCCGTCCAGATGTTCATGGTACAGACCTGCCCCAACTCCTCCGCCAGATACTGCGAGATGCGCACGCAGGCCCTGCCGTGCTCGATCCAGAAGCGGCGGGTTTCCTCGTTGGGGGAACTGAGCGTCAGCGGATCACACTTGCGATGGGAAAAGAACGTCGGGTTGAAGTCCGCGCCGAGGCCGTGCTTTTTGCAGAAGTCCACCCACGGTGCAAAATGCTTCAGCTCCAGCTTATCGCGGTCGACCCACTCGCCCTCGGCAAAAATAGCATAGCTGGCGTGGAGGTTCAGCTTTTTTGTGCCGGGGCACAGCTTGAGCACCTCCTCGATGTCCGCCATCAGCTCCTGCGGGGTCCTCGCGCGGCCGGGATAGCTGCCAGTGGTCTGGATGCCGCCGGTAAGGGGCTTGGTGGGGTCGGTGTCGAAACCGCGCACATCATCGCCCTGCCAGCAGTGCAGGGACAGCGGCACGGTTTTCAGCTTTGTAAGCGCCGCTTCGGTATCTATGCCGATAGCTGCGTATTTTTCTTTTGCTTCCGTATAGCTCATAGGTCTGCCTCCATTTGTATTTTCAGATTGCCGAGAGCCGTGGCCTCGATGGGCAGAGCGATGACCCGCTTGCCGGTGGCCTGTGCCGTCAGGCGGTTTAGCAAGTCGTTTTTCGCGCCGCCGCCCACGATGTACAGCTTGTCGTATTGCTTTCCAGTGTTTCGCTCCAGCTCTGCAAGGGCTTTCGCATAGCTCTCTGCAAGGCTGCGATAGGCGCAGCGGAAATAGTCGCCGATGCTGATGAGCTTTCCGCCGGTCGCCATGTCAAAGGCGGCCTTCATGCTCTTGGGAGCGAGAAATTCCGGGGCGTTGGCGTCGATGAGGGCATCGCAGCGGCTCTCCTTTGCGGCGTTCACGATCTCCGCAAAGCCCAGCCCGCTGCAAAGCTCCTTTTGCAGCTCGTTGACGAGCCACATGCCCATGATGTTTTTCTGGTAGCGGTTATAGCCCACGCCGCCCTCGTTGGAGTAATTGGCGGCACGGCTGGCGGTATTTGTAATGGGCTTCGGCGTTTTGACGCCCAAGAGCGACCATGTACCGGAGGAAATGTAGGGCTGGCTCCCGTCCATAGGGATACCCTCCACCGCTGAGGCTGTGTCGTGGGTGGCACAGAGGACGCACTTTATCCCCTCATACTCGCCCAGCACCATCCCCGGCTTTTGGAGTTTGGGGAAGATGGGCGGCAGACCGAGTGCTGAAATAATCTCCGGGTCAAATTCGCCGGTTTCGGCGCTCACCATGCCGGTGGTGGTGGCGTTGGTATATTCCTTGGCTTTCACGCCGCAGAGCTTCCAGAGGAGATACTCTGGGATCATCAGAAAATCCGTCACGCCCTTCAGCCGCCCCGCCAGCTGATCGGCATAGAGCTGGTAGATGCTGTTGAAGGGCTGGAACTGGCAGCCGGTTTTGGCGTACAGCTCCGCAAACGGCAGAATTTCGTGAACCTTGGGAATGGCCGCCTCCGTGCGGCTGTCGCGGTAGGCATAGACGGGACGGACTTCTTCCTCGCCGCGCAGCAGCACATAGTCCACGGCCCAGGTATCGACAGACAGGCTGACGATCTCCGGGAACTCGGCCTTCGCCGCCGCGATGCCCGCCTTCACATGGGAAAGCAGCGCATCCACGTCCCAGACGAGATGGCCGTTCTGCTCCTGTACGCCGTTGGGGAAGCGGTAGACCTCTTTTGCTTTGATTTCGCCGTCCTCCCGCCAGCCCACAATGTGCCGCCCGGAGGACGCGCCGATGTCAATGGCAAGGTAATATCGTTTCATTTCCATTCATACCGATGCTGTCCGGCTCCGACGGTCCGGCTCGTTCCGTCCGGCAGGAGGATCTCCGCCGTTGTGTTCGCAGGGATGCCCACGGTCAGCCGATAGCCGTTCTCCGTCCGCTCCCAGTTTGTCGTAACGTTTCCACAAATGCTCCAATAACTAGCCCGTGCGAAGGTGATGTCCCCGCCGGGCTTCGGTGCAATTGTAACATGGTTTTCTCCGGTGATCCGGATGCCGCACATCGTGTTCATCAGCCACTCGCAGACCGCGCCTTTGGAATAGTGGTTCAGCGAGGCGATCCATTTGTCCTTCTGGTTGCCCTCCCAGGCCTCCCAGATCGTCGTTGCGCCGGACTTCGGCATAAAGAGCCAGCCGGGCATTTCCTCGTTTTCCAGCAGACGGTAGGCATAGCTGATATCCAGCCCCGCCAGAACGTCCAGGATCATCGGCGTGGAGAGGAAGCCGGTCCCGAGACGCCAGCCATAGTGGTCCAGCGCAGCGATGAGGCGCTTTCTGGCAAAGGCCTCCTGCTCCGGCGTCAGCAGCCCCATATACAAGGGCCGGACGAGCTTGGCCTGCCGGTCGGTATCCAGCGAGTAGCCGTCCTTCGTAACGAGTTCCTGATAGGCGCGTTTCGCGCCCTCGCTGTATTCCCGGATGCGCGCCAGCTGCGGCGTTTCCGGCTTGCCGAGGATCGAGGCGATCTCCAGCACACGCTTGAGCGTAAAATATGTATAGGCCGTGGATTCCTCCGGGTGCGGAATGAAAAAGTCGATCCCGTGGAAGGCCATGACGTCATTCGGCTCGGCCCACTCGCCGTAGGACTTGCCGCAGTTAACAGCATACTTTCGATTTTTGTGGGAAAGATGCATGGGCTTGGCGAAGATCCCGCCCCATTTCCCCGCGCGGCGGATCATAAAGTCCGCATAGCGCAGCATGTTGTCGTAATACGCACGCAGCAGGCGGTCGTCGCCGTATTTCTGATAGAAATAGTACGGGATATAGACACCTGCGCACGCCCAGCCGACGGAGCCGTTCATTTTGTTGATGCTCGGCGACTCGTTTGCAAACGGCGCGATCTGCGGCAGGCGGCCGCTGCGCCACTGGCGGTCAAAAATGTCGCGCACATGCTTGCGGGCAAAGGCCGCATAGTCCGTGAGATAGGACGCCGTGTTGAAGAAGACCTGACTGTCGCCCGTCCAGCCCATGCGCTCACGCGTTGGGCAGTCCGTCGGCACGTCGGTGGAGTTGCTCTTCAGGGACCACAGAGTGTTGTGGTAAAATTGGTTGATCAGGCGATTGGAGCACTCGAATTTTGAAGTTTCCTCAAAGGCGCTGTACACAGCAACAGCCGTAAAGTCCTCTGTCCGGAATTCGACGTCCGTGTCGACCTGCGCATACTGGAAGCCGCCGTAATAGAATTTCGGCGTGTATTCGTTCACGCCCTCCCTGCAGGTGTAATCCAGCTCCTGCAGCGGTGAGGGTCTTCCTTTGGTAATGCACTGGATGTTCCGGAGCGTCAGTTCGCCGCTGTCATCGAGCGTTTCGCCCATCGTGATGTGGACTCGCTGGCCCTTGTGTGCCGTCACACGGAAGGACACATAGCCCGAAAGATTCTGCGCATATTTGAGGACAGTCTTGCCGGACGGCGTTGTGATCCGTTCGACCGGGGCAAAGCGCTCGCGCTCGAGGACCGGTACGTTGTCGGATGCCGTCAGCGGCGCATGCTCCTCCACGACGCGGACACTGCCGGAATAGGAGGGCTCGCAATTTGCATCCACGATCTCGCCGTCCTTGAGGTCGGCAAAGCGGATGGGGCCGTCATTGCTCCACGCCCAGCTCCCGTCGCTGCAGACGGTCTGCGTCGTTCCGTCCGCCAGCGTCAGCTCCAGCTGCGCCAGCAGCTTTGTCTGCGTGCCGAAGGTGTTCGTCTGCCCTGCGCCGCCGTTGGAGCCGCGGTACCAGCCGTCCGCCAGCTCGACGGTCAGGGCGTTTTCGCCGCCCCGCAGCAGGTCCGTCACATCGTAGACCTGATACTGGATGCGCTTGCGGTAGTCCGTGGAGCCGGGCGTCAGCAGCGCGTCCCCGACGCGCCGGCCGTTGAGCCGCGCCTCATACAGGCCGCAGGCCGTAAGATACAGCCGGGCCTTTTGAACCTGTCCCGCGGAAAACACCTTGCGGAAGCAATCCACCGGGTAGCGCTGCTTTTTACGGACGGGATAGTCCCCCGCGATCCACAGGGCGCTCCAGTCCGAAGCATTCAGAAGCCCCATTTCGAAAAAGGCCTCGCTCGACCACGCGCCGGGATCGTCGTTCTCATCCCAGAGCCGCACGCGCCAGCTGACGCGCTGCCGGGAAGCAAGCGCGTTTGGATAATCCGCGTGCATGGAGCCGGAGGGCACCTTCCCGCTGTCCCATACCGTACGGCCGTCCGTCGCTGCAAGGATCTGGAATGCGCTCTGCGTGATCCCGTCCTCACAAGTCCAGAACAGCCGCGGATGCGGAATATCAATGCCCAAAGGGTCCTGCAGATATTCCGTTTTTAATCGTACTGCTTTCATGATTCACTCTCCTGTTTTCAGCGAGCAGAAATCGCTGCCAGTCTTGCCGGTATCCTTGTGCTCTGAAACAGAGTATCGGCCCGCCGCGGCAAACACTGCGCAAGCCGCGCCTTTGTTCATCACTTTAATTCATTATAGAGAGCCGTCCGGAATTTGTCAATTGCTTTTGACAGCATTTTCCGCCGCCCAATTTTCAGAAGAACGGCCGGAAATTCCCTGACAGACTTCCGGCATATTCGATCTTTTTCGGGCAATGCTATGACTGCGGTACCCAAAATCACATTTCAAGGAGATGTACGCAATGAAAAATACGAACCAGATCAATATCCCGGAAGCTCGCGAGGCCATGGACAAGTTCAAGATGGAAGCCGCCAACGAAGTCGGCGTCAACCTGAAGCAGGGCTACAACGGTCACCTGACCTCCCGTGAGGCCGGCTCCGTCGGCGGCCAGATGGTCAAGAACGTGTGCCCCATACGAACCGCGAGATTTACAAGAAATAACCGGATCATGGAGGGGCATATACAGGCGGTGCGGTACATAGTGCGGATCAGCGTATAAGAAAGTCAGCACGAACAAGCGGAACGTCATCCGCTGTTCGTGCTGACTCTTTAGATTGACCTACAGTTCTTCTGTCTTGAACGTCGTATACCCCTCGTAATAATAGCTGTGGTCGATGCCCTTCATAAAGACCTCACGGCTATTCACGTCATCCGTCAGCGCGGCTTTCAGCAGCACCTTGATCTCCACGTCCTTAATCGGGCTGCGCTCCATGGCCAGCAGATAATCTTCCTTATCCACTTTACTCCAGTCAACGACATATCCGATTTCTTTTTTCAGCATCAGATCCAGCCAGATTCTTGTGCTTCTGCCGTTG